>Ga0209066_10006098_pt1 | contig 12434 bp, 9 predicted proteins | sample All_14_2_FD_187198 | JGI IMG/M metagenome (GOLD analysis project Ga0209066, IMG submission 187198) | Freshwater microbial communities in response to fracking from Pennsylvania, USA - Allegheny Zone_MetaG_DW_15 (SPAdes) (version 2) ...
AGACGGATACGCACGGGACACTCCTGCAACTCTCGAACGACCGCCTGCTCGGGGCCGAGCGCGACTGGCAGATGACGCTGTACGGGGCGCTCACCGAGGAGCTGGACTACACGGTCGGCTACCTGTTGGGGGCCGGCCCCGATCATGAGCTGGAGGGGCAGGCCGGCTTGGGCGTGGCGCGCGTGGCGCTGAACAACGGCTGGCTGTTTAAACACGGACTGGAGGGCGGGCTCAGCGTTTTGGCGGGCGAGCGCGTCGACGAGCACGCGGTCATGCGCAGCCGGTCGGTCCACCATGCCACGCACGGCGATCCGGTCGTGAGCACGTGGCGGGTCGGCGCCGATGTGCGCAAGCGGGTCGATTCCGGCGCGGGACCGTTGACTTTGATGGCCGAGTTCGCGGCCGGCGAGGATGAGGACGACGAGGTTTTGTCAGGCCTGACACAGGCGGAGTGGCTCCACCCCGGCCGGCGCTGGGGCACGGCGCTGCAATACCGGCATGTCTGGCAGGACGTCGGCATGGGTGCTGAAGACGACACGGATGAGCGTGTGAGCGGCGTGCTGACGTACTATTTTGAGAACGATGTGGGGAACGCGAACTTACACTGGGTCGCGCTTGCGGTCGAGCAGCAGACCCGTCAAACAGATGGGCCGGAAGACACGGTGTTCATGATTCAGTATTACCGTTACTGGTAGCTGGAAGGAGAGAACGATGACAACAGCATTTTTGAGTGTGGTGGTTTTCGCGCTGATGGCCGGCGTCAATGCGGCGCATGCGGCGATCGGCTGCACGCTCAGCAATCCGGCGCGTGACCTCAAGACCCTCTTTCCTGAAATGACCTCGTACCGCGAGGACGTGAAGGAGCTTCCGAAATACCCTCAGGGGCTGGACTTGTACGAGGCGCTCAAGCTTCGCGTCGGCGGCGACCTCGATCCGGTTTACGAAGCGTTCGAGACGCCCTATACGCTCTATTCGGTGTTCAAGGGCGAGGAGCGGATCGGCTATGTCCATGGCGTCAACGTTCCGGGCCGCGGCGGCGTGATTCAGGTCTTTGTTTCGGTCGACCCGGCGACGGCGGCGGTCACGCGGCTCTTTTTCCAGCGGCTGGAGAGCCCCGGCGGCAAGGCGCTGCGCGCGAAAGAGACGCGCGAGCAGTTCGCAGGCTTAACGCTGGCGGATTTCTACAAGCACGACTACTATGCCGTGGCCGAGCCGGCAAGCGCGGCCGACAAGGTCGCGCGGCTCGTGCCGCCCGCCGCGCTGCCCGAATCGGCGAAGCCAGACTGGGACGCCACGTTGCGCGGGCTCCGCAAAAACCTGATCCTGCTCGACGTCTTTGCGTTCGAAAGACGACATGAGCCGTTTTATCAGCGCGCCGAAGAGGCGCGGAAAAAAAAGGAGGTCAAACCATGAAGCGATTCCGCATAGCTGTGCCTATCCTGTTTGTGTCGGCCGTCGCAGGCGTGATGCTGGCGGGGTGCGCGCGCAAGTCCGGAAACGACACGCATTTCGGCGAGCCGTTCACGACGGCCCCGTCGGTGACGCTCGCCCAACTGCAAGAGACGCCGGAGGCGTTTTATCGCAAGGCGGTGCGCGTGAAGGGCGTCATCGAACGGCAATGCCCTGTGGCGGGCTGCTGGTTCTTCGTCAGCGACGGACAGGGGCGTTCGATCAAGATTGAGCTCGGCGACTATTTGCCCAAGTTGCCCCAGAACATCGGCAATGCGGCAGAGGTCGAGGGCGAGTGGATCAAGAAGGGAAGCGCGTACGAGTTTATCGGCACGCGCGTGACCTTCACCAAAAAGGAGTCGCCATGACCTTTGCCGCTTTCGCGTGGAAAAACCTGACCCGCCGGCCGGTCCGCACCCTGCTGACGGCAGGCGGCGTGGCGCTCGCCGTGGCCGTGGCGGTGAGCCTGGGAGGCTTCAACCTCGGCTACAAGCGCGCCATCGCGGGGAGCATCGAGCAACTCGGGTTCCAGGTGATGGTCATGGCCAAGGGCTGTCCCTACGAGGCCGCGACGATGATGCTCAAGGGGGGAACCGGCCTGCTCTACCTGCCGGAGGATGCGCACGCGAAGATCAAGAGCGATCCCGACATCGAGGCGATCACGCCGATCTTCATCGGCATCGCCGAGAAGCAGGGATCGTCGATCGGCGACGCGCCGTCCGCCAGCTCGTTCACGATTCTTTCGGGCGTGGACGAGGCGTCTTTCCGCGAGATGAAGCCTTGGCTGGCGTTCAAGAAAGGGCCGGGATATGACGGCGGGCGCTGGTTTGCGCCGGGCTCGACCAACGAGGTCGTGATGGGCTTCGAGGCCGCGGAGTACGAACAGCGCAAGGTCGGCGACACGTTCTATGCGTCGGTCACGCCGAACGGCAAGACGGAGCCCGAGATGCATGCCTTTCAGGTGACCGGCGTATTGGAGCGGAGCGGGTCGCAGGACGACGGCACGGTCTTCCTGCCGCTGAAGACCGCGCAGAAGATGTTCGGACGCGCGGGACAGCTCACCATCATCGGCATCAAACTGCGCGCGTTCAACGGCATCCGCATGCGCGAATTCGAGGGACGCTGGATGAGCATCCCGGAGGTGCAGGTGGTGAGCCTGGAGCAGGTCAAAGGCGCGCTGGTCTCGCTTGTCGGCACGGCGCAGACCATGGTCGCCGCGGTGGCGGTGATCGCCATCATCGTGGCGGTGATCGGTGTGATCAACGCGATCCTGATGAGCGTCTACGAACGCATCGGCGAGATCGGCATCATGAAAGCCGTCGGGGCCACGCGCGTTCAGATTTTCCGGCTGATCTGGACGGAGACCCTGCTGATTTGCCTGGCCGGGGCGGTGTCGGGCAGTCTGCTGGCGGTGGTCACGGCAGGGGCGACCGACGCCGCGCTGCGTCATCTGCTGAATATCGGCGTGACGCAGGGTTTGGTCCGGATCACGCCGGGGTTGCTGGGCTCTGCGGTAGTGGGGTCTGTCGTGCTCGGCCTGTTGGCGGGGATCTGGCCGGCGCGGCGCGCGGCCGGGCTGCTTCCGGTCGAAGCCATCCGCGCGAACGAATAAGGAGGACGCATGAACGGGAACGTGATCATCTCTGGGCGCGGGCTCTGCCGTCACTATCAGCGCGGCAGCGAAACCGTCCGCGCGCTCGATGGCGTGGACATCGATATCCACGCGGGCGAGTCGGTCTGTATCCTCGGGCCTTCCGGCTCCGGGAAAACCACGCTGATCAACCTGCTTTCGGCGCTGGATGCGCCAACGGCCGGAACGCTGACCATCGACGGCCGGCGCGTGGACGGGCTGCCCGAGCATGAACTGGTGAACATCCGGCGCGGGACCGTGGGCTACGTGTTCCAGAAGTTCCACCTGATACCGACCTTGACGGTCGCCGAAAACATGGCGTTGCCGCTGCTGTTTCTCGGGAAGAAACCGGACGCCGAAGGGCTTGACCGCGTGCTCGGGGCGGTCGGGCTTGCCGACCGCGCCGGGCACTTGCCCAAGGAGTTGTCGGGCGGGCAGATGCAGCGTGTGGCCATCGGCCGCGCGCTCATCACGCGGCCGCGCGTGCTGATCGCGGACGAGCCCACCGGCAATCTCGACCGGCAGACCGGCGAGACGATTTTCGACCTGTTCGTCAAGGCGGTCCGTGAAGAGGGCGTCGCGCTTGTGCTGACCACGCATAACCTTGCGCTGGCCGGGCGGTGCGACCGCACGGTGACGCTCGAGGACGGAAAGACAAAACGGTGAGGCGCCCGGGGCGAGCGATGTCGCGCGGCGACAGAATGTGCCCCGCTCTTGGGTTGTCAGAGTCAGGGGTTGTGATACAATGAGCGTTCAACGGTCTAAACGGCCAGACCGTCGGAAGAAAAACATGAAAAAAAAACTCTTTCATCGCATAGGCTTTCCTGATCGTCCCCTGCTCGGAAGGCTCTGTCGCCGTGTCCTTTTAGGGCTTTCGGGATGCCTGTTTTTCGCCGTGTCCGTTTCTGCGCAACCGATTCCGGTCTGGACGCTGGCGGAGTTGCAGAAGGTCGGCTCCGGTGCGGACGGCTGGACGCTGGGCGCGACGTATTCCCTGATGACGAACATCGACGCTTCCGCCACGGCGGGCTGGAACAGCGGCGCGGGCTTTCAACCCATCGGCTCGGGTGCGAGCGCCTTTACCGGCGAGTTCAGGGGCAACGGCTACGCGGTCAGCGGGCTGACGGTCAACCGCGCGGAGCAGGATAACGTCGGGCTTTTCGGCTATGTCGGCCCGGCAGGGGTGGTCAGCAATGTCTGTCTGGTGAACGCCAGCATGACGGGCGCGGGCTACGTGGGCGGGCTCGCGGGCGCGAACGAAGGCACGCTCGTGCGCTGCTTCGCGTCCGGCGCGGTGTCCGGCTCGTATGAGGTCGGCGGGCTGCTGGGGTACAACGTCGACGGCGCGGTCAGGCAGTGCTACGCGTCGGTCTCGGTTGCGGGAGAATTCGAGGTCGGCGGGCTGGTCGGCGGCAACGTTTACGAGGGCAGCGTGGTGCAGTGCTACGCGTCGGGGGCGGTGACGGGCGACGACTACGTGGGCGGTTTGGTGGGGAATGACGGCGGCACCGGTTTCGCGGCCGACTCGTTCTGGGACACAGAGGCCAGCGGGCAGGCGGGCTCCTTTTTCGGCGCGGGCAGGACGACGGCGCAGATGAAGCAGTCGGCGACGTATGCGGAATGGGACTTCACGAACGTGTGGGGCATTGCCGAGAGTGTCACCTATCCGTACCTGCGCGTGTTCACGGCGGGCTCCGGCGGCTTTACCCTTGCCGTGACGGTGCGCGGGCCTGGGAACGTGCTGGTGGCGCCGCTGCAGGCCGCGTATCCGCCGGGAACGAACGTGACGCTGACGGCTCAGGCGGAGGAGGGTGTCGGCGAGTTCGTCGGCTGGCTGGGCGCGGTGGACGCTCCGTCGAACGCGGTGACCACGGTGATGATCGACGGGCACAAAGGCGTGACCGCGCTGTTCCGTTCGGCGCGGGGAATCTCGGACATCGCGGAGTTGCAGAAGATCGGCAACGATCCCGGCTACACGTTGGACGGACGGTATTGGCTGACGCAGGGCTTTGACGCTTCGGGCGCATCCGGGTTCAGCCCGATCGGGAGTGCGGGCGCGCCGTTCACGGGAAGCCTCGACGGGAACACGAATGTGATCGTCGGCCTGCCGGTGAGCCGCGCCGGAGAGGACTATGTCGGGCTTTTCGGATATGTCGGCGCAGCCGCGTCGATCCGGAACCTGGGGCTGATCAACGCGGTCGTCACGGGCGCGGAGTATGTCGGCGCGCTGGTGGGGTACAACGCGGGCGGGACGGTCGAGCGCTGTTATGCCGACGCGCAGGTGGCCGGGAGCAATAACGAGGTCGGCGGGCTGGTCGGTCAGAACGACGGCGGCACGATCAGCCAGTGCTATGCGACGGGCTCGGTGACGGGCCAGTCCAACGTCGGAGGGCTGGTCGGGCTGAACGACAACGGAGGGAACGTCACGCAGTGTTATGCGGCCTGCGAGGTCACTGGAAGCAGTGGCGCCGGCGGACTGGTCGGCGGCGGCGCGGGAACCGTCGGGGAGTCGTACTGGGACACGCAGGTGAGCGGGCAGGCCGCTTCCATGGGCGGCGTCGGGAGAACCACCGCGCAGATGCGGCAGCAGGCGAATTATGTCGGCTGGCCCTTCGGCTCGGTCTGGGGCATCGAGGAGGGGGCGGGCTACCCGTATCTGGCGGGTGGCAGACCGGTCTGCACGGTGACCTTCGACGCGCAGGGCGGGGCCGTGACGCCGGGGTCGAGTTTGGTGACGTATGGCGCGGCCTACGGCGCTCTGCCGGTGCCCGCGCGTGCGGGGTATGTGTTCGGCGGCTGGTGGACCGGCGCGGGCGGCGCGGGAGCACAGGTCAGCGCGGCCACGATGGTGACCGGCACGGAGGCTCACACGCTCTATGCGAAATGGACCGCTGAACCTCCGCCCACCTATGAACCTCCGCCCCCCTACATCTGCGAGCCGGGAGGGGTGGAACTCTCATCGCCCGGGGCCTACGACGGGTATTTTTACGGGCTGAGGGCTTTCAACGGCGCGGCGTTGCCTGCGGTGCGGGGGACGCTGTCGCTGAAGGTCTCGACCGTGGCCGGGAAACTCACGGCCAAGGTGGTGTTGCAGACAGGCTCGCTGAGTCTCAAAGCGTCGGCGTGGGGCTCAACCGAGGCGGACGGGACGCGGCGCGTCACGTTGCCGGGACGCAAGGGCGAAACGCTCCAACTCTCCGTCAGGCAGGACCGCATGTGGGGCACGCTGTCGGGCGGGACGGTGGGCGAGACGTTGACGTTGGATGGCGCGCGCAACCGGTTCGCAGACAGCAAGGACGCCGGGGCGAGGACGCTGCTGGACGGCTACCGCGGCTACTATACGGTCGCGCTGCCGGTGGCCGAGGGCGTTTCCCTCGGGGCGGCGCAGGCCGCGCCGCAGGGGAGCGGTTACCTCACGGTCACCGTGGGGAACGGCGGCAGCGCGAAGGTGGCGGGCGTGCTGGCGGACGGCACGAAGGTGTCCCGCTCGTCGCGGCTGGCGCTCTTCGACGGCTGCGGCCCGGAGGCGTGCGTGCCGCTGTTTGCGCCGCTTTACTCCAAGCGCGGCTGGGTCGGCGCGCTGCTGTGGCTGCGTCCGGACGCGGCGCGCGCGATGGCGACGGACCGCGACCTGGGGTGGTTCGCGCGCTGGGAGAAACCCGGCGCGGGGCCGGACGGCTTCAGCATGCTGCTGGAGGCGTGCGGCGGCTACTACGGCACGGTGCCGTCGCTGGCGGCGCACTACCGGTTCGGCTCGGAGGTGGGTGCGGTGCCTTACCCGTACACCGGCGGCTCGGCGGGGTTCGTGGCGGACGCCCTGCCCGAGGACATCGGCGTGACGGTCGCCGGCACGCGCATGACCTTGGCGAAGGGGGTCAAGCCGACGCAGACCGAGGGCGGCACGTACGACTATTCGGGCGTGAACAGTGCGCTGACGACCTTGTCGTTCACGGCACGTACCGGCCTTTTCAAGGGCAAGTTCAGCCTCTACTACGACTACGAGCTGAACGGGCGGCTGACGCACAAGGCGGTGAGCGTGCCGTACGCGGGCGTGCTGACGCCCGCGCGCGACGCCGCATTCGCGGCCGAGCCTGCCGGACAAGGCCACTGCCTCGTGCCGGACAGCGACCTCGCGCTGAGAGCCTATCGGATCAAGCGCTCCTTCCCGGTGCGGCTCGACGCCGCGCCGTGAGGTGCCTTTCGGAATCGGAAACGCGCGGTTAACTTGAACATTGGACATTCCTTGTTGGCGATTGGACATTGATCAAGATGGGTATCCTCACAGACGATGGGGCGCTGGTCGCGGCCGCGCGCGAAGTGGCGGCCACGTTGGAGCGCGCCGGACACCGGGCGCTTTTCGCCGGCGGCTGCGTGCGCGACGCGCTGCTGGGGCGGCCGCTGAAAGACGTCGACATCGCGACCTCGGCGACGCCGGATCAGGTCGAGGCGCTCTTCCGCGGGCAGACGGTGGCTGTGGGCAAAGCGTTCGGCGTCGTGCTGGTCTCGCACGGCGGCTTTCAGTTCGACGTGGCGACCTTTCGCACGGACGGCCTGTACGCGGACGGGCGGCATCCCGACGGGGTGAGGTTCGCGACGGCGGAAGGGGACGCGCAGCGCCGCGATTTCACGGTGAACGGACTCTTCTGCGACCCGGAGTCCGGCGAGGTGACGGATTTCGTGGGCGGGCTGGCGGATCTCGGCGCGCGGGTCATCCGGGCGATCGGCGAACCGGCGGCACGCTTCGGCGAGGATCACCTGCGGCTGCTGCGGGCGGTGCGCTTCGCGTCTGTGCTGGGCTTCGCGATCGAGCCCGCGACGCGCGCGGCGCTGGAGCGACATGCGGCGCAGATCCGGACCGTGAGCGCGGAGCGGGTCGCGAACGAAGTGCTGCGCATGGTGTGCGAGTCGCCGCGCCCGTCGGTGGGGCTGAACCTTTTGCGCGAGACCGGCCTGCTGGCGCACATCCTGCCCGAGGTCGCGGCGCTGTGCGGCACGGCGCAGCCGCCGCAGTTTCATCCCGAGGGCGACGTCTGGACGCACACCTGCCTGATGCTGGACGCGTTGCCGCCGCCGCGCCTGCCGTCGTTGGCGCTGGCGGTTTTGCTGCACGATGTCGGCAAGCCGCCGACGTACTGCGAGGAGCCCGATCCCGCCACAGGCGGGACGCGTATCCGGTTTCCGTGCCACGCGCCGGTCGGCGCCGAACTGGCCGAAGCGGTCCTGACGCGGCTCCGGCAGCCGGCGGCGCGGATCGCGGAGGTGAAGTCCCTGGTGTCGGGGCACATGCGCTTCGTGGAGGCGGCCAAGATGCGCCGCGCGAAGCTGCGCCGCTTCATGGGGGAGGCCACGTTCCCCCTTCTGCTGGAGCTGATGCGTGTGGACGTGCTGCACAGCAACGGCGATTTCACGGCCTGGCGTTTTCTGAAAGAGGCCTTTGACTCGTTCAAAGCCGAGCCGGTCCTGCCGGAGCCGCTGGCCCGCGGGCGCGACCTGCTGGCGTGGGGCGTGGCGCCGGGTCCGGCGCTGGGGGCGCTGCTGGACGAGCTGTACGATGCGCAGCTCGAGGGGCAGGTCACGACGCGGGAGGAGGCTCGCGACTATGTTCTCCGCCGCGCTCGCTCTCAAAAACCTGTGCTTGATAAAGTCACGCCGCCTCCGATACCATACGCATAAAGGGAGAAGGGAAAGAGCATGAGCATACGTCACACCGCCGCGGGATCGGGAACACAATCGAGGCGCGGCTTTCTGCGCGCCGCGGCAGCGGGGAGCATCGGGTTCCCGATGGTCGTCCGCGCCCAGACGTTGGGGAAAAACGCGCCGTCCAACCGGATCACGCTGGGGATCATCGGCTGCGGAAACCAAGCCGAAGTCGATTTGCAGCAGTGGCTGCCCATGGAAGATGTGCAGGTCGTGAGCGTGTGCGACGTGAACCGCGCGAGCCGCGGCTACAAGACCGACAAGCAGTTCCTCGGGCGCGAGCCGGTCCGCGACCTCGTCAATGCGGCCTATGGGAAGCGTGCGGACTCCGGCGCGTTCAAAGGGTGCGGCCTGTGCTCGGATTTCCGTGAGCTTCTCGCGCGGAAAGACATCGACGCGGTCGCGGTCATCACGCCGGACCACTGGCACGCCATCATGACCATCCGTGCGGCGGAGGCGGGCAAGGACATTTATTGCCAGAAGCCCCTCGGGCTGACTGTGCGCGACGGGCAAGAGATGGTCCGTGCGGTGAGGAAGCACGCGCGCATCCTCCAGACCGGCAGCCAGTGGCGCTCGAACCCGCTCATCCGCCAGTTCTGCAGCGTGGTCCGCAACGGCAAGATCGGCGCGGTCAAGCGCGCCGAGTCCTACGTCGCGAAGAACAATTTCTTCGGTCCCGGTCCTGGCTGGAAACCGATGCCGGTCCCGGAGGGCTTCGACTACGACCTTTGGCTCGGCCCCGCTCCGGAGGCACCGTACCATTCGGACCGCTGCCTTTACCGCTTCCGTTTCATCAGCGACTACTCCGGCGGACAGACCACGAATTTCGGGGCCCATTCCAACGACATCGTCCAGTGGGGCTTGGGCACGGACGATACGGGGCCGGTCGAATTCGAGAATCTCGGCGCGGAGTTTCCGGCCCCCGGCTCTCTGTACAACACGGCGACCAAGGTGGCCTTCCGCTGCCGCTACGCGAACGGCGCCGAGCTGGTCTGCAAAACCGACGACCGGAGCTTCGGCGTCCGTTTCGAAGGCAGCGAGGGCTGGATCTTCACGAACGGCAGAATTATCGAGGCCTCATCGGAGGCGCTCAAGACATGGAAGCCGGGGCCGGGCGACCTGCACCTCTACGAGAGCGCGAACCACTACCGCAACTTCATCGAGTCGGTCCGCTCGCGCAAGGAGCCGATTGAGCCGGTCGAGGTCGGCCACCGCACCGCGGCGATCTGCCACCTGGGCAATCTCGCCATGAAGCTGAACCGGAAGATCCGCTGGGATCCGAAGGCCGAGCGGATCATCGGCGATGACGCGGCGGGCGAGTTGCTCCAGCAGCCGCACCGCGCGCCGTGGCGTTACGATGCGTGACGCCGCAGACCCGCCGGTGGCCTGGCGCGGCTGCGGGTGGCGCGGGCTCTCCGAGCCCGCTCTGGCACCGGTGCGGGATGGGGACATCCCGCGCCACCCTTTGTCGCAATCCGGACAGTCTACACTTTCAGGCCTACGCCAACTAAGCCTTCCTCAGGCTTCGGGCGACGTGTCGGGGGAGAGGTCGTCGGTCTCGCCGCCTTGGTCGGAGCGGTCGCCGAAGCGGGTGAGGGAGTCGTCGAAATCGAGGCGCACCTCGCCGGTGGGGCCGTTGCGGTGTTTGGCCACATCGACGATGGCGAGGCGCTTGTCCTCGAACTCGGGGTCGCCGTGGGCCTTGCAGGGGCGGCGCAGAAGCAGGGCGACGTCGGCGTCCTGCTCGATGGCGCCGGAGTCGCGCAGGTCGGAGAGCTTGGGCCGGTTGGTCTTGTCGCCGCGCTGCTCCGGGGCGCGGCTGAGCTGGCTCAATACGATGACCGGCAGGTTCAGCTCCTTGGCCATGGCTTTGATCTGGCCGGAGATTTGGGAAGTCTCGATCTGCCGGCCCTGTTTGGCGAACTCGCGGCAGTTGCAGAGCTGGAGGTAGTCGATGACGACCAGCTCGATCTTGTAGCGCTTCTTCATGCGGCGCGCGCGGGCGCGCATGTCCATCACATCGAGGCCGCCGGTGTCGTCCACGTAGATGGGCGCCTTGCCGAGGTCGGAGGCGGCGCGGGTGAGCTGCTGGTTGATTTTCTTCGGGTTGATCAGCCCCTGGTCGATCTGGAAGCCGGGCACGCCCGCGAAGCCGCAGAGCATGCGCATGGCGAGGGACTCGGTGGACATCTCGAGCGAGAAGACGGCGACCGCGTGCGGCCGGCTGTGGTCGCCTTTCATGGGGCGCCCGTAGATGTCCTTGCCGAGGGCGACGCACTCGGCGATGTTCATGGCGAGCGAGGTTTTGCCCATGGAGGGGCGTGCGGCGAGGACGATCATTTCGCCGTTGCGCATGCCTTTGAGCTTGCGGTCGAGGTTGGCGAAACCGGTGGGCAGGCCGGCCACGGCGCCGGGACCGAGGGAGAAGAGTCGGTCGATGTGGCCCATCGTGTTGTTGATGGCCTGCGGCCAGGTGAGGCCGGTGCCGTCGCGGCGGTCGGCGATGCCGAGGAACTTCTGCTCGACCTCGCCGAGGATCAGGTCCGCGCTGATGGCCTCGTCGAAGCAACGGCGCTCGGCGTCGCGGGCGCAGGCGATGACGGACCGGAGCAGGTGCTTCTGGCGGAGGATGTTGATGTAGTATTCGGCGTGGGCGGCGGTGGGGGTCTCGTCGATCAGCGCCTGGATCGTGGCGGTCCCGCCGATCTCCTCGAGGCGGCTGAGGGCGCGCAGGCGCTCGTTGAGGGTGAGGGGGTCGATGGTGAGCGCGGCGTGCGACATCTCGACGAGCGTCTCGAAAAGGAGGCGGTTCGCGGGCGAGAAGAAGGAATCCGGGGTGATGCCGTTTTCGGTGCACAGGTCCAGCACGCGGCTGTCGCTGGCGGCGTCGAGCAGAATGGAGCCGAGGACGCCGCGCTCCGCTTCGGCGCTGTGCGGCGGCGTTCTCAGGGAGGAGGCCGCAGGGGAGGGTATGGCTTTGCGCGGCATGGGGGAGGTCGGAGAACGGAGGTCAGAAGACGGAGAACGGAGAGCAGAGATCAGAAGCCAGAGGGCGCAGGGCAGAACATTCTGACCTCCGGCCTCCGGCCTCTGATCTCCGTTTGGGCTTACCCTTCGACGACCCACACCTTGATGGCGGGGGCGATGTCGGGGTGCAGCTTGATGGTGACGTCGAACGTGCCGGTCTCTTTGATCGGCTCGCTCAGCAGCACCTGCGCTTTGTCCACGGTGACCTTGTTGCCCTCCTCGAGGGCGGCAACGATGTCCGCGGCCTGGATCGAGCCGTAGAGGCGGGTGCCGTCGACGGTTTTGGCGCGGATGGTGACCGAGACGTTCGCCAGCTTGGCGGCCTTGTCCTTGGCCTCCGCCATCTGGATGCGGGAGAGTTCCTCACGCTCCTTGCGCAGCTTGGCGAGGCGGCGCAGGGCATGTTGGGAAACAGGTGCCGCAAGGTCTTTCGGCAGCAGGTAGTTGCGGGCGTAACCGTCCGCGACTTTGACGACGTCGCCGGCTTTGCCGAGGTCGGGGATATCCGACAACAATAAGATTTCTGTAGCCATAATGTTCGGTTCCTCTCCGGGCTATGCCAGCAAGCCCATGTTACGCGCGCGACGCACGCCCTGCTTAATCTGCCGCTGTTGGGCGGCGGTGACGCCGG
>Ga0209066_10006099_pt1 | contig 12429 bp, 15 predicted proteins | sample All_14_2_FD_187198 | JGI IMG/M metagenome (GOLD analysis project Ga0209066, IMG submission 187198) | Freshwater microbial communities in response to fracking from Pennsylvania, USA - Allegheny Zone_MetaG_DW_15 (SPAdes) (version 2) ...
CGCGCTGGGAGCCGAACGCCCGGAAGGCAATCGGGTGGGCGCCCTCGACGGCGAGCCGGTGGGCCTGGACCCGCTGCAGTACCTTGACGACAAGTTCGTCGGGTACCTCGCCGAACGGCGCCGGGCCCCCCAAGACGATGTGCTGTCCGGCATGGCGACCGCGGTGTACCCGGACGGATCGACGCCGGAACTGATCGAGGTGGCAAAGCCGGCCACCTTCCTGTTCGCCGCCGGACAGGAGACCGTCACCAAGTTGCTCAGCGCCGCGGTGCAAACGCTCGGCGACCGACCGGAATATCAGCAGATGCTCCGTGACAATCCGGGGCGCATTCCGACCTTCATCGAGGAGGCCCTGCGGATGCACTCCCCGACGAAGATCGACTTCCGGCTCGTGCGCAGGACCACCACACTCGGCGGCGTGCACCTGCCGGCAGGCACGATCGTCATGCTCTGCCTGGGGGCCGCGAACCGGGATCCGCTCAAGTTCGAGGATCCACATGAGTTCCGGCCCGACCGCAAGAACGTGCGTGAGCACATCGCGTTCGGGCGCGGCATCCACACCTGTGCCGGGGCGCCGCTGGCCCGTGTCGAAGGGCAGATCACCGTGCGCCGCATGCTTGAACGCATGAGCGACATTCGGATCGACGAGTCGGTGCACGGACCGGCCGGGCACCGCAGCTACACCTATGAGCCCACGTTCCTGCTGCGCGGGTTGACGCAACTGCGCATCGAGTACACCCGGTCGGCATGAGGGGCGCGTTGCGTACACACCGGGGCGCGAGCCAGTAGTTACCCGCTGTCGGCGTGTTGCGCACCGTCCGAGGAGGCGCCTCCCGATGCCCGGGCGAGCATGGCGAGTTGGGCATCGACGAAGGCGCGCATCTCGCGATGACCGAGCGTGACGCCGACCGCCTCCTCGTTGCACAGGCTGCGTGCGATCTGGGCGATGAGCATGGACACCGCCACCGGCGGGAACATGTCGAGGTCCACGCCGCCGGCACGCAACGCGACGGTGACGGCAGCGGTCTCGATATCGCGGACGCGTTCCGCGTACGCGCGAAGCTCAGTACGGATTGTCTTGCGATGGTTGGCAAGTGCCATGAATTCGGTGTTGAGGCCGGTCAGCCGGGAGTCGCTGTTCATCTCCCACAGCGCCCGCAGCGGGTCCGCGTCGGTCAGTGCGGCACGCATCCGCTCGAGCGAGGCATCGGCACCGGCGCGCAGCACCTCGACGAACAGGTCGTCCATGGTGGGGAAGTAGTAGTAGACGAGCGCCTGCTTGACACCTGCTTCCGCGGCCACCCGACGTGACGTGGCGGCCGCGTAACCCTCGTCCCGCATGAGCTTCGCAGTGGCCTCGATGAGCCGGAACCGGGCGCCCGTGTCGGGTGACTTCGGTGTGCGGGCGGCTGCCACTCAGTTGCCCCGCGCCAGCGGGTTGCGGTGCACCATATAGGGCATGGCGCATTCTAACAGTGCGGTCGGTCGATCGATCAGTCCTTGGTCGCGCCGCTCAGTCGAGACCGATGCGGATGGTCTTGGTCTGCAGGAATTCCAGCAGGCCTTCCCATCCGCCGGTGCGCCCGAAGCCACTCTGCTTGTATCCGCCGTACGGGCCCTGCGGCGAGATCCTACTGGTCGAATTGATCCATACCGAGCCGGATTCCAGTGCCCGAGACACCCGGTGCGCGCGCCGCAGGTCTCGGGTGTGGACGAACGCGTTCAATCCGTAGCGCGTGTCGTTGGCGGTTCGCACGGCCTGGTCGTCATCGGTGAACCTGCTGATCGAGACGACCGGGCCGAAGGTCTCGGTCTGCGCCAGCGGTGACGAGTTGTCCACATCCGCGAACACCGTGGGTTCGATGTAGAAGCCTTGCGCCAGTGGACCCCCCATCCTCTTGCCGCCGGTGAGGAGCTCACCGGCACCGGCGCTCACCGCAAGATCCACGGTGTCGAGAATGCGGGTGAGGGCGCTCTCGGAGATGACCGGTCCGAACCTGACCAACGGGTCGAACGGGTCGCCGGCCGGGGCGGAGTCGAGCACTGCGAGGAACTTCTCGACGAACGTGTCATAGACCGATGCATGTACGAGCAACCGACTTGCGCACGCGCAGCTCTGGCCCGATTGCATCAGCGGCCCTTGATGCGCCGACAGCATCGCCGCGCGGTCCAGGTCCGCATCGTCGAAGATGATGTTGCCCGACTTCCCGCCCAGTTCGGCGACCACCGGTGTCAGGTTCTCGGCCGCCGCGCGGATCACAGCGCGCGCGGTGGTTCCGCCACCGGTGAAGTGGACCTTGCGAATTCCCGGATGCCGCACGAGGGCGTCACCCCCCTCAGCGCCGGCGGGCAGGATGTTCACCAGACCGGGAGGCAGTCCGGCTTCCAGACACAACTCGCCGAAGCGCAGGGCGGCCAGGGGCGCCAGCTCGGAGGGCTTGAAGATAACGGCGTTCCCGGCGGCAAGCGCCGGTGCGACACAGGAACCGGCGACCGCCAGTGCGCCGTTCCACGGGGCGATTACCCCGACTACACCGTAGGGTTCCCGCTCGACGAGGTTGACGTCGAACGATCCACTTACCGGGGTGCTCGACCCGGCGATCTTGTCGGCGTAGCCGGCGAAATGGCGCAGGAAGCCCTCAAGCATGTGCGCGGTTCCGGCGAACGATATCGGTACCGCGTAGTCCTGCACGTTCAGCGTGGCAAGTTCGTCCAGGTGTTGGTGGACGGCGTCGGCGAGGTCGATCAGTCGGTCGCGACGCATATCGACTGTCTGCGCCATCCACTCGCGTTGGGCTGCGCGTGCGGCGTCGACGGCGCGGTCGACGTCGGCGGCACCGGCCATCGCGACGGTCGCATTCGGGAGTCCGGTTGCCGGAAAGATGTGCTCGTGCGTGTGCCCGGTCGAGGTGATCCGGTCCCCGCCGATCAACAGTCCGACTGGTGCACCGGTCATTGCGCTCCCCACTCGTGGGCGACCCGTTGTTTCTGTTCACCGATCACCTGATTGAGGTGCGAGCCCTTCGGCCATCCGTAGTAGGCCGCGAAGTGCAATGCCAACTCGTCCATCTCGTCGAAGGACACCTCACGGCTCTTCAGCGCTGCGTAGACGTGGCTGACGATGGGGTAGGGGGCGTCCTGAAACGCCACGCACGCGACGGTGATGAGGCGGCGTTCCTTCATGCCGAGTCCGGGTCGCAACCACATCTCGCCGAACACGAAGTTCAGGATCCCGGCGCCCTGGAACGGGTTGTCCCGATTCGGTGCGAACTCCAGGCAGTTGATGTCCTTGAAAGACCGCGCTCCCAGAGCCAGGCGGGTCTCCGGATCACTGGGCGTGGGCAGCGGCAGCAACGGTTGCGGGGGTGGGACTTGCTCACCGCGCTCGCGGTGAATGCGGGCCCATTGTTCGTCGACGATGATGTTGAAGCGGGAGGCTTTCGGCCACCCGGCGTACACCGCGAAATGCAGTACAGCCTCCTGCATTTCGACGATGCTCACGTCCCCGCTGTTCAGTGCGGCGTACACGTGATCGCGCAGCGGGGCCTCGGCGTCGGCGTCGGCCACACACGCCAGCGTGACGAATCTGCGGTCTCGGCGGCTCAGACCCGGCCGCTTCCAGACCTCGGCGAACACGAAGTCGAGCATGCTGGTGGTGGTGGGGTCCGTGTCCTCCGGCGCCGGAGTAGTCATCACCTCGGCGAATGCCTGCCGGCCGCGTTCCAGGCGGTCGGTATCGGTCAGCGTCACAAGCGTTTTCCTTCCGAGCGGCCGGTCATCTGATGGTGACTCCGGCATCGACCTTGAATTCCAGCCCGGTCACGTACCGCGCTTCGTCGGAGACCAGGAACAACACCGCATTGCTGATATCGATGGCCTCGGCCATCACGATGGGCAGCGCGTTCTGGAAGATCGGCCCCAGGTCGGCTCGCGTCTCCACCAGCAGGGTGTGCAGCGACGCCGGTTGCATGCCGGTCTCGACGCCGGTCGGATGGACGGTGTTGACCCGGACATTGACCGCCGCAAGCTCATTGGCCAGCGCCTTGCTCATGCCGACGACGCCGTGCTTGGCGGCGGTGTAGGGGGTGTGCAGCGGGCTGCCCTTGATGCCCGCCGCCGAGCTGATGTTGATCAGGCTGCCACCACGGTCGACCAGGTGCGGCAGGGCGGCGGCACACGTGTTCCAGACGCCGATCAGATTGACGTCCACCACGGTGCGCCACTGAGCGGATGTGGTGGTATCCCAGGTGCCCGCGGTGAGGACCCCGGCATTGGCCACCGATGCGTCCAGGCCGCCGAGTTCGGCCACCCCGGCATCGACCGCGGCCGCGAGGGCTTCCGCATCGCGGACATCGACAATGTGGGTGATCACCCGGCGGCCGAGTTCGGTGACCAGACGCGCGGTTTCAGTCAGATCAGCTGCGGTGGACAGCGGGTACTCCAGCTCGGGCAGCGAGGTGCAGATGTCGATCAGGATCAGATCGGCGCCCTCCTGCGCCAACCGCACCGCATGGCTGCGACCCATTCCGCGGGCCGCGCCGGTGATGAGTACGCGTTTGCCCGCGATCCGGCCGCTCATAGCTTGTTGCAGAAGCCGGCGTCGACCGGGAACGTGACCCCGGTGACGTATTTGGCTGCGTCGGAGACCAGGTACTGCACCGCGGCGCTGATGTCCTCGGGCTCCAGCAGGGAGACCGGCATCGGGTTCTGCAAGTGGGGTCCGCCGTCGGGGTAGTTCTCCAGGAAGGCCGTCATCGCCGGGTTCACCGCCATCATGGTGTTGACCGCGGTGGGATGTACGGTGTTGACCCGGATGCTGTACGGCGCAAGCGCGTTGGCCAAAGTCCGCATCAGGCCGACAACACCGTGCTTGGAAGCCGCGTAGCCCAGGCCGCCGCCCTGGGATCCACCGAAGCCCTTCAGTCCGGCGGTGGAGCTGGTGAACACGATCGCGCCGCCGCGCTCACCGGCGATCAGGTGCCCGATGGCGGCCTTGGCGGTGTGGAAGGAGCCGACGAGGTTGACATCGATCGCCGCCGACCACATGGCGAGGTCCTCTTCGATGCTTGTCTCGCGGAAGGCTGTCGGGGCGATACCTGCGTTGGCGCAGACGATGTCGAGTCGGCCGAATCGCGCCACGCCGTCGTCGACGGCCGCTCGCACCGCCTGGAAGTCCCGCACATCGGCCACGGTGCCGAGCATCGTGGCGCCGGCGGCTTCCACCAGTGCGATCGTCTCGTTCAGTTCGTCGCGGCTGGCCATCGGATATCCGTTGGCCGGGATGTCGGCGCAGATGTCGATACCGATGATGTCGGCGCCCTCGCCGGCCAGTCGTAGTGCGTGGCTTCGCCCCTGGCCGCGTGCCACGCCGGTGATGAAGGCGACCTTGCCGTCCAATGAGCCCATGAATCCTCGCTTCACTGCGTGAGTAACCGTGTTACATCCGGTACGGTAACCGAGTTACTGTGGACCGGCAAGGGGTGGCGATGGCGGAGATCGATGACCGGCTGCTCGCCGTCGTCGTGGAGATCCTGGAAACCGAAGGCTATGACGCGGTCCAGTTGCGCGAGGTCGCTCGGCGCGCGCAATCATCGCTGGCCACCATCTACAAGCGCTACGCGACCCGCGAAGACCTGATCCTGGCCGGGCTGGAGGCATGGCTGGATGAGCATCGCTACTCCGAGGTCAGGGCACATCGGCGGGCGCAGGGACAGTCGCTGCACGAAGCGTTGATGGACCTCTTCAGGACCATCTTCGAGCCCTGGGAGAAACACCCCGGCATGTTGACGGCCTACTTCCGGGCCCGATCCTCGCCGCGGGGCCAGCGTCTGCTGCACCGGGGCCTCAATATCGTGGCTCCGGCCGGTCTGGAGTTGATGGCCGACGTCGACGAGGACTTCGTCGCCGATCTCAACGATGTGCTCTCCAGCGTGGTCTACGGCCTACTGGGCCGATTCGTGGCCGGTGAGATCGAAACCACCGACATCCTGCCGACACTGGACCGTGCGGTGTACTGGCTCACCGCCGGCTACGAGTCGACCAAACAGGGCGGACGGGTCGAGTGACGCGGTGTGCCTCAGCCCAGCGGCCCATGCTGGGCTGAACCGATCCCCTGGGTCGCTGCGCTCCCGCCCGCCGATACCCTTGCGCGTGTGCCCGATGACCTCTGGACGGCTGCCACCCAGCACCCATTTCTCGACGCGGTGCGCGACGGCACCATCACCGACGAAGCCTTCGATCGATGGTTGTGCCAAGATGCGCTGTTCGTCGCCGACCTGTTGATCTTCCAGTCCCGGCTGCTGGCCCGCGCGCCGCGCCACGCCCAGGGCGCCATCGTCGGCGGGTGCGCCGCACTGGTCGCCGAACTGGACTGGTTCGAAGAGCAGGCCGCCCGACGTGGCATCGATCTCGACGTGCCGGCGCTGCCGACCACGCTGCGATACCGCCAACTGCTGCAACGCCTCGACGGTGAGCCCTACCCGGCCGCGGTCACCGCGCTGTGGGTCATCGAGCGGGTCTATCTGCTCGGCTGGACCTCGGCGATCTCACCGACCTCGCCGTTCGGCGAGTTCATCGAGCACTGGACGGTTCCGGACTTCGCGGCCTACGTGGACGCCCTCGAGGCCCTCGCCGCCCCGGACGCCCATCAGGGACTGGTCGATGAGGTGCTGCGTCTGGAAGTGGACTTCTGGAACATGGCCACCGAGGCTCGGGCATGACGCTGTCCGCTCAACTGTGGTCGGAGAACGCCGATCTCGTCGCCGACGTCCTGGCCAACCCTTTCGTCCGCGGCATCGGGGACGGAACCCTGGAGCGGGAGCTGTTCGCCGGCTACCTCGCCCAGGACGCCTTTTTCCTCGAATCCTTCGCCCGTGCATACGCTTTGGCGCTGGCGCGCAGTGACGACACCGCCACCCTGCTGACCTTCGCCGATCTGCTGGCGGGTGTGCGTGAGGAGCTGGGACTACACGCGGGATACGCCGCCTCCTGGGGCATCGATATGGCCGGTGTGAAACCGGCCGCGGCGACACTGGCCTACACCGAGTTCCTGCTCGCCACGGCGGCCACCGGCGGGCTGGGGGTGGTGTGTGCGGCGATGACCCCGTGCATGCGCCTCTACGCGCATATCGGCTCGACATTGGACGAAGCGAGCGCCGGTCCGTACGCCCAATGGGTACAGACCTACGCCGACCCCGGATTCGAGGAGGTCGCCGCGCTGTTGGAACGGCTGCTCGACCGACACGGGGAGGACAGCCCGGCCGTCCGGGACGCCTACCGTCGGGCGATGCGTCTGGAGTTGGCCTTCTTCACTGCCGCGCTAACGCCGTGATGATCGCGGCGTTGAACGCCGGTAGATCATCGGGGTTACGGCTGGTGATGAGGTTGCCGTCCACCACGACCTCCTCGTCGACGACGGTGGCTCCGGCGTTGCGGAGGTCGGTGCGCAGACTCGGGTAGGACGTCAGCGTCCGCCCCTTCGCCACACCCGCCTCGACCAGCGTCCAGGGACCGTGGCAGATGACCGCCACCGGGCGCCCGGAGTTGACGAACTCGCGGACGAAGCCGACGGCATCGCCATCGGAGCGCAGCTTGTCCGCGTTGACGGTGCCGCCGGGGACGATGAGTGCGTCGAACTCGTCGACCGTCGCGTCTTTGACCAGCCGTTGCACAGTGAAGCTGCCGGCCGGTTCCAGGTCGTGCTCGCGCGCGCTGATCTCGCCGGTCTGCAAGGACAGCAGTTCGGTGGTTCCGCCGGCCTCGTCGATCGCCCGGCGCGGCTCCGCGAGCTCCGCGCGTTCGACCCCGTCGGTGGCCAGGATGGCGATCTTCCGCGAGGTGAGGGTGTTGTCAGTCATCGAGGGGGGATTCCCGCGACCGCGGGTCAGCGAAACATCGCGCCGACCGTGCGGCGCCGAGGCGATAGGGTCGAAGCGAACCGGGGCGTGGACAGAAACGGAGCGGGTATGGCGGTGGCGAATGGCCTGTCTGCGCGCGAGACGAAGCGCCTGCAGACGCGGGAGCGCCTGATGGGTGCCGCGGTGGCCGAGTTCAAGCGCTCCGGGATGGCCGAGGCCGACGTCGCAGCGATCGTGGCCGCGGCCGGTGTCGCGCACGGCACCTTCTTCTTTCATTTCCCCACCAAGGAGCACGTTCTCCTCGAGCTGGAGAAGCGTGAAGAAGACCGGATGGCCAAGCAGTTCGGCCGCTATCTCGACAAAGGACACGATCTGGAATCGGCACTGACCGAAGCGGTCCGTCTGGTTCTGGGACTGGAGCGCCGGCTCGGTGACCTTCTCTTCAAAGACTTTCTGGCGCTGCATTTCTCGCAGACCCGTCCGGAATCGGAGGACGGCGGCGATCACTCGCTGGTGCTCTTGTTGGCTCAGCGCATCGAGCAGGCGAGGTCCAAAGGCGAAGTGGATCCCGATGTTCAGCCGATGAACAGTGCGGTGTTCTTCCTGTTGTGCCTCTACGCGCTGGCGATCACCACCAATGACCCGATGCGACGCGACCTGCTCGAGGATCTGGTCAAGCGCACCATGCGCAGCGTCGTCGTTGCGGGCTGAGCGCGCGACGGTCTCTCAGCGGCAGGGGTCTTGTCGGCGGGCGATTTGAATGACTAGAGTCAGTCACCATGCGTACGCCCGCCTCCTCGGCGACCCTGTCCTTCGACGAACACGCCGAGCAGTCGCGGCTGGCTCAACGCCAGGCGGACAAGTGGTTGATCAGCGGTAGCATCCTGATCGGCACTGCGGCACTGGGAATTTTCGGCCTCCCGCTGTTCCTGCGCGGGGTGTGGCTGCTGCGTCGCGCGCACCTCAACGGATTGTCGGTGCGCCCGATGATCGTCACCCTGATCGGGTACCTGGTCATCATCGACGCGGCCATCAACACCGTCGGATGGGCGCTGGACCTGATCGGCAGCCACACCCTGTTGGCGCGGGTGTTGCTCAACGGCTGGGGTCACATGTTCGACGCCGGATACTTCTGGCATTTCAACGAACTCTGGATCGGTGGTGCGGCGGGACCGGGCGAAAAAGCCATGGAAGTGGGAATGATCCTCACGGTATTCACCATGCGGATCGCCGCCGCGATCGGCTTCCTGCAGATGAAGCGCTGGGGTCAGCAGTGGATGATCGTCACCTGCTGGATGGGTGTGCTGATCTGGGTGCTGTACGTCTTCAACATGACGATGTTCGCCGATGTCCGGTTCGCGGGAACCATCTTCCCCGTCGTGGGTTGGTGGCTCTACGACATCTTCTACATCACCCCGTTCCTGGCGATTCCCTATCTACACACCGTCAATCGCGAGATCTTCACCGATTGACCTTGCCCGATCTCGTCAGGCGACGCGCGGTCATTCTATTGACTCAAGTCAGTAACTCCGATAGAAACAGAGCATCATGAGCCGAACGGTGCGCCGTTGTCCGCGTCAAACGGGCTCCTGTGCGGGCGCTTTCGCCGTTGTGGCCACCTCGACAAGGAGATTCCACCGTGGACTACCTGTGGGAAGTGCTGCGCTACGTCGCGGCGTGGGGCGGCACCGGCCTGGTCATCTGGTTCTGGTATTGGATGTTCTCCAATATCGGAACCTTCTGAGCGCGCGGCACTGATGGGCGACCTCGGCGACAGCACGGCGATGGCACTGGAACGTAGTTGCGCGCTGACCGCCGTCGCGCTGAGCGACCGGCGCAGAGCGGGTGCTCGGCTGGTCACCGGGGCGCACCGAGGCTTCGGCCTGAACTACTCGCGCACCGATGTGCACGTGCCGTTTCCGCCACGCGTCGCGGACTGGACCCGGCGCACGGTGACCTGCGGCATCGCCCTGCAATGCGCGGACTCCAAAGACCGGATCGGTGAGTATCGGGTCCACGAACTCACCGCCCGCGAGATACGTGCGCTCACCCTCGTCGAGGCCGGCGTGGCACTGGGCTGGGTCGCCGCGCGCTGGCCGGGGCTGATGGCGGAATTCGCACGTGCGCTGCCAGAACTGGCACCGGCGGACCCACACATGGACGCCCACACCATGATCAGCCGGGCCATCGAACTGGCCCGCACCTCGGAGACTCTCGGCGGTCATCCGCTGCTGGGCAGCCTGCCCGCGGTTTACACCACGCCCATCGGGCTGGCCGACAAGTTGCGTCGCCAGTTCGGCCGGATGCCGTGGACCACCACACAGAAGCGGATGCCGCGGCCCTATTCGGTGCCCGTCGGCGGCGACGGTGGAGTGCGCAACCCGAACCTGCCCCCGCCGAGCAGGCCGCAGGACAACGATATGGACGTCACACCCGAGCACCGCCCCGGCATCCCGTACCCGGAATGGAATGCCTGGGCGAAGCGGTTCCTGCCCGACCATGTGGCCGTCGTCGAGATCGCCCGCGACCGCCGGATCGGTGCGGCCACGACAATGTCTGCCGATCTGCGGAAGTGGTTCCAGGAGAACACCCACCGCGCCATGATCAACCGGTTGGAGGATGGCTCGGATATCGACATCGACTCCTACGTCCGTCATTACGTGGACCTGCGCACCGGCGAGGCAGGAGAGCCGCGGCTGTTCCGGGAACTACTGCCCAGCAACCGCGATGTGAGCACCGCACTGCTGCTGGACGGCAGCTCGTCACTGGGCGTGCATGGCGGCCGGGTCTTCCGGCTGGAGTTGGCCTGCGCCGACGCGCTGTCGCGGGCGATGACCCACGCCCGGGAACGGCACGGCATCTTCGTGTTCACCGGAAACACCCGGCACCGCGTGGAAGTGCGGTGCCTCAAGGATTTTCCGGAGGTACGCTTCGTGCCGCCCAGCGGGCTCGGGCTGACCACCGGCGGCTACACCCGCCTCGGTGCGCCCATCCGGCACCTGACCAGCCGGCTGCTGGCCCAGCCGGCGGAGCGCAGACTGCTCATCATCATCGGCGACGGCATGATCTCCGACGAAGGCTATGAAGGTCGCTACGCATGGTCGGACGCCGCGCACGCGGTGCAGGAGGCCAACGACGCCGGCGTCTCGGTCTACTACGTCGGTGTCGGTCCGACCCGGGTGGACCCGCTGCCCGAAGTGTTCGGACCCAGACGCTCGCAACGGATCCGGCGCGTCGAAGAATTGCCCCGCGTACTCGCCCATGTGCACAGGGAGTTGGTCACCACATGACGAATTACTTCGCCAACGGCAATGAGGTCCAGCTCTTCGAGCAGGCCTACACGCGCAAGATCCCGGTCATGCTCACCGGACCCACCGGTTGCGGCAAGACCCGCTTCGTCGAACACATGGGCTCGCTGCTGGGCAGGCCGGTGGTGACCATCAGCTGCCATGACGATCTGACCAGTTCCGACCTCGTCGGCCGGTTCATGGTCACCGGTGGCGATGTCGTCTGGACCGACGGGCCACTCACCCGAGCTGTCAAGGCCGGGGCCATCTGCTACCTCGATGAGGTGGTCGAAGCCCGGCACGACTCGCTGGCCATCCTGCACTCTCTCACCGATCACCGCCGCACCCTCTATCTGGACCGCGCCGACGAAGTCATCACCGCGCCCGACGAGTTCATGCTCGTCTGTTCCTATAACCCCGCGTACCGCAGCTCACTCAAGGAGCTCAAACCGTCCTTCCGACAGCGGTTCGCCACCGTGGCGATGCGCTATCTGCCACCCGAAAGAGAGGCCCAGGCCATCGTCGCAGAGACGGGCATCGACCCTGCCTGTGCGCAACGACTCGTGCGGTGCGCCATCGCGATCCGGACCGCCGAGGAGGCCTTTCACTTCGAGCCGCCCTCCACCCGGGTTCTCGTCACCGCCGCCCACTTCATCGCCGCCGGCGCCAACGAAGTGGAAGCCGCCGAAGCGTGCATCCTGGCGCCGCTGAGCACCGACGGCGCGATCAGTGAAGGTCTGCGTGAAATCGCGGCGGCCGGCCTACTGGCCGTCGACACACTCTAGGAGGGGAATTCGTCATGGTCGACCAGAAAGAGAAGAAGCGTAAGCGGGCGCTCATCGTGTTTCAGGTTGCCATCTACGGCTACCTGCTCACGATGTTCCTGATCCAGCTCTACATGTCTTTCGAACGGGGTTGGTGGTATCTGTGAGTGTGGCCGTCGGGGACTCCGTCGGCCTGGAGGACCACGGCGGGCAATCCCGACTTGCGCAGCGCCGCGCGGACAAATGGATGATCGTCGGCGCCGCCCTGATGGGAATGTGGGCGCCCGGACTGATCGGCTTCCCGATCTTCATGCGCGGGGTGTGGCTGCAGCGCCAGGCGCAGCGCGCCGGATTGTCGGTACGTCCGATGATCGTCACCCTGATCGGCTACCTGGCGCTCATCGACGGCATGCTCAACAGCCTGGGCTGGGCGCTGGACCTGGTCGCCAACCACACCCTGATCAACCGGGTACTGATGGTCGGCTGGGGCCACATGTTCGACGCCGGATACTTCTGGCATTA
>Ga0209066_10006102_pt1 | contig 12428 bp, 8 predicted proteins | sample All_14_2_FD_187198 | JGI IMG/M metagenome (GOLD analysis project Ga0209066, IMG submission 187198) | Freshwater microbial communities in response to fracking from Pennsylvania, USA - Allegheny Zone_MetaG_DW_15 (SPAdes) (version 2) ...
CCCTCTCGGCGACCCGCTCCCCCACCCCCCGGTAAACCGGCCACGCCCGGCCCAGAGGCGCACCGGTCACCGGGTCGCAGCCCAGCCCCAGCAGCAGCCGAAGGTGCACCTCGGACACCTCATCGAAAGGCACCAGTGACCCGCTCCCAAGATCGGGGACCGCCGAGCCGAGCCAGAACCCCGGTGGGGTGCCCTTCTCCGCGTAGTACCGCGTGAGCGAGTCAGTCAGATGCCGGTTGCCGTCTTCGACCACGACAGTGCGCAGCAGATATCGGTAGCCGGTCCCGGCACTCATCACCCGCATTGATACCGTCACACCGGGAAGGTGCGGAAGACTGTTTTCAGGGGGTGCTGAGTCAACAGACTCGGGGGTGATCCCCGACGGCCATTACCTTCTGGTTGGTTTCAATTTTGGGTTCGGTTCAGACTCGGAGGATAAGCGCGTCTCCCTGTCCGCCACCGCCACAGAGCGCAGCAACGCCTGTTCCTCCACCCCTGCGCTTGAGCGCGTAAGCGAGGTGCAGTGCGAGCCGCGCGCCCGACGCGCCGACGGGATGGCCGAGCGCAATGGCGCCACCTTCCTGGTTAATTCGCGCGGTATCGATGCCGAGATCCCGAGCCGATTGGATCACCACAGACGCAAAGGCCTCATTGATTTCGACGAGGTCAAGCTGTGCAACCGCGATTCCTTCCCGCAGCAACGCGCGCCTGATTGCGGCGGATGGCTGGGAGTGCAGCGAGCCGTCCGGGCCAGCCACCTGACCAGGTGCGCCAATTTCGGCAATCCAGTCCAATCCGGCGCTGATTGCCGCTTCCTTGCTCGCGATGACGAGCATGGCTGCTCCATCAGAGAGGGGAGAGGACGACCCGGCCGTTATCGTTCCGGTTGGGCTAAAAGCAGGTCGAAGGGTTGAGAGAGCTTCTTCCGTTGTGTCGCCGCGGATACCCTCGTCTGTCTCGACGGTGACGGCGGGTCCTCTCCGTTGGGGAATCTCAAAGGAAGCTATTTCCTGTGCGAACAGACCGGAACGAGAAGCCGCGTCCGCCCGCTGATGGGATCTGGCCGCGACAGCATCCTGTTCCTCTCGACCGATCTGACGAGATGCATTTCCCTGTTCAGTTGCGGCTCCCATTAGGAGACCGTCAAAGGGGTCAAGCAACCCATCATGATTGAGTGAGTCTTTGAGCAATCGGTCACCGAACCCAAAGGATTCACGGGAACCAAGGAGCAAGTGCGGGGCGTTGGTCATGGACTCTTGTCCGCCCGCGACGACAAACCGCGCCTCGCCGGTGCGGATGAGCCGCGCTGCGTCGATGACTGCAGTGAGACCGGACAGGCACAGTTTGTTAATCGTCACGGTTGGCACGTCCCAGCCAATGCCCGCACCGATGCTCGCCTGCCGTGCGGGTCCTTGTCCGGCTCCCGCCTGGATCACCTGCCCGATGATCACCGCGTCGATGGCATCGGCGGGTACCCCGCTGCGCTCCAGGGCAGCGCGGATGGCATGGGAACCGAGCTGAGTAGCGCTGAGCGGAGCAAGCGCGCCGCGAAACCTGCCGAACGGTGTGCGTGCGCCGTTGATGATGACAGGTGTCGTCGCATCTGATGTCATTGTCTTATCCTTATCGATTGATTTGCCGAGATGGAATTCAGGCGTCAGGCGAACGCCGAGTAACCGGTGATCGATCGACCAATCATGAGGGCCTGAATCGTCTCGGTGCCCTCGTAGGTATGGAGGGCTTCAATATCGGCCATATGTCGGCCGACGCTGTTTTTCAACAGGATCCCGTTGCCGCCGAGAAGATCGCGGGCGTTCGCTGCAATCGATCGTGCACCGCGCGTGCAGGTGTATTTTGCAATCGAGGCCTGCACGCCCGTCAGCGTTCCTTTGCTATCCAGGGCTGTCAATTGAAAACATAACAGTTGCATGGTTGCCAGTTCACTCAACATCCTGGCGAGGCGTTCCTGCACAATCTGGGATGCGGCCAGAGGTCGACCGAACTGCAGGCGCTGCGCCGTGTAATGGACCGAACTTTCGTAGCATGCTGTGGCGTGACCGAGTGCGGCCCACGCGACGCCGAGGCGGGTCGCCTGCAGCACTCGCGCCGTGTCCTTGAAGGACCGACCTCCTGGTAGTTCGTTCTGAAGCGGGACCGACACGGCATCCAGCCGGATGTGTGCCTGCCATATTGCGCGAAGCGAGGTCTTGCCCTCGATAGTCGTGGCGGTGTACCCGGGAGTACTCTGGTCCACGAGGTAGCCGTGTACTTCTGAGTCTTCTCCGCGGGCCCAAACGACCGCAACGGAACCGACGGATCCGTTGCCAATCCATTTCTTTTCACCGTTCAACTCGAATCCGTCGTCGACGCGCGTGGCGGTCGTCTCTAAGCTGACCGAGTCGGAACCGTGGGTAGGCTCCGTCAGTGCGAACGCACCGAGTTCGCGGCCCCGTGCCAGCGGCTCTAGCCAGCGGCTCTTCTGTTCGTCCGATCCCAGCATCGCTATGCTCCGCAGGGCGAGGCCCCCTTGAACGCCGATCACGGTGCCGAGCGAACCATCGCCGCGGCTGATCTCCATCACGACCAGACCCGCCGCGAGCTTGCTCATCGGCGGGAAGCCATCGATGTCGATCCCGTCACGGAGCAGGTCCAACTCACCAAGCCGCTTGGCGAGATGAAGCGGGTACTCCGCGCGATCCCAGTAGCCGTCGATGACGGGCAGGGCTTCATCTTCCACGAACCGACGCGCGCGATCCAAATACACTCGGTCCTCGGCCGGGACCGCAGCGAATAATTCGACCGGATCCGGATCGAGGGCAGCGGTCACCGTATATTCGGGTTCCGTCGTCCCGGTGGGGAAGGGAACCTTGGGCGGGAGATCCTGACGAGGTTCCTGGTCGGACATGATAGACATCTGTTCTCCTGGGTTTTTCGAAGTACTGGCCTAAACGCGCAACGATGACGACGGCAGACTCGCGATACCGTCCGGGTGGAATGGTGCGCCGTTGATTCTTCCTGAGGCGATGGCGCGATCGAGCAGAGGGGTGATCCCGCCTAACCAGAGCGGGTAGTTTGCGCCGAGGATCATGCACAGGTCGATGTCTTCCGCAGCCTGCACTACGCCACTTTCGAGCATGATGTGGCACTCGACGGCGAGTGCGTCAAGCGCCGAGGCGAGCAGTTTTTCGCCATTGGCAGCGGCCTGTCCGGGCATCGCCCGCGGCAGCAGCGCCGCGACTTCCGCCGAGATGTTGCCCTGCTCATCGAGGACATGGCGGATGTCGAGATCAACCGCCTTCCCCAGCCAGCGCGGAACCTGGAATCGCTCCGGGTATGCCTTATGCATTGTCTCGAAGACATGGAGTTGCACCGCAGGGCCGACGAAGTCCAGTAGCTGCAATGGTGCCATCGGGAGCCCGAGCGGATCCAGCGCGTTATTTGCCACGGCCGGGCTTACCCCGTCGTCGATCGCCCCGAGCACGACCCCGAACATCCGTGTCAAGAGGCGGTTGACGACAAAGCCGGGTTCATCAGCGACAAGCACTGGCGACCGCCGAAGCGCAGCTGCGAGCGCGAAAGCCGTGGCCAGTGTGTGGTCGTCGGTCTCCTTCCCGCGCACGATCTCGAGTAGTGGCACACTGCTGACGGGGTTGAATACGTGAAACCCGACGACCCGCTCCGGATGGCGCAATCCGCCAGCCAACTCACTGATTGACAGCGAACTCGTGTTCGTTGCGAGCAGCGCCGTCGGTGCAAGATGCTTCTCAAGCTGCGCGAACAATTCACGTTTCACGCCGAGGTCCTCAAACACTGCTTCGATGACAAAGTCGGCGTCGCTGATGTCGCCGAGGTCAGTGCTGCCCGTAATGAGCGAGGAAATGGCCGCCGCCTCGGTGTGACCGATCGTGCCCCGCTCGGCGAGTCTCGCAATCCGATCATGCACGGCCGCGACACCGGCGGTGGCACGCTCCATGCTGAGATCTGTCATGACGACGGGTATGCGCGCGTATTGCGCGAGAAGCATCGCGAGCTGGCGGGCCATGAGCCCTGCCCCAATGACCGCCGCCCGTTTCACCACTCGCGGTTGAGCCTTCGGGACTCCAACCGGTCGGCGCCCGCGATGCTGCACGAGGCGCTGAGCGTACATACTCGCCCGCGCCTCGTCGGTCGTGAGGACATCCGCGAACGCGACAATAGTTGAGGTCATCGCTTCGTCATAGGACGATGTGAGCGCAGTCGCAACCAGGTCGATCGCGGCCAGAGGAGCTGGAGTTGCGCCGCGCAGGCTCATGACGATTTCCGCTCGAGCAGTGGCAATGAACTCCTGCGAACTGGACGAATCGTCCAATTGATGAGCGGCCGGTCGTTCATTGGCTGCTCCTTCGTCCGCCTTAGCAAGTTGCTCTGCCACCCAGATCGGCCAGTCTTCGTCCCAGGATTCGGTATCGAGTACCGCATCTACGACACCACGTTCGAGTGCGGCGATTGATGTCATCATGCGCCCCCCGCGAAGCGGATCACGCACGATGATGTCAAGCGCGTTCTGCACTCCGGCGAGTTTCGCCAGCAGGTACGCGCCGCCCCAGCCTGGAACCAGTCCAAGCCGTACTTCGGGCAAACCGATCGCATTGACGTTTGATCGGGCCGCACGGAAGTCGGCGTGAAGCGCGAGTTCGAGACCACCACCGAGAGTGGGCCCGGTTAGCAGCGCGAAGCTGGGGACGGGAAGTTCGCGAACAAGGCGAAAGGCGTCGATGCCTTCGCGGGCGGCCTGTTCGGCGCCGGCCCGGTCAGCTATTCTTGCCATCAGGGTAAGGTCGGCCCCCGCACCGAAAGAACCTGCCGCGCCGAGCAGCACAACACCCTCTACATCTCGAGAGCCGCTCTCGCGGATGGCGGCGGCGAGTCCTGCCAGCCCGTTGGGCCCCCACACAATTGGCCGTCCTGGCTCGCTTGACTCCAATGCGACTAATGCCACGGCGCGAGAGCGCCCGGGGAGAACTACCTCGCGAACGCGGCAGAGGACCGGGCGCTCGGCCCGGTCCGCTTCGCGCGCTGCGGTGACAATTGCGGACACTGACTCTCCTGTGCCTACTCGCCGGACGTGCTCCGGTGGCCGTCGAACGCCCCCAACCCCGGACGGGATTCGCGATCACGATTTCTGGTGGTTTCAGAATGCCTTGAAACGGAGTCCCATGTCAAGAGACGGAATGTCATTGGTGTGTCGTCAGCGGAGCGCGTTCTTCACTGCTTCAATTACAGCCTCAGGAGCCGCCGGATTCTCGAATACAGCGACGACGATCCTCGATGCACGCCGTGTGGACGGCGCAGCATGAACAAGCTGTGAACCCCAGATCGACACGAGCGTGCTCAACTGTGTATCCAGGATCTGCGTTCGGTCAGTCTCAGGATCGCGCAGCCACTCGCGCAACACAGCGTTGTGCACGGCAACTACGGCCGCCGCGAACGCGACCAAGCCATAGTCGCGTTCTGCACCCTCAGGGAGCACACGTTGCAGATAGTTTGTGAACGCGCGCTCGTAACGGTGGGAGGTCACTAGTTCCCGGTCGCGCAGCACAGGAACGCTGTGCAGCAGATCGTTTCGAGCGAGAGACGCCTCACGACGTCCTATGTGGTAATTGAAAACGAGTCGCGCACCCGCGCACACTGCCTGGAGAGGGTCCTCCCTCGAGTACTCAAGGTACTCGATTAATCTCGTGAGCAACAGCTCGTGGTCAGCGAAAACGATATCTTCCTTCGACCGAAATCGTCGAAAGAAGGTGCTGCGGCTGATCTTGGCCACATCGGCTAACTCTTCGACAGTTGTCGACTCGTACCCTTGTCGGGCAAGGAGCTCGATCGCCTCGGCAACTGGGTCGATCGGGCGTCCTTCGACAGGGGCGTCTGGGGGCATGACCGTGAATCTACCATGCGGGGTGGCGGAGGGTTGCGGTAGTCGAGCAGTGACAAGTGTGCAGCCGCACAACAATTGTTAACGAATGGTGGTTGATGCACGATGACATTCTCTGTATTCCCTGCTTTCATTACTTTCAGGTCTTTTCGGCTATTTTGCGAACAGACTGTAGCTCCACCAATCAAGGGAGATTGATGACAACCGTGAAACCTGCTCCAATTCCCGCCGAAGATCTGGCCGCTGAGATCCGCAGGCAGTTAGACGCCGTCATTGACGAACTCCACGCGGGAGAGGCGAGATGGTTGGCAAGCGACTTGGCGTCGCGAGAAAAGCTCCTTGCATCTGTCTCCACGACGGTCAGCGTTGCGGCCGAGCGCTGGGTACAGGCAGCGACTCGAGTGAAGCGCCTCGATCGAGATTCTCAGCTCGTCGGTGAGGAGTGGATTACAGGACCGTACCCCGTCCTCACCGGTTTAGGAGCGCTCCGACACAGTCTTGCTCATCTGTCCGCGGGCGAAAGTCCCCTCACGGGTGTGCAGTTCGGTTCGGCTCCAGGCGGGCGCATAAGCGTTCCTATCCTCCCGAACTCGGCTTACGAAGCATTATTGTTGCACGGGTTTTCTGGAGAGGTCTGGATGCCCCCAGGGACCACCGAGGAAGACATCCGGTCAGGAGCTGGCCTGGCCCAACGTGACCCCACAAAGAGTGCAGGAGTCGGGTTGGTGCTCGGCGCTGGAAATATCACGTCCATCCCGCCGCTCGACGTGCTCTACGAGCTCATCGCAAACAATCGCGTCGTGGTGCTAAAACTAAATCCGGTAATGGATGACCTGCTATCGGTGTACTCCGAAGCCCTGTCGCCACTCATCGAGTACGGAGTGCTCCGCATAGTGACCGGAGGCAGTGAGGTCGGCTCGTATCTCGTCAATCATCCCGGAATCGCCCACGTGCACATGACAGGCAGCGCAGCCACACACGACGCAATCGTTTTCGGGTCAGGGCAAAATGGGCGCGAACGAAAGGCGAAAGGCACACCAACCCTTACCAAACCTATTTCAAGCGAATTGGGCGGCGTGTCCCCGATCATCGTGGTTCCCGGTAAGTGGACGAAGCGCGACTTGCGCTACCAGGCAGAGCACCTCGCCACGCAACGGCTGCACAACGGTGGCTACAACTGCATTGCCGGGCAAGTCATAGTGCTGAGCAAGGCGTGGCCCCAGAAAGACGCCTTCCTCAAAGAACTGCGAAGAGCGGTCGCGACCGCCCCCAGTCGACCAGCCTGGTACCCGGGCAGCGATGACAGGATTGCGAGCGCCAAGAAGGCATACCCTCAGGCACAGCATCTCGGGGTGAACGGGGAACGTCTGCTGATCGAAGTCGGCACAAACGACGACCCCGCTACGCTTGAGACAACTGAATTCTTCTCTCCAGTGCTCGGCGTCGTGACGCTGCCAGACACCGGGCAGGCTTTTCTCGATGCAGCGGTCGAATTAGCCAACAACGACTTCGTGGGAACGCTCGGTGCGAATATCATTGCGGATCCGAGAACCCTGAAGAGTCTTGGCCGCGGTTTTGACTCCGCTATCGAACGGCTCCGCTATGGAACAATCGCCATCAACGCATGGACGGGCCTCGGCTACCTGACAGCAACAGCCCCATGGGGTGCCTTCCCTGGCCACACACTGGCTGACATTCAAAGTGGCACCGGTGTCGTCCACAATGGCCTGTTGATCGACTCGCCCGAGCGTACGGTAGTTCGCGGTCCGTTCCGGCCATTCCCTCGGTCGGTGCTTCACGGCGAGTTTGCACTGTTCCCAAAACCACCGTGGTTCGTCTCCGCCCGCAGTGCCGCTACCACCGCGCGACTGCTCACCGAGCTCGCCACGAAACCCTCGTGGAGGCGCATGCCGGGTGTCTTTGCCGCGGCGTTCCGTGCTTAACAGCGCCCCGTTCTCAAACCCATAAACAGCTGACCCATAATCCATGCTATGCCGATATCGGCATAAACAAAGGAGTTTTTTGTGCCGATAATGAGCCCACACCCCGACGTCGAGATTCCCGATGTCAGTTTGTATGAATTCCTTTTTACTTCACTCGAAGATTCCGAGCTTGATCGGATCGCCTTAATCGATGGCATGACCGGTGCGGAAACCACCTACCGTGATCTGCTCGCTCAGATCAACGGAATTGCCGGCGCGCTGGCAGCACGAGGAATCGCCCCTGGCGACGTGGTAGCAATCCATGCGCCGAACATCCCGGCATTCGTACCCGTTTTTCACGGTATCCTGCGGGCGGGCGCGGTCGCAACTCCAGTCAACGCGCTCTACAAGGCGGATGAGATCGCTGATCAGCTCCGCGACTCCGGTGCAAAGCTGATCTTCACGATTTCCCCGTTGCTCGAGCAGGCCAGGAGTGGCGCAATCGCCGCTGGCCTCAGCAATGATCAGGTCGTCGTGCTCGACGGTGCCGAAGGTCATTCTTCGCTGCGCGACCTGCTGGCAGAACGCAAATCCGCGCCGGAAGTCCATATCAATTCCGCCACTCACGTCGCGGTCCTGCCCTACTCGTCCGGCACAACTGGCAAACCAAAGGGGGTCATGCTCAGCCACCGCAACCTGCTGGCAAACGTTGCCCAAGCGGCGCCGATCGTTGGGGTGACGCGGGATGACCGGGTCGTCGCCATCCTGCCGTTCACCCACATCTACGGGCTGACCGTGCTGCTCAATATTTCACTCGCCAAACGGGCAACACTGATCACAATGCCCCGTTTTGACCTCGCTGAATTCTTGCGGATCGTTCAAGACCTCCGTGCGACGTATGTGTTCATCGCGCCGCCTATGGCCGTTGCTCTCGCCAAGCATCCACTGATCGATGAATATGACCTGTCAAGCCTGCACACCCTCCTCTCGGGGGCCGCGCCACTCGACGGTATCTTGGGGGCTGCAGTATCCAGACGCCTGAGCGTCCGAATGCGGCAGGGATACGGAATGAGCGAGATGAGCCCCATCTCTCACGCGATTCCATTTGACCGCGAGGACATCCCGCTTGGTACCATCGGGCTCGCCCTTCCCAACATCGCGTTTAAGCTGATCGAGCCCGCGACAGGCAACGAAATACCAATGCCGGCCGAAGGCACGAGTGAGGCGGGAGAGTTGCTCGTCCGCGGGCCGAACATCATGCTCGGCTACTTGGGCAACACGTCAGCGACGCGCGAAACGCTCGACGCGGATGGATTCCTGCACACAGGTGACCTAGCTACCGTGAGCGCGGAAGGTTATGTGACAATCGTTGACCGGCTCAAGGAACTCATCAAATACAAGGGGCATCAGGTGGCTCCCGCCGAACTCGAAGCCCTCCTGCTCACCCACCCCATGATCGTGGACGCCGCGGTGATCGGCGTCCACGACGAGGAAGGCCAGGAGGTCCCAAAGGCCTTCATCGTGCCTCGGCCCGGAGCTGACCTGTCGGCGGAAGCGGTCATGGAGTTCGTCGCAGAGCATGTAGCCCCGTATAAGAAGGTGCGCCAGGTCGCATTTATCGATGCTGTACCAAAATCCTCGGCCGGAAAAATTCTCCGCAAGGATCTACGCGCACAGGAAGTGAACGCATGAACTCCACCGCGTCTGGCTCGGATGAACGGTTCGACTTCATAGTTGTCGGGGCAGGCTCGGCGGGTGCTGCCCTGGCAAACCGGCTTACCGCCGATGGCACGGCGACGGTCGCCCTCCTGGAAGCCGGCGGGCCAGACAAGAAGACCGAGATCCATATTCCTGCGGCATTCTCGGCACTGTTTCGCTCAGAGTTCGACTGGAACTATGACACCGAACCTCAGCCGGGTCTCGACGGACGCAGCATCTATTGGCCGCGAGGCAAGGTACTTGGCGGTTCTTCGTCGCTCAACGCGATGATGTGGGTGCGCGGCTATGCGGCGGACTATGATCGCTGGGCCGAGTTGGCAGGGCCGGGCTGGTCCTGGAAAGCGCTCCTCCCATACTTTCGCAAAGCGGAGCGAGTCGCCGGCAACACGGATCCCGACCAGGGATCAGATGGCGCTGTCAATATTGAACCGCAACGAAGCCCACGGTCCCACACGGCAGCCTTTCTCCAAGCGGTACGTGAAGCAGGGCTGCCTGTTGTACCACCCAACACGGCGCAACCAGATGGCTTCAGCCAAACCATGTTGACCCAACATCGTGGGGCGCGATTCAGCACTGTGGATGCCTACCTAAAACCCGCACGAGGGCGGGGCAACCTCAGCATCCGCACCGGGGCACATGCGACCCGGGTGCTGTTCGATGGTAAGCGGGCGATCGGCGTCGAATACTTGCTCGGCGGGTCTCTACAGCGTGTGATGGCACGCCGGGAAGTCGTCCTTTCGGGCGGCGCCGTGAATACACCTCAACTTCTCATGTTGTCGGGTATCGGTGACGCCAAACAATTGCGCGCTGTCGGAATTGACGTGCTGGTTGACTCACCTGAAGTCGGGGCCAACCTCGCCGACCACCTCATGGCGGGACTCGCCATCGCCTCCTCGGGCGACACGTTGTTCAGCGCGCAAAAGCCCGCTCAGTTGATCAACTATCTGCTCCGGCGCCGCGGAATGCTCACTTCCAACGTGGCGGAAGCCTACGGCTTCATCAAGACAAAACCAGAGTTCGACCATCCCGACGTTGAGCTTCTCTTCGCCCCCGTGGGGTTTGTCGGAGAGGGACTTATCGCGGCCCCCGGCCATGCACTAACAATGGGTGCGATTCTGCTCCAGCCAAAGAGCCGGGGTACGGTCGGTATAAAGTCGAAAGACCCTCTCGAGAAAGCGTTGATCGATCCGCGGTACCTCAGCGATCCAGGTGGTGAGGACAAGGCGGCGCTCCTCGCGGGTCTCGCGCTGGGCGAACGCCTCCTCAGTTCCTCGCGGCTGTCCGGAGGCGCGCCGCTGCGATTCGTTCAACCGCTGGGGGCGGAGAATCTCGACATGGTGGCGCGAGACGAGCTGGCGATAACACGGCACGCTCAAACGCTGTATCATCCAACCAGCACGGCTCGCATGGGCTCCGACGACCGTTCCGTTGTCGACCCGGAGTTGCGGGTGCGGGGCGTCGAAGGATTGCGTGTTGCCGACGCGTCGATCATGCCGAGAATCATTCGAGGACATACCAATGCGCCGTCGATCGTTATCGGAGAGAAGGCGGCCGACCTGCTCCACGGTTAGCGCCATCACCGAGTCGGAGGCGGCGATGAGTACTGGAGGATTCTCTTGCACTCACCTCCGGCTCGAGGTTGTGCCCCTTTAGCCTCAATACCACTTAGTTAGGGTCCGACCCTGCTTGCACTCGTGGTCTGGCGTTTCCGGGGTGCTGTGCGTGAGGGGCCTGTCGGCGACGGTCCAATCTGATGCATTAACGACGGGGCGGGTTCTAGTCAACGTTGCAACACTGACTGATTCTGCGAGGCTAGCAGTGCCCGAAAAAGCTCGTCGGGTGAGCGGTCACCGAGTACTTTCCGCGGTCGGGTGTTGAGTTCGTTCTCGACCTCCAGAAGGTGCTCGGCCGGGTGGATGCTGAGGTCAGTGCCCTTGGGGAAATAGTCACGAAGGAGCCCGTTGGTGTTCTCGTTGGTGCCGCGCTGCCAGGGTGAATGGGAGTCGCAGAAGTAGACGGGAAATCCGAGTGACTTCGTGATCTGAACGTGTCGCGCCATCTCTGTCCCCTGGTCCCGCGTGATCGAGCGTCGCAGCTCCGGCGGAAGGTCTCCCAGCCGCGTTTTCAACGCCTCGTGGAGGGCGTCACCATCACGACGAGGCAGATGCAGCAGTCGAACGACCCGAGTCTGTCGCTCGACGAGCGTGCCGATGGCCGAGCCCTGATCCTTGCCGACAATGAGGTCGCCTTCCCAATGCCCCGCTTGAGAACGATCCTCCGGATCGAAGGGACGCTGGTGGATCGTGAGCATCGGCTGCTGAAACCTCGGCCGACGACGGCTGCTGCTCTGATGCGCGCGACGATGATCCCGCCCCGTCCGCAAGGGTGAACGACGGTGTGGTGCCAGCCTGGATGGGTGTTAGCGGCCATGCGAAACTGCCCATAGGCGGCCACGGAACTGCCCACTGACGGCCAGTAGAACTGCCCGCTGGTGGCCATGAGATCTGCCCACTTCTGTTTCTGAACCCCCGACCGCTTGAGCGGGGGGAGCCCCTTCCTGGGATTTGATGACGGTGTCTTGACGCACCAAAGTCGCCCAGGAAGAGGCCCTGAATGAGGTTTGACGGAGAAATCATGGAAATCCTTGCTGCCTACGATCTGACCGGATCGTTGCGCGCGACGGCCGAACTCACCGGTTGCTCGCACCACACTGTTGCTCGGCATGTTGCCGCCCGCGATGCCGGGAAACCGATCGCGGAGCCGGCGTTCCGGGGCCGGGTTACGGACCCGTTCCTGCCGAAGATCGAGGAATGGGTCGAGGCGTCCAAGGGCAAAATCCGCGCCGACAAGGCCCACGACAAACTCGTCGCGCGCAA
>Ga0209066_10006104_pt1 | contig 12426 bp, 13 predicted proteins | sample All_14_2_FD_187198 | JGI IMG/M metagenome (GOLD analysis project Ga0209066, IMG submission 187198) | Freshwater microbial communities in response to fracking from Pennsylvania, USA - Allegheny Zone_MetaG_DW_15 (SPAdes) (version 2) ...
AACTCTTTACTTCCGGGTCTGTGATCTCGGTGCCAGGGTTCCTGGTCAGGCCCCGTATGCTGAACCCCGGCTCTTTCATCTTGGCCGCCCAGTGCCTGGCCTTAGCGTCCACCAGCCCCGCGTTCAGTTTTCCCAGCAGCATCTTCCGCTCTGCGCAGCGCGCTTTTCCATCGTCTAGTACCGCGTCGCGCAGGTCCAACGGGGGCAGCGCCCAGTCCGCCGGGTCCCACTCGGTAAGCAGTTCAGGGGACTCCAGGTATTGAGACCACTCGCGCTCCGCCTCGGACTGTACCGCCAGCAGCACCCTGCCTGTGCGCACTTCAATAAGCCTGGTCAGCACCTTCAGTTTTTTACCGGCCGCGAAGACCGTGCCGGTCACCACGGCGTCCACGAGGAAGATGTCCGAGCGCTCCTTCTCACGCCCCGCCTCGCCGCCGGCGGAGGCCGACAGCCTGCTTTCCTTCAATACTTTTTCCAGCAGGGCCCGCTCTATCAGGGCCGGCTTTTGGTGGCCGGCCAGGCAGGCGCCGGTCTTTTCGGAAATATAATCGGCTTCGCTCCGGTCCACTCCGGTCTTGGGGGTGAAGCCGAGCACCGAGATCCTGTTGATGTCGTTGGCCCTGGAGTAAAGAAGTATTTCCGCAGCGGCCTTATCGCAGGCGTCCGGGGCCGCCCGGGCAGGGAGGAGCGGCCCGCACAACAGAGCGAGCGCGGCAAAGGGAATTATTCCCGCGCGTTTCATAAGGCCTCCTCATGGATATATTATACGGCCCGCTGCAGAGCGGGGCCATTGGCGTATTCCCTATATAATTGACTTTAATCCCACTTGGTGCCGGGCGGCGAGGGCAAAGAGAAGGGGCCGGGCGCTGGCGCGTCCGGCCATGCAGGCGCTTACCTGCTTTAGTTTTCGGCCAGGCCTTTGTAGATCCAGCCCGTGTCGGTGCGGGCCATCAGCGCGGCGCCCTTGATCAGTTCCACGCGGCCGGCTTTGGGCCCCGCACCGAACTTCTCGGAGACGTACTGTGCCTTGCCGAAGTACGCCTGCGTGTCGCCGGGACCGCCGGACCTGGCTATGGCTTCGTCGAGCGTCAGCCATTTGACCTCGCTCTCGAAGCGCAGCAGCACGGCCTCGCCTTCGGCGGCCTGCAGTTTTTCCGTGCCGGTCTCCCTGAAGTTCACGACCTCGCCCACCGCCAGCAGGTCCTGGCGCAAACCGTGTTCGGCCGCGCTGACCGCGTGGCCGGCAGGGCCGCAGGCTGCAACGCATAACAAGGCCGCGGCTGCGGCCTGTAATAACAGAGTTTTCATGCTTCCCCCTAACCAAGGGTAGATTAATACTTTCGGGGCAAAAAAGCAAGAAACCCCGCGCCGGGCGGGGTTCCTGCATTGAGGGAGGACTGCTTAGAACTGCACTTTGCGGGCCAGTTCCTCGCTGGCGGGGCCGGCCTGTTCCACGGCCACGCCGCGGATCTCGGTGGCGGCGTCCTTGCTGGAGCCGATCTCGGGGATGTACTTCTGCACTATGGAGATCTTGGTCACGGCCTCGCCTTTGCCCTCGTTCTGGCCGAGCTTGAACTGCACCTTGCAGCCGGCCGGGCTGTCCACGAAGTCGGTGCCGCCGCGCACCAGGATGCCCTCTATCTTGTTGGTGCGGGCGTTGAACACCGCCGAGCCGGAGTTGCCGCCGAAGGTGTCGAGGTCGGTCAGGAAGAAGGACTTGGGCTCGGTGTTGCGCACGCTGGCGTCGCCGGCCACTTTGAGCGGCAGGCCCACCGGGTGGCCGATCACGAAGATCTTGTCGCCGGCCTTGAGGTCCTTGCTGCGGTTGACGGGCAGCGGTTTGCGGCCTTCCACCTTGCGGTCGAGCTGGATGATGGCGTAGTCGGGGCCGGGCTGCTTGCCGAGCAGGGCGCCGATGATCACGATGCCGGTGTTGACCAGGCCGTCGGCCTGGCGGTCCAGGTCGCGCTTGACGATGCGCTTGCAGGTGTAGACGTCCTTGGCCGGCACGGCGGTGCGGGCCCTGCCGCCGGCGTTATCTATGTTGAAGTTGAAGACGAAGCGGGCGTCGGCGCAGGAGGCCTCGTCCGTTATGCAGTGGCCGGCGGTCATGATCAGGTCCTCGCCTACCAGGGTGCCGGAGCAGAAGGCGCCTATGGGCTGCTCGCGGAACTGCTCGCCGGGGCAGAGGCCCAGGGCGTCGCCGAAGCCTATCGTGGCGAGTTTGTAGCCGCCGTTCTCGAACTTGACCTGCTTGGAGGGCCAGAGCGAAACCACGGAATCTGCCAGATTGCGCATGGCGGGAGAGGCCTCGAAGTAGTCGAGGCGGTTGTCGTCGCCGTAAATGCTCTTGGAGCCGGCGTTGGCCAGGGCGGGCAGCAGCAGGGCCGCGGCGGCCAGCAGTGAAAGGGATTTAAAAGTTTTGTTCATAGGTCCTCCTGTCTTCTTGTATATATTATCCTCTCTTTTGAAGGCCGTCACAAAGGTCCTAGGACCCCTTATTTCATAGGTCCAATGGGAGAAAAGAAATAGGTATAATTACCTCATGCATAACCGCATAAAGCGCCTGGAGGAGCTCGTAACGGGGGCTTCCGCGCTTATCAACCGGCTCAAGGAAGAGAACGACGTGCTCAAGAAGCAGGTGGAACTGCTGGGCGCGGCCCGCAGCAAGGCCGCCAGCGGCACCGCCGCCGCCCGCGAACTGGCCGACTTCAAGGCGAAGCTGCGCCGCCGCCTGGAGCGCATCTGCGCTAAAATAGACAAGGTCAACGACGCCCAGCCCGGGCTTTTCGAGGAAGAAGATGGGGACTAACGATTTCGAAGCCAAGATCCGCAACCGCGTGATAAAATTCCCCGCCGTGGACGGCCTGTCGCCCATAGAGCAGAGCACCATAGTGGGCCAGGTGGAAGAAAAGATAGACAAGATAGAGGAGAAGCTCAACATCGTGGACTCCTCCAAGCTGGCCATCCTGGCCGCCTACGATTTCGCCGTGGAACTTTACAACCTCAAGCAGCGCTCCGAGACCAACCGCGAGGCCGACTCCAAGAAGGTGGAGGAAATGGTGGAGCGGCTGGAACGCACGCTCTCGGCCGCGGCCCCGGAAGAGAAGTAATGCCCGACTCCCTTTTCGACGAGAAACCCGCCGTCCCGGAACCCGAGGGCGGACCCGCCTATTCCCCGCTGGCCGCGCGCCTGGCCCCGAAGGAGCTCGAAGAGTTCGCCGGCCAGGAGGATATCCTGGGCCCCGGCAAACTGCTGCGCCGGGCCATAGAGGCCGATAATCTGAAATCCGCCGTGTTCTTCGGCCCGCCCGGCTGCGGCAAGACCGCGCTGGCCCGCTACATCGCCGGCCGCGCCAACGCCAAGACCTTCGAGCTCAACGCCGTGATGGCCGGAGTGCCCGACCTCAGGAAGATCATAGAGTACTCCCGCGGCCTGGGCGGCGGGCTGGCCCGCAGCCAGCGCGTGCTGCTGGTGCTCGACGAGATACACCATTTCAACCGCACCCAGCAGGACGTGCTGCTGCCCTCCGTGGAGAAGGGAGAGATCATCCTCATCGGCATGACCACGGAGAACCCGTTCTTCTACATCAACCAGGCGCTGCTCTCGCGCTTTATAGTGGTGGAGTTCAAGCCGCTGAAGGCCGAGCATCTCTCCGCCATCCTCGAGCGCGCGCTGACGCACCCCGAGGGCCTGGCCAACCTGAACCCCGAGGTCTCGCCGGGGGCGAAAAAGTACCTGGTGGAGAATTCCTCCGGCGACGCCCGCCGCCTGCTCAACGCGCTGGAACTGGGCATCGTCACCACCAAGCCAGGCGGCGGAGGAAAGCGGGTGATAGACGAGGCCGTGGCCCGCGAGAGCATACAGCGCCGCAGCCTGCGCTACGACCGCAGCTCCGACGAGCATTACGACCATATCTCCGCTTTCATCAAATCCATGCGCGGCTCGGACCCCGACGCCGCGGTCTACTGGCTGGCCAAGATGCTCGAAGCCGGAGAGGACCCCCGCTTCGTGGCGCGCCGCATTTTGATCTGCGCCAGCGAGGACGTGGGCAACGCCAACCCCATGGCGCTGGTGCTGGCCCAGACCGCCTTCAATTCCGCCCAGGTGCTGGGTATGCCCGAGGCGCGCATCATACTCGCGCAGGCGGCCATCTACGTGGCCTGCTCGCCCAAGTCCAACGCCGCCTACATGGCGGTCAATGCCGCCGGCGAAGAGGTAAAGAGCGGTACCGAGCGGCCGGTGCCCATGCATTTGCGCGACGGTTCCAAGGACGGCGAGGCGCTGGGCCACGGCAAGGGCTACAAGTACCCGCACGATTTCGACGGGCATTATGTGCGGCAGGAGTACATGCCGGACCCCAAGGTCTTTTACGAGCCCAGCGACCAGGGCTTCGAGATAGAGATAGGCAAGCGGCTGAAGCGCCTGCGGGACGGGAAATGACGGAACCCAGGATCTATACCGTCAGCGAGCTCAGCGGGGGCATAAAGTACCTGCTCGAGACCAATTTCCGCGAGCTGTGGGTGGAGGGGGAGATCTCCGGCCTCAAGGTCTCGTCGCTGGGGCACACTTATTTCGACCTGAAGGACGCCACCTCCAATATTTCCGGAGTCATGTTCCGCGGCTTCGCGACCACGCTCAAGTTCGACCTGGCCAACGGCCTGCTGGTGCGCGTGCGCGGCAACATAACCACCTACGACAAGCAGAGCAAGTACCAGCTGATGGCCAAGGAAATACAGCCGGCCGGCATCGGCCCGCTGCAGCTGGCCTTCGAGCAGCTCAAGAAGAAACTGGCCGCCGAGGGCCTGTTCGACCCTTCGAGGAAGCGGCCCATCCCGGCCCTGCCGCAGAAGATCGCCGTGGTCACCTCGCCCACCGGCGCCGCCATCCGCGACATCCTCTCCATTTTGAAACGGCGCTACGCCAACATGCACATCATCATAGCCCCGGTGAAGGTGCAGGGCGCGGGCTCCAAAGAAGAAATAGCCGAAGCCATTAAGGACCTGAACGCCGGCTTCCCGGACATCGACGTGATGCTGGTGGGGCGCGGCGGCGGCTCCATGGAGGACCTCTGGGCCTTCAATGAGGAGATCGTGGCCCGCGCCATCGCGGGCTCCGGGATCCCGGTGATCTCCTGCGTCGGACACGAGACCGATTTCACCATAGCCGACTTCGTGGCGGACCTGCGGGCCGCGACCCCGTCGGCGGCGGCCGAGCTGGTGGTGAAAAGTAAGGTGGAGCTGGCGGCCAATATCGCCGGCCTGGAGAAGCGCCTGCTGCAGAGCCTGCGCATCTATTACGAGAACCTGCAGGGCAAGTTCCGCCGCCTGGCCTCCAGCCGCATGCTGGCCAACCCGCTGGCGCTGCTCGAGCGGCCAATGCGCCGTCTCGACGACGCCGTGGAAGGGCTGGTGCACGCCTCGGGCGAGCGGCTGCGCCGCGCCGGGGAAAAGCTCAATCTGCAGTCGGAAAAAATCAAGGCGCTCAGCCCGCTGTTCCCGCTTAAGAAGGGCTACGCCGTGGTGAAGGACGCCGCCGGCAAGGCGGTCAAGAGCGCGGCCGCGCTGGCCCCAGGCGACCGGCTGTCCCTGCAGTTCGCGGAAGGCAGGGCCGAGGCCGAAGTGACCGGCGGCGGCGCGGCGGCGGACAAGCCGCGCGCCCCGAAAGGCGGCCCGGCGAAGACCGGCGGGCCCGAACAGGAGACTTTATGGTAAAAAAAGCTAACGGCGGTTTTGAAGAGAAGCTGGCTAAGCTCGAAGAGATAGTGGGCAGGCTCGAGGACGAGAACACGCCCATCGAGGAATCGCTCACCCTCTTCGAGGAAGGCGTGACCATCTCCAAGGAACTCTCGGTGAAGCTCGAGGAAGTGAAGCGCAAGATCGAAGTCCTGAAGAAGGACGCCGAGGGCAAGCTTAAGCTCGAGCAGTTCGAGGACGAAGACCGCGAAAAATAAACCCTCGCGGCCTTCCCCAGCCGCCCGCGCTTCGCGCTAGGCGGCCCTTGTCCGGCGGCTCCTCCGCCGGACTTTCCATAAAATGATAAAATAGTACTAGTAAAGGCACCCCGACCGCGCATCCGACCCCCCGTCCGCTTAGTAACCTACGGACCCGCGCGCCGGCGCCAGGGCCGCCTTTCTCTCTACAGGATAACGCTATGATCTTAGACACCGTAATACTCACTTTCCTCGGTATGGGGATGGTGTTCATTTTCCTTTTCGTCATGATAGCGGCCATGAATGCGCTCCGGGCGCTGCTGCCGCTGCTCGCCAGGCTGTCGCCCGAGGCCGCGCCGGCCCCGGCCGCCAAGCCCAGGCCCGCCGCCGCCCTCGCGGCCGCCGTGGCCCTTGCACATTTCAACAGCGGGAGGCATAAATAATGAAAAAGATAGAAGTGATGGTGACGGCTTTCAGGGACGGTTTCCAGTCGGTCTACGGGGCCCGGGTGCTCTCCGCGGACTTCCTGCCCGCGGTAGAAGCCGCGCGCCGCGCCGGCATCAGGCATTTCGAGGCCGGCGGCGGGGCCATGTTCCAGTCGCTCTATTTCTACTGCAACGAGGACGCCTTCGCCATGATGGACGCCTTCCGCGCCGCCGCCGGGCCGGACGCCGACCTGCAGACGCTGGCCCGCGGGGTGAACGTGGTAGGCCTGGACTCCCAGCCGGCGGACATCATCAAGCTGCACGCCGAGCTCTTCAAGAAGCACGGCATCACCACCATCCGCAATTTCGACGCCCTCAACGACGTCAATAATCTGGTCTATTCCGGCCGCTGCATCAAGGAGGCCGGCCTGCGCCACGAGGCGGTGGTCTCCATGATGTCGCTGCCGCCCGGCGTGCCCGGGTCCGAGAAGGTGCACAATCCGGAGTTCTACGCCGGCGTGCTCCGCCGTATCCTGGACGCCGGCATAGAGTTCGATTCGGTCTGCTTCAAGGACGCCTCCGGCACGGCCACCCCGGCCGCGGTGCGCGAGACGATCCGCGCGGCCCGCGCGCTGCTGGGCGAGGGGCGCCCGCTGCGCTTCCACACGCACGACACCGCCGGCACCGGAGTGGCCTGCTGCCTGGCCGCCCTCGACGGCGGCGCCGACGCCCTGGACCTCTCGATGGCGCCGGTCTCCGGCGGCACCAGCCAGCCCGACATCCTGTCCATGTGGCACGCCCTGCGCGGCACGCAGTACGACCTCGGCTTCGACATCGAAAAAGTGGTCGAGGCGGAAGAGGTGCTCAAGGACTGCATGAAGGACTATTTCGTGCCGCCGGAAGCCAAGGCCGTGGAGCCGCTGATCCCTTTCTCCCCGATGCCCGGCGGCGCCCTCACCGCCAACACGCAGATGATGCGCGACAACAAGATCATGGACAAGTACCCCGCCGTGGTCAAAGAGATGGGCGAGGTGGTGCGCCTGGGCGGCTTCGGCACCTCGGTCACGCCGGTCTCGCAATTCTATTTCCAGCAGGCCTTCAACAACGTGATGTTCGGGCGCTGGAAGAAGATCGCCGACGGCTACGGCCGCATGGTGCTGGGCTATTTCGGGCGCACGCCGGTGCCGGCCGACCCGGAGGTGGTGGCCGCCGCCGCGGCCCAGCTCGGCCTGCAGCCGACCACGCGCACCCCGCTGGAGCTGGACGGCGAGAATCCTGAAAAAGGCGCCGCCGCCGCCAGGAAGAAACTCGCGGCCGCCGGCCTGCCCGACACTCCGGAGAACGTCTTTATCGCGGCCGCCTGCCTGGACAAGGGCATAGCTTTCCTGCAGGGCAAGGGCCGGGTACTGGTGCGCAAGAACAAGCCCGCCGCCCAGGCCCAGGACCGCTTCACCGTCACTATCGACGGGGAGCAGTTCAAGGTGGAACTCAAGGACGGCGCGGCGGTGGTGAACGGCACGCATTACCGCGCTGCCGTCAACCCCGGTTTCGCGGACGCCCCCGTGGTACTGGCGGCCCCGGCGGCGCCGGCGGCCGGCGGCGGCGCGCAGGTGCGGGCCCCGCTGCCGGGCCTGGTCTTCAAGCTGCTCAAGAAGGCCGGCGACACGGTGGCCGCCGACGAGGCTTTCATCGTGCTGGAAGCCATGAAGATGGAGGTGCCGGTAAAGGCCCACGCGGCCGGGGTGATCACCCACCTGCCCTTCAAGCCGGGCGACCAGGTGCAGACCGAGGACGTCCTCGCCGAGATAAAAGGAGCCTGAGATGGACCTGTTAACCGCTTTAGCCGACCTCTGGCATGCCACCGGCATCTATAACTTCACCGGCGGCCAGGCCGTGATGATAGGAGTGTGCCTGGTCATCCTCTGGCTGGGCATCGTCAAGGAGTTCGAGCCGCTGCTGCTGCTGCCGATAGGCTTCGGCGGGCTGCTGTCCAATATCCCCGTGGCCGGTATGGCGGCGCTCAGCGCCACAACGCTCGTGGACGGGCAGGTGGTCACGCAGGTGGGCGGCTTCCTGGGCCAGATCTACCAGTTCGGCATAGCCTCGGGCCTGTTCCCGCTGTTCATCTTTATCGGCGTCGGCGCGATGACGGATTTCGGGCCGCTCATCGCCAACCCCAAGACCGCCCTGCTGGGCGGGGCGGCGCAATTGGGCATCTTCACCACGGTGATCGGCGCCATCCTGCTCTCGCAGGTCTTCGGCTTCGGCTTCACCCTCAAGGACGCGGCCTCCATAGGCATCATCGGCGGGGCCGACGGGCCCACCGCCATCTTCCTGGCCTCGCGCCTGTCGCCCCACCTGCTGGGCGCCATAGCGGTGGCGGCCTACTCGTACATGGCCCTGGTGCCGATCATCCAGCCGCCCATCATGCGGTTCCTGACCACCAAGGAGGAGCGCATGATAAAGATGGAGCAGCTGCGCGCCGTCTCCAAGCGCGAGAAGATCATGTTCCCGCTGCTGGTGCTGGGCATCTGCATCCTGCTAATCCCCGACGCCACGCCGCTGGTGGGCGCGTTGATGTTCGGCAATCTGCTGCGCGAGAGCGGCGTCACGGAGCGCCTCTCCAAGACGGCCCAGAACGAGTTCATAAATATCGTCACCATCCTGCTCGGCCTCGCGGTGGGCTCCAAGCTCTCCTCCGACAAGTTCCTCCGCCCGGAGACCCTCGGCATCCTGGCGCTCGGCCTCATAGCCTTCTCCGTGGGCACGGCCGGCGGCGTGCTGCTCGCCAAGCTGATGAACAGGATGGGCATGAAGATCAACCCGCTGATAGGCGCGGCCGGCGTGTCCGCCGTGCCGATGTCGGCGCGCGTCGTCAACAAGGTGGGCCAGGAGTATAACCCCCATAATTTCCTGCTGATGCACGCCATGGGGCCCAACGTCGCCGGCGTGATCGGCAGCGCGGTGGCCGCCGGCGTGCTGCTGGCCGTCTGCGGCTGACCCCGGCCTGCCGTCGGTCTCCTGTCATGGCTGCGCGTTACGCGATAAAAGAATTCGACACCCTCGACTCCACTAACGCGCAGGTGCTGCGCGACTTCGCCGGGCTGGCGGACGGCGCCGTGGTGACAGCCCTGCGGCAGACCTCCGGCCGGGGCCGCCTGGACCGCTCCTGGCTCTCAGAAGGTAAGGGGCTGTATTTCACGCTGGCCCTGAAGCCCGCCGCCCCGCGCCCCGAAGTCTTTCCCTGCTATACCCACCTGCTGGCCGTCTCGGTCTGCGCGGCGCTGGCGGGGCGCGGCCTGCGGCCGGCCCTGAAATGGCCCAACGACGTGCTCTGCGGCGGCGCCAAGATCTGCGGCATCCTCGCCGAGGCCGTGACCGGCGGCGGCCGCCTCTCGGGAGCGGCGGTAGGGGCGGGGATAAACCTTTACCAGCAGGCCGGGGATTTTTCCGGCCTCCCTTACCCGGCGGTATCTATGGCCATGCTGGGCGCCGCGCCCGCCGACCGCGGCGCTTTCCTCGGGGCCGTGCTGGAGGAATTCTTCCTGCGCCGGCCCGCCCTGGAAGAGCGCGGCTTCGCCGCCCTCAGCGCAGAGTACCGCGGCTATGCCGGGTTTATCGGCCGCCGGGTGAGCGTCTCCTCCGGCGGGGTAACATCTGAAGGAATTGCCGACGTGGACGAACAGGGCCTGCTGCTGCTGGCCACGCCCACCGGCAGGCTGCGCTTCTCCGCCGGCGACGTCGCCCTGCCGGCCTGAGCGGCTCCGCTGCCTGACCGCTTTTTGTTAAGATATCGTGGCTCCGCGCTAAGGCGGCGGAGCGGCCAAAATAAATGACTAAAACAAGACTGGATGTAGCCTGCGTGGAGCGGGGCCTTTTCGAGAGCCGCGAGCGGGCGCTGCGGGCCATCATGGCCGGCCTGGTTACGGTTAACGGCCGGCCCGCCGACAAAGCCGGCCAGCAGGTAAAAGAGGCAGACGTGATAGAGCTGGTAAAGAGCGACTGCCCGTACGTCTCCCGCGGCGGGCTGAAGCTGAAAGGCGCGCTCGACGCTTTCGGCATAGCTCCGGCAGGACGGACCTGCCTGGACATCGGCGTGGCCACCGGGGGCTTTACCGACTGTTTCCTGCAGGCGGGGGCGAAACTGGTCTACGCGGTGGACGTGGGCGAGGGCCAGATCCACGAGCGGATAAAGAACGACCCGCGCGTGGTATTCATGCCGCAGACCAATGCCCGCTTTCTCAAAGCGGAAGCTTTTCCGACGCGGCCGGATCTCTGCGCCATAGACGTCTCTTTTATCTCGTTGAAGCTTATCCTGGGCCCAGTCTTCGGCGCCATGGCCGCCGGGGGGGAAGTGGTAGCGCTGGTGAAGCCCCAGTTCGAACTGCAGGCGGCCGACCTGCGTAAAGGCATAGTGAAGGACGAGGCGACCCGCCTGCGCGTCATGGACGACATGCGCGACTTCCTTAAGGCCAACCTGCCCGGCGTGGAGGAGAAAGGACTTACCGACTCGCCGATAAAGGGCGCCAAAGGCAACCTGGAATTCCTGTGGCTGCTGCGCGCCCCTTAAGCCGCGCCGCGTAAATGAAAAAGCCCCGGCAACGGGGCTTTTCCTTTTAGAGGCCGGCTTATTTCCCGGCTGAAGAGAACCAAGCTTTAAGCCTTTCCATGCCCTGTTCTATGGTCACCGACGGGGCGTAGCCCAGGTCGCGGCGGGCGGCCGAGATGTCGAACCAGTGCGCCGTGGTCAATTGCTGCAGGACGAAGCGGGTGAGGGGCGGTTCCGACCGGAGCCGGGCCAGCCGCCAGGCGGTTTCCAGTACGGCGGCGGCGGCGCGCGCGGCGGCGTAGGGCATGGACCGCGTGACGGGCGGTGCGCCGGCGGCCGCGAGTATCATGTTCACAATGTCCCAGTTGGGCCGCGGGTCTCCCTGCGAGAGGAAATAGGCCCGGCCGGCGCAGGCCGCGCCCGGCGCCAGCCGCTCGGCGGCCAGCCAGTGGGCGGCCGCGGCGTCGTCGACGTAGGTGGTGTCTATCAGCGCGTTGTACGCGCCTATGCGGCGCAGGCGACCGGCCCTGCCGCGGGCCACTATGGTAGCTATCATGTGGTCCCGGCCGGGGCCCCAGACTAAATGCGGGCGCAGGGCCACGGTGGAGAAACGCGGCGAATTGGCTTTCAGGGCCAGCCGTTCCGCCCTGGCCTTGGTCTCGGCGTAAAGGGAATCGTAACTGGCCGGGTAGGGAGCGCTTTCGTCCCAACCGGCTACGTCGCCGCCGCCTGCGGGGTAGACCACGCTGGGCGTGCTGGTGTAGACGAATTTAGCCGCCCCGGCCGCCTTAGCCGCGGCCAGCATGGTGGCCGTACCCAGCACGTTGGCGTTATAGAAATCCCCGTAACTGCCCCACATGCCTACCTTGGAGGCCGCGTGGAAGACCGTGTCACAACCCTGGCAGGCCCGGGCCGCCGTTTCCTCGTCGGCCACGCTGCCGCGCAAGCATTCCACGCCCAGGCCGCTGAGGTCCGGGTAGTCGCCGCGGGCCAGGATCCGCACCTGCGCGCCCTTGGCGAGCAGCAGGCGCACTATGGCGCGGCCCAGGAAGCCGCCGCCGCCGGTGACCAGCGCCTTCACGCCGCCGCCCCGGCGCCGAGCAGTTTTTCGGCGAGCAGCGCGAGCTGTTCCCTCGAGATCTTGGCGTTATGGCGTATGTCCACCGGGAAGCCCGGGTGGTAGAAGATGTGCTTTATGCCCGCGGTGTGGGCTTGGGCGGCACCCAGCGCCAGCAGTTCGGCTGTCAGCGCGGGAGTTTGCTCGGCGCCTTTCTCAAGTTCCACGAACAAGACCGGGACCTGGCGGCCGGCCGGTCCGACGCCAGTCAGCGCCGAGCGCCGCACGGCGGGATGGGCGTTGAAGACCGACTCGCAGGGAATGGTGAAGAGGGTGCCACTGGCGGTGGTGACGCGGTGGCTCTTGCGGCCGCAGAACCAGAGCCGGCCCTGGGCGTCCTTCCAGCCGGCGTCGCCCATGCGGTGGTAGAGCTGGCCGCCGTCGCCCCGGATCTTGGCCAGC
>Ga0209066_10006105_pt1 | contig 12425 bp, 9 predicted proteins | sample All_14_2_FD_187198 | JGI IMG/M metagenome (GOLD analysis project Ga0209066, IMG submission 187198) | Freshwater microbial communities in response to fracking from Pennsylvania, USA - Allegheny Zone_MetaG_DW_15 (SPAdes) (version 2) ...
AATGCACTGGCGGTGGTCGCGGCCGGCCTTGTCCTTGCAGGCTTCCTTGGCTTTCTGGTGCGCCTCGCAGCGCGTGGGGCTGCGCGCCTTGCTGCAATCCATCGGCGGCATCGCCTCCGTCATGCACTTGCGCTTGTCGGCACCGGTTTTGTCCTTGCAGATTTCCTTGGCCTTCCGGAGCGCCTCGCAGCGCTGCGGATCGCGCGCCTTGCTGCAGTCGGCAGCGGAAGGACGGGCGGCGGGGCCCATGCCGGTCATCCCCGTCATGCCGCCCTGCATCCCCGAAGCGGGCTGGGCATTCGCGGCGAAGGACACTGCCAGGGCCGACAGGCCGGCCATCAGGTATCCGAGACTTGAGTTCATGCCTTCTCCCCTGTGTGCGATGTGCCACGCATCATAGCCCAGGGCAATCGGCTATATTGTCGCGATCCATTTCGGGGTTATGCGATGGCTACAGCCGCAATGAACGAACCTGTGCAAGGCAAAGGTCGGCTCACGCTGGCCACGATCATCGACGGTCTGGCAGCCGACGGCCTGGTGGACGCCGCGGAAGCCGAGGCGTTCAAGCGCGAGCGGCGCTATTACAAGGGCGACGCGCATCCGCTGGTGGCGGTCGCCGAGCAGCGCTGGAAGTCGGCGCTGCCGCCGCATCGCGTGCTCGACCTCGAGACGCTGACGCAGTGGCTTGCCAAGTGGTCGGGCCTCGACTATTTCCACATCGATCCGCTGAAGATCAATTTTTCGGCCGTCACCGACGTCATGTCGAGCGCGTACGCGACGCGCTTCCGCATCCTGCCGGTCGAGGTCAAGCCGGGCGAGGTGACGATCGCCACGGCCGAGCCCTTCGATCTGGCGTGGGAGGAGGAGCTGAAGCCGATCCTGCGCAAGAGCATCCGCCGCGTGATCGCCAATCCGGACGACATCGCGCGCTACCAGGTCGAGTTCTACAACCTCGCAAAGTCGGTCAAGGGCGCGCTCGGCAAGGGCGACACGGCGGCTTCGGGGATTTCCAACTTCGAGCAGCTCGTCGAGCTCGGCAAGGGCAAGGGCTCGCTCGACGCCAACGACCAGCATGTGGTGCTGATCGTCGACTGGCTCTGGCAATACGCGTTCGAGCAGCGCGCCTCGGACATCCACGTCGAGCCGCGGCGCGACTTCGGCGTCGTCCGCTTCCGCATCGACGGCGTGCTGCATCAGGTCTACCAGATACCGATGCCGGTGCTCAATGCCATGACCAGCCGCATCAAGATCCTCGGCCGCATGGACGTCGTCGAGAAGCGCCGGCCGCAGGACGGCCGCATAAAGACGCGCACGCCCGACGGCCTCGAGGTCGAGTTGCGGCTGTCGACCTTGCCGACGGCCTTCGGCGAGAAGCTGGTGATGCGGATCTTCGACCCCGAGGTGCTGGTGCGCGACTTCGCCGACCTCGGCTTCGGCGAGGAGGACCAGGCGCGCTGGCTGGAAATGACCGGCCAGCCGAACGGCATCATCCTCGTGACCGGCCCGACCGGCTCGGGCAAGACGACCACGCTTTACACCACGCTCAAGCAGTTGGCGACGCCCGAGGTCAACGTGTGCACGCTCGAGGACCCGATCGAGATGGTCGAGCCCTCGTTCAACCAGGTGCAGGTGCAGACCGACATCGGCATGACCTTCGCCGAGGGCATTCGCGCCCTGATGCGTCAGGACCCGGACATCATCATGGTCGGCGAGATCCGCGACATCCAGACCGCCGAGATGGCGATCCAGGCGGCGCTGACCGGCCACCTGGTGATCTCGACGCTGCACACCAACGACGCGCCCTCGGCGATCACGCGCCTGCTCGACCTCGGCGTGCCGTCCTACCTGCTGCAATCGACGCTGCTCGGCGTCATGGCGCAACGGCTGGTGCGCACGCTGTGCCCGAAGTGCAAGAAGGCCGGCGGCATGCGCGCCGAGGACGAGGCGGCGTGGAATGCGCTGGTTTCGCCGTGGAAGAGCAACAAGCCGGCGACGCTCTACCACCCGGTGGGCTGCCTCGACTGCCGCATGACCGGCTATCAGGGGCGGCTCGGCCTCTACGAGATCCTCGTCATGAACACCGAGATCAAGAAGGTGGTGACGGACCAGATGGACCTCGCACGCCTCAAGGAAGTCGCCCTGCGCGAAGGCCTGCGGCCGCTGCGCATCTCCGGCGCCAAGAAGGTCGGCGCCGGGCTGACGACGATCGAGGAAATCCTCAAGGTCGCGCCGCCGGCGTGAGGACTGAAAAGCCGGTCCCGTGTTGAGGTGGTTGGGCTCGGGCCGCCGGGGGGTGCTGCTGCGCTCCGTGTCACCCGGATCGGGCTGCCGCCCGCTCCTCCTTCTCTACCTACGCGCAGCAGCACCCCCCACCGTCACAAGCGGTGACGCACTGCCTCGTTTTCGGCTCGACACCACCCGCCCTCCTTGGCACGCAGACCTCTCGCCGCCAAGAAAACTCAGTAGCCGTCGTCGCCAAACGGCGGCACACGGCCAACAAGGGCTTCCAGCATCCGCAACTCGGCGTCAGTGTGATTGACGACTTCGGCGGGGACCATCGAAGTCGGCATGCCGGCATCGGCGTGAATGTAGATCGGGTGATCGTGGTGGCGGGTGCGGATCAGTTCGCGCTCGTGCGGCGCGGCGGTCGGCACGATCTCGGCCTCGCCGTAGCAGAGGCAGAAGTAGGTGCGCTCGCCTTGGTCCTCGATGTAGCAGGCAGTGCCGCGGATTCCGATCGTGGCGGTATTCGTGATCAAGCGCTTTTCGCCGGGACCGAACACAGAGAGGATGCGCCCAGTGACGACGCGCATGAATTCGCGCGCGGCATCGGCGCCGAAGGCGATGTGCGAGCCGCCGCGCTGCAGGAAGGCGTCGTTGCCTATGACGTAGATCGCCTCCGCGCTCGAACCCGCGACCACGGAATCGCCGGGCTTCACGGCATCGCCGACGCTTGCAGGCCGGCCGTCGATCGTCACCTCGCCGCGCACGCTGCGCATGCCCTGGGGAACGCCCGCGGCCAGCACCTCGCGCAAGGCGCCGGCGATGCCGGCGGCGCCGAGGGCCTGCAGCAGCCGGCGACGCGAGATCATGCGATCCGCCGCAGCCGTCCGCGCTGGCGCCTGAGCAGTGCGAGGAGGTCGCGCGCCGGCAGTGGGTGGCTGTGGTGGAAGCCTTGTGCCTCGTCGCAGCCGAGCGCGCGGAAAAATTCCCAGGCTTCCTCGGTCTCGATGCCTTCGGCCAGCACGCGCAGGCCGATCGAATGCGCCATGCGCACGATGGTCGTGGCCAGCATGGCGTCGTCGTCGTCGAGCAGCACGTCGCGCACCAGGGAGCGATCGATCTTCAGCTTGTCGACCGGCAGCCGATGCAGGCAGGACAGCGACGCATGGCGCACGCCGAAGTCGTCCACGGCGAGGCGGATGCCCAGCGCGCGCAGGCGCTTGACGGTCTCGTTCTGCTGCTCGGGCGGCTCGAGCAGTACTTGCTCGGTAACGTCGAACTCGAGGCGGCGGCCGGGCAGGCCGGCCTCGTCGAGGATGCGCTGAACGCTGTCCGCGAAGCCGGCTGCGGCGAACTGGTGTCGCGAGATGTTCACCGAGAGGGTCAGCGGCGGCACGCCGGCCTTGTCCCAGCGCTGGATCTGGCGGCAGACCTCGCCCAGCACCCATTCGCCCAGCGACACGATCAGGCTCGACTCCTCGGCAACGGGAATGAATCGCAGCGGCGACATCGGTCCCATCTGCGGGTGCGTCCAGCGCAGCAGCGCCTCGGCGCCGACCACGCTGTCGTTGCTCATGGACACGATCGGCTGGTAATGGAGTTCCAGCTCGCCGAGGCTCAGTGCGCGGCGCATGGCCTGTTCGATCGCCACGCGCTCGCTGTAGCCGGTGTTGAGCGAGCGCGTGACGTAGCGGTAGGTATTGCGGCCGTGCTCCTTGGCCTGGTACATCGCCGTATCGGCGGCACGGATCAGCGTCTGCATCTCGCGGCCGTCTTCGGGATAGAGCGCGATGCCGACCGAGGCCGAGACGCTCGCCGGGTGGCCGTCGATGTCGTAGGGCTCGGCGACCCTGGCGATCAGTTTCTCGGCGACCTGGGCGGCGTCCTCCGGATGGTCGATCGCCTCGACGAGTACGAGGAACTCGTCGCCACCCTGGCGACAGACGGTGTCGGCGGCGCGCACGCAGCCGCGCAGCCGCTCGGCGACTTCCCTGAGCAGGCGATCGCCGGCCTCGTGGCCGAACCTGTCGTTGATCGGCTTGAAGCGGTCGAGGTCGAGGAACAGGATCGCCAGTCGGCCGCCGTGACGCACTGAATGGACGATTGCCTGGCTGACGCGGTCCTGGAACAGGAAGCGGTTGGGCAGGCCGGTGAGGAAATCGTGTTCGGAGAGGTAGCGCACGCGCGACTCGCTGGCCTTGCGCTCGGTGATGTCGGAGAACACGCCGACGTAGTGCGTGACCTTGCCGGCTTCGTCGAGCACGCGGGTGATGGTCAGCCACTCCGGATAGGTGACGCCGTTCCTGCGACGGTTGATGATTTCGCCCTGCCACTGCCCGGTGGACTCGATGGCGTGCCACATGCGCTCGTAGAAGGCCGGGTCGTGCTGGCCCGAAGCGAGCATGCGCGGATTGCGCCCGACCACGTCGGCGGCGCTGTAGCCGGTGATCTCGGTGAAGGCCGGGTTGACCGAGGCGATGGTGCAGTCGACGTTGGCGACGAGGATGCCTTCGGCGCTGGCCTCGAAGACGCGTGCGGCGAGGCGCAGATGGCTGTCGGCCTCCGCCTCGGCCTCGGCGGCCCGCCGCAGGCGGCGATAGAACAAGGTCGCGAGGGCGAGCAGGGTGCCGAGCGAGAGTGCGACGATGCCTCCCATCAACGCACCTTCGGCACGCCATTCCTCGAGCACGGCGTCGCGGCGGGTGTGGCCCAGCACCACGAAGGGGAAGCGGCGTGAGGCGCGGTGAGCGGCGATGCTGTCCGGCTCCTCGCCGGCGGTGACGAGGTCTTGACCGGCCGATACGCCCTTCGCCAGGATCTCGCGTGTTCCCGGCATGTCTTCCTCGTGCGTGGAAAACAGCAGCGTGCCGTCGTAGCGCAGCACGCGCGCGCTGCTGCCGCGGGCCTTGCCCATCTGGTCGAGGTAGCCGAGGAAGTAGTCGGGATTCACTGTTGCCAGCAGTTGCACCGGGCGGCCGTCGATGATGACGGTGCGCAGGATCGGCAGGAAGGTCAGGGCGTCGCCGGATGCGGGTTGCTCGGGCGTCGTCGGGCGGCCTTCATCGAAGTCGCGCCCCAGCCATGGCGGACCGACGCGCAACAGTTCGGCCGGCGGCGCCACCGGCGGCAGGAAGTCGCCGAGGGCGACCTGGACGCCGAGGTTGCGCGGGTTCGAACTGGCGACGATGCGCCGGCCGCCGTCGAGCAGCGAGATGGAACGCAGGTAGGGGGCCATGCGCACCGCGGCGGCGAAGTGCTGCCCGAGGCGCTCGGGATCGGTGCCCGCATCCGCCTCGAGCGCGTTCTGCAACGTCAGGTCGATGTTGTGGAAGCTCTGCGCCAGATAGTCGTCGATGGCGCGGGCCTGCAGGGCGGCGATGCGCTGGCTGTGGTCGATGTCCTCGGTGCGCAGTCGCGCCAGCGTATAGGCCGTCGCGGCGACGATCACCGCCGACAGGGTGGCGACCAGCCCCACGTAGAGCCGGCGCGAGCGTGCGTGCCGGAAGTCGAGCATCAATCCGTCACCACGATCGGATCGAGCTTGTGGCGGCGAGCGGCGAGGATGAGGCGGCCGTCGCGCTTGATGTCGCTCATGAAGCGCTCCATGCGCGCGAGCCAGCGATCGTCACCCGGCTTGACGGCGTAGGCGTACGGCGTGACGTGCCAGGTGCGCGGCGGTGCGACGAGCCGCGCCCAGTCGGTGGTCTCGAGCATGCGGCGGCTGAAAGGGAAGTCGGTCATGAAGACGTCGGCGCGGCCCGACTCGACCTCCTGCTCGCGTCCCTGCATGGTTGCGGTGACGAGTAGGGCGGCGTGGCGCAGGCGGGCGCGCATCACCGGCTCGTGCAGCGTTCCCTTGGCGACGGCGACGACGACGCCGGGACGGTCGATGTCGTCCCAGCTGCGGATGCGGCGGTTCGATTTGGTGGTGATGGCGTAGATGTCGCTGGCCAGGTGCGGCCGGGTGAAGCGCAGCCGCTCGAGGCGCTGCGGGGTGATGCCGACGGCGAACATGGCGACGTCGCAGCGGTCCTGCGTGATGTCGTCGATCAGATGCGCGAACGAACTGTCGACGAACTCGGCCTTGACGCGAAGGTCCTGCGCCAACTCGTGCGCCAGGTCGACGTCGATGCCGGCAAGCGTCTGCGTTTTTGGATTGCGCCAGGAGATGCCGTAGTAGTCGGGCCAGATGCAGACCTGGAGGCGGCCGGCGGCGACGATGCGTTCGAGGCGGCTTTGCTGGGCAGTGGCCGGCTGGGCGGCGAGGACGAGGGCAATGAACCCGAGGGCAAGGGGCGTCATCTGCATGGCATGGAAAAACGAGATGCGTAGTCTATCCGCTTATGTCCATGAACTGAAAGTGGTTTTGCCGGGGCGCCTGTCCGCTCGGCGTTCATGCGTCCTGCAGCAGGGGAGCGGCCTCGAAAACCGTGGTGCGGTTGCGGCCGTCGTGCTTGGAAAGGTAGAGCGCGAGATCGGCGCTTTGCTTGAGTTCGTCGGCGCTGTAGCCGTGGTCCGGGTAGCCGGCGATGCCGAGCGAAATCGTCGTATGCATGGTCAGTTCGCCATGGAGGACACCGAGGCCGGCGAAGAACGTCCGCCAGAATTCGGCCTTGTCGCGTGCCTGCGCGAGCGTCATGCGCGGCAGCACGACGAGGAATTCCTCGCCGCCGTAGCGACAGGCGATGTCGCCCGCACGGGCTTCCTCTGCCAGCAGCTTGCCGAGCGCGACCAGAACCTCGTCGCCGGCCTGGTGGCCGTAGGTGTCGTTGAGGCGCTTGAAGTGGTCGACGTCGATCATCACCAGCGCCAGCGGATAGCCTTCCTGCCGGGCCTGCGCCAGCTCGCGCGCGAGCGTCTCGTCGAGGTGGCGGCGGTTGAACAGGCCAGTGAGGCCGTCGCGCATGGCCTGGTCGTGCAGGGCCGATTGCAGGCGCCGGGTTTCATCGATCTGCACCTGCAACTGCTCGTTGGCCGCGCGCAACGCCTCTTCGGCCTCGATGCGCTCGGCCACCTCGCGCGCCAGGAGCGCATTGACGCGGCGGAAGCGCAGCACGACGATGCCGGCGAGAAGCACGCACGCGAGCGCGCCGAGGAAGCCGGGCAGTACCCAGCGGGGCAGCGCCCGGGCCTGCGCCGGACGCCAGAGCAGGCCGTCGATCGAGAAGTCGGCCGGCAGCATGCCGAGTTCGGCGTAGGTCTCGGCGATGTGCTGCCAGCGGCCGGGCAGCATGTGGCCGATCTCGACCAGGTGCACCTGCATCAGCCGCCGCATTTCGGCAGCCTCGAACAGCAGGTGCTCGCGCGAGTGCCGGCGTCCGTACTTCGCCAGGATCAGGTCGGCCATTTCATCCGGATGGTCCATGGCGTAGCGCCAGCCGCGCAGGGAGGCGTCGCGGAAGGCGGTGACGCGCTCGGGACGGCGCTGCGTGAGCCGCTCGGTCGTGAACAGCGTGTCGCCGTAGAAGTCGATGCCGCTCGAGCGCGGCGAGAATGCCGCGTAGGGGAACTTGGCGCGCTGCAGGACGAAGGGCTCGTCGGTGACGTAGGCCGAGACGGCGTCGGTGCGGCCCTCGATGAGGTCGCGCGCATCGAAGCTGTGGGCGAGCGGCCGGTAGCGCTCGATGCCCTCGCGCTTCAGGTAGGCGAAGAGTTCCGTCTCGTGCGGCATCAGCATCAGCCGCTTGCCGGCGAGGTCGTGGATGCTGCCCAGGCTGTTGTCGCGGCGTGCCAGCAGCACGAGGGGCGAGTGCTGCAGGATCGTGGCCAGCGCCACCACGGGCTCGCCCCGGCCGCGCCTGAGCGCCAGCTCCGACGCGCCGACGCCGTAGTCGGCTCGCCCCTCTAGCACCGCATCGACCGGGCTGGCGTCGGGGCCGGCCTCGATCGGCGTCACCTCGAAGCCGGCGTCGCGGTAGTACCCCTTCTCGATGGCCGCGTAGTAGCCGGCGAACTGGAACTGGTGCTTCCAGTTCAGTTGCAGGGATACCTTTTCGAGCGCCGCGGCGGGCAGGGCGGCGCCGAGCAGCCACAAGACCGCGACCAGACGCATGGCGTGAAACCCGTAGGAAAGGAACGGATTATGTCAGAGCAGGCCGAGCTCGCCGAGCCAGGCGCGCAGGCCGGCGGCGCCGGCATAGCCGTGCACCGTGAACCCGAGTGCGCGCGCGGCCGCCACGTTCGCGGGGTTGTCGTCGATGAAGGCGCAGCGTTCCGGCGCCAGCCCGTGGCGGCGGCAGAGCAGTTCGAAGATCGCGGCGTCGGGCTTGATCAGCCCCTCTTCGCCCGAGACGACGATGCCGCGGAACAGCCGCAGGAAGTCGAAGCGGCGGCGCGCGACGGGAAACAGCTCCGCCGACCAGTTGGTCAGCGCGTAGAGCGGGACGTCGCGCGCGTGCAGCGCTTCGAGGATGGCAACGGTCTCGTCGAAGGCGCCGGCCAGCATCTCCTCCCAGCGGCCGTAGTAAGCAGTGATGAGCTCGGCGTGTTCCGGAAACAGCGCGACGCGCTCAGCCGTCGCCTCGGCGACGGATCGACCGGCATCCTGCAATTCGTTCCAGTGCTGCGGGCAGACCTCGGCGAGGAAGCGCCGGCGCTCGGCTTCGTCGGGAATCAGGCTTCGGTAGAGATGGTGCGGGTTCCAGTCGACGAGCACGCCGCCCAGGTCGAAGACGACGGTATCCACTGAAGCGCTCACGTGCGGCGCTTCAGGCATTCGAGGTAGGCGACGCCATCCGGCGGCGCCTTGTCGCGCTGGGCGCGCCAGAGGGTCTCGGCCAGGCAGTCGATGACGTCGTGCAGCGCCGCGTGGGCGTCGCCGTGCTTGTTGGCGAGCGCTGAAAAGGCGGCCTTGATGCCCTGCGGCTGGTCGATCTGCAACTGCTCGGCGACCCCGAGGTGCAATGAGAGATGCAGGAAGGGATTGGTCTCGCCGTCCTCCGGCGTCCAGTCGCGCGCCAGTGCTTCCTCGTCGCCGGACAGCAGCGCGTGGTACTCGGGATGCAGGGCGACGATGTCGCCGGCCATGGTTTCGAGCGGCGTCGCCGGCAGGCCTTCGCGGCGCTTGCGCCAGGCGTCGACGAGGAAGCGGCGCGCTTCGTCGCGGCTAGGATTGAACACGGGTCTTGTCCTTGTATTCGCAGAGATCGTTGATGACGCAACGCGGGCACTCGGGCACGCGCGCCTTGCACACATAGCGGCCGTGCAGGATCAGCCAGTGGTGGGCATGGGCGCCGAACTCGGGCGGCACCGCCTCGAGCAGCCTTTCCTCGACGGCCAGCTCGTTCTTTCCCGGGGCCAGCCCGGTGCGATTGGCAACGCGGAAGACATGCGTGTCGACCGGCATCGTCGGTTCGCCCCAGACGACGTTGAGCACGACGTTGGCGGTCTTGCGGCCGACGCCGGGCAAGGCCACCAGTGCGTCGCGGTCATGCGGCACTTCGCCGCCGTGGCGCTCGACGAGCAGTTGCGCGAGCGCGGCGACGTTCTTCGCCTTCGTCTTGTAGAGGCCGATGGTGCGGACGTACGGTTCGATGCCTTCGGCGCCGAGCGCGGCCATCGCCTGTGGCGTGGGCGCCGTCGTGAACAGTGCCTTGGTCGCGAGGTTGACGCTCTTGTCGGTCGCCTGCGCCGAGAGCACCACGGCGACCAGCAGCTGGAACGGCGAGCCGTATTCGAGTTCGGTGACGGGATGCGGGTTGGCCGCGCGCAGGCGGTCGAACAGCGCATGGATCTTCTTCGGCGTCATGGCTGCGAGTTTAGCCGAGCCGCCGTGCGCGCCGGCAGCGCAATTGGGTATGATCCGGGGCTCTTTCCGCATGGGCGGAAGGGAAATGACCGCTGCTGCGGAGACAAGAAGAACATGCTCGAAACGTCCACGACCCGACGACTCGAACTGCTTGCCGAGCTCGAGAAGGGGCTGGCCCCGTTCCTCGACGGCAGGACCGATCGGTTCCCCTGCGAGACCGACGTCCTCGTGCGCGAGCTCATCTACCAGGGAGAGCGCAGCGGCATCGAGAAGCTGCGCCAGTCGGCGCAGTCACTGCTGAGCTTCCACGAGAGCCACGGCGACACGCCCTTCGATGTCGGCGACCGCGAGCAGATCGCGCTGCTCCTGCAAACGCTGCAACACCACATTCGCGGACAAGCCAGCGACGAACACGAGCCGCGGCTGATCGCGGAAGTCGCGCATTCCGGCCCCAGCACCAACCGGCGCGTCTGCCTGCTGCTCGACAGCCGTGCGGTGGCGGCGATGCTCGCCGCCGCCTTCCGCGACGCCGGCTACGAGCCGGTGGCGATAGCGGCGATGAAGGAACTGCTGGAGACGCCGGCCGAGCAGGCGCCGGCGGCGATCGTCGCCGACCTGACCCTGTGCCGCGCCGACCCCGACACGAAGGCCTGCATCGAGCGCTTCCGCACCGGCGACTTTCCGCCCGTGCATTTGTTCTGCCTCTCGGGCGGCGACGACTTCAAGGCACGGCTCGACGCCGTGCGGCTCGGCGCCACGCGCTTCCTGAAGAAGCCGGTCGACGTCGACAAGCTCATCGCCATCCTCAACGGCGTGACGGCGCGCCAGTCGCCGCAGGCCTTCCGCGCCTTGCTGGTGGACGACGATCGCGCGCTGACGGCGCTGTACGCCAAGGTGCTCGAGGAGGCCGGCATCGAGACGCGCGCCTGCAACGAGCCGCTCGAGGCGCCGGCCGTGGTCGCCGACTTCAGGCCCGACGTCATCGTCACGGACGTCTACATGCCCGGCTGCAACGGCTTCGAACTCGCGGCGCTGCTGCGCCAGGACGAAGCCCTCGCCGACACGCCGATCCTGTTCCTGTCGAGCGAGACCGACGTCGGCCGGCAGATGGCGGCGCTCGACCTCGGCGCCGACGACTTCCTGACCAAGCCGGTGCAGGTCGAGGTACTGAGCGCGGCGGTGATGGCGCGCGCCAAGCGCGCGCGCATGCTCAAGCGCATCCGCCGCGAATCGCAGCAGGCCAAGGCCGACGCCGAGCGTGCCAGCCAGGCGAAGTCCAGCTTCCTCGCCAACATGAGCCACGAGTTGCGCACGCCGCTCAACGGCGTGCTCGGCTACGCACAGTTGCTGGAGGCGGAGCTGGAAGAACACCCGAACGAGGAGCTGCGCGGCTTCCCGGTCGCCATCCGCCGCGCGGGCCGGCACCTGCTGGAGATCATCAACGAGATCCTCGACCTCGCGCGCATCGAGGCCGGGCACCTCGACATCACCATCGACGACGTTCACGTCGCTGACGTCGTCTCCGAGTGCCTGGTGCTCGTGGCGCCGCTCGCGCGCAGCCGCAGCATCGAACTGACGACGCAGATACCGCAGGACTGCTGGGTGCGCGCCGACGCCGGGCGGCTCAAGCAGATCGCGCTCAACCTGGTCTCCAACGCCGTCAAGTACAACCGCGAGACCGGTCGCGTGCGCATCGAGGCGCATGCCGAACCGGGCCGCTGGCGCATCTCCGTCATCGACAACGGCCATGGCATCGCCAGCGAAGGCATGGCCGAGCTGTTCAAGCCGTTCTCGCGGCTGAACGCCGGGCGCGAGGGCATCGAGGGAACCGGCATCGGACTGGTCATCGCCATGCGCCTGACCGAAGCGATGGGCGGGCAGATCGGCGCTGCGAGCAAGCGCGGCGAAGGCAGCGAGTTCTGGTTCACGCTGCCTGCGGGCAAGGCGCACGGCCTTTGAGCAGACACCTGCCCGGGCCGTGAAGTAGAGGTCAGTGTTGCCTTAGGCACCCGCCAGCGCTTCATGCCGACCCTGTAGAAACTGACAGGATTGAAAGCTCAGGAAAACCTGATAACCTCCGACTCCTAAATTCGTCCGTCATTTCTCTCACGAGTCGGTCGAATCATGGAGACGACCCGACTTGCTCACCGCCCCGCTCGCGAACGACGAACTGCTCTGGCTGCTCGGCAGCCTGGCCGGGCTCTACCGGCTGCCGTTCGATCCCGCGCTCGTCAGCCAGCAGTTTCCGCCGCCCCATACCCGCGCCACCTTTCATGAGGCGGCCCGCGCACTTGGACTGAAGACCGGCACCGGTCCGCTCCCCACTGCCGACTGGACGCGGCAGCCGCTACCCTGCATCGCCTTCCTCAAGCCCGACCCGGCCAGCGAACCCGGCGTCGACGCGCAGGGAACGACGGAGGAGGTGGCTGCCGTCTCGGGCGCCCCACCGCCCGAC
>Ga0209066_10006107_pt1 | contig 12424 bp, 10 predicted proteins | sample All_14_2_FD_187198 | JGI IMG/M metagenome (GOLD analysis project Ga0209066, IMG submission 187198) | Freshwater microbial communities in response to fracking from Pennsylvania, USA - Allegheny Zone_MetaG_DW_15 (SPAdes) (version 2) ...
GCAAATGGGCCACCTGCTTCAACAAAACGACAACCAACGACTGGCCAGGCGTGGCCATGGGCTGGAATTGCATACCCAGGCCCAGGGCGCCTTGCGGGCGGCATCCGGCCTGCACATCAGCACACATACCCGGCAGGGCGGCACCAGCACGGCCCAGGGCCAGCCCATCAACACGCGAGAAGCGCAAGGCCAGCTGCAAAGCCATGCCGAGTTGCTCCAGGCCCTGAGTGAGAACGCCCAGACACATCTGGCCAAGCTGCCCAACGAGCCTGCACCAGACCAATTGCCTGCGCAAAAGGCCCTGCTGGACACGCTGAGCAGTCTCAAAGGCACGCGGGCATCGGGAGGTGGCGGCGATGGGGCTGCCATTGATGGCGGACATGGCCGCATCCCCGTGACCGATCGACCTGATCTGTTGCTGAGTGCCGCAGCCGACATCAGCAGCGCCACGCCTGCGCACACGGTGCTCAGTGCCGGCCAGCACACCACCGTGACCGCCGGGCAGGACACGAATCTGCTCAGCCAAAGACACGCTGCCTGGGCCGTCAAAGATGGCATCAGCCTGTTCACTCGTGGCGAGGCCAAGGATGGGCAGCGGGCGGTGCAGGATGTGGGCATGAAGCTGCACGCGGCCAGCGGCAATGTCAATACACAAGCGCAAGGAGGCAGCTTCACGCTGACCGCCGAGAAGGCCATCGACCTGCAAAGCACGGCCGCCAACATCACCATCAGCGCGCCGAGCAGGATCGTGCTCAACGGTGGCGGGGGCTATATCAAGATCGAAGGTGGCGATATTGAAATCGGCACCAGTGGGCAGGCGAGTTTCAATGCGTCGATGAAGGAGTTGGCGGGGGGTGGTTCTGCCTCAGGGGCTGGGCCCGCTCTGAGCAAGGCCAAGGATCTGTTTGATGAGCAGTTCGTGCTGGTGGACAAGCAATCATCTGCTCCCTTGGCGGGGACGCCTTACCGGATCGAAAACACCAAAGGTGACGTGGTTGCGCTAGGCGTCACGGACGAACAAGGGCGAACGAGTCGTGTTTCGCTGCCCAGGGCCGAGAAACTCACTGTCTATTGGGGCAATTGAGCCCAGCACGTCGACGCCTCCTTGCACTGAAACACAGATCGAGTACCTGCCATGTCATCTCAATTGACTACTGAGCGCCCGCCCGTATTGGGCAACGGCACCGCCAACACCACGCATGCAAGTCAGGTCTTTTTGCCAGTCTCGCCTGAACCCCTTGCCTACTTGCGTCTGGATACGGGTGAGGTCTATGCAGTACCCGCGCAAGATGTGCCTGGTTTGCACAATGAGTTCGACAAATGGAACCGCCTGATCCATCAGCAACTGCTGGCCAACGAGGTTCTGGCGCTCGCGGATGAACGCTTGCTGCTGATCGCCACGACCAAAGCGCAAGCGCCTTTGAGCGTCAGCAAGGACATCGAAGACGATGCCCGCAAGGCGCAGAAACTCGCCATTGAATGGCGACAGCAGGCGACCGAAGCCACACGCAAGGAAATGCAGGTGCTCGACAAGCTGGGCGGCTCAGGCAAGTCGCTGGTCGAGATGATTCCTTTGGTCGACAAGGCCGGCGACAAGCCATACAAGGCGGAGGCAGGGAAAGACAACGGGCAGTGGAAGACAAAGGGCCTTGACCTGTCAAAAAAGTGGGGCTTCAAGAGCGCGGCTGGCCTGAAGGGCCACTTCGAGCAGGAGGCGCGCTATCGCGGCTTGGGTCCGCTTCGCTATGTCAAGTCCGATACCCTCAAGGCCAAGAGCTGGCCCAAGTTCAAGGACAAGAAGGCGGATGGGGTGAAGTGGGCGGATGTCTACAAGCCTGACGCAAGCGGCAAGCGCAAGGTGGATCGAAGCAAGCTGAAGCAGTACCTGGGCGAGCAGGTCATGGCGGCCAAGCTCAAGAGCACAGACTTCATCAAACTGGAGGTCAGTAATGTGGGTACGCTCGGGCCTGAAGCCTTGGAGAAGTGGAATGCCAATCTGCAAGCCACCGGAGAGGGCAAAGTGGTGTGGGGTACGACCCACCTGGGCGATGTGGACTTCAGCGCCGAAGCCGCTGCGATGCGCTACTACAGTGGCGGAAGCCTCAGCGGAGAGCTGGCGCCACTGAAGGGCAACGTCAACATCAAGGCCGAAGGCGGCGTGGAGGTGGCCTTTGCAGAAGGCAAGGTTGGGGGCAATCTGTACCTGCCCAGCAAAGAGGGGGTCATGCTGTACTACCTTGACCTGGAGCAGGTCGTTAACCTGAGCCAGGGCAAGTCAGCGGACACCGGTAAATACGATCTCGGCGCCATTCGCCTGGCATGCAGCGCAGAACTCAAAGGTGTGGTGGGTGTCAGCTTGGCCGGTGAGGTTTCCATCGGCGTCGAGATGAAAGACGTTGAAACCAAAGACGTGGATGGCAAGACCAAGGCGGGCAAGATGCCCCGACTCAAAGGCTCCCGCAAGCTTGCCAAGCGCAGCCGGGCAATTGATGTCACCGGGCAAGCGCAAGACTGGAAGAACACGGCAGCACTGGCTGCTGAGGTGAGCTTCTTTGCGGGTGCCAAAGGCGGCCTTGGCGTCAAAGGCGCCATCGAATGGCGCAACCCTCACAACAAGGACAAGAAGTTTGAAGTCTTTGCCAGCCTCGCGCCCGAGGTTGAAGGCATGGCGGGGTTGGGTGGCGAGGCCAAGCTCAACATCGAGTACGTTGATGGCGTGTTTCGCATCTCTGCCCATGCGGGTATTTGCTTTGGGGTCGGCGCTGAAGGCTCAGTGACCTTGGCGGTGGGCGTCAAGCAACTGGCCAGCTTTGTTTACTGGATGTACTACAACTTGCTCCATGCTGGGTTCAGGTCTTTGGTGTTCATATCCAAGGAGGCGTTCGAGGCGCTCAAATACTTGGGTTATCTGCTCGTAGCCGAAGGCAAGGATGTTGCAGCTTACTTCGGCAACGTCAGTCAGTCCCTTCAGATGGCTGTCAACACGCTTGAAAAGAAGTATCAGACAGAGGCGGAGACACTGGCTCTGGCCAAGCGAGTTCTTGCCAGCCCAGAGCGTGTCCGTTTCACGGCGCCAGAAAGCAAGGGCATGTTGATATATCAACTGACGCGTTTCGGTGGCGTAAGCTGGGCTCTGGATGGAGGGGGCTTGGGCCATGACTATCTGCCAACGCAACGCAAGGCTGTGCTCGCTGTGTTGCGTCAGGCCCAGATTGCCAATGATCTGAAAAACGTGATCCAGCACATCAGCCCGCAAGGAGCCAAAGCTGACCTTGAAACAAACCTGGTTGAGCTCAAGCGCTTTTTCGCAGCCGAGGGGCCAGGTGGTTTGAACTTCCCTGGCACACGCACGCCTTACTCTGATGCGTATCAGGGCATGGTCCGCAAAGCCATCGATCCGCACTTCATCGCGATGGGTCCGGCTGGAAACGTAGATACGGTTGCCATGAATGGCGACTTCAGTGGCTGGTACAGCACTGTGCTTCGATCCTTGCTCGAGGAGCCTGTTCGTGGCCAACCGGCGTTGGCCAACTCCGATTCAAGCTATGCGTTGCTGCGCGACGGCACGCAGCAAGACCACCCCTTGTTCACCTCTGCCGCAGGCAGCTTCTACAACAACGTCGGCTGACGTTTTTGTCAGCGTGGCGAGACGGCGCAACGAAGGCCTGGCAAGAATGGCGTCTCGGCAGGAATTGCCTTGCCGCTGCCTTCGTCCTTGGTCGTTGGTGTCAAGTCTTCCGAGCGCCGCCAGACGGACACACCAATCTTGAGACTGTCGCCTCCCCATGACCGAACTACCTTGCGCGTGCCCGTTTCAGGCCCACGTGGGTCCTGGCTTTGGGTCTTGCTGTACGCATCCTTGGCGTACCAATCGTCAACCCATTCCAGGCCGTTTTCACTCATGTCAAACAGGCCCAGTGGGTTGGGAGGGAAAAGCCCAACCGGATAGCTGTCAATGAGTCGATGTCCGCCCAGTTTGCTGGACAAGAGACTCTCTTGCGCGGGAAATGGAAGATTCCGTCCGAAGTCGATGGTGCCGTCATCGGTAGGGATCATGAAAAACTGACCTCTGCTGCGTGCTGCGTACTCCCATTGCGCTTCTGTGGGCAGATCAACGGGCAGATCTGTGATGCTGCCCAGCCATTGGCAGTAGGCCTTCGCTTCTTTCCACGTGTTGTGAGCGGGTATCAGGGGGTGTCGAAAGCTAAAAGAGCCCCCTTCACTTTCCATTCCTGCCCGTTGCCTCTTGGTCGCATCTGCGAACACATCAAACTCGGCATACGTGACCTTGTACTTGCTGATCCAGAAATCACTGAGTGTGACTTCTTTGACCACCTTGTCATCACTGTTGTAGGTCATGCGTGTTACGCCATCGATCCCCATGAGCTTGGCGAAGTCGCCACGCATGAAGCGGCCTCCTTGCACGTAGACCATGTCGGCGTAGACCTTTGCCTTGAGTTTGGCTACGCGCGCATCAACCGAGCCGGTCTGCAGATCCGCCAACGCTTTGGCCAGTTCTGGCGATTGTTGCGGGACGGGCAGGGCCGCCAGATTGCGTTCGCTGATGAAGTGGTGGCTGACCTTGGGATTGGCTGGCGGCTTGATGGCGGTCAGCGCAGGCGCTTCTGCGCGTGACAGCTTTTGCAGGGCACTTTCGGGCTTTCGGCTTTGCTCTTCTTGTCGGGACTGTTCTGGTGCCGGCGTGGCAGCAGAGCAGCCAAGAGCGCCGATGCCCACTACCGAAATGAGCAAGGTCAGCGGCGATGCCAAACGAACGCGAATCATGAGCAGGACTTCCCAATTTTGGATCTGTTATGGCAATGCATTTTGCAGTAAGACTGGGTTGCGCTTGCTTTGATGAACGAACCGACTCTCCCGCAAGTGTTACCGCGCGCTGATGCCCTCGGCATCGCCTGCAGGCAGCGTACCGCCTTCGCCACGACGTTCCCCTCGGTGCCAATGTGGGCGGCGAATGCGCCTTTGTGCACACACCCGGTGCGCACATCGGTAGCACGCCTCTTGGTGGGCCGCGCATTCAAACGATTCTTTGCCGCAGAGGGGCCTGGCGGTATGGACTTCCCTGGTACGCGTACGGGCTACTCGGATGAATTCCAGGGGATGGTTCGCAAAGGCGTTGATCCGCATTTCATCGCCATGGGTCCTGCGGGGCAAGTTGACGCGATGGCCATGAATGGCGACTTCGATGGCTGGTATCAAGCCGTGCTGCCAGCATTGCTGGAAGATCCAGTGCGTGGCCAACCGGCGCTGGCCAGTTCGGATCTGGGCTATGCCCTGCTCCGCGACCATGCTCACGATCACCCGCTGTTTGACTCCAACGTGGGCGGGTACTACAGCGGCTTGGCTTGAGAATCAGCGAGGCGTCACGGAACAACGCACCGTCGGCATGTAAGGGGTATCGGCGGGGATAAGTTTGCCGGTATCGTCATCCTTGTTCATCGGTGTTGGCTCTGCTGAGCGGCGCCAAACGGCCACACCAATTTTGAGGGTGTCTCCACCCCATGATCGGGTCACTTTGCGGGTGCCAGCTTTCGGGCCTTGCGGGTCACGGGATTCGGCCTTGGCGTATGCGTCTGCGGCATACCAGTCCCTGACCCATTCCCGACCGTTCTCACTCATGTCGAACAATCCCAATGGATTTGGGGGAAAGAGACCTACTGGATAGGCATTGACCCATGCGAGCCCAAGTGCCCTGGAGAGGTGCGTCGCTTGGGCCGAATACGGCAGGTTCCGACCGAAATTGATGGTTCCATCGTCAGTTGGGATCATGAAAAATTGTCCACGGCTTCGCGCTGCGTACTCCCATTGCGCCTCCGTTGGCAGGTCGATGGGTAGCCCTGTTAGCTGCCCTAGCCAAGCGCAATACGCCTTGGCTTCCTGCCAGTCAGTGCCCACAGGAACAAGCGGGTGGCGCATCTCCGGCTGCTTGCTGGCACTACGTTGCTTGCCCATCGCATCTGCGAACACATCAAACTCGGCATACGTGACCTTGTACTTGCTGATCCAGAAATCACTGAGTGTGATTTCTTTGACCACCTTGTCATCACTGTTGTAGGTCATGCGTGTCACACCATCGATCCCCATGAGCTTGGCGAAGTCGCCACGCATGAAGCGGCCTCCTTGCACGTAGACCATGTCGGCGTAGACCTTTGCCTTGAGTTTGGCTACGCGCGCATCAACCGAGCCGGTCTGCAGATCCGCCAACGCTTTGGCCAGTTCTGGCGATTGTTGCGGGACGGGCAGGGCCGCCAGATTGCGTTCGCTGATGAAGTGGTGGCTGACCTTGGGGTTGGCTGGCGGCTTGATGGCGGTCAGCGCAGGCGCTTCTGCGCGTGACAGCTTTTGCAGGGCACCTTCGGGCTTTCGGCTTTGCGCCTCTTGTCGGGGCTGTTCTGGTGCCGGCGTGGCAGCAGAGCAGCCAAGAGAGCCGATGCCCACCACCGAAATGAGCAAGGTCAGCGGCGATGCCAAACGAACGCGAATCATGAGCAGGACTTCCCATTTTTTGATCTGTTATGGCAATGCATTTTGCAGTAAGACTGCGTCGCGCTCGCTTTGAAGAGCGAACCGACTCCACCACAAGTGTTACCGCGCGTCGATGCCCTCGGCATCACCTGCAAGCAGCACACCGGCTTCGCCACGACTTCCCCCTTTGCCGCTGCGGCCCGCGAATGCGCCTTTGTGCACACACGAGGTGCGTGCATTGGTAGCTCGCCTCTTGGTGGGCCGCGCATTCAATGATATGAATGCCTCCATCCCCCTTGATCAAGGGCTCATGCGGCCTGATTTTTGCTGCAATGATGACTTGATGGTGTCCATGCGATGGAGGGCTGAAATGAGCAGCTGTACCGATCTGGTTCCCGTTGGCCGTGAGTCCTTCCGGGGGCGCATACCCATCGCGCACATGCGCCACGTCTATCGTCTGGATGAGGTCGAGAAGAAGCTCGGCAAGCTGCCGCCCCGCGAGCACGAGTCCTTGCGTGCCACCTACGAGCGCATGCTGGAGATGGGCCCCGAGCGTTTCCAGGTCAAGCCATCTGGCCTGCCCGCCATGGACCATCTCTACGACGAGTTGCCCAACTTCCACGAGGTGCTGGACGACCTGCGTCGTCAACTGGCCCTGTGCAGCGACAGCCGCGATGCGCTGGAGATCACGCCCATGCTGCTGCTGGGCCCGCCCGGTGTTGGCAAGACCCACTTCGCACGCGAGATCTCGCAGCTGCTGGGCACGGGCCTGGGCTTTGTCTCAATGAGTTCGATGACGGCTGGCTGGGTGCTGTCCGGTGCCTCCAGCCAATGGAAGGGCGCGCGGCCCGGCAAGGTGTTCGAGACCCTGGTGGAGGGCCGCTACGCCAACCCGGTCATGGTGGTGGACGAGATCGACAAGAGTGGCGGCGAGCAGGCCTACGATCCGCTGGGCTCGCTCTACAGCCTGCTGGAGCACGACACCGCAGGCGACTTCACCGATGAGTTCGCCGAGGTGTCCATAGACGCCAGTCAGGTGATCTGGGTGGCCACCGCGAATGACCTGCGCGGCATACCTGATCCCATCCTCAACCGCATGAACGTGTTCGACATCGAAGCGCCCGATGAAGACGCGGCGCGCAAGATCGCATCCAAGCTTTACCGCAGCATCCGTGCGGACCACGACTGGGGGCAGCGTTTCGAGCCCGACCTGGCCGATGAGGTACTGGCCGAGTTGAGCCATTGCGCCCCGCGCGAAATGCGGCGTGCCTTGATGACTGCCTTTGGCAACGCCAAGCTGGATAGCCGTTACCGCATCGAGGTGCGTGACCTGCCCGATCAGGGCGGGCGTCGCCAACCCATGGGTTTCACGCCCTGAGCGTCCGTCGGGAGCGGGCCCTTGTGCCATGATCGGCAGGTCCCATCCTGACGCATTCATGGCGCCATCGACATGCCCGCATCCCTGGCTGGTCAACTGGTGGTCGCGATTTCATCGCGCGCCTTGTTCGACTTTGAAGAAGAAAACCACCTGTTCGAAGGCACGGATGACCGCGCCTACATGAAGCTGCAGCTGGAGCGTGTGGACGAGCCTGCCAGGCCCGGCGTGGCCTTTTCGCTGGTGCGCAAGCTGCTGGCGTTCAATACGCCGGACCAGGCCCGGGTCGAGGTGGTGATCCTGTCGCGCAACGACCCGGTCTCGGGCATGCGCGTGTTCCGCTCGGCCAGGCACTATGGCCTGCCGATCGAGCGTGGCGTGTTCACGCGTGGTCAGCAACCTTGGCGTTACCTGCGGCCCTTGCAGGCGCACCTGTTCCTGTCGGCCAATGAGCAGGATGTGCGTTCGGCGCTGGGTGCCGGCGTGCCGGCGGCCCGCGTGCTGCCACATGCACGGCATGCGGGCGACGCCCACCCCCATGAAGTGCGCATTGCCTTTGACGGCGACGCCGTGCTGTTCTCGGACGAGGCCGAGCAGGTCTTTCAAAGCGGGGGGCTGCACGCTTTCCAGGCACACGAAGCCGAGCGCGCCAACAAGCCCTTGCCCGATGGCCCCTTCAGGCCTTTGCTGCAGGCCCTGCATGACCTTCAGCAGCGCAACCCTGATCCATCCAGCGAGGCCATGCGCATCCGCACGGCGCTGGTCACGGCCCGCAGTGCGCCGGCCCATGAGCGCGCCATCCGCACCCTGATGGGCTGGCGCATCGACGTGGACGAAGCCATGTTCCTGGGCGGCCTGCCCAAGGGCGAGTTCCTGCGCGAGTTCGAGCCCGACTTCTTTTTCGATGACCAGACCGGGCATGTCGAAAACGCCGCGCCGCATGTGCCGTCCGGGCACGTGGCGGCGGGCATCTCCAATGTGGGTGTCAAACCATGAGCGATGAGCTGTCTGACTTCTTCGCGTTGCCGCCTTTCAAAGCCGACGAGGCCCTGGTCAAGCTGCGCCGCGATCTGCGTGAGCTCAAGGCCCTGGCTGAAAAAGGGAGCGGCGATGTGGTGCGCTTTGAGTGGCGCGGCCTGCCCGCGATCGAGCTGCGCGTACAGGCGGGTGATCAACCTGCGCTGGCCGTGTCAGTGGCCAAAAAGCCAAGTCAGCGGCCCGACTGGGCCAGGCGGAGCTTGTCGTCCAGTGCCGAGGTGCGCAAGTTCGTGGACGATGTCAAACGCAGCCTCAAGCAATGGGATGACGAAGACTGAGCTTGCTCACAAGCGCCCTCAGCCTCGCCGCATCTTCACCTTGAACAGCTCGGCGATGCTGACCTCGCGCGTGCCGGGGATCAACTCGTAGGACTCGCCCGCCGCGATGGTGCCGGGTGTGCGCACCGCCAGGTAAAAGCCGCAGTAGCCTGACTGGGACATCATCTTGACGGCTTGGTTGAAGCCCATCACCGCCGCGAACTTGTAGCAAGGCTGGCGCGGCTCACTGATGGCCAGCGTGCAGTCCGGAAACTGCAGCACGTCGCCCACATGGGCGTCGGCTTCTAGCAGGCCCGTGATCGTCAGGTTTTCGCCCAGCATGCCGTGCGGCAGGGCCTCATCCCAGGCTTGCTGGCCGGCTTGTGCGCGCACGGTCTGCCAGAAGGCGTAGTGCTCATGCGGGTAGGCATAGACCGCCTTGCTGCGCCCGCCATGCACGGTCGGGTCGGCTTGCTCGTCGCCTGACAGGCCCAGCGCGCCCACCTCGATGCGGTCAGGCTGGGCCACGCTGCTGACCGATCGCTTGTTGATGGCCGTCATGATGGGGCGCCCCTCGATGGTGATCGGGCTCACCCGGGCGGTGTTGATGGACAGGAGCTGGCGGGGCAGGGTGGTGCTGGTCATGGCAGTCAGTATCTCCGCAGATTCATCGCCATGCCGACACTGTGGTTGCCATGGCCTTGAAGCTCACCACACAAGGCTGACCGGGGGCCCAGCCCATGCTCTGGATGGACTTGCGCGTGAGCATGGCCCACAGCGGCGAGGCCGCCTTGATCTGCATGCTGTCGGCGTCCAGCGCGCGGTCCAGCTCGATGCCCACCGCGCCGTAGGTGCCGTGCTCGCCAGCCAGCATGATCTGGGTGATGCGGCCACGCAGGTGGTTGCTGCAACTGGTGTCACTGGGCGGGTCGCGGTGCAGGTTGACATCGCGCGCCCGGATCTTGAGCCGCACCTTGCTGCCTACCGCATGCAGCAGAGCCGGCACCGTAACACGCTGGCCCGACACATCGATCTCGCTGAGCAGCCATTCCACATCATGGCGTTTGACCTGGCCTTCCAGCACGCTGCCGGCATGCACGCCTTCCAGGAAGGTGGACAGCGACACGTCCGACAAGATTTGCGCAGCCGGCCCGGCGCTGGCCATGCGGCCCTCGTGCAGGATCACCACCTCATCCGCCAGCCGAATCACCTCGTTCATGCGGGGGCTGACCAGCACCACAGGCAGCTTGAAATGGCCTGGGATTTCGGCGAGCAACTCTAGCAGCACCTCCTGCTCGTGCGCGGGCACGTCACCCAGCGGGTCGTCCAGCAGCAAGGCATTGGGGCCGGACAGCAGCGCCCTCCCCAGTGCCACGCGCACGCGCTGGCTGGTGGTCAGGCCCTCGGGGCGGCGGTTGAGCAGCGAGGACAGGTCCAGCCAGTTCACGATCTCGTCAAACTTGGGGCCGGGGCGGATCAGGCCCAGGCCTTTGGCGCCGTAGCGCAGATTGGCCCTGACGTTGAAGTGCGGGAACAGGTGGGTGCGGGCGTCCAGCAGGGTCAGTCGGCGTTCATGTGGCTGCTTGTTCAGGCCCGAGGTGGAGTCGTAGACCGTTTCGTTGCCCAGGGCGATGCGGCCGCCGCGCGCCGGCTCCAGGCCCGCAGCCGCTTTGAGCAAGGCGCTTTTGCCTGACCCGGAGCGGCCCACCAAGGCGCAGACACGGCCAGGCAGAACCCGAAACTGGGCGCGGATGTCCAGGCCCGGTTGCTGCAAGCGCAGTTCGACGCTGAGTGTGCGGGGCAGGGCGCGTTGTTCGCTCATGGCGTTTGAGAGGGCAGTCCAACGGGGCGCAGGCGTGCCTGCCAGCGGCGGCGCCAGCGACGGCGGCCAACCTCGCTGATGACCACGGCGGTCAGCGCGATACCCAGCGAGATCATGGCCAGGCGTGCGGCCGCGGCGTCGCCGTTCTCCTGATTGAGCAAGGCCTGAACCAGGGCCACGGGCGCGGTGGTGTCGCCCACGTGGTGGGGGCGCAGCGCGGCGGCCAGCACCAGGGTGGCGCCCGACTCGCCCCAGGCCGCTGCCAGCCCGAGCGCCATCGCCGAGGCCACGGCAGGCCATACCAACGGCAGCGAGATCGACCACCAGCCCTGCCAGCGCGAAGCGCCCAGCGTGCGGGCAATCGGCAGCAGCATGGGGTCGGTGGCCTCGAAAGCCGGGCGCAGCACCCGCACCATCAGGGGCACGGTCATCAGGCAGGCCGCGATCACGGCACCCTCGGGATAAAAATCCAGATGGAAGCCGGTGCGCGCGTGCAGCCAGTGGCCCAGTGAACCGTCGCCACTGAGTGTGAGCAGGAGGCCGAATCCGATCACGGCCGGCGGCAGGCCCATGGGCAGAAGAATGAGGGTGTCCAGCACGATCTTGCCGTGCCAGCGCGTGCGCGCCATCAGCGTGGCCAGCACCAGCGCCAGGGGCGTTGAGATCAGCAGGGTGATCAGCGCCACTTGCAAGCTGAGCAAGAGCGCTTCGATTTCAAACGAAGACATGGCTCACTCCTTGATGCCTTGCCAGGCCGGACGGGTGGCTTTCACGGCGCCTTGCGCCAGCGGCCATTGCAACCAGCTCACCAGCAACTTGGCACCAGGGTGGCGCGCTCGGAAGGAGCAGGCGATCTGGGCTTCCAGCGCCAGGCGCGGAGTGCCGCTCAGCCAGACCTTGAGGCGCTCGCCCTTGGGGGGCGCTTTCAGCCACTGGGCGCGCGTGAGCAGGCGGTAGGCGCTGCCTTGTGGGAGGGGCTTGCCCGTTGCGCCTGGCGGGGTCACCCTGGATGCCAGGCCTTGCGTCAAACTGTCCGCGAGGGCGGCCAGCGCCGACCCCGGCGTGGGTGGTAGCCACAAAGCCGCGCCCGCGCTGTGCGCTGCCAGCACCTGGCTCAGGGCGCGGGCGGGGTCTGTTTCGCTGCGGATGCCGGCCAGGTCATCCACTGGACCCAACAGCAGCACATCGGTGCGGGCCACGGTGTGCCGGTCGTAAATCAAGCCCTGCTTGTCGAGCTGATCGGCCTTTGGGTGAGACAGGAACAGGCCCGCATCCACCTCGCCTTGCTCCAATTGGTTCAGGATGCCACCCGTGTCCATCGGGGCCCACCGCGCGGCCCAACCCAGGTCATGCCTCATGGCCGACTGCCAGCGCGCCGTCAGGCCCGATGCGACCAGAACCGGGTCCACCCCCACCAGGGGGCTTTCCGCGCGGGGGGCGGGTTTGCGG
>Ga0209066_10006108_pt1 | contig 12422 bp, 11 predicted proteins | sample All_14_2_FD_187198 | JGI IMG/M metagenome (GOLD analysis project Ga0209066, IMG submission 187198) | Freshwater microbial communities in response to fracking from Pennsylvania, USA - Allegheny Zone_MetaG_DW_15 (SPAdes) (version 2) ...
GTGACCCCGCGGGGCAACGTGTTGGGAGGCATCCTGCCCAACGGCGCATTCCCCGCAGAGGACGGTTACGTGCAGACGGTCGTGACTCAGGCGTGGTTGCCGCGGATGATGTCCGCCCTCGCGGACGATGATCTGAATGCCTACTTCGCGAAGGTCGCACAGAACCCGGCGATGTTCGCGACGATGGAGACGAAGGAAGCGATCGACGCGGCGCTGTATCCCTGGTTGCTCACGCGGACGAAGCAGCAGGCCATGGAGGATGCCCAGCAGCACAAGTGGCCGCTCACCGCGATCAAGACACCGACGGAAGTGCTCGAAGACTCGCACTACAAGGAGCGTGGCTTCTTCACCGAGGTGACGCACCCGGTGGGCACCGTCGTCCATCCCGGCGCTCCATTTGAAATCGAGGGCGGCTGGGAACCCAGCGCCGCCCCGCGGCTCGGTGAGCACACCGAAGCCATACTGTCCACCTTGCCCGTCGACTCGCTGTAACCGGCAGAGCTACTACGAAGGAGTATCATGGCTCATCTTCCTCTCGAGGGTCTCCGCGTCCTCGACATAACCGTTGTGTGGTCCGGTCCGACCGTCACGATGCTGTTGTCCGATCTCGGCGCTGAGGTCATCCGTGTCGACAACCCGTGGCTTTTCCCCAGTAGCACTCGCGGTTTGGTGGCTCGTCCCACCGAGGCGCAGATGACGATGATGGGAACGATGGGACGGGCCTACCCCGACGGGAAGCCCGACGAACGCCCGCAGGACCGACACGCGATGTTCAATTGGCACGCGCGTGGTAAAAAGCTCATGACGCTGGATCTGCGCAAGGAATCCGGACGCGAGATCTTCATCGAGTTGGCCAAGACGGCCGACGTGTTCGTGGAGAACAACAACGTCGCCGTGCTGGGAAACCTGGGTATCGACTGGGACACCCTTCACGCGGCCAACCCGAGGCTCATCCTGTTGCGCATGCCGCCCGCCGGCATCGGCGCGCCATACTCCTCCTATCTGGGGTTCGGTGCGCACTTCGAGGCGTTCTCGGGGATCACCGCTGTCCGCGGCTACGCGGATACCGCGCCCGCCACGACGACCAGCGTTTTCCAGATGGACCCGGCCGCCGGATCCATCGGTGCGTTCGCAGTGATGGCCGCGTTGCGTCGTCGGGAGAAGACGGGGCAGGGTGAGATCGTCGTACTTCCTCAGGTGGAGAACGAGATGAACCACATCGGTGAGATGTTCATCGATGCCGCCGCCAACGGGTACGATAACCCGCCGCTGACCAATCGCGACCGCAACTTCGTCCAAGGTGCCTATCCGACCAGCGAAGACGATCGTTTCGTGACCATCACCATCCGCGACGATGATGAGTGGGCCCGCGCGGTCGAAGCCATGGGCGACCCCGGCTGGGCGACTGATGATCGTTTCTCCACGCAGGCGGGCCGACTCGCCGCGCAGGATGACATCGACGCGGCGATCGCGGACTGGACTCGGTCGCGGACGCGTCAGGAGGTGTTCACCACACTGCAGAGCGTGGGCGTGCCTGCGGGACCGATCATGCTCGAAGACGACGTGTTCGCTGATCCACATGTGAAAGCTCGCGGGTTCCTTCGCGAGAACACCGGATCTGCAACCGGTACTCATCTGTATCCGGGACATCAGTGGAAGTGGAACGGTCCCGACATGAAGTGGGAGCCGATCGGTGGTCTGGGAATGGACAACGAGTACGTCTACAAGGAAGTGCTGGGGTTCAGCGACGAACAGTACGCGCAGGCCGAGCTCGATGGCCATATCGCGACGACGTACCTGGATCCAGCCGGAAACCCGATTTAATCGTTCACCCGCGCGCAGCGCAATGGAGGTTGTATGAATCTGTCAATGGTCGTCGATATTCCCGCGATGATCGTGCCCGATGAGCCGGCGGTCTTCGAGGAGGCACACGAAGAGACGTACCAGGAGATCAGGGACGAGTCGGCGCGTCAGGCCACACTTTTCGAGTCGCTGGGGGTGACTCTTGGTGATCGTGTCGGACTGCTCGCAACGAACAAGACCGGCACGCTTCCCGCATTCTTCGGGGTTCTGATGACCGGTGCCACTGTGGTGCCGATGAACTACCGGGCGCGCGGGAGCGAACTGAGCCACTTGGTGAGCGACTCCGGTGTCACACTCATGATCACTGAAGACCGCTACGTCGACAGCATCGTCGCGGCCGGGATCACGCGTGACCGTATCCTCACCCTCGAGGAGGCGAGTTCCCGCGCTGCCGGCCTTGAGCCGAAGGCCGAGTCCGCTGAAGTCGAAGACTCGGACGTTGCCATCATGCTCTATACGAGCGGCACGACATCGCTGCCCAAGGGTGTCCTGCTCACCCACGGCGGTTTCACCCAATACGTCATGAGTCAGGGTGAGGCGGCCGACGGGGACTTCCACGGCAGGGTCGCTCTCGCAGCTCCCCTCTACCATGTCGCGGGGCTGTCAGCATTGACCGTTTCGCTGTTCTCAGGGCGTGAGACTTACCTCATCGACTTCGAGGCCGGGAAGTGGCTCGAAACGGTGCAGAATCGTAAGATCACCCACGCATTCCTGGTGCCCTCCATGGTTTCGTTGGTGCTGAGGCACCCCGACTTCGATAAGTTCGATCTGTCGAGCCTGGAAATGCTCACCTACGGCGCTGCGCCGATGCCGCCAGCTGTTCGTGCAGCGATGCTTGAACGCTTCCCGACGAGCATCTCCTTCTCGTGCGCCTACGGGCAGACCGAAACCAACTCCACAGTGGCAGTTCTCGGTCCCGACGATCATCGCCTCGAGGGAACGCCGGAAGAAATCGAACTCAAGCGGCACCGTTTGACGTCGGTGGGCAGGCCGTTGCCCGATGTCGAGATCCGGGTGATCGACGAGCAAGGGCACGAGGCTGGTCCTAACGTGACCGGAGAGGTGTACCTGCGCACCGACCGCGCAATGGCCGGCTACTGGGGAAAGGGTGGGGGTGCCCGCGTCATTCTGGACTCTGAGCACTGGGTCCACACGGGAGACCTGGGTCATCTCGATGAGGATGGATACCTGTTCCTCACCGGCCGGGCAAGCGACCTGATCATCCGCGGAGGCGAGAACATCTCTCCGAGTGAGATCGAGGAAGTGCTGGACCGCCACGAGGACGTCGAAGAAGCGGTGGCATTCGCAGTGGTCGATGACCACTGGGGTGAGCGCGTGGAAGCGGCGGTTCGTCTCGTGCCGAACGCAACCGTGACCGAGGACGAACTCATCGAGATGTGCAAGGCGTCCCTGTCCGGAGCCAAGCGTCCCGACCGCGTGCATGTGGTGGAGGACTTTCCGCGCACCGCAACAGGAAAGGTTCTCCGTCGCATGCTGAGCAAGGAGTTCGCGCCGACGCAGGTGGTGGATGTGGCGGACTGAAGCCAACCCCCTGCATCATCGACGTGGACGCTGGGTTCGTGAGGCGCCCATCGAGTTGATGGTTTCCGGTGGGCGCATCGAACAGATTCGGCCGCTGGGCCCCGGGCGGGATGCCGTTGAGCCGGTAGTCCTGCCCGGGTTCCATGACTCACATATCCACCTTCGGGCCGCTGCAGCCGCACGGCTCTCGGTCGATCTGAGCACCTCGAGTTCCATCCCCGATCTTCTTGCGTCTCTGCGAAGCCGCGCCGGCGACTTCGAGGGGAGGTGGATTCGCGGTTGGGGGTGGGACGAGAGCTCCCTCAAGGAGAGGCGCGCACCTACGATTGCCGAAATTGATTCGGTCACCGTAGACCAGCCTTGCGTGCTCCATCATCGGACGGGGAAGCTGGTCATCCTCAACTCGGCGGCATGGCGGATTCTGGCCGGTCCCGTCAGTGAACGGGATCCCATCGCGGAGCCGCTTCGTGCTGACGAGGCCCTGTTGCAGAAGATGCCACGTCAACCCGAGGAAGCCCTCGAGTCTGCTCTGGCGGACCTTTCCGGTGAACTCGCGGCCGCGGGAGTGACGAGCGTGACTGACGCGACCGCCACAAACACGTGGGACGATATCGCGCGTATTGACGACTGGGTGCGGCGCGGCGTGGTGCGTCAGCGGGTCAATGCGCTTCTCGCCTTCGATCAGGTTTCGGCCGCTTCAGGAATCGAAGACGGTATGCCGACCCACGGTACGGTGCGCGTGCTTGGCGCCAAGGTGGCTGCGCCGGCCGACAGCATCACTGACCGCGTGAGACATGTGCGGGAGTACGGCTGGCCCGTTGCCATTCATGCCACCGAGCCCGATGAGCTGGAGGCGGCGTTGGAAGCGATCAGCGAATGCGGTCCGCCGGCGTGGGGGCGCGACCGGATTGAGCACCTCGGTCTTCCCTTGCCGGGCCATCTCGAGCGCATTCGGGCCGAGGGAATCGCTGTCACCACCAATCCCGCTTTCGTGACGGAGCGCGGACAGAAATACCGTGAGTTGCTGAGCGCGGTAGAACAGCAATGGCTCTATCCATTGCGCAGCGTCTTGGCGCAGGGAATACCACTGGCAGCGGCCAGTGATCGCCCTGTCACTGCGGCAACTCCACTGGTTACGATGGCAGCCGCGGTACACCGCCGTCCTCGAGTGGGCGATGCCGAACCGTTGGGCCCGGAAGAGCGGGTGACGCCGGACGAGGCTCTTTCGCTCGTCACCGACAGAGCTGAGGTAGATGGCCCAGCACCCGATCGGCGCCGCGGTCCCGGTTCGTCGGCGTCTGATGTGCACCTGAACGCCGACTTGGTAGTCCTGAGCGATGACCCTCGACGACTGTGTGAGGAGACCGGCGTGCTGGCGACCTTCGTGGGTGGGCGCGTGATCTGGGGTGCACAGGAGGCGGCTGAGTAGTCACCTCGTGGGGTTCGGATGTGCAAGAATGAAGCGTCCAGTGATGACCGGCAGGAAGGGCAGGTTCTGAATACCATGAACCAAGCGGGTAAGCGAATGAAGTGCGAAGTATGCGGCGCGGAACTGGTCGTGACCAAGGCGGGCGATGGCACATTGCAGTGCGACGACGTCGATATGGTATTGAAATAGGATTGCCTGTTTCTACAATGCACTTCTTAGAACTACAAGAGGATAAGTAACGATGCTGAAGGTCGGAAAGCGGTACACATGCGAGACGTGCGGCACGCAAGTGCTCATCACGAAACCCGGCGGTGAGACGGACCCGAAGTGTCATGGGGCTCCAATCACGATCGAGGAGCCGAAGCAGCTCGCTTCTTCGGATTGAGATGAGGCGCGCATTGTGGCGCGACTTGGAACGGCGCTCATAACTCGAGCGCCGTTCGCTCAACTGATCGAGCAGGCGAATCTTGTCGAGGGCTTGGGTTACGACCGAATCTGGATTCCCGAAATATCCGGCCGCGATGCCTTCGTGACGGCGGCGGTTCTGGCAACCCAGACCCATTCGATCGGTATCGGGCTCGGGGTGGTGCCGTTACCTTCGCGACCACTGCCCGCGCTGGAGATGGCGACGGCAGCCCTCGCGGAATGCGCGCCTGGGCGCGTCGCCGTGGGTCTGGGTGCCGGTCACAGAGAGACAGCGGCGAGCCAGTTCGGCTGGCCTGGATCGTCAACGCCCGCAGCCGTCGGTGAAGCGATTGTGTCGTTGCGCGAAGCGTTGCGTAGCGCAACCTTGCACCACCGTGGCGCTAGTGGTGAACCGCTGGTCCTCCAGTTGCGAGGGCAACATGTGCAGACGCCACCCGAACTGTTCGTCGGTGCTCTCCGGGACCGAATGGTGACCGTAGCGGCGCAAAATGCAGACGGGATGCTTCTCAATTGGGTCACTGAGCGTCGTGCAGCACGGCTCTGTGAGGTTGCTGCTGCGCGACGAACCGATCGGCAATTCACCACCGCGGCATATGTGCCCGTCTGTGTCGTGGACGGCGCGACAGCTCGTGAAGAAGCGTATCGAGAGGTTGCCGGCCAGCTTTCGTCATACCTCCAGCTTTCGGCTTATGGAGATCTGCTGTCGGATGACGGCTATGCCGAGGACGTAGAGGCGGTGCGCGCGGCCCGACGCCACGGGCAGGATGCGGCGGCAGCCGTCAGCGCGAGACTGGTCGAGGCGGTGGCTCTGATCGGCGACGCTGACGAGGTGAAGGCCGGCCTCAACCGTCTTCGAGCCGCCGGAATCGATGAGCCCGTGCTTGCACCGGTCACTGTGGGCGCGGATTCGGCGGCATCGCTGTTCGGCACATGGGCTGCGCTGGCCGAGTGATGCGTGGGGAGTGAAACCCGGTGCAGACGAGCTGTCTGTTCGGAGCCCCGCGACACTGGGGGGTTGTCACATTCCGTTCCGGTCTCATACGCTGATGGGGCGGCCGCGTGGCCATACGTCAACAGAAGATCAGGTGTGAGAAATGCCCGAGGCAGTAATCGTTTCGACAGCCCGTTCACCCATCGGACGCGCCAACAAGGGGTCTCTTAAGGAGATGCGTCCCGATGACCTCGCAACCCAGATGGTTCGCGCCGCGTTGGACAAGGTCCCGGAGTTGGACCCGACGGACATCACGGATCTGATGCTCGGGTGCGGTTTGCCCGGTGGGGAGCAGGGATCGAACCTCGGGCGAACTGTGGCCGTGATGCTCGGCTACGATCACCTTCCCGGAACCACGGTGACGCGGTACTGCGCTTCGTCTCTTCAGACCACGCGAATGGCCTTCCACGCCATCCGCGCGGGTGAGGGCGACGCCTACGTTTCCGCAGGCGTAGAGACGGTGAGCCGGTTCTTCAAAGGAACATCCGACTTCATTCCGGGGCAGGACCTCGCAAATCCGATATTCGCCAAAGCCCAATCGCGCACCCAGGCTCGCAGCGCGGCGGGAGCCGCGATGTGGCGGGACCCGCGCGAGGATGGCGAGCTTCCCGATGCGTACATCGCCATGGGACAGACGGCCGAGAATGTGCAGCAACTGCTGGGGATGTCCCGCGAAGAGCAGGACGTCTTCGCGGTCCGCAGTCAGAACCTCGCAGAAGCGCAGATCGCCTCCGGTTTCTGGGCTCGCGAAATCACTCCGACGACTCTCCCCGATGGCACGGTCGTCTCCCAGGACGATGGACCCCGGCCCGGTGTCACCATGGAAGGCGTCAGCCAACTGCAGCCGGTGTTCCGTCCCGATGGCACCGTGACGGCGGCAAACGCCTGTGCGCTCAACGACGGGGCAGCGGCACTGGTCGTGATGAGCGATGTCAAGGCGAAGGAGCTCGGCCTGACTCCCCTCGCGCGGATCGTATCCACGTCAGTGACCGCTATGTCGCCGGAGATCATGGGGTTGGCACCAGTTGAGGCGATCCCCGCCGCGCTGCGCAATGCGGGATTGTCGCTCGAGGACATCGACCTGTTCGAGATCAATGAGGCATTCGCCGTGCAGGCTCTCGGTTCAGCTCAGCGCCTCGGCATCCCGATCGACAAACTCAACGTCAACGGCGGTGCAATCGCCGTCGGGCATCCGTTCGGCATGACCGGGGCACGGATCACGACGACCCTGATCAACTCGCTGCAGTGGCACGACAAGCAATTCGGCGTCGAGTCGATGTGCGTGGCCGGCGGCATGGGGATGGCCATGGTCATCGAGCGCCTCTCCTGAGCGGGGGCGTTGTGCTGATGGCATGAGCGCGGTCGTTTCGCAGCGCACGGCTATGGCGGGCTGAAAAGAGGGTGCCTAGTAGCGTGTCGCGTCAGCCGTGGAACGCGGGGTTCAGTGCGATCAGCAGGCACGCGGTCCAGTGGCAGAGGAAGGCCAGGACCGTGCAGACGTGGAAGATCTCGTGGAAGCCGAAATGGTCCGGCCAAGGGTTCGGTCGCTTGAGGGCGTATACGACCGCTCCGAGCGTATAGAGCACGCCGCCGACGATCACGAGGATCATCATCGCGGTGTTCGCCTGGAAAAGGTCGATCATGTACATCACCGCGGCCCACCCGAGGACGAGGTACAGCGCGACGTACAGCCACCGCGGCGCGTCGATCCAGAACACGCGGAAGAGGATTCCGAGGATCGTGCCGCCCCAGACGAGCGAGAGCAGGATGATCGCCTTGTCAGTGGGAAGCGCCAGCACCGCGATCGGGGTGTAGGTGCCCGCGATCAGCAGCAGGATGTTGGCATGGTCGATCCGCTTGAGCACCGCGCGGGTCTTCGGACCCCAGTCGAAGCGGTGGTACAGCGCCGAATTGCCGAACAGCAGCAGGGACGCCGCCATGAATACGGCGCACGCCCATTTCGCGGCGGTACCCTGGGCGAGCACGATCAGGACGATGCCGGCGGCGAGTGCGATCGGGAATGTCGCCGCGTGGATCCATCCTCGCCATGTGGGGCGCAGTTCGATCATCGCGTCGAGTTCCGCAGCGTCCAGGAGCGGAAGCTGCGGCATTTCGGCGCTGCCGTCCGCGAACTCGTCTGATCCCGTGCTGCCGGCCACGCCACGAGCTTACGCATCGCAGTATGCCGCCCGGGGCACGCGCGCGGCGGACCCGGCGGTAGCGTAGGCGTGTGACTGCGTCGAGCGAGGGCAGAGGGCCTCTCTATCGGCTGTATATCAATCGCCTTCGCCGTCAGATCGAGCCCGCCGCGGTGCCGCGCCATGTCGCAATGATGATCGACGGCAACCGGCGATGGGCGCGCCAGCTCGGCTACGATTCCGCAGCGCACGGTCACCGCGCAGGCGCGGCGAAGATGCGCGAGTTCCTCGAGTGGTGCGACGACGTCGGCGTGAAGGTCGTCTCTCTCTATCTGCTCTCGAACGACAATCTCCGCAAGCGCGACTCGCAGGAGCTCGCCGATCTCATCGACATCATCGCTGAACTCGCCGACGAGCTCTCACACGAGCGCGATTGGCGGGTACACCACATGGGTCGCGCCCACCTTCTGCCTTCCGACCTCGCCCGCGTGCTCGCCGACGCGGAGCGCCGGACGCAGGATCACCGGGGTCTGCATGTGAACCTCGCGGTCGGCTATGGCGGTCGCGGCGAGATCGTCGATGCCGTGCGCAGCATCATCGCCAAGCACGACGAGGAGGGCGGCTCACTGGAAGAGCTTGCCGCGAGCCTCACACCCGAGCAGATCGGCGAGCACCTTTACACGGGCGGGCAGCCCGATCCCGACCTGGTGATCCGCACCTCGGGGGAGCAGCGACTGAGCGACTTCCTGCTGTGGCAGTCCGCGCACAGCGAATTTTACTTCGTCGAGGCGCTCGGACCCGACCTGCGCGAGGTTGACTTCCTTCGGGCGATCCGCGACTACACGACGCGCGACCGGCGCTACGGCAGCTGAGGGCAAGACGAGACCCAAGATGCCCGCATCCGCATCGCCCGCCCCCTCTGCCCGAGGCCGTGCCAGAATGTGACGGTGATGGACCTGTACACATTTCTGGCATCCTTCGACGGCGAGCCGGGATACCTGGATTGGGCTGCGTTCGGACCCCTGTCACCCTCGGTGCGCAGCGAAGTGCATGCGGATGCCGAGCTTCTCGGTTCGGGGCGGCGCACCGGCATCGACCTCGTGGCCGAGCATGTGCTCGAGTCTCGACAGCTCGTGGCCGAGTTGCTGGGTGCAGAAGCCGACGAAGTCGTGCTGCAGCCTTCCACCAGCTATGGCCTCATGCAGGCCATGTACGGTCTCGCCGGCGGGCTGATGCTCTCCCGTGCAGAGTTTCCGAGTCTGACGGTCACGGCCACGCGCGCGGCGGACGCTCTCGGCTCCATCGACCTGCAGTGGCTCGAGCCGGAAGACGGTTTCGTCACTCCTGAGGTCGTGCGTGAAGCGATCGACGACGACACGCGCGCACTCGCTGTCAGCCTCGTCGACTTCCGTACGGGCTATCGCGCCGATCTGACCGCCCTGCGTGACGTCATCGGCGACAGACTGCTCATCGTCGACGCGATGCAGGGATTCGGTGCCGTCGGTGCCGACTACGCGGCGGCCGACGTCGTCTGCGCGAACGGCTACAAGTGGCTCCGCGCTGGCCGGGGGACGGGTTTCGCGTGGTTCGGTGAGCGCGCACTGGAGCGCCTGGCGCCGGTGCTCTCCGGCTGGGCAGGTACCGACGGCGACCTCCCGATCGATGTCGTGCCCCAGCCGGCGGCATCCGCGCAGGCCTTCTCGGTCAGCCGACCGGACCACCTCGCCGTCGCGCGGCTGGCGACCGCCCTGCGCGACGTGCGCGATGTCGGGGTAGAGCGCATCGACGCCGAGTTGTCGCAGCGATCGCACGACGTGATGTCCTTCGCGGACCGCTACGACGTGCCGGTGCTCACCCCGCGCGACCCGCGGCAGCGGGCGGGGATCGTCACTCTGGCGCCCGCTGCGCAGGATGCCGGCGCCCTTGCGGCTTCCCTGGCCAACCACGGGATCACCGTCACCGTGCGAGCCGGGCTCGTACGCGTTGCCCCGCATGTCGGAACGAGCCCCGACACGCTGCGCCTGTTCGGCGATGCGCTGGCCGCGTTCTCGTCCGCGCGGGTGCGGTGACCTCCGCCGGATTCCGGGAATTCACCCGCCCGTAACATCCCCCAGCGTGTCGGTAACGTGACCGACGTGCGCCGGTCGTACCGTCTAGACATCGGGCAAGGCGCCCGGTCGGGTCGGCCTTCTGGATCGCGACTCGTGACCACCGGTCGACTCGTGACTGCCGGGTGTTGGCACCCGGGTCGGGAGTGGGTTGTGACCACACGAGCACCACAGCAGCAGCACCATCAGGACTTCGACGAGGTCGGCGAGCAGTCTCAAGAACTGTGCACCTACGTCCTCGACACCTCCGTGCTGCTGAGCGATCCGCGGGCGTTCTTCCGCTTCGCCGAGCACAACGTCGTGATCCCCGTCGTGGTGATCACCGAGCTCGAGGGCAAACGCCACGATCCCGAGATCGGCTACTTCGCCCGGCAGGCACTTCGTCATCTCGATGAACTGCGCATAGAGCATGGCAGGCTCGACTTCCCGGTTCCGGTCGGTGAGGGCGGCACTCTGCGCGTCGAACTCAACAACACGGACTCCGGCGTGCTGCCTTCGGGCCTGCGCCTGGGCGACAACGACAGCCGCATCCTCGCCGTCGCGATGCACCTCACGCAGGATGGTCAGGAAGTCAGAGTCGTCTCCAAGGACCTCCCGATGCGCGTGAAGGCGGCATCCCTCGGTATCACCGCCGAGGAGTACCTCGCCGAACAGGCCGTCGACTCCGGCTGGACGGGCATCGCGACCGTCAACGTCTCCGGCGACGACATCAGCGACCTCTACGAGACCGAGATCGCCACGGGCGAGGAGGCGCGAGGACTCCCGGTGAACACCGGCCTGATCGTCCACTCGGAGCGTGGTTCGGCCCTGGGCCGGGTCACCGGCGACGGCGAGTACCGGCTGGTGCGCGGCGACCGCGAGGTCTTCGGGCTGCACGGCCGTTCCGCGGAGCAGCGGATCGCGATCGATCTGCTGCTGGATCCCGAAGTCGGGATCGTGTCGCTCGGCGGCCGCGCGGGAACGGGGAAGTCCGCGCTGGCTCTGTGCGCGGGTCTTGAATCCGTGCTCGAGAGGCAGCAGCAGCGCAAGGTGATCGTGTTCCGCCCGCTGTACGCGGTCGGCGGCCAGGAGCTCGGCTACCTGCCCGGCGATCAGGGCGAGAAGATGAACCCGTGGGGCCAGGCGGTGTTCGACACTCTGGGCTCGGTTGTCACCGGCAACGTGGTCGAAGAGGTCATCGCCCGCGGGCTGCTCGAAGTGATGCCGCTCACCCACATCCGCGGTCGCTCGCTGCACGACGCGTTCGTGATCGTCGACGAGGCCCAGTCGCTCGAGCGCAACGTGCTGCTGACCGTGCTGAGCCGCATCGGCCAGAACTCGAGGGTGGTCCTGACCCACGATGTCGGCCAGCGGGACAACCTGCGGGTCGGCCGGCACGACGGCGTCGCATCCGTGATCGAGACGCTCAAGGGCCACAACCTCTTCGGACACGTGACGCTCGTGCGCTCGGAGCGGTCCGCGATCGCGGCGCTCGTGACCGATCTGCTCGAGGCGGGCGAGCTCGCCTGAGCGACCAATCCACGTGATCTCATACAGGTGGGCCGGGATGCCGCATCCGGGCCCACCCGTATGAGAAGAGTCTCATGCGTATATCCGCTTCTGCACCATGCTGTTCTGTCACCATGGTCGAGGTGCTTTTTCTGTGCCCGGAAACGGAGGAACTGCGTGGAGGGTCGAACGCGTCTCGCGATCGGTGGCGTGGCCACTTTCGCGGCGAGTGTCGCCGTCGTCTGCGCCGCCGCAATGACGACCTCGGTCGCGCTGGCCGATTCCGCCGGGGCTCCCGCGGGTGCCCGATCGGTGATCGTTCCGGCCGCCGCGGCGACGCCATCGGTCGTGCCGAGCCCCCCGACATCTGCTGTAGGACCCGCCGCGCGGACCTACGCTGACCTGCCCGAGACGGTTCCGGCGCCGGCGCCGGAAGA
>Ga0209066_10006109_pt1 | contig 12422 bp, 9 predicted proteins | sample All_14_2_FD_187198 | JGI IMG/M metagenome (GOLD analysis project Ga0209066, IMG submission 187198) | Freshwater microbial communities in response to fracking from Pennsylvania, USA - Allegheny Zone_MetaG_DW_15 (SPAdes) (version 2) ...
CCTCTACTGCTTCAAGGGCGCCCGCGCGTCCAACACCTTCCTGGCCCTCAAGCAGGCCGGCTTCAGCAAGGTGCGCATGTACTTCGGTTCGTGGAACGAATGGTCACGTGACCCGAGCCTGCCCATCGAATCGGGCCCGCCGCTGCTGGAGCGCACGCTGGAGAGCCAGCCGATGCCGCTGGCGGCCTGAGCGGTTGCCCCTTTGCTTGAAGTCCACCCTTCCCACCCTTTGGAGACATCGCCCATGAGCGACCTTGCCGAACCCGTCACCACGATCAAGACCTACCTGCGCCCGATCGACAGCGAAGGCCTCGCGGCCTTTGCCGCCAAGGGCCGCGCCAACCCCGGCATGCGCGGCACGAACAAGGTGCACACCGTGATGGAGGGCCAGTACCGCTCGCTCAGCCAGGTGGGCACGCACGCCCCGGTGGTGGTGGATGAGCCACTGCACCTGTTTGGCCAAGACACCGCCCCCGCGCCCGGCGAGATCGTGCTGTCAGGCCTGGGCGGCTGCATTGCCGTGGGCGTCACCGCCGTGGCCACCTGGAAGGGCGTGAAGCTCAGCAAGCTGGAAGTGTTTCTGGAAGGCGATATCGGCAACCCGGCGGCCTGGGGCGCGGGCGGCTTTGACACCCCGGCCGCGCAGATGGGCTTCCAGGCCATTCGCGTGAAGGTGCTGGTGGAAGGCGATGCGCCACGCGAAGTGCTCGACGAGATCGTGCAGCACGCCAACCAGTATTCGCCCGTGGCCAACAGCATGCGCAACCCGATCCCGTTCGAGATCGGCCTGGCCTGAGCCTTCATCCAAAAAAATCGGAGCCTTCATGTCTGCCCTGGCCCTGCCTGAACGATCAGCCCTTGCAGAGGCGGTGCCCAGCGGCACCGCCGCCATGCTGCAAGCCGTGGAGACCTATGCCAAGCAGGTGATCGCGCCGCTGGCCACGCGCATTGACCAGGAGGGCCACTACCCCGAAGCCCTCATGGCCGACCTGGGCGGCATGGGCGCCTTACGCGCGCACCTGCAGGCGCCGCATGGCGCGGGCGACTACGTGGCCGCCATCCAGGCCATGGCGGCAGTCTCGCGCGTGTGCGGTGCCACCGGCTTCCTGATGTGGTGCCATGACGTGTGCGGGCTGTACATGGAGCAATCCGGCAATGTCTCACTGACCGGGCAACGGCTGGCGGTGCATGCCGCGGGCGGCTCGTTTGGCGGCACGGCGCTATCCAACCCGATGAAGGCCTTTGCCGGCATCGAGAAGCTGGCGCTGGTGGCCAAGCCACTGGGCGGTGGCCGCTATGTGCTCAACGGCACCCTGCCCTGGGTGAGCCACCTGGGGCCCAGCCACTGTTTTGGCGCCATCGCCCAGGTGGAAGGCGAAGACCGCGAGCTGATGGTGCTGGTGGACTGTGATGCCACGGGCGTGAGCCTGCGGCCCTGCCCATCATTCAGCGCGATGGAAGGCACCGGCACCTATGGCCTGCGCTTCCAGGAGATGCCGGTGAGCCCAGACCGCGTGATCACCGAGCAGGTGCGGCCGTGGATCCAGCAGGTGCGGCCGGCGTTTGTGCTGCTGCAGTGTGGGATGGCGGTGGGCATCACGCAGGGAGCGATCGATTCGATGCGTGAGGTGGAGGGCCGCCTGGGGCATGTCAACGAGTATCTCGACGACCGGCCGGAAGATTTGCAGGGTGAGCTGGATGCCTTGACGGATGACGCGCTGCGGTTGGCGTTGACGCCGTTTGACACCAGCCTGGCGCATTGGCTGGCGGTGTTGAAGGTGCGGGCCGCTGGGTCGGAACTGTGTTTGCGGGCGACACAGTCGGCCTTGCTGCATCAGGGGGCGCGGGGGTACCTGCTGAGTTCGCCGGTGCAGCGGCGCATTCGGGAGGCGCACTTCGTGGCGATCGTGACGCCGGCGTTGAAGCATTTGCGCAAGGAGATTGCGCGGGTGGGGTCTGCGCTTGCGGCTTGAACCCACAGTTCATCTCACTGCGTGAGACAACCCAACAACGGCGATTGCCGCAGACCCCACCACCTCAGATCAAGGCCGCCGCATCCTGCGCTGCAACGCGCCCTTCATCGGTGGGAATCACCCACACATCCACCGCGCTGCCTGCGGTGCTGATGCACGCCGCCGCTGAACCATCGGCCACCGCATTGGCAGCCTCATCCATCTGCACGCCCAGATGGCTCAACGCATGAGCCACCTCGCGCCGCAGCACCCCATCGTGCTCACCAATGCCCCCGGTGAAGACCAACCCGTCCACCCCATTCAGACAAGCCGCCATGGCGCCGGCCTCACGCACCACGCGACGCGTGAAGAGATCGATGGCCAGCTTCGCGTCGGGCTCATCGCTCGCGCGCAATGTGCGCATGTCGGACGACAAACCCGAGACGCCCGCCAGGCCGCAGTCCTTGTAAAGCAGCTTCTCCAGCTGCTCGCCCGTCCAGCCCTGACGCAACAGGTAGAGCAGCACACCGGGATCCAGGCTGCCGCTGCGCGTGCCCATCATCAGGCCATCCAGCGCCGAGAAGCCCATCGTGGTGGCCACGCTCTGGCCGCCGCGCACAGCGCACAGGCTGGCGCCACTGCCCAGGTGGGCCAGTAGCCAGCGGCCTTTTGACAACGTGGGGCTGAGCACCTGCAGCCGCTGCACCAGGTACCGGTACGACAGCCCATGGAAACCGTAGCGCCGCAGGCCCTGGGCGGTCAGTGCCCGGGGCAACGGCAGACGGCGCTCCACCTCCGGCAGCGTGGCATGAAAGCCGGTGTCGAAGCAGCCGATCTGCGGCAGGTCCGGCCAGGCCTCGGCAAACGCCTGCACGCCGGCCAGGTTGTGCGGCTGATGCAGCGGGGCCAGCGGGTTCAGCGAGGCCAGGTAGCGCAGCGTGTCGGCATCAAGGCGACAGGAAGCAATGCAGCGGTCACCGCCATGCACGACGCGGTGCGCCACCGCTTGCCAGGGCGTGCAGTCCGGGCGCAGGCGGGGCAGCTCGTTGCGCAGCCATTGCAGCGCGGCCGCGTAGGGCTGAGCAGGATCGCAAGGCACGGCCAGGGTGTCGCCACTGCCGGCGGGGCCGCGCCAGCACAGTTGCAGGCTGGCACCGCCGATGGCCAAGCCATCGAACTGGCCGCTGAGCCAGGCCCGGTCGGCCGTGGGCTCGGTGCCAGGATGCACCGGGTGGACGGCAAACTTCAGGCTCGATGAACCGGCGTTGACCGCGAGGACAAGGGGTGCGTCTGTCATGGCGGATGGCCGGCAAACCAATGCACGAGGATCTTCACCAAGCCCGCCGAGGCGCGCCGGGCCAGCGGGCCATCGGCGCGGCTGGTCAGTGCGATGGGCACCTTGGCGCCCAGCACCACACCGGACAGCGTGGCGCCGCTGAGGTATTCCAGCTGCTTGGCCAGCATGTTGCCGCTTTCCAGATCAGGCACGATCAGCGCATCAGCCTGGCCCGCCACCAGCGAGCGGATGCCTTTGGCTGCGGCGGCTTCGGGGGAAATGGCGTTGTCAAAGGCCAAGGGGCCATCGAGCAGCCCGCCCTCGATCTGGCCACGGTCGGCCATCTTGCACAGCACCGCGGCGTCCAGCGTCGACTGCAACTTTTCGGTGATGGTCTCTACCGCCGACAGCAGCGCCACGCGCGGCTGCGGCAGGCCCAACGCATGCGCCAGCGTGATGACGTTGGCCACGATGTCGGCCTTCTCCATCAACGTCGGGCGGATGTTGAGGGCGGCATCGCTCAGCAGCAGCGGGCGATCGTGCAGCGGCGCGTCGATGCGAAACACATGCGACATACGCCGTTTGGTGCGAAGCGCCGCGCAGGTGATCACGGCGTGCATCAGCTCATCGGTGTGCAGGCTGCCCTTCATCAGCGACGCCACCCGGCCGCTGGCAGCCAGTTCGACGGCACGCTCGGCCGCGGCATGGCTGTGGGGCACGTCATCGATCACCAGCCCGGCCAGGCTCAGGCCCGCCTGGGCCGCCACGGCTTCCAGCTTGGCGCGAGGCGCCACCAGCACCGGGTCGATCAGGCCTTGTGCAGCGGCCTCCAGCGCACCTTGCAATGAGGCTGCATCACAGGGATGCACCACAGCGCAAGATACGGCCGGCAACGACGCCAACGGCGCCAGGAAGGCCTCGGTGCGAGCGGCCATGTCGGCGGCGGTGCGCGGAGGCGCGGATGGATCGTGACGGGGCTGGGCGGTCATCCAATGGCGTAGCGGTGAGGGTGGTCGCCATTATGCGAACGGCACCATGACCGACGGGTGAACATGAGCCCGGTCTTGCCGCACCTCAAGTCTGCGACGACTGACCGATGGGTGGCCCGTGGGCAACGCCCTTGGCCCGCGTCAAAGATGTCTCGCTCAGGTGTTTCGCCACCGCAACAGTCGGCCTGCGGCTGGGGCATTCCCGAGGCATTGCAGTGGGGCCACGGGCGCAGCATCCAGGCGTCCGAACCTGTTCCATTTGGAGATTTCCCATATGAAAAAGTCACTTCGCAAGGCGGGTACCCTGGCCCTTTTGGCGGTGGCTACATCAGCCGCCTGCGCGCAGTCATCCGGCAGCGGGATCACCCTGTATGGCCTGGTTGACATGGGTCTGGAGCGGGCCGATTCCGGCTCGGTATCGAGCACACGCCTGAACAGCGGCATCACGGCCGGCTCGCGCTGGGGCCTGAAAGGCACTGAAGAACTCAGTCCAGGATGGAAGGCGCTCTTCACACTGGAAAGCCGCATTGAAGCCGACAACGGCTCGATGCTGAACAACGGTTCCCTCTACATCTGCGGCACCACGCCGAACTGCGCCGGTGTGACGCTGGTGGCGCCCTACACCGGGCTGCCCGCCGGTACGCAGGCCACGCTGCTGGGCGGTGCCAATCTTGTGAACGACACCGTGCTGCGTGGCGCTACGACAGTGAACGCGGCCAATGCGCTGTTCGACCGCCAGGCTTTTGTGGGCCTGGTCACCCCGGTGGGCGCCTTTGTGCTGGGTCGTCAGTACACCCCGGGCTATGAGGCGCTGGTCAAGTTCAATGCCTTCGGCGACGGTTTTGCCGGCAGCCCGGCCCAGTTGTCGCAGACCACGATCCGTTCCAACAACGCGATTCAGTACCGTGTGGAGAAAGACGGCTTTATCGGCGCTTTGATGTACGGCCTGGGCGGCACCGAGGTCAATCGCAGCGAGCGCGCCACCGGGCCGCAGAGCGGTGATGACTTCTATGGCGCCAACCTGCAGTACGCCAATGACGTCTTCGGCGTGGCGGTGGGCTACAACCGCAACAACACCGTCACCCTGGCTGCGCCCACGGAAAGCCGCAAGGGGCTGGAGACGATGTCGCTGGGCGGCTACTACGCCATCGGGCCGGTCAAGCTGTTCAGCAGCTTCCTGAAGGCCAAGAACGACAACCCCGTGTTGACGCCCGAGGGCGTGCTGGGCCTGCTGGCCACGCAGGGTGCTGCGGGCACCGCCACCACCTTGTCGGCGCTGTACATCGGGCGCGGCGATGTGGACGGCCTGCGCGGCGTGATCGGCCCGGTCAACCTGAAGGTGTTCCACATCGGTGGTCAGGTCACTGTGTCGCCGTCGGGCACGGTGCTGATCGCCTACAACCAGGCCAAGGACAGCGCCCGCAGCGCCTGGGCCACAGCAGATGCCAAGGTCGATCAGTTCGGTCTGGCCTACCTGCACAAACTTTCGGTGCGCACGCAGCTGTACGCTGGGTATGCCTTGGCCAACAACAGGGGCCAGGCCCGTGCGGCCTTGGGCGGCGCCGGCTACCTGGGCGGCCTGACCACCGGCCAGGGTGTGGACAGCCGCGTGGCGCAGTTGGGCATGCGTCACAGCTTCTGATCGGTCTGTGAGCCCGGCCGTCGCCCCGGCGGCTTGTCTTCTGCAGGCCTTGCACGGTGATGCGTGCAAAGCCTGTGGCGTTTCAGGCCACGCGTTGTTGGCCTGAAGGCGATGCACGCCATTGGGCCAACAAAGTGGCCCAGCGGGCCCGCACCTCGCCGAGGTGCTGAGCCTTCACATGCCCATAGCCACGGATCTGTTCAGGCAATTGGGCCAGTTCCACCGCCAAGGGCAGCCGCGCCTGGTTCAGGCCCTGCAGCAGTTCGTCGATCAACGCCAGGTACTCTGCGATCAGGGCGCGCTCCGTCTTGCGCTCGGCAAGGTGGCCAAAGGGGTCGAAGGGCGTGCCGCGCAGGAACTTCAGCTTGGCCAGGCCACGCAGGGCCTGGTGCATCCAGGGGCCGTAGGCGCGCTTGATCGGTTCGCCCTGCGCGTTGGTGGGCCCCAGCAGGGGCGGGGCCAGGTGGTGCACCAGCCGCACGGGGCCGTCGAACTGGGCCTGCAGTTGCGCGGCGAAGGCTGCATGGGTGTGCAGGCGGGCCACTTCGTACTCGTCTTTGTAGGCCATCAGCTTGGCCAGTTGGCGCGCCACGGCTTCGCTGAGCCTGGTGCTGCCCGCGCCCAACAGGGCCTCGCGTTCACGCACCCGTTCGACCACCTGCCGGTAGCGCTGGGCATACGCAGCGTTCTGGTAGGCCCGCAGGTGCTGCACGCGCTCGTCAATCAAGGTTTGCAAGCCGGGTTTGCGGTGAATGTGGATCACCTGCCCGCGTTGGTACAGGGCCTGCACGGCAGCCAGGTCATGGGCACAGCGGCGGCCCCAGGCAAACGCAGCCAGGTTGTTGGCCACCTGTACGCCGTTGAGTGTCATGGCCCGCTCGATGGCCGCGCGGTTCAGCGGGATGCGGCCTTGCTGCCACGCATAGCCCAGCAGCAGCGGGTTGGCATAGATGGCATCACCGAGCAGTTGGGTGACCACCTCTTCGGCATCCAGCGCGCCCAGGTGCTCGGGGCCGACGGCGCGTTGCAGAGCGGCTTCGCAGGCGGCGCCGGGGTGTTGCCAATCGGGCTGGTGCACGAAGGCCGCCGTGGGCGTGGCATGGCGGTTCAGCGCCACGTAGCTGCGGCCCCGGGCCAGCACCTTCAACGTCTCGGGCTTGGCGGCCACGATGCTGTCGCAGGCGATCACCAGATCAGCCTGCGCGGTGTCGACCTTGGTGGTGTGGAGGGCACGCTGGGTCTGCGCGATCTGCACATGGCTCCAGGTGGCGCCGCCCTTCTGGGCCAGTCCGGCAGCATCCTGTGTGACCACGCCCTTGCCGTCCAGGAACGCGGCCATGCCGAGCACCTGGCCGATGGTGATCACTCCGGTGCCGCCCACGCCGGCCACCACGATGCCCCAGGCCTGCTCGGCGGCTGGCAACGTGGGCTCAGGCAGTGGCGGCAGGCCGTGCGGGTCAATGCGGGCCTCGGGCTGGGGCTTGCGCAGTGCGGCACCTTCCACGGTGACGAAGCTTGGGCAGAAGCCCTTGACGCAGCTCTTGTCGAGATTGCAGCTGTGCTGGTTGATGCGGCGCTTGCGGCCGAAGGTGGTTTCCACCGGCTCAATCGACAGACAGTGGCTTTGGTCTGAACAATCGCCACAGCCCTCGCACACCGCTTCGTTGATGAACACGCGCTGCTCGGGCGTGGCCAGCGTGCCGCGCTTGCGCTTGCGGCGCTTCTCGGTGGCGCAGGCCTGGTCGTAGATCAGCACGGTGACGCCGGCGGTGTCGCGCAGCTGGCGTTGCACGGCATCGAGTTCATCGCGGTGATGCACCGGCACGCCGGTGGGCAGGCGGGCGGTGGTGCCGTCTTGGTACTTGTCGGGCTCGTCAGTCACCACCACCAGCGTGGCCACGCCTTCGGCCATCAGCTCCTGGCAGATCTGCGCGACGCTCAGCTGGCCTTCCACCGGCTGCCCGCCCGTCATGGCCACGGTGCCGTTGACAAGCAGCTTGTAGGTGATCGACACCTTGGCCGAGATCGCCTGGCGGATGGCCAGCAGGCCCGAGTGGTAGTAGGTGCCGTCGCCCAGGTTGGCAAAGAGGTGTTTGCGCTGACTGAAGGGCGATTGGCCCACCCAGCTCACCCCTTCGCCGCCCATCTGCGAGAAGCCGTAGGTCTCGCGGTCCATCCACGTGACCATGTAGTGGCAGCCAATGCCCGCGGTGGCGCGCGAACCTTCGGGCACACGGGTGCTGGTGTTGTGCGGGCAGCCGCTGCAGAACCACGGGGTGCGCTCGGCGGCCGGGGCCGAGGCGCGCATCAGCGTGTCCTTGGCTTCGATCTCGGCGATGCGGCGGTCCATCCGCTCGGCCACGTCGGGCGGCACGCCCAGCTTCTTCAGGCGGCGGGCCAGCGCACGGGCGATCAGCGCCGGGTTCAGGTCGGCCGTGGCGCGCAGCAGTTGGTTGGCGCTGGGGTTGGGCTGGGCCCATTCTCCACCGCTGTGGTCGCCGTCGATGTCGTCAAACTTGCCCAGCACATCGGGCCGCACATCGGCACGCCAGTTGTAGAGCTCTTCCTTGAGCTGGTATTCGATGACCTGGCGTTTCTCTTCGATCACCAGGATCTCGCGCAGGCCCTGCGCGAACTCGCGGGTGATGGTGGCTTCGAGCGGCCACACCACCGCCACCTTGTGCAGGCGGATGCCCAGCGTGCGGCAGGCGGCTTCGTCCAGGCCCAGATCAGCCAGCGCCTGGCAGGTGTCGTTGAAGGCCTTGCCGCTGGCGATGAGGCCGATGCGGTCGTTGGGCCCGGCGATCACGTTGTGGTTGAGCCGGTTGGCACGCACATAGGCCAGCGCCGCGTACCACTTGTGGTTCATCAGGCGGGCTTCCTGCGACAGCGCGTCATCCGGCCAGCGGATGTGCAGACCGCCGGGCGGCATGGCGAAATCCTCGGGCAGCAGGATGCGCACGCGGTCGGGGCTCACGTCCACCGGGGTGGCGGATTCGACCACTTCCTGGATGGTTTTCATCGCCGTCCACACGCCGGCGAAGCGGCTCATGGCGAAGGCATGCAGGCCCAGGTCGAGGATCTCCTGCACCGAGGCCGGAAAGAACACCGGCAGCCCGCAGGCCTTGAAGATGTGGTCGCTCTGGTGCGCGGCGGTGGAGCTCTTGGCGGTGTGGTCGTCGCCGGCCACCGCCACCACGCCGCCCAGCGGCGCAGTGCCGGCCAGGTTGGCGTGCTTGAAGACATCACTGCAGCGGTCAACCCCAGGGCCCTTGCCATACCAGAGGCCAAAGACGCCCTCAAAGCGCTTGGCGGCGGGTTCGAATTCGAGCTGTTGGGTGCCCCAGACGGCGGTGGCAGCGAGTTCCTCGTTGACGCCGGGCTGGAAGACGATGTCATGCGCCTGCAGGTGCTGCTGCGCGGCCCACAGGGCCTGGTCGACACCACCGAGCGGTGAGCCGCGGTAACCGCTGACGAAGCCTGCCGTGCGGTGCCCGGCGAGCCGGTCTCGCACCTGTTGCAGCATGGGCAAGCGCACCAGCGCTTGCACCCCGCTCATGAAGACGCGCCCGCTTTCGGCGCTGTACTTGTCGTCGAGGCTGGCCGCTTCCAACGTGCGGCGCACGGCATCGGGCAAGGGGGCGTTCATCAGAACCGTCCTGCACCAGTGGTGACGACACCAGTGTAGGCAGCCCCTGCCGGGCGTGGCTACGGGTCTCTACGATGACCCGGCTGCAATGTGCGGCTTGTGTCTCGTCTCAACGAGGCGGTGGCCGCAAGGGGCTGACCGCCACGGAGACAGCGCTGTGATCAGCGCGAAGGGCGTGGGCCCGGGCGCGGTCCGCCGAGGTGGCGGAAAGTGATCCGACCCTTGGTCAGATCGTAGGGCGACAGTTCCAGCGAGACGCTGTCACCGGCCAGGATGCGGATGTGGTTCTTGCGCAGCTTGCCGCCGGAATAGGCGACGAGCGTGTGGCCGTTGTCGAGCGTGACGCGGTAACGCGAGTCAGGCAGGACTTCATCGACCTTGCCGTGCATTTCAATCAGTTCTTCCTTGGACATCAGTTCTCCTGTGAGACTCGTGCCAAGGTTTTCTGCTGGCCGCTCGGGGCCTGGCGTGCAACGGTGAAACGAGCGTGATGAGGTGGGATGGGGGGCCGGCAACCGCGAGGCGGTTGCCGGCATCGCACACAGTTAGACCGTGCGGATGTTGCTGGCTTGCGGGCCCTTCTGGCCTTGGGTCACTTCGAATTCGACGCGCTGGTTTTCGGCCAGGGTCTTGAAGCCGGTGCCCTTGATTTCGCTGAAGTGGGCAAACAGATCCTTGCTGCCGTCATCAGGGGTGATGAAACCGAAGCCCTTGCCTTCGTTGAACCATTTGACGGTGCCGGTTTGAGTGGCCATGAGTATTTCTCCAAGATAAAAGTGAATGCGCAAGCACATGCCGGCGCGGTGCAGAGACACGCACAAGATCACCGAGGAGAGATTTCAAACCAGCCTTGTCGAGCATGCCGACAAGCACTGGGTAGAGCCTGCAAAACGACGGTCCGATGGATCGCTACAACTCGGATGATACGCGTTTCGGGCTTGGGCTGGGCTACAAAAGGGCATCGAGGCCGTTTCAGTGCACCGGAATGCCACACAAAGCCGCAGCCTGTCCCAGGGCTTTGGCGTTGCCGGGGGCGGCCCACAACGTTATAAGCGTTGTGTTGTTCATGAGGGAGTTGCGCTTGCGTCGTCGTCTTTTCATTGCGTCATGTGCCGCTGGGCTGCCGCTGGCAGGGGCCGCGCGCAGCGCTTCGGCGTCGCTGCCGGTGGCCGTATCGCGCAGCCTGCAGTTCACTCACCTGCACACGGGCGAGCGCCTCACAGTGGAATACATGCAGGGCGGCGCCTACGTGCCGGATGCCCTGGCGGCGGTGAACCACCTGCTGCGCGATTTCCGCTGCAACGACGTGGGCAGCATGGACCCGGCGCTGCTGGACCTGCTGCACGGCCTGGCCGGCGCCACCGGCAGCCGCCAGCCGTTCCAGATCATCTCGGGCTACCGCTCGCCGGCCACCAACGCGATGCTGCACGCCCGCAGCAGCGGCGTGGCGTCAGGCAGCCTGCACATGCGCGGGCAGGCCCTCGACATCCGCCTGGGCGATGTGCCGCTGGCCTCGCTGCGCGACGCCGCCAAGGTGCAGGGCGTGGGCGGCGTGGGCTTCTACCCGGGCTCCGACTTCGTGCACGTCGATACTGGCCGCATACGTTATTGGTGAGCGGCCAGCGCTGAGCTGCGCTGCAGCAGGGCTTGATCCAGCCGGGCGTCGTGGCCATACAGGTCATCGGCCAGGTGCAGCAGGCCGTCGTCGGGGCTAACGATGGCCGTCAAGTAGTACAGCAACACCGGCACCGGTTGCGGCAGATCGACCCGTTGGTTGTTGCCGTTGGCCATGGCCGCCAGGATGCGCTGGCGGTCCCACCCCGGCACCTCCTTCAACAGCCATTCGGCCAGGGCCACCGGGTCTTCCACGCGCACACAGCCATGGCTGAAATCGCGCCGTGCGCGCTGAAAGAGCTGCGGCGCGGGCGTGCCGTGCAGGTAGATCGCGGCGTCGTTGGGGAAAACGAACTTCACCAGCCCCAACGAGTTCTTAGGCCCCGGCCGTTGCCTGATGCGCAGGCTGCCGTCGCGCAGCCCGGCCAGGTGGTCGCCGCCGGTGCCCAGCACCTTGGCATCGTCGCCCTGGCCGCGCACGATCTCCATGTCGTGCCTGGACAGGTAGCCCGCGTCGCGAGCCCAGGCCGGCAGCACTTCTTTCAGCAGGATGGAGCGGGGCACGTTCCAGTACGGCCGGAAGATGATGAAGCGCATGTCTTCCAGCATCACCGGCGTGCGGGTGTCGAGCGCATGGCCCACGATCACGGCCATGCCGGGCCCGGGTTGGGCCTGCGTGGCCGCCCCTTCCCAGGCGCGCAGCCGGAAGGTGGGGATGTTGATCACCAGGCCGCGCGGATCAGGCAAAGCGGGCAGCCAGCGCAGCCGCTCCATCGACAGCTCGATCTGCCGCACCCGCCGGGCCAGCGGCACCTGCAAGGCGGTCAGGGTGCTGGTGCCGATCACCCCATCGGCTTCCAGGCCATGGCGGCGTTGGAAGGCCTGCACTGCAACCACGAGCTCGGGGCCGTAGGCCTGCGCATCGGCTGGCGCCGGTGCATCGGCAGGCAGATCCCCCAGCATGTTGAGCAGCGTGCGCACCACCGGCAAGCCGTCCCACCGCTCGCCCGGCTGCAGCTTGCGCGGCGCCTTGGTCCAGGTAAGTGGTTCGGCCTGGGCCAGCGGACCCAGACTCGCCAGCATCCGTCGCAGGGCCGCATAGGGTGATACGCCAGGCGCCAGGCGAGCGGCGGCCTGGCGCAGATCACCCTGGGTGGCAGCGTTGTCGAGCCAGGCGGCCGCGTCAAACGGCGGCGGGGGGTCGGCCCAGCGGAAGTCGAGGCGGCGGGGGTCGACGCGGCCGCGGTGCAGGTCGGTGGCATAGCGCAGCACGGCCAGGCTGAGCCGCGCTTCCCAGGCG
>Ga0209066_10006110_pt1 | contig 12419 bp, 11 predicted proteins | sample All_14_2_FD_187198 | JGI IMG/M metagenome (GOLD analysis project Ga0209066, IMG submission 187198) | Freshwater microbial communities in response to fracking from Pennsylvania, USA - Allegheny Zone_MetaG_DW_15 (SPAdes) (version 2) ...
CGAAGAAGATCATCAGCGAGGCGATGGCCGCGATGGACGGATCGAAGGAGCGTTCGATCACCGTGTACAGGAACAGCGGGATCGGGAAATGCTCCCCATCGGCCAGCCACATCGAGATCGGATAGTCGTCGAAGGACACGATGAAGCAGAACACGCCCCCGGCGATGATGCCGGGCCGGATCTGCGGCCACAGCACGCGCCTCGCCACCAGATGCGGCGGCGCGCCCAAGACGGCTGCGGCCTGTTCCAGATCACGGTTGACCAGCAGGAAACTGGCGGAGACGGAACGGATCACGTAGGGCAGGCACACCACCATATGCCCGATGACCAGTTGCAGCAGCGTGGCGCGCGATCCCAGCATGGCGAACAGCTGCAGCAGCGCCACCCCGGTCACGATCAGCGGCACGATCAAGGGCGACAGGATCAGGCCCAGCACCGCCTCCTGCCCCCGCAGCTTGAAGCGGGTCAGCCCCGCCGCGCAGGGAATGCCCAATAGCAGCGACAGCACCGTGACGATCCCCGCCAGTTGCAGCGAGAAGAAGAAGCTGCCCCGCGCATCGGGATTGGCCAGCACTTCGCCATACCATTTCAGCGTGAAGCCCTGCGGCGGGAAGACGATATAGGGCGTGTCGGATATCGACATCAGCAGCGGCACGACCAGCGGCGCCACGACCACCAGCAGAATGATCGCCACCAGGATCTTCAGGAACGGGTTCAGCGGCTCGTTCATTTCGCACCTGCCGTCCAGCGGGAGAAGCGCCGGCTTACGATCCGCAGGAAGACAAGATTGGCCCCCAGCACCATGGCGATCAGCACGGTGGAAATCGCCGCACCGAACGGCCAGTCATTCAGGGTCAGAATCTGCTGTTCGATCAGCGTGCCCAGCAGTGGCGAGAAATTGCCGCCCAGGATCTGCGGTGTCACATAGGCCGCCGCGCTGAGGGAGAAGACGAGCGATACCCCCACCGCCAGCCCCGGCAGGCTGAGCGGGAAGGTGATCCGCGCGAACATGGCCGGCCGGCTCGCGCCCGCCACGCGGGCCGCCTCCTCCACCGCCCGGTCGATACGCCCGATGGCACTTGCCAGCGGCATGACCATGAAGGGCAGATAGACATGCACGCAGGCGATCAGCACCGCCCATTCAGTGTAAAGCAGTACCGGTGGATTGCTGACGCCCAGGCCCTTCAGCACCCAGGCAAGCGCGCCGGTCTTGTTCAGGATGGTCTGCCAGCCATAGGAGCGGATGACGACATTGACCAGCAGCGGCGCCAGGATCGTGATGGTGACCAGCCGCGCCATGGCGGGCGTGCCGCGCGCAATGGCAATCGCCAGCGGATAGGCCAGAACGGCGGCAACCAGGCTGGTCAAGAGCGCGATGCGCGCCGTACGCAAAAGGATGCGGAAATACAGATCGGTGGAAAACAGCCGGGCATAGTTCTGCAGGCTGAAGCCTTCGACCATGACCCCGTCGACGCTGTGGGCACGGACACTGAGATGCACCATGGTCAGCACCGGCCACAGGAACCAGATCGCCAGGAACAGAACCGTCGGCGCGACCAGCAGATAGCCGGTGCGGTTCCCATCCGTCGCCGCCCGCCATAGGCGCGAGAGGAGCGGGTCCGCATCACCTGCCGGAGTTATGGCGCCGGATAGTCCTGTCATCGTGATCCCTGTTTCAGCCGCGTTGCGTTGCTGGAAAGGCTTCCTGATGCTGTGGATGCTCCGACAACACGGTGTTGCCGTCCAGAGCAGATTTAGCAATAGTGCATGCGAATAATTAGAATGGAATGGCCATGCGCTTCTCGCTCGCTCCCAACTCGTTGCGCTATGCGGAACAGGTTGCCCGCTCCGGCTCGATCCAGAAGGCCGCGAAGGAATTGAACGTGGCGGCTTCGGCCATCGACCGGCAGATCCTGCTGCTGGAAGAAGCCCTGGGCGTGGAATTGTTCGAACGCATGCCGCGCGGCATGCGTTTGACTGCGGCCGGCGACGTTCTGGTGACGCTCGCCCGGCGCTGGAAGGCCGATGAGCGGCGCATCGCCACCGAGATCAAACAGTTGCAAGGCATCGACCAGGGCCATCTGCGGCTGGTGGCGATGGACAGCCATGTGAACGGCTTCCTGCCGCATTGCATCGAACGGCTGGCGCGGGAACATCCGCGCATTTCGCTGGAGGTGGAAATTGCCAGCCCCGACGATGCCCTGACCGCCCTGCTAGCGGGGGAGGCGGATATTGCCGCCATCTTCAACCTGACCCCACGGCGCGATGTGCATGTGTTGTGGAGCGCGGAACTGCCCTTCGGCTGCGTCGTGGCGCCAGGCCATCCCCTGGCGCGGCACGAGACGGTCAGCCTGCAGGAAGCGGTGGCCCATCCGATCGCGCTGCAAAGCAAGGCGCTGGTCATCCGCCGCTATCTCGATGCGCGCTATGGCTGGCTGTTCAGCGATCCACAGAAGGCGATTTCGACCAACTCCCTGCAATTGGTGAAGCAGTTGGCGCGCAGCGGGCGTTATGTCGCCTTCACCTCGCAGCTTGATGCCGCGCCGGAGCTGACCAGCGGCGCGCTGGTGTTCCTGCCGGTGCGCGACCGGGGGGCCGAACCGCAATCGGTCAGCATCGGCATTGACGCGCGCAAACCCTTTTCGCGCATCGGGCGGATCGTGGCGAATATCCTGACGGAGGAAATTCGAACCGCGCTGGAAGCCGCCGTGGCTGCCGGATCATCCGGGCACATCGAAGGTCAACGCACATAGGCCAGCAGGGGCGCATCCGGTTCCGGCTGTGCAACCCCCATGGCGATGCCGTGAATGCTTTCCAGCCAGTCCGGCCGCATCAGGCTGGCCGGGCTGCCACGCGCGATCAGCCGCCCCGCCCGCAGGGCCAGAATCTCATCGCAATAGCGCGCCACCATGTTGATGTCGTGCAGTACGACCAGGATGCTGGTTCCCCTTTCCCGGCTGATGCGGCGGAGCAGCGCCAGCATTTCCACCTGATGGGCGATGTCCAGCGCGGCAATGGGCTCGTCCAGAATCAGGCATTCCGCATCCTGGGCGATCAGCATCGCCATCCAGGCGCGCTGCCTTTCCCCGCCCGACAGGGTTTCGACCAACCGATCCGCCAGGTTCTCCACATCGGCCAGCGCCATAGCCTCGGCCACTTTGTGGCGATCCTCCGGCCCGAAGCGTCCCAGCGCGCCATGCCAGGGGTAGCGTCCCAGCGCAACCAGTTCGCGCAGCAGAAGCCCGGCTGCGAGCGGAATGCGTTGGGGCATATAGGCAAGCCTGCGCGCCAGGTCACGTCCACCCCACTCCCGCAACGGCTTGCCCTGAAAATGCACCCCGCCCATGCCCGGCCGCTGCTGACGTGCCAGCAGCTTAACCAGCGTGGATTTGCCCGATCCACTATGCCCGACCAGCCCAATGACCCGCCCGGCCGCAAGATCGATATCCAGCGGGTGCAGCAGCACCCGGCCCGGCACCGAAAACCCCAAGCCACGCATCTGGAACAGGAACAGTTCCTCGCTCATCGCGTCTTCTCCTCCTGGACGATGCGGCCACCCTTCAGGTGCACGATGCGGTCGGCGACATGAAAATACCGATCGTCATGGCTGATCACGACCAGCCCCCGCCCCGCCGCCTTCAACTCCGGCAGGATGTCTTCATAGAATTGGCGGCGGTAGGATGGGTCCTGGTCGGCCGCCCATTCATCGGTGACCAGGAAGGGGCGGCGATCGAGCCAGGCCTGCGCCAGGGCGAGACGTTTGCGCTGGCCGGAAGACAGATCGGTCGTGGAGAACCGTCCATCCTCGAAACGCAGCTTGGTCGCAAGCCCCAGGCGCTGCAACAGCGGCTGCACCCGCTCGGGCTCCTCCTCCCACGGCAAGTCATCGAACAGGAAGAAATCGGAAAATATGGTGGAGAAGAGCTGGCGATAATCATCCAACCGCCCTTCCCCATCCACCGCAACCCCGTCCCACAACAGACGCCCCGAATGCGGGCGGTAGAGGCCGAGCAGCAGTTTCACCAGCGTGGTCTTGCCAGCCCCGTTCTCCCCCACGATGAACAGGATTTCACCCGCTTTCAACGCCAGATCGACCGGCCCCAATGTAAACGGCGCCGTCCCCGTCTCTGTGTCGGTGAAGCCATAGTGTACCCCTTCCAGTCTGATTTCCTGGGCACTCGGCCCGTCTGCCGGGCCTGAAATCATGGGCATATCCGCGTCCTGCCGGTCGATCCCGGCCGAGAGCTCCAGAATGCGCCGGAAGGAAATCCGTGCCTGATCCAGCGCGGGCAGGGCGGCGGCCAGCTGTGACAGCGGCCCTTTGATATAAAGCAGCACGATCACCGCGCCGCTGATCGCCTCGCCGTCGAAACCGAGGATCTGCCGACCGGCCAGCAGCAGACCCACGGCCAGAAAGAAACAGGCGGAGGACGCAGCATCCCCCAGCCAGAACAGACGCATGGCCCGGCCCTTCAGCCGGGCGATCCGGTTCGCCGCCCCTTCAGCAACACGCAATGAACCCGCGCGCGGCGGCGGCGGTCGATCTTCAATTCCTTCAACCCGTCGGTCACCGCCCGATATTGCCGGTGCAGATCGTCCTGCGCCGCCCGCACCCCCTCATAATCCCGAATCCAACCGCGCTTGACGACGACATGGATCGCTGCCCCCGGGCAGAGTGACAGAAGCGCTACCGGGAAAACCGGCCAGGACAGCCAGGACAGATAGCCGAGCCCCCCAGAACGCTGGCCAATGCGATGGCATAGCCTGAAAAGTTGAAGGTGAAGGCAGAAACCGTATCGACATCATTGGTCAGCACCGCCATCAGGCGAGAATTGCCCATTCGCTCCATCGCATCAACCGGTGCGCGGAGAATTCGACCGGCGATGTCCTGGCGCAGCCCTGCGATGAAGCGCTGACCCGTCAGGCTGTTGGCGGTACCCGACAGGGCCGTGGCGGAAAGACTGAGCGCGACCAGCCCAGCCAGACCGGCAAGGCCCACCCAGCCTGTGGCCTGTGGATCGTGCAGAGCCCGGTTGATCGCAGCCAGCAGCAGGGCCGAAGTGCCGCCGGAATGTACAGCGCCGCAACGATGCCGACCAGCACGGCATCGCCGGCCATGACCCGATAGGTGGAACCCGCCAGCCAGGCCAGCAATGCCTGAAGCCGTGGGTCGGCCGTGGTCATCACAAAGGTGGTGATGGCGGAAAACATGGTTCCGATGGCGATCCCCGCCAGCAGCAACCCCGCCCCTGACAGGCGGAACGGCGCGCCACCGCCTGCACCGCCAGGAAAGCCAGCAGCGCGCCGGCTCCGGCGGCGGCTGTCTGGGTGAACCTGTCCGGCGCGACCCGGACCATGGCCAGCGCGACCACGCCGATGCCGGCACCCGAAGCGATGCCCAGCACCTCCGGCGAGGCCATCGGATTGCCGGCCATCCGCTGCAGGATCGAGCCTGCCGATGCCATCAACGCCCCGGCGGCGAAGGCGGCCAGTGCTCGCGGCATCCGCCATGGCAGGAGGGCAGACAGATCATTGCCCCATGCCAGCTCCAACCCCTCCGGCCCCGTTGCCCCGCGCATCCGACAAGATCAGCAGCTTACTGGAACCGCGTGCTGTCCAGCGCGTCGCGCACCCGCTTGATGTGATTGCGCATGGCCGTGCGCGCCCGCCGGCTGTCGCGCCCCTGCAGCGCTTCCAGTACGGCCTCGTGATCCTCGATCCATTGCAGACGCAGGATCGGGCTGCGAATATGCTTCTGCAGCCCCTGCCACATCGGCCCGGTCATCTCTTCCCAGATTCCCGCCAAGGCGCGCTGCAATACGCTGTTGCAGCTGGCCTGGGCGATCAGCCTGTGGAATTCCCGGTCGCCACGTTCCGTTTCCGCCGCCATGCGATGCTCTTCGCGCATCAGCCGCACGCTTTCGGCGATCGCCTCGATCTCCTGGGCGCTGGCCCGGCTGGCGGCCAATGCACATAGCTCCGGCTCGATCACCAGACGGGCTTCCAGAAGGTCGGTCGGGCTGTGCTGATCGGCAATCACAAATTCGACCGGATGGTCCAATTCCCGCGGCTGGGTCACATAGACGCCGGAGCCGACCCGGATGCTCACCAGCCCGGCAATTTCCAGCGCCAGCAGCGCCTCACGCAGGCAGGTGCGCGACACACCGTAGTCCTCGGCCAGAACACGTTCCGTCGGCAGTCGATGCCCTGCCGGGAACTCCCCCGAAACGATCCGCTTTTCAAGATCATCGGCCACCTGCCGATAGACGCGGATATGCGTAGCGATACGAGGGACCGCCCGCTTCATGCGTCAGCCAGGACGATAGAATTGCGCCGGATCGACAAGAGGCACCTGCGTTTCGAAATCCACCCGACAGGGGGCAAGAGCATCCTGGTTGAATTCCACGCCCAGGCCCGGAAGGTCCGAAAGAAGAATGCGCCCATTGGCAATGGTCGCACTTTGCGTGACGATACCCTGATCCAGGAAGCTGCCGCCATCAATATTCTCGACTGGATAGCATAGGGGAATGGCAGCGGCAACGATGGCCGAAACCTCCAGCGCGCCGTGCGGCGCGATGGTAAGATTGGCACAATTGCCCAGATGCGCGATCTTCAGCCATTCGCTGATCCCGCCGACCTTCAGCACATTGGGCTGCAGATAATGCACCGCCCCGCTGGAGACATAGCGCCAGAATTCGTAGCGAGTGGAAACTTCTTCCCCAAGCGCGATCGGCACGGGCGAAACGGCTGCAAGCCGTGCATGGCTGTCGACATCATCCGACGCCAGAGGCTCCTCCATCCAGGTCGGATCGAAGCGCGCATAGGCCTGAACCCGACGCAGCGCCTCCCCCGGCTTGAAGCGCTGGTTGGCATCCAGCATCAACGGCTTCGAGCCGATCACCCCGCGCACTGCCGCAATGCGGGACAGATCATCCTCAATCTCCGGACGGCCGACCTTGATCTTGAAGTAGCGGTTCCCCGCATCCAGGAAGCTGCGGGTCTGCTCCACAAGCTCCGCCTCGCTCAGATGCAGATTCACCGCGCTGGCATAGACTTCAAGGCTGTCCGCACCGCCGCCGATCAGCTTGCGGACCGGAAGCCCGGCGAGCTTGCCGCGCAGATCCCAGAGCGCAAGATCGAAAGCCGAAACGGCCAATGCGGCTATGCCCCCGGGTCCTGGCTGATGGCTGCGCCGCCAGAGCGCGTTCCACAGGGCCTCATGCTCGAAAACGTCGCGCCCCACCACCATCGGGGCAAGATAGCTGCGCGCCAGGGCTGCAACCGCAATACCGCCATTGCCCATCGTCGACGTCCATCCGATACCCGACCGGCCATCCTCCAGATGCAGGGTGACCAGGATATGCTCATGATGGGTGATGGCGTGGGCCGCCGATACCCAGGGCTTGCCCAAGGGAACCCGGAACACGGATACTTCCGCATGGGCGATCTTCGTAAGCTTTGATAATTCAGTCATTTTTTCACCTCCCCGAAATTAACCTGTCCAGTGGTCCAACCAATCTCTTGACAGCAAGGGCCCGCCTCGTCAAGTCTAGCCGCGCCGCCAACAAGGCATCGGCTGAACAAAAGGGAGGATAGTTTCATGACCCGTACTGGTTCCTGGGCGCCGTCGCGGCGCACATTTCTGAAAGCCGGCGTGGCCGGCATGGCGGGGGCGGGCCTGCTTGGCATGCCGCATCCCGCGCGGGCGCAATCGGTCAAGACGCTGCGCGCCGCCCATATCGAATCGACGGAAAGCGCCACCCATAAGGGCTATGTCGCCTTCGCCGAGAAGGTTAAGGCCGCCACGGGCGGCGCGGTCGAGGTCAAGGTGTTTCCGGCCGGCCAGCTTGGCAATCTGCGTGACCTCTATGAAGGCATCAAGCTCGGCACGGTGGATCTCACCTCCTCGGGGCCGGATTACAGCTCCAACATTGCGCCGGTGATGCTGACGGCAGCGCTCTATTATTCTTATCGCGACAACGCCCATGCCGATGCGCTGCTGGACGGCGCCTTCTCCGCCAAGCTGTCGGAAGCCCTGGCGAGCCAGGCCGGCATGCGCATTCTTGCCTGGGGCGAGCTTGGCTGGCGCTCCGTCTTCAACACCGTGCGCCCGATCCTGACGCCGGGCGACATGAAGGGGTTGAAGCTGCGCGTGCCGGAAGCCCAACTGCACATCGTCCCGATGCAGGAACTTGGTGCATCCCCCACCCCGATCCCCTATTCCGATGTCTATACCTCAATGCAGACCGGCGTGGTGGATGGCGCAGAAGGAGCCGCGGCCGCGGTCATGCAGCAGAAGTTCAACGAGGTGTCGAAATTCTTCTCCCTTACCAACCACCTCTATAACCCGCTGCATCTGGTGATCGGCGCGCGGACCTTCGACGGGCTGTCGGCGGATCATCAGAAGGCCGTACAGACCGCCGCGCGTGAGGCCTTCCAGGCGCAGCGCAACCAGGCCCGCACCGACAACGCCGCCGCGCTCGACAAACTCAAGGCCTCCGGGCTGGCGGTGAACGAGGTGAATACCGCGCCCTTCCGCGAGGTCGTGATGCCAAGCTGGGCACGCCTGACGGCATCGCTGGGGGCCGAGGGCGAGGATCTGGTAAAGATGTTGATGGCGTAAGCAGAATGGGGAGGGTCGGCGGGCCCTCCCCGATCTTCATGTGGCTGGGGGCAGCATGCAGTTACTGGAAAAATATGTGGGATGGGTGGTGATCGCCATCTTCTCCCTGTTCGTGAGCGTCACCTTCCTGCAAGTGGTCTTCCGTTACCTGTTCTCCACCAGTTTCGGCTGGATCGATGAGGCCTCACGCTACGGCTTCATCTGGATGGTCTGCCTCGCCGCATCCATCGGGGCGCGGCACGGTACCCATATGGCCATCACCCTGCTGGAAGAGATCGTGCCGCAGACTTTCCGGCGCCTGCTGAGATTGCTGGGCGATCTGGGACTGATCGGTTTCGCGCTTCTGATCGGCTTCGGTGGCTGGGAGTTGATGGGGCTGAACATGACCTCCCTCACCCCCGCGCTGCAAATCCCCATCGCCTATGTCCAGGCGATCCTGCCCATCTTCGCGGTCCTGACCACCCTTTTCGCCATCGAGCATTTCATCCGATTGCTGATCGACCGACCGCTGGATGCGGAAACCAACCTGCCCGGCGATGGAGCCTGAAATGCTTGCGACCCTGTTGATTGCCTTCCTGGTCTGCCTGCTTCTGCGAATACCCGTCGCCGCCGCCATGGGCGTGTCCGGTGCGATCGCGATCTTCACCTCCGGCATGAACGTGCCGCTGGCCGTGGTGCCACAGCGTGTCTTCGTGCTCCTGGACAGCACCTCGCTGCTGGCAATCCCCTTTTTCATCCTGGCCGGCACGATCATGGAACGCGGGGGCATGGCCAGCCGCATGATCGGCTTTGCCGAAACCCTGGTGGGGCACCGCCGGGGCGGGCTGGCGCAGGTCGATGTGCTGGCCAGCACGATCTTCTCCTCGCTGACCGGCTCCAGCGCCGCCAGTGCCTCGGCGACGGGATCCATCCTGATCCCCGCCATGAAGCGCGCGGGCTATCCGGCAGGCTATGCCGCCGCGCTCGAAGCCTCCTGCGCGGCCATCGGCCCGATCATCCCACCTTCCATCATCATGGTCGTCTACGGCTCGCTGGCCGGGGTGTCGGTGGGGGCGCTGTTCTTGTCCGGTGTGGTGCCGGGCCTGCTGATCACCCTGGGCCTATTCGTGGTGAACGCCATCATGGCACGTCGCCATGGCTGGGGTGGGGGAGCCCGCGCCGGGTTTGGCGAAAGGCTGAAGGCGGCCCGCTCGGCCGGCGCGGCCTTGCTCGCACCGCTCATCCTGATCGGCGGCATTCTGGGCGGCGTCTTCACCCCGACGGAAGCCGGAGCCGTCGCCGTGGTCTATGCCACCATCGTCGGCATGTTCGTCTATCGCGAAATCACGCTGCCTGAACTGGGCCAGGCGATATTGGAAGCCGCGAAGACCACGGGCGTGATCGGCCTCATCATCGCGGCGGCCGGCATTTTCGGCTGGGTCCTGGCGTTGGAGCAGGTACCCCAGATGGTCGTGGGCTGGGTGCAGGGGGTAACCAGCAATCCCACCATCGCCATTCTGCTGGTGCTCGGCGTCGTACTGGTCATCGGCTGTGTCGTCGATGTGACGGCAGCCGTCATCATCCTGGTGCCGGTTTTCGCACCGCTGGGGGTAAGCTACGGTTTCGACCCGGTGCATTTCGGCATCATCATGTGCATCGCGCTGGTCTATGGCAATGTCACGCCACCGGTTGGACTATTGCTGTTCATCACCGCAGCCATCGCCAAATGCTCCATCGGCGAGGTGATGCGCCATCAGGCCCCGTTCTATGCGGTTCTGACCCTGGCATTGGCCGCGACGGTGGCCCTTCCCGGCATGGTGCTGTTCCTGGCCAGGCTCTGACCCGCGCATCGGAATGGCAGGACTGCCTGCAAACCGTCCTCTTTCGGTCCGGTCCCGGCGCATTCCCAAAGGCGATGAGCGTCGCGTGTCCAAGCCCATGCGGTGATGTGCAGCAGCACCCGCGGACGCGGACGGTCTCAACTGTCGCGTTCTATGCCCAGCAGTGCGATCATCCGTTCGCGTTCGCGCAGGGCCTTGCGGGCCGCGTCCGGCCTTGCCGCAGCGCAGGCATTGATCAGGCATTCCCCGGCAACCATGAAGGCACCGATGCTGTTGGACAGAAAGCTTGATTCATGCCCGACAAGGATCGCAGCCCGGCTGGAATCGACCAGCGGCGAACTTGCCCAATCGGTGATCGCCACACTGGCAAGGCCAATGGTCTTGGCCATGGCCGCCACGGTCGCGACCTGGGTCGAATAGGGCGCGCAGGATGCCGTGATCAGCACATCACGTTCACCCATCACCGCCAGGCCTTCCGCAATGCCCAGACTACTGGCATCGAGCAGGCAGACATCCGAGCGGATCATGCCCAGCCCATAGACCAGAAAGGCCGCCAGAGCATGGAACTGGCGGATGCCATAGACCGCGACCCTGGGCGCCGCCATGATCAGTTCGACCGCCGCATCGAAAGCTTTTTCATCGAACTGGTCGACGAAGCGGTCGATATTGGCCTGGTTCTCCCGGCAAAGCTGGGCGGCGCGCGCCTTGGATGTCGCCCCCGCCTCCAGCGCCACGCGCGCCTGCCGGGAATAGAACTCCCCCGGGGCGGACATGGAAGCCGACAGCAGCACCTGCTGGAAGGCGGGAAAGCCGGAATAGCCCAGGCTATGCGCCAGCCGCGTCAGCGTCGACGGGTTGACATCCAGCACATCGGCCAGGCTGGTGATCGACAACAGCGCCGGATTGCCGACCAGATCCAGCACGCGGCTGAGTGCACCATGGGCCTTGGCCCCCAGGGAAACCCCGGCCTCCCCCCGCGCGATGGCCACCGCAAGCGCCCGCAGCTCCGGCAGGGTTTCAGGCGGCTGTCCCGCTATAGGCCGGTGTCGCGTATCTGCCGTCATGGATACTCCACTCCATCCCCTCTTCCCGTACGGCTAGAAGCACCGTGGCGAGGGTGTTTTCGTCGTCCGGATCCTCCGGCTCCTGTCGCCAGATCGGCAGCCCATCGCCACTCTGATCCCACAGGATGGAAAGCGGTGCCGTTCCTGTGCCCAGCAGCGCCTCGCCCCGCGCCTGCCGATCGGCGGAAGACTGCGTGATGATCTGGCCCTTCACCCCCTGCGCATGGTGCAGGGCATGGTTTGCATGGATGGCCGGTCGGGTCAATTCCCGTACGGAGACCTCCCCTTCGCCATACTCGACCGACAGAATGCGCCGATCGCGCCGATGCGACAGGCCGAAATGGAAGCCACCCGATCCCGCCCCCGCGCGCAGGATCGCCAGAACCTCGTCCAATGTTGCCGCAGCCAGGGCGGCGCGGCCTAGCACCATGCGGGGCATATCGGGTTCAACCCCGGTCAGACGCAGATTGTTGACGGTCTGCACCAGCCCCGCATCGGTGAAGGCGAAGGTATGGCCGGGGATGGAGCCCGGATAGCAGAAGGCCCGGAAGCCCGGCGCATCATCCGGCATGACATCGGCGATGAAACAGGCCCCCCGGAAAAAAGGCAGCCCGTCCTCGTTATGCGCCAGCACGGGCTTTGGCCCCGGCAGCAGCACCGTCGTGCAGCCATCCGGAACGGATGCCAGCAGGTCGCCCCGGCAGTTCCAGGCGAACACCTGTTCCAGCGGAAGGCCCAGCCCTTCGGCCAGCCCATCCAGTTCCTGCCAGATTTGCGGAAAGCGCTGCTGGACGGATGCCGCCATGCGGGCCACGCGCCCGGCATGCTCCCCACCGGTCACCCGCTGCCAGATCGCGGCGGGCACCAAATGCCGGTGGACCGCCTCGCGCCCCACCCGCCCCAGTGCAACGC
>Ga0209066_10006111_pt1 | contig 12417 bp, 9 predicted proteins | sample All_14_2_FD_187198 | JGI IMG/M metagenome (GOLD analysis project Ga0209066, IMG submission 187198) | Freshwater microbial communities in response to fracking from Pennsylvania, USA - Allegheny Zone_MetaG_DW_15 (SPAdes) (version 2) ...
GGCGGGGATTGCCGGGTTGGGCGTGGCGGGTGATGGTGCCGACCTCGGTGAAGCCGAAGCCGAGATCGTGGAATGCGGCCATGGCTTCGGCATTCTTGTCGAATCCCGCAGCCAGTCCGAGCGGGTTGCGGAATTTCAACCCGAATACTTCCACGGGCTGGGATGGTGCGGGCCGGCCCAGTGTCAGTATTTTGGCCAGCGGCAAATGGGCCATCATCGCCATGCTGAAATGATGTACGGATTCCGGGTCGAACCGGAAAAAAAACGGGCGGACGAGTGAGGTGTAGAAGGACATGGCGGATTCCAACGGCGTTTGACTACAGGTCGTGATTGTGGATGGAAAGACTATTTTCCGATGCAGAAATTTTTGAACAACCGGTCGAGAACATCCTCGTTGGTGGTTTCCCCGGTGATTTCCGAGAGTGACTGGAGGGCGAGACGCAGGTCGGAACTGACCAGTTCCGGAGGGCGCCCGGTAACCTGTCCCTCGCGTGCGCTGAGCAGGGCGTCGCAGGCCTGTGCCAGCAGGGCCTCGTGGCGGGAATTGATCGCCAGGCTTTCGAGCCCGGGGCTGGTTTCGTCCATGGCAAGGAGTTCGACGATCTTGTTTTGGAGGGCATCGAGACCTTCGCCGGTATGGGCGGAGAGGCTGAGCCAGCCCTCCGGGGCGGCCATGGGGAGGATGTCACATTTGGAGTGGCAGTGGATGGTGGGGGAATTTCCGGGATCGGGCATGGTCCCGGGTTCGGATGGATCCACGAGGAGGATGATGAGGTCCGCGCTGGAGAGTGCTTCCCGGGTGCGGTTGATGCCGAGTTGCTCCATCGCATCCGCACCTGTGCGGAGTCCGGCAGTGTCGACCAGGCGGATGGTCATGCCGTCGAGCGTGATGGATTCCTCGATGGTATCGCGGGTGGTGCCGGGAAGGGGGCTGACAATGGCGCGGTCGCGTTTGAGCAGGGCATTGAGAAGACTGGATTTGCCGGCGTTGGGCGCCCCGCAGATAACGACCTGGAAACCCTCCCGCAGGTGCCTGCCCTCGGGGGCGGTTTTGAGGAGCGATTCGAGCAGGTTGATGAGCCCGTTGATGCGCTGGAGGAATCCGGAGCCGGTTTCCGGGTCGATATCCTCCTCGGGAAAATCGATATAGGCCTCAAGATGGGCGAGCAGTTGGAGGAGTTCCTCGACCATCTCACGGACCTTGCGGCCGAGATGACCTTCCTGGAGGGAACGTGCGGCCCGCAGCGAGCGTTCCGACGTGGCCTGGATCAGGTCCATCACCGCCTCCGCCTGGGTCAGGTCGATGCGCTCGTGGAGAAATGCCCTCTCGGTGAATTCGCCGCCACGGGCCAAACGTGCGCCCCTGCGGCAGCAGGCCCGGATCAGGGACTCGAGGATCAGCGGGTTGCCGTGGCAGGAGATTTCCACCGTGTCCTCGCCGGTATACGAGCGCGGCCCCTGCCAGTAGGTCACAACCGCGTCATCAAGGATGGAACCTTCATCCGAGAGCGGGGTATAGATAGAGCGGCGAGGTTGCAGCGGGCGTCCGACAAGCAATTCGACGATTTCCCGAGCCTCCGGCCCGCTGAGCCGGAGCAGGGCGAGTGCGCTGCGTCCGGGGGCCGTGGCCGGGGCGATGATGGTGTCCGTGGAAGGCATTCCCATGAAAGATAAACCAGACACGGAACGGCCCAAGCGAATTCCGCACGGTGATTTTGTCTCGATTCCGGCCGCCGGTTGCAGCAGACTTCCCACCGATGGGCCAATATTTCATCGGCGTTGACAGCGGGACCCAGGGCACCAAGGCCGTTGTCATGGACGGAGCCACGGGCAAAATCAAATCCTCCGCCACTGCTTCCTATGGGTTGCTGCCCAATTTGAAGGCGGGGGCCAAAGAACAGAATCCCAAGGTATGGGTGGCGGCCCTCGAGAAAACCATCATGGAGGCGGTGGCCGCCGCAAAAATCAAAGCCTCGGAAATCAAAGGCATCGGTATCTCCGGACAGCAGCACGGTTTTGTCGCTTTGGATGATAAGGGCACGGTCATCCGGCCGGCCAAGCTTTGGTGCGACACCAGCACAGTGGACGAGGCGGAGACTCTGCTCAACCGGCTGGGAGGACTCGACAGCTGCCTGACCCTGACGGGCAACGGACTGCCCGTCGGTTTTACCGCCTCGAAAATTCTCTGGATGAAGCAGTGTGAGCCGAGGAATTTCGCCCGGTTGGCGACCGTGTTGCTGCCGCACGATTACCTGAACTTCCATCTCACCGGCAAAGCACGCATGGAGGCCGGGGATGCGTCGGGAACGGGGCTGTTCAACACCCGCACGCGCAATTGGGAACCACGGTGCGTGGATGCGGTTGACGCCGATCTGGCCTCGAAGCTTCCACCGATTGATACCACATCCTCACAGCCCGTGGGGGGGCTGTTGCCAGGTGTGGCGGCCAGGCTGGGGCTGGAGGCCGGCACGCTGGTTTCCGCGGGCGGGGGTGACAACATGATGGGTGCGATTGGCACGGGCAACACGAAGATCGGGGTGGTCACGGCCAGCTTGGGTACATCGGGGACCGTCTATGCCTACTCATCCCGGCCGGTGATCGACCCGCGGGGCGAAGTGGCGGCATTTTGTGATAGTGCCGGGGGATGGCTGCCCCTGATCTGCACCATGAACGTCACCGTGGCGACCGAGATGGTGAAAAAGGCCTTTCGGTGGGACAATGACAAACTGACCGCGGAGTCGTCCAAGGTGCCGGCCGGGAGCGACGGGCTGCTGTTGTTGCCTTATTTCGAGGGGGAACGGGTTCCCAATCTGCCCTTCGGCCGCGGGGTTTATTTCGGCCTCAAGTCGGATAATTTCACGCCGGGACACATGGCAAGGGCCGCGATGGAAGGTGTGGCCCTCGGCCTCAATTACGGCCTGGGCCGCCTGAAGGACCTTGGCCTGCGTCCCAAACAAATCCGGGTCACCGGCGGCGGGGCCAAGAATCCCCTGTGGCGGCAGATTCTGGCGGATGTTTTTGACACGGAGGTTATCGGGCTTGCGAATGCCGAGGGGGCGGCCTGTGGTGCGGCCATCCAGGCCAAGTGGAGTTTTATGCTTCACCGGGGCGAACGGGTGCGGCTCCAACAAATCACCGATGCCTTTGTGAAGACGGATGCCTCGACCCTTTGCCAGCCGAAAAAAGCCAACACCAAACTCTACCGGTCGCTCCAGGGAGTGCACAACCGCCTGTCGAAGGCCTGTGCCCCGGTTTTTCCCGAATTGCCCAAGGTGGGTTGAACCGGGCGGGGAGCGTTCCCGCGACCCGGCCGGGATCCTTTTCATAATTCGCGTGAATTCACAGGGGCCCGGGGCTACATTTTCCCGACACCCCTATGACTGCACCGCTTTCCATTGAACCCCTTGTCATCGCCGGCCGCACGTTCCGGTCCCGCCTGATGGTCGGCACGGGCAAGTTTTCCTCGCCCGAGGCCATGCGCGACGCCCTGGAGGCTAGCGGGGCGGAGATGGTTACCGTGGCATTGCGCAGGGCCGATCTCTCGGGCGGGGGGGACCGCTATGCGGACATCCTGGATTTCATCGACCCCAAGAAATACCTGCTCATCCCCAACACCAGCGGGGCGATGAATGCGGAAGAGGCGGTCCGTCTGGCCCGTCTGTCGGCCGCGGCGGGATTGCCCAAGTGGGTGAAATTGGAAATCCACCCCGATCCGCGCTACCTGCTTCCCGACCCGATCGAAACGCTCAAGGCGGCGGAGATCCTGGTCAGGGAGGGGTTCACGGTCCTGCCCTACATCAATGCCGACCCCGTCCTGGCCAAACGCCTGGAGGAAGTGGGCACGGCCACGGTCATGCCTCTGGCAGCGCCCATCGGAACCAACCGCGGGCTGGAAACACGGGGACAGTTGGAAATCATCATCGAACAGGCCGGAGTGCCGGTCGTGATCGATGCCGGGCTCGGTGTTCCTTCGCATGCTGCTGGCGCTATGGAAATCGGGGCTGATGCGGTGCTCATCAATACCGCGATTGCCATCGCCTCCGACCCGGCGCGCATGGCCCGGGCCTTTGCCGTTGCCGTGGATGCGGGGCGGGCCGCCTACGAAATGGGACTTCCGATGCCCGGCACCACCGCCCGGCCGACCAGCCCGCTCACGGGTTTCCTGCAACCCTGAGATTTTCAATTGAGTAACGCCAGGTAGGGCCCGGTATCCTTATCCGCCTCAGGCGGAGGCCGGACAAATCGAAAGACTAGGACCGGGTAAGGATACCCGTCCCTGCCGCATTCTTATCGGGCGTAGTCATGAAAATTGGGTATTACTTGGTCTTCATCGTGAAGACGCCATCCCAATTTTCCGGGGGGTGGGCGATGAGTTCCGTGCAGCGTTCGATGTAGAATTGCGGGAGATTGTTGGGCTTCCAATCCGGGGCGATTTTTTCCAGAGCCTGCCTGGCTTGGGCAAAGTGCCCCGCCCGGTAATTCTTGACCGCCTGCTCGTAGACGGCCAGGGCCTCCAGGTCCGGATCCTGCCGGATCACCGTGAACGTGTCCGCCGCGATGGTTTTTCCCTTGAGCAGGATCAGATCGACGGTTTGCAGGGGGAATGTGCCGCGGACGAGGGAGGCCACGGATTCACCCAGGATGAGGGTGAGCCCGTATTCCTTCGTGGCTCCTTCGAGCCGGGACGCCATGTTGACCGCGTCCCCGATGACGGTGAATTCCTTCTTTTTGGCCGATCCCATGTCGGCGGCGATAACCTCGCCGTGGTTGATGCCGATGCCGATGTGGAATTCTTTCTTTCCCTCCGCAGTCCAGCGGGCGTTGAGCTTGTCGAGGGAATCGAGCATGTCGATGGCGGTGAAGACGGCATTGCGGGCGTCGATCTGGCTGCCGGCGCTGGTTACGTTGCCCCAGACGGCCATGACGGCATCGCCGATGAACTTGTCGAGCGTTCCATCGTGGCGGAAAACGGCCTCGACCATTTCCGTGAAGTATTCGTTCAACTGGACAACGAGCGTTTTCTCGTCGGCGCTTTCGGTGAGCGTGGTGAAGCCACGGAGGTCGGAAAACAGCATGGTGCAGGAAAGGCGTTTGCCCTTGCGGATCTCGTCGAATTCCTCGGCACGGTCGAGCATGCTCTGGACGACGTTGGCCGAGACGTATTTTTCGAAGTTGGCCCTGGTGCGGGCTTTTTCCAGCCGGTCCCAGAGGAACTGTTGGAAGAGGCATCCGGCGCCGGAGGTGTTGAGGCAGAGGAGGGGGGCGATGGCGATGACCATCCAACCCTGGGAGTTGTAGAGCCACTGGATGGCCACAAGGAATGCGATATTCCACAAGCCCAGACAGACGATCCTGGCCAGCGGTTGGCGGAGGATGGCCATGATGACGAAGCAGAGCAGACCCATGGTGGTGATCAGGAGGACATGGACACGCGGGTCGGGTTCTTTGATGAAGGATCCGGTCAGGGCGGCATTGAGGGCATTGGCATGGACCTCGGGACCGAACATGGTCGAGAGATACGGGGTTTTTTGCAAATCCTGGGTCCAATTCGCGGCCGGACCGATGATGACGATCTTGTCCTTGAAGAACGCCCCCTTTTGATAGTTCTGACCCCAGACCGAGGGAACAAAGATTTCGTAGATCGGGCGGTACGGGAATCCCTCATTGGGAGCGCCGGCATAGCGGAACCGGTGCTGGCCGGAGTCTCTGGGCAGCATCGCATCGAGGCCCGATTTTTGCAGGGCCTTGGCTGCCAGGGAGTGGGTCTGCACCACCTTTTCGCGGTCGAGGGTATAATCCGGCAGTTGGAACGTGGCCCGGCGGATGACATCGTCCGCATCCGGGAAAAAATTGACGAAGCCAAGAATAGGCTGGGCCTCGATGATCCCCCGCACCACGGTTTCGGAAGGATAAATGGAGACGGCCCGGTTGCCGGAGCCGGTGGCCGCGACATTGTTGGCCATGTTATAACCCAGCACGACTTTGTCCGCGTGCTCATAGAGCGCCCTCTGCAGGGCGTCGTCGCCGGTCCCGGGGTTGGGGAAAAGCAAGTCGATCACAATGGCCTTGGCACCGGCACGGGACAGCCGCTGGATGGCCTCGGCCCAGACCGCACGCGACCAGGGCCAGTTCTTATTCATCAGCTGGAGGGTTTTGGATGCGGCAATTTCATCCTCGAACGGGCGGTCTTCCACCTGCTGGTCAAAGCCCAGGTAGACAATACGGGGGTCGATCTTGGCAGGTTTGCCGTGGCGGGTGCGGAAATCCTGGGTGCGCAGTTCCGTGGCCGTAAGTGGTGAAATGAAATCTTCCGAAACAGTGGCTTCGCCGAGCCAGTAGACAACGACCCAAATCAGGGAAAAAACCACGCAGATGGCCCCGCTGGCAAGAAGGCCTTTACGGCGGTTTTTTCCGTAGGACATGGGAAAGGTGGGCGCGTCTCAATCGCGGAAGTTGCCGAAGTCGACCCCGACAGGCAGTTCGGTGGCGCGCAGGCGCTGGATGACTTCCTGGAGATCGTCGCGGTTCTTGCCGGTTACGCGGATTTTGCCTTCCTGGATCTGGGCCTGGACCTTGATGCCGAATCCCTTGATGATTTGCACCACCTGCTTGGCGGTGTCGCCCTCGAAGCCCTGTTTGATTTTGATTTCCTGCCGGGCCCTTCCCACGCTGGAGGTTTCGATCTTCTGGTGGTCCATGTTCTTCAGGCAGATATTCCGCTTGGCCAGCCTTCCCATGAGCATCTGGTCGAGGGTCTTGAGTTTGAATTCGTCGTCGGCGCTGAGGACGAACTTGTCTTTTTCCTCCTCGAGTTCCCAGTTCACGCCCTTGAAATCAAAGCGGGTCAGGACTTCCTTGCGGAATTGGAGGAGGGCATTTTTGACTTCGGCCATGTCGACGTCGGAGGAAACATCAAAGGAGGGCATGGGGGAATTTAAGGCGAGGGGCTCCCAACCGTCAAAGGGCAATATTTGTAGTGGCGGTCATCCGCCCTCGCCCGGTTTCGGCGCGACCGAGCAGACCGCGCTACAGAAAATCATTTGGCCCGTCCGAGGGCTTGGTTGAGGATGGGGGACACCAACTGGTCCGGTTCGATATTTTGGGCCGAGGTCAGGAGTTCCACCTGTTCCTGGGGAGTCAGGTTGCCGATCGCCTGTGTGACGATGGGGGTCAGGGCGGCGAGGAGGGCTTTTTGTTCTTTTTCCGGGAGGGCCTGGAAATCGTTCAGGGCGAAACCTTTTGGATTCGGCTCGGCAGCCCGCTTTTGGATGTTCTGCCATGCGGTGGGGCTGGCTTTTTGGATGGTTTCAACCCATTGGGCGGGAGTTTTGATTTTGACCAGTTCCCTGACCAACGGGGTGAAGGCTGCGGGAGTTGCCGGGGCCGGGTTGCTTGCGGGGGGATGGTAGGTGTTCGGAGTATTTTGTGCGGAGGCGGAAAGCAGCGATCCCAAAAGTAAAAGGCCGGGGAGTAAATTCATGGGTTCAAAATGGACGGAGCGGGCGGCAAAGCAAGCCGAAGTCCGGGCGTCCGGTCATACCAACTTGACCAATTCCTTGGGCATGGGGGATTGGAAGCTGAGCATTTCGCCGGTGGCGGGGTGGGGGAAGCGGAGCGAGGTGGCGTGCAGGCCCAGGCGGTGTCCGGGATTGGTGCGCGAGCCATACTTTTCGTCCCCGATGATCGGGCATCCGGCATCGGCCAGTTGAACACGGATCTGGTGGCGGCGCCCGGTTTCCAGGGTCAATTCGACCAGACTGCGTTTCCCTTTTTCAGACAACACACGGTAGTGCGTGACGGCATGCCTTGTGAAATCAGCGGGAGGATTGACGAAGACCCTGAACGGAAGCCGTTCATCCAGATGGCAGTCGAAAATGCCGCTTTTCTGGGGCAGGCGCCCCTCGATCACGGCCTCGTATTTTTTTTCCACTTTGTCCCAGCCGGTCTGGAGGATGTCCTTGGCCTCGGGGGTTTTGGCAAACACCATCAATCCGGAGGTTTCCTTGTCGAGGCGGTGGACGATCCAGACCCGTTCGCGGCCCTTGGATTTGCCCTGGCGGAGGTAGTCGGTGAGCTGGAAATAGGTGGTCCGCTCCTGTTCGCCCATGCTGGCGATGCTGAGAAGGTCCGGGGGTTTGTCGATGACGATGAGGTGGGCATCCTCGAACCAGGCCTTGATCCCCGAGCCGATGAGCGTCTTGGGGACGGCATAACGGTCGGTTCGGACGGCGACGACATCCCCGGGTTTGAGGGCGTGGTCGAACTGGGAAGTGGGGCGGCCGTTGACGGTGATGGCCTGGAATTTCAACCAGGTACGGATCTGCTTCTTTTTGACTTCGGGCCAGACGGAAAAGGCATAGGCCAGCAATTCTGCCGGTTCGGTCACAGTGCTGGGTTTGGGCATGGGGAAACTTTATAGCATGTTCTGTTCTGCCGGCACGATGGGAAATGTAGCCACGAACGTGAGTTCGTGGACACAATCCTCCACGAACTCACGTTCGTGGCTACATACTGGGCAGACAGAAAGACATCAGCGACACGTCGCATTCCCCAGGGGAGAGGAGAACTTCCATGAAGACACCCGCATGGCGACATTCAGATTGCCTGCCATCCTTCCGGCCCCTGATAATGGGGGAGATGGATTCGTCGCTTTATGCATTGAACTATGCCGGATTGCAGGCCCTGCTGGAATCCGAAGGGGTCAAAGCGGTCCATGCCCGCACCTTGTGGAAGGCGCTCTACCAGGATCTTGTCCCACCCGCTGAGATGAAGGAAAGGGATGATTTCCCGACCCCGCTGAAACACTGGTGCCGGTCACAGGAGGGGCGCTTGAATCCGGTTTGTTCCGTGCAGGCGGAGGTTGCGAGCACGGATGGATTGACTCGCAAGGTGCTGTTGTCGCTGGCCGACGGGCAAACCATTGAGACCGTCCTGATGGGGTATCCGGGGCGGCACACCGCCTGTGTCAGCACACAGGCGGGCTGCGCCATGGGGTGTGTATTTTGCGCCACGGGACAAATGGGTTTTTCCCGCCACCTGACCGCTGCCGAAATTGTTGGCCAGATCGTTCATGACCAGATCCTGCTCAGGCGCGGGAGCGGTGGGGCCTTGCGCAATGTGGTTTTGATGGGAATGGGCGAACCTCTGCACAATTACGATGCGGTCATGACGGCCCTGGAAATCGTGACTGATACCCGCGGTCTGAACCTGGGGCCCTCGCGTATCACCGTGAGCACCGTCGGCCATGTGCCCGGCATCCTCAGGATGGCATCGGAAAACCAGCCTTATCACCTGGCGGTCAGTCTTCATGGCGCCACGCAGGAGGACCGTGCCCGTCTTGTCCCTGTGGCCCGCAACTGGCCCCTGGAAGCGTTGATCGGGGCCTGCCACACATTCTCCCAGAAGACCGGCCGCGGGGTTTTCATCGAGTGGACCCTGATTGCGGGGAAAAACGACACCTTGGAACAGGCGGAGAAGTTGGCAGCCTGTCTCGCGGGCTTGAAAAGCCACGTCAATTTGATCCCGCTGAATCCCACCTCCGGATTTGCGGGTGCGGCCACCGGGTTGGCGACGGCCGGGGCGTTCCAGCGGGTTCTGGCGGATGCGGGGATACCCAGCACCGTCCGGCAGCGGCGGGGGATAGATGTGGCCGCGGGCTGCGGACAATTGCGGGCCGCCTGCAATTGAGGGAACGACCGCTTGGCCGGGGGGCCTCTTCGTGGTTTACTTTCCCTCTTTGATGAATCCGAAGACCCTGCCCATCTACGAAATTGCGCCCGCTCTGAACCGCGTGGTGGAAAGCTCGAACCGCCTGGTCATCCAGGCCCCGACGGGCTCGGGAAAATCCACCCAGGTGCCCCAGCTTTTGGCCGATCATCCCTCCATGGCCGGCAAGGAGATCATCGTCCTACAGCCCCGCAGGCTCCCCGCCCGGATGCTGGCCAAACGGGTGGCCGAAGAACGCCAGGTGGAATTGGGGCAGGAAGTCGGTTATCAGGTCCGCTTCGACAGCCGCCGTACCGCCCGCACGCGCATCTGCTTCATCACCGAGGCGATCCTTCTACGCCGCATGATGGATGATCCGGAATTGAATGGCGTGGGGGCGGTTGTTTTTGACGAATTTCATGAACGGCATATTTATGCCGATGTTTCACTGGTCTGCTGCCGGAAGCTCCAGGAGGAGTCGCGGAAGGACCTGTTGTTGGTGGTGATGTCGGCCACGCTGCAGTCCGGTGCGCTGAAAACTTTTCTCGAGCCATGCGAGTTCCTGCAATCCGAGGGAAGAACGTTCCCCGTCACCGAGGAATTCCTGGACCAGGAGGATACCATCCCGGTCTGGGAGGCCGCGGCGCTGGAGTTGGGGCGGGCGGTAAGAAAGGGATGCGAGGGCGATGTGCTGATTTTCATGCCCGGCGCCTACGAGATCAACCGCACGATCCAGGAAGTGCGGATGCTCCAGGAAAACAAAAACTGGGTGGTGTTGCCCTTGCACGGGGAACTGCCGCCGCAGCAGCAGGACGCGGCCATGGAACAGGTTTCCGGACGCAAGGTCATCGTCTCGACGAATGTGGCGGAAACTTCGCTGACCATCGACGGCATCCGGCTGGTGATCGACTGCGGGCTGGCCCGCATGGCGCGTTTCGATCCACACCGGGGCATCAACACGCTGGTCATCGACAAGATCAGCCGGGCATCGGCGGAGCAGCGCAAGGGGCGCGCCGGCCGGACGGCCCCGGGCCACTGCATGCGCCTGTGGACGGAAAGCGACCACCGGCACCGGGCCGTGGCCGAGACGCCCGAGATCAAGCGCGTCGACCTTGCGGAGATCTGTCTGACCCTGCTGGGGGCGGGGCATGATCCCGCGTCCTTCCCGTGGTTTGAGAGCCCGTTGGAAAACAGCCTGCAGCGGGCGCTGACGCTTCTGCAGGATCTGGGGGCGTTGGAGGGGGGGAAGATCACCGGCCTTGGGCGCCGCATGCTGGCTTTCCCGGTGCATCCCCGTTTTTCACGGCTTCTGATCGAGGCGGGGGGAAGGAATTGTGTCCGTCCGGCGGCACTGATCGCCGCCCTCTGCCAGGGGCGGAGCATCCTGCAGCGGGCCGATTCCTCCCAGGTTCGCGAGAGGCGTGAGGACGTTCTCGGAGGCGAGGCGCGTTCGGATTTCTTCCAGCACATGCGGGCCTTCCAATATGCCGCCCGGTGCCAGTTCCGGGTGGAGGAATGCCGCAAGCTGGGCGTCCATGCCCAGTCGGCCTCCCAGGCGGGCCAGTTGCAGGAACGGTTTCTGGAGATCGCCCGCAGGCAGGGCATTGTTCCCGAGGAAAAACCGGCCGACGAGGCCGACATCCGCCGCTGTGTGCTGGCGGCCTTTTCCGACCAGGTGGCCAAATTGGTGGATGGGGGGACTCTGCGCTGTGAATTGGTCCATGGCCGCCGTGGCACGGTGGCCCGTGACAGTGTGGTGCGTCAGGCCCCGTTGATGGTGGCTTCCGAGATCAACGAAATCGAGGGCCGGGACAAGGAATTGAACGTCATCCTCAACCAGGTGACGGAGATCGAGGAAAGCTGGCTGCGTGATCTGCAACCGGAGGCATTCCGCGACCGCCACGAAGTCCGGTGGGATCCGGTGTCGCGCAAGGTGCTGGCCGAAAGACTGGTGGTATTCCGCGACCTGGTCCTGCGACGGGAGGCCGCAGCCGTTCCTCCTCCCGAGCAGTCGGCGGGCTTGCTGGCCCGCGCGGTGCAGGAAGGGAAGTGCCCGCTGGCACACTGGGATGATTCAGTGGAATCGTGGATCATCCGGCTCAACTGTCTGGCCGCATGGTGTCCGGAATACGAATTGCCCCCGATCACTGCGGGGGATCGCCTGGCCCTGCTGGAGCAGATTTTCCTCGGAGCCCATTCCTACAAGGAGGTCAAGGAGCGCCCCGTGGCGCCCGTGGTGCATGCGTGGTTGTCCGCCGCCCAGCGGGACCTGCTGGACAAGCTGGCCCCGGACCGGTACGAACTGCCGGGAGGGCGCAAGGCCCGGATCATCTATGGCGAAGGCAAGGACCCGGTGCTGGCGGCCCGCATCCAGGATCTTTTCGGTTTGCAGGAGGCACCGAAAGTTGCGGGGGGAAAAGTCGAAGTCACCATCGAGCTGCTGGCCCCCAATATGCGAGCGGTACAGGTGACGCGGGATCTGCGCAACTTCTGGAAGGAGACCTATCCCAAAATAAAACCCGAGCTCGCCAGGCGATATCCCAAGCACCGGTGGATCTGAATCACGGAATGGAAGGCTTGAAGGTCGTGGTGGGGGAATTGGAAGGGGGAATAGTCGCAGGAATGGATGGGTTCAGACGTGCGGGTTCCGGCGCGGGTGTCGTGACCGGCTTGTTGGCGGGGGGGGGCTTGACTGCGGGAGCAGGAGTAGGG
>Ga0209066_10006113_pt1 | contig 12417 bp, 4 predicted proteins | sample All_14_2_FD_187198 | JGI IMG/M metagenome (GOLD analysis project Ga0209066, IMG submission 187198) | Freshwater microbial communities in response to fracking from Pennsylvania, USA - Allegheny Zone_MetaG_DW_15 (SPAdes) (version 2) ...
GCGGGTAATCGGGCGTGACGCAAAAACGGCCATTGTGCTCGTCGAGGTTACCGAGACCTGGGACGTACTCGTTGTCCTCGATGAAAGCCCCGAGTGGATATTGGGCATTGATGGCTGGGCCTTGCTGATTGGCTGGCAGTACAATCCCGTTGGGCAAACTGGTGCGGTCGCTGATGCTGCGGCGCTGCCAACTTGGTGTCATACGCTTGATGCCGCCCGTGCCATCAGCATTGGCGAAACCGTAAGCCCCATAAATCGGATAGCCATCGAAAGCATAGCCTATGGTAGGCGAATGTTGGGAGGCATCGCTGTCGTCATAAAGGCAAGTTGGGTTTACGTGGTGGTGGTACTCTCCGTTCGGGGCGGGGTGGCCGAGGCAATCATCGAAGGAGCTACCTTCAAAAAACAGGGCATCCCGAAACCAAATATTGTTGTTTTGGTACGACATGGCGTCCTTGGCATTGAACAGGCTGACGCCGTTTTTCCAGACGCCGATATGCCCCAAGCCTGTGTTGACTGGCGTACCTGTGTTTGGCTGCGGGTTGCGGGTGATTTTGAAAACGAAATTCTGGTTGGCGGGAGTGTTCGGATTGCCAGCCCAAGGCCCAATATCATAGCCGGGAATGCAGGTGCAGCTGACGTAGACATTTTGGTCGGAATACTGCACCTGCTGCACATTGGATAGGATGCCGCCGTAGCCCGTGTCGCCCGTGCCATTGATGAGCCAGGAGGTAACTTCGGGGGTCTGCGATTTTAAGCTTGCGCAAAGCAAAAGCACTTGAATCAGGAGTAAGTTGGCCTTCATTTTTCAATAAATTGTTTGATTTTAGCGCAAGGTGATGTTTGAACTGAAAGGGTTGCAAGAAACGCACGAAATGGCAGCTCAACAATAAACAATCGTTGTTTTGTGAAGTAATATGATTGTCAAGCAATAAAAACAACATATTTTCGTAAAAACATGTGTAGTCTTCCATTAAGGATGTGTAGTCTTCCATCCATAGCATACGTACGATTTGACAAAAGCGTGTAGTTATACTTTGCATAATCATCATCCAATTGTCAAAGATGACCATCGTTAACAATAGGATGATGATGCTATTTCAAAGAGCATGTATCGTTACATAATAACTGTGTGTTCCTTCATCAAAGGATATGTATCCTCCAGTAACTGATACGTAACCTTCGGCAAAGGACTACACATCTTTTGCATCGGACTACACATGAATTTCAAAGCGACATATGTTTTTTGAGGGCAAATACCGTTCAATCAAAGTTTTTGTTTGTAAAAGTCGGCTTAACTGCCTGTTTTTCTGACGCAAATCCACATGGCAGAAAAGCCCTTCAAGCTTGTACAGGACAGAACTCAAATAAAAAAATCCGTGTATATTCCTAAGCTGGAATTGGATAAAAACCCAACCGAACCCATTGATTATCAAGCAGTTGATTTTGCGGAAACAGCTTATTTTTGAACCCTTCAAACACGAGTACAAATTGTTTTTTAAGAAAATCTTAACAAAAAAAGGTTGAATTCTGCGGGGGCTTTTTTACCTTTGAACCCTTATGGTTGCAGTCATATTAAAAATGACTCCCCTTCTAAACCCTTCTGCAGCTAAGGCAGCATTGCGACATATTTACGCGGGCTTTCTTAATAACCAAGTACGCTTTCTAAACCCTTCTGCGGCTAAGGCAGCATTGCGACTAATTGCTTCATGATACTGAAGTTTAAGGTTTAAAACTTCTAAACCCTTCTGCGGCTAAGGCAGCATTGCGACTAATTGCTTCATGATACTGAAGTTTAAGGTTTAAAACTTCTAAACCCTTCTGCGGCTAAGGCAGCATTGCGACATTCAGGGAATCTAGTGTCAAACAATTTTTCTTTGCTTCTAAACCCTTCTGCGGCTAAGGCAGCATTGCGACTAACTGCTTCCCATTTTTCTGAAGCAGTAATGAGGCTTCTAAACCCTTCTGCGGCTAAGGCAGCATTACGACTTCCAAGGCTCGGCCTGGACGAAATGTGTGTAGTCACTTCTAAACCCTTCTGCGGCTAAGGCAGCATTGCGACCTGTAAGATCGAGGGGTCCTCTATTGCTGTCACTACTTCTAAACCCTTCTGCGGCTAAGGCAGCATTGCGACATCCAGGTTGTAAAAGTTACTCCCTATATTGTTGTCTTCTAAACCCTTCTGCGGCTAAGGCAGCATTGCGACTAGTTTGAAAACTTGTTTTAAGCAGGACCAAAAATCCTCTTCTAAACCCTTCTGCGGCTAAGGCAGCATTGCGACGATAAGACCCTCTTTGGCTTTGTGTAGCTCAGGTAGCTTCTAAACCCTTCTGCGGCTAAGGCAGCATTGCGACCAATACTGCGGTGTCACATGGCGTGCCGGTGATAGCTTCTAAACCCTTCTGCGGCTAAGGCAGCATTGCGACGTAGTTGTAAGTGGTCCAGTGTTAAAAGTACCACTTGCTTCTAAACCCTTCTGCGGCTAAGGCAGCATTGCGACGTTACCCAGGCATCAGACTCATGTTCGTGAAAAGTCCTTCTAAACCCTTCTGCGGCTAAGGCAGCATTGCGACTGATAAGTTTTTGAATCTTCCAATTACTTTTGTAGCTTCTAAACCCTTCTGCGGCTAAGGCAGCATTGCGACAGTCTGGTTGACTTTAATAATCCACTCTTTCCCTTCTTCTTCTAAACCCTTCTGCGGCTAAGGCAGCATTGCGACTGATCGCAGCGTTAGAAAAAATTATTGGATGTGATCTTCTAAACCCTTCTGCGGCTAAGGCAGCATTGCGACATTGTTGCAGTTATTTTATTTAGCACCTTTTTACCCTTCTAAACCCTTCTGCGGCTAAGGCAGCATTGCGACTTAACGACATTAAAGGTTAGTAATCTCACCCCTGCTTCTAAACCCTTCTGCGGCTAAGGCAGCATCCTAGAAATACAAAAGCGGTCGTGGAGACATCATCCCCACGACCGCTTAATTTCTCAATTTCTTAGTTTCTCTAAAACTCCACCCGCCACCGCAAATTCACCCGCCTCCCGGTCAAATAATTCGGAATCGCAAACTGCTGCGCAAAAATCGTCTTAATCCAAGTCCGTGAAGCCTCGTTCTGCACCTGCATCAGGTTAAAGATTTCGAGGCTGAGCCAACTGGCTTTGGTGAATCGGAAGGGATTCTTCGGTCGGCTGGCCTTGCGGCTTTCATCCCAGATTTTGAGAGAAAAACCAATATCCACCCGATGGTAAGGCTTGAAACGGTAGGTATTTCGGTAAATGCGGTTGTTGTCCTTCAGTCCATACGGCAGGCCAGTGCCCACAAAGAGGCTCATGTGCATCTTGAAATTCTCGTTTTTCGGCAAATAATCTTGAAAAAAGACGGAGAGCGAGAGGAACTGGTCGGTCGGCCTCGCTACATCCTTCACGGGAATGGCCTCTTCCTGGCCGATTTCCCGTTTCAAGTGCTGAATACCGTTGAGGCTTTCCCTTGCCCGCAGCAGCGAGAGATTGAACCAGGATTCGACGCCCGGCACAAACTCGCCGTTCAGGCGCATGTCGAGGCCCGTGATATAGCCCTTGGCGTCGTTTTCCCCGGAATAGCGGATGCGCACGTTGTCAATCTCGTAGGTTTCCACGTCCCAAAGCTTTTTGTAGTAAGCCTCCATGATGAGCCGGAACTTGGTCGGGCTGAGGCTCCCCATGAAAAAGTCGTAGGTGAAACCAGCCACCACGTGCGCCGATTTTTGTGCCAAAACGCCTGTATTCACAATACCCTGCGGGTTGCGAAGCTCCCTGTAAAATGGCGGTTGGTAATACAGGCCCGTTGCGAAGCGATAGGAAATATCCTTGCTGCTGTTGAGGGGTTTGTAAAGCAATTGCGCCCTCGGCGTCACAAATTTTTCTTGGTTCAAATCCCAATACTGGCCCCGCACACCGAGTGAAGCTTTGAGTTCGCCCACGCTGTCACGCCGCCAAGTATAGGTGTCCTGTATGTAGGCGCTGATGCGGTTTGAACCGAGGCTGTTTTTGGTTTTCAGCACATTGTACAACAACAATTGGGTAGTATCGTAGCGCAGCGAATAGCCCGCCGAATCGAGCCGTTCCCATTCATTGATTTGGTCGTCAATGTCTTCCCGCTGGTATTTCAGGCTCCACTGGAGGAAATGGGATTTGGTGACTGGTGATTGGTGATTGGAGATTGGTGTCTGCGGGTTCGCTTCCGCAGGCTGTCCATTTTCCACGGTCAAACTGCCTACGCCTAGCTCGATTCCCCCTTTCAATTCCACGTTCGAAACTTGGGCGTTCAGAAAATTACGGACGTACTGGTGCTGCGTTCCAGCACCCAGCTCGGCAACCACATCGCCGTAGCTGTCGGAGCCGAGGTTGCTCTCGATTTGCCGAAGGCTGTACCGCCCAATGATGTCGAAGCGCTCGTTTTCGTCGCTGCGGTACGAGCTGGCTAGCAGTTTGACGAACAGTGGATTTTTGTCCCTGTCGGGCAAATACGTGAGCGAAGTGCCCACCATCGAAGTGGTGAAATCATCCACTTCATGGCCCTCGAAGACAGAGTAAAGTTCCAGCGCAAAATTGACCAAGCCGAAAGCGGTGCGGCGCTCGTCGGGTTTGAAAAAGAACTCGCTGCGGTTGTAGTTGCCGATGAGGCCAAGCTGCCAGTTGCGGTTCAGGTCGTAGGTGATGTAAGCTTGAATATCGGTGAAATTAGGGTTGTACTCGCCCGTAATATCCTGAGAACCAAGTAGATAGCTCGTCGTCTTGTAACGTGCGCCAACGAGGTAGCGCAGCTTCTGGTATTTGTTGTTGCCCAGCAATTTTGCTCCTTCAATATGCGCAGAGCCGCCCAGCAAGCTCGCCGAGGCACTTCCCGCAAACCGTTCGGGCCGCTTGTAATGGATGTCCAGCACGCTGGATTGCTTGTCACCGTAGCGGGCCTCGAAGCCACCTGAGCTGAAAGTCAAGCTTTGGATAAGGTCAATATTGGGAAATGTAAGCCCCTCCTGCTGCCCTGCCCGAATGAGCTGTGGGCGATAGATTTCAAAATCGTTGACGTAAACGAGGTTTTCGTCGTAGTTGCCGCCACGCACGTTGTACTGGCTGGTCAGTTCGCCGCCAGAGCCGCTCGTGGTGCCGAGTGCCAAGTGCGGCAACATGCTTTCGAGGTTGCCCGTCGTGGTCGGTAGCAAGCGTAGGTCTTCGGTATTTTCCCGAATCATGCCGCCCTGTTCGATGCGGCTTTCCCGCACCTCCACCTCCACCGTCGCATCAGACGGCGGCATCGCAACATCAATTTGCTGCTTGGCGCCTTTCGGCAACGGCTCCACATCCACAGAGGATTCCTTGTAGCCGATGCGGGAAAAAACCAACACAACACGCTGATTAGCAGGCACTTCCAATCGCCAAATGCCTTTGTCGTTGGTTTCGCTGGCATTGTTCGTGCCCTTCTCGTACACCGTCACGAGATCAACTGGCTCGCTGGAGAGAGCGTCGGTCACGGTTCCAGTGAGTAGGGCTTTGTCTTGCGCCAACAATTTGCCAAAGGCAAAAAACACGGACGCTACGAGTAGGATTTTTTTCATCAAAAACAGATAGGATATTGAGATTGGAGCTTGCGCAACTAACACTTGCTTTCGCCCGCTAAAGTACGGGGAAATGGCCGTTTGGGTTTTGGCAGCTTAAACGATGTGGGAATGGACTTAGGTTGGACGGCTGGTTTTTTAAGGAAAAAACTTGGGAAAAACTGGCAAGGAGCGGCTTTTGACCACCCCTTGCGCTGGTTTTGAAATTATTCCATCAAAATCAATTTCTTCGAGAAGATTCCATGTAATCCCTTGATTTTCAACCAGTAAACCCCGCTTGGTAAATGAGTTAAATCCATGTCCATCCGAGAGTGGTAGTTCGATTTTTCATAAAAAACCTGCTGTCCCACTCCATTCCAAACTTCAATATCCAGCGGCTCGCCCGGCATTTTGTTTTCAATAAAAAAATGGCCAGCGCTGGGGTTTGGGTACACAACCACCTTTTGCTCCAAAAGGCTTTGGGTCGTGTTGACCAACGGATGGAAATTGACGGTGACGGTGCTGTCACAGTTTTGTGCGGTTTTTAGTTGAAAAACATGGGTAAAATCATCTGTGTGCGATGTGCCGTTAATGAGAATTGGTGGGATGTAGTTTGAATCAAGGGATATTTCGTAGCTGGGAAACACCAACAGAAAAACGGAGTAATGCTGAATGCATCCTTCGGGTGAAATTTGCACAAATTCGTAATTGCCGCCCTGGGTGAAAACTTCCCCAAATAAAGCAATCGTATCGCCTTCGCAGATGCTTCCGCTTGCAGCAATAACTGGTGAGAATTCAACGAACAGCGTTAGCGTGACCACGCTGTCGCAACCGCTCGCAGCCACCAACGATTGATAGTAAGTACCGCCTACGGTGTAAGTTGAATCTCCAAAAACAAAGGATTGCCCTTCGCAAATCACTGCGGAAATGCTGATATCAATGGGTTGGCAGGTATCCACGCTGGACACTGTTGCCCCCAAACTCAAATTCCAGTACGAACCACTGCCGCTTGTCTCCCATTTCACCGCCCTGACCATGTAAGTTTGGCTGCCGGAAGGCGGGCTGGCATCATGAAAATTGGTGGAAATCACCTGGTTATCCAACAGGACGAAATCAAGCTGTGTGCTGTCAAAACGGGAAACAGTGTAGTGGGAAATGCTTTCGCCAACTGATGTGTCCCAAGTCAAGTTCACCGCCTGACCGACCGTGGTTGCCTGTAAATTGGTAGGTGGCTTCACAGGGTGCAAACGCAGCGACGGGTCTCCCATCAGTGCCGTGTGAACCAATTGGGGACCGGGGTAATAGTCGCTTTCGGTGGCATTTTGGGTACGTTGCAAACTACCACCAATCGGTTCGCCCATGGCCATGCGGTGCAGGGTGAACGGAGGGTTTCCAGCCCAGCAGCTCGTCAGCGTCCAACCTGCCGAGGCAAGTGGTGCCCGCAGGAAATTGTCGGAATTGTCCCAGTCGCCGAAGTAGCTGCCACAGAGCAGGGTGAAGATGTTGCGAAGCGAATCGTTGACAAAATCCTGTGTCGTGCCAATGTCATTGGCACTGGTGAAACTACCGCTGCCTCCGCCAAACGACCACAGGTAGCTCTCGTTTTTCATCGTTGAAAAATAGTCGAGCGCATGTACGCTATCAGCAGTGAACATTGGGGCAAAATTGCGCCAGCCACTGGCCGCTGGAGCGCCGAGGGCGATGCCGAGATTATCGTCCACGAGGCCACGGCGAGCCACTTTCAGTTGTCCAGTTTTGAATTGGTGGGCCTTGTTTAAATACCTCCGGGTAAGTTCGACATCGCCAATGCCGAATGCTGGCATGTCGTACAAATCCACCCGACCAACCGCCAATTCAATTTCCGAAGGAATGTCGCTTTGGTCAAATTTGCCATCGCCCGGTACGTTGTGGTTTCTGGGAAAAACGGCTTGGGTATTGTTCACCGTAGCATCCGTCCAAATGCCGTCCATATCCCCGTAGTAAACATCGGCAGGCCAAGCACCCCAGTGGCTTTCGATATGGCCGTCGGCATAAAAACTGCCGCTGTACGGCACGGGGATATGTCCCAACAGGTAAACCATTTTCAAGTCAGCAGTTTGCTGAAACTCATTGACAATCAATGATTTAACGGCAGTAACTGCATCATTTCGATTCACTTCGTGGGTTTTCACTTTCCAACCGTCGCCACGCAGGTCTTGCACCAATTGCGCAATCTCGTTTTGCAGCGGCTGGCTGTATTCATCGTCAATCAGCAAAAGCAAACTGCCCCGCTTGTCGGTTTGGTTTTGGTCATTCCCAGCCAGAATGTAGCCAAATTTTGGCCGCTCGGCGAGGTTCGTACCTGGTACACCAGAACTGTCCACTGTCTGCCCGTCCAAGGTGGACAGCTTCCACCAGGTATTGTTAGCGAGCATGTCCGGGTTGATGGTGATGGCAAGTGTTTCAATGGGATTGCCGTTGTCGCAGATTTGGAGGGTGTCTTTTTTGATGAAGCCAAAATCAGAACCCCCATTCAGGATGTCGCCACAAGCTTGGAGCAGGTACCAGCCGTGTCCGAAATTACAGCAGAGGCCATTTCCATAAATATTTTCAATGGTGAAAATGTATGTCTGGCCAGGTGTCACAGCAACGTCCCAATGGATTTGCTCAAATTCCTTTTTATAAAACGCATATTCGTAAACCGCTGAATTTGAGATGGTATTATCCGTAAATGTGGTCGCTCCCCAAGGCAAGTTAAAAATGGGCTGCCCCCAATCTGTGGCTTCCGGTGCTTTTCGGTAGATGGTATAGCCTCCTTCCGACCAATCCCAAGGCCAGCTAAATTCTAGCCGACTAGGGTTCGTCAAGTATTTTGCGCTGACTTGCACGGAGCGGTTGAGGGCGTCCTGAGCAGGCAGTTTTTCAATAAAAATAAACATGACGAACAGCCAGATTGCTCTTGTTCGTCTTGCTACCGACAAGGTTTTCTGAATGTTGCGCTCCAGAGACGGCGATGGAAAATGCGATGCTTTCATTGTCAAAGGTGTAAATAGTGTAAGCTTTGTCTTTAAATGGGAGCAACCGCTCGTCCGTTACTTGCACTCGGCTCATTTTCCCTGACATATCAATTGCGTTCAGGTCATCAATGAGGCCGACCCCAGTAGCTTTCAGAAGAGCTTCCTTCATCGTCCAATATCTGTAAAAATCACGATGGGAGTAAATAGCATCGCATTCCCGCTTGCAGAAATAGTACCCACCCATTTCCCAGTAATTGAAGTTTTTGTCAATGACTTCAATGTCTAGGCCGACTTCCCGTTCCGTAAATTCAAAGGCAATGGAAATCATGGTGCCGGAATTGGAGAGGTTGAAAGGCAAGCGCTTTTCGAAACCTTCGAAATAGGGCTTACCGTACTGACCTTCTCGGATGACGAGGTCGGCAGCCGGGGATTTCAGCATTTCGCCACTCAGTTTGCGTAATATCCCACGTCCGGTCAGGTAGATGAGCCTATCGTTTGGAAAGCGAAATTTAGAGGATTTGCGCAGCTCAGATGGCGACAACAATTTGCCGACTTCAAAAACAAGGTGGTTTGGGAGTTTAAGCGCATCGAAAAGCAATACCCTTAAACCCGCCAAACCAGGTTCATTCGGCAGTTCCAGCAACTGGATTATCTCTTGCTTTGATTCTTTCATGTTCGTAAAAATTTGGGTATAATGTGTTGTATTAAAAAACTTGCCAATTTATCGGATTAAGCAGCCAAAACTGCATTTATAATTTCATTCATGCGTTTTTTCATCACTTCTGCCACCTGTTTGCCATGTGGTTCGTCGAAAAGCGTCAGGTGGTTGCCTTCGATTTCATGGGTGACCACGCCCCCCAGGGCAAACTTGTCCCACCCATAATGAACAGGATCGTGAAGATAAAACATTTGTTCTTTCGCCTTAAACAGGTCAACCTGAATGTCCAAAGCTTGCAAACTGTAGTTTTCGTATGCCTCAATGCTTTTTTCATAAACGGTGGAACCATAAGGGATGTATCCCTCCTCGATTTCATTGGTTTTGTTGTTTCTGAAAGCCGTTTTTAGCTTGCCCTTTTTCTGCTCAAACTGCATCTTCAGCACATGTGTTTTGTACTCAAAAGCATTGAGCGGGTTCTTCACCATCAAGGACAAATTATAACCTGCTTTTTTCAGTTTTTTTGAAAAACCACTGCTTAGTCCCCCTGCCGACCATTCATTTTTCGCCACCGCATCGAACAGCGAAAGCATCAGCACCTCCCTACCCTGCTCCTTCAACTGCTTGGCCATTTCCCAAGCGATGATGCCGCCGAGCGAGTAGCCAGCAAGGCAAAACGGGCCGTCGGGGTTGCTTCGCAAAATTTCCGAAATATAGTGTGTCGCCATGTCCTCGATGCGGTCGAGGGGTTCTTGGTCACCGTTTAGACCACGGGCTTGCAGCGCATAAATCGGCTGGTCGGCGTCCATGTACTTCACCATGTTTTGGTAAAAAAGCACGTGCAAGCCACCGCCATGTACAAGGTAGAGCGCAGGTTTGGAGCCGCCCTCCCGGATGGGGACAAGCGAGGTAAAGCCTTGATTATCAACGGCTATTCCATTAGACGGCACATTCCCTTTTTGGTTAAAACCGTTCAGTTGGCCCGCCAGTTTGTGTATGGTGGAATGTTGAAACAAGGTTGTTAATGGTAGTTTTTTACCAGTGGCCACCTTCACCTTGGTCATCATCTGAACAGCAGCCAATGAGTGGCCGCCCAGTTCAAAAAAATCATCGTGAATCCCCACCTTTTCCAGCCCCAACAACTCACTCCAGACTTCCACCAGCAGCTTTTCGCCAGGGGTTTTCGGAGCTTCGTATTTGCTTGCGACAATGGTGGAAATATCTGGCCTTGGCAGTGCCTTTCGGTCCACTTTCAGTGAAGTATTTTGTGGGAACGAATCCATTTTGATGAAGGCAGAGGGCACCATATAACCGGGCATTTTGCTGCGCAAAAAATCTTTCAGTTTATCTTGCCAAGCCTCGCCGAGCGGTCGTCCATTTTCCACCACATAGCCCACCAATTGTTGGCTGCCGATGGCGTCGCTGAAGACATTCACCACGCAGTTTAGTACGCCTGGGAACTGCTTCATCGTCTCCTCTATCTCGCCCAGTTCCACTCGGTAGCCCCTGATTTTCACTTGGTTATCTATTCTACCGAGGAATTCGATTTCGCCAGTGGGTAGGTAGCGGACGAGATCACCAGTTTTGTATAGGGATGAGGAATCAGGAATCAGAGATGAGTGGACAAAGCATTCCTTGGTCAATTCTGGTCGGTTGAGGTACCCATTGGCCACCCCATTTCCACCAATGTAAAGCTCGCCCGGAACACCAACTGGTACTTGCTCGCCATTTTTATCTAAAATCAATAGCTCCACGTTCGCAATCGCCGAACCTATGGCGGCGAACTCGCCGGGGCAGGTCGCCAAATGCTCCTCGGTGATGAGCTGCCACGTAGCGTAAATCGTCGTCTCCGTGGGGCCGTAGCCGTTCCAGACCTTGCCGCAACGGTGCATCATATCGGCTGCCAATTCCTTGGCAAAGCCTTCGCCTCCGGCAATGGCCCGAAGTTGTTTGTCGCCTTCCCAGCCCGCCATGAGCAGGATTTTCCAAGTCGTGGGCGTCGCTTGCATCACCGTTGGGTGGTTTTTTTCAAGGCTTTCCCGAAGGCCAAAACCATCTTTTTTCGTCTCCTCGCCTGCCAAAATCAGTGTGGCCCCGGTCATCATTGTCAAAAAATAATCGGGGATGCTCATGTCAAACGCCATGCTCGAAACGCTGAACACCACATCCAACTCGCTCATTTTCAACTGTTTGTTGATGGCAAACAGCGTGTTGATGGCATTGGCGTGACTAATGGCGACGCCTTTGGGTGTGCCAGTCGAACCGGAGGTGTAGATGACATACGCATTTCGGATTGCGGATTGCGGATTGCGGATTTGGGGGCGCAGGCTTTCCAAGTTTTTGAAACTTGGAAAGTCTAAATCGTCCACCACTACCATTTCCCCAGCAAACTCAGGCAGTAAGTACGCAACCGAATTTTGGGTCAAAACAAGCTGGCATTCTGCATCTTCCAAAATCAGTTTAATGCGCTCTTGAGGGTTGCGAGGGTCAATTGGCACATAAGCGCTGCCCGCTTTCAAGATGGCGTATATGCTGACCATCATCTCCAATGACCGCTCCATGCACAAGCCGACGAAGCTGCCGGATTGCAGTCCTTTTTCAATTAAATGTGCGGCAAGGACATTTGCCCGGTCGTTCAGTTCCCGATAGCTAAGTGATTGATTTTCAATAGAAACAGCAGTTTTATCCGGCGTACGCTCCACTTGTTTTTCAAACAAGCCATGCAGCGTCTCCTGCAATGGAAAATCGTTGCAGACTTCGCCCCGACCAAATTTTTCCAATTGCTTTTTTTCAAAATCCGGCAAAAGGGGAAGTTGCGACATCGGTAGGATAGCCTTTAGGCTGTGCTGTCCGTCGCCCTTCAGGGCGACGCCACTCGACGTCGTGAATGCATCGCCACCCACCAAACCCCTCAAAAACACCTCAAACTCCGAAAGCCTCATCTGAATGCTTTCCCTTCGGAAAAGATCTGTGTTGAAATTCCATTCAAAATCAATGGTTGAGCCGAGGGGTTTCAAATTGATGAAAGTATCGAAGGTTTCATAATGCCTCGGAATGGCACGGGTCGTCGCATTCAGCTTGCCAAACTTCAAATCATCCAAGGGGCTATCGAGGTTAAAAGCCACGCTGACTAGCGTGTTGCGACTGGCATTCCGACCGATTTTCAGCTTTTTCACCAGCGCCCCGAAGGTGTATTGC
>Ga0209066_10006114_pt1 | contig 12413 bp, 16 predicted proteins | sample All_14_2_FD_187198 | JGI IMG/M metagenome (GOLD analysis project Ga0209066, IMG submission 187198) | Freshwater microbial communities in response to fracking from Pennsylvania, USA - Allegheny Zone_MetaG_DW_15 (SPAdes) (version 2) ...
GTTTCTCTTCAGCTACTCCCAATCGCACCAAGCTGGAATTGAAACCTTTAACAGATAATAGTAGTTTGTCCGTAAAATAATACTCCCAATCGCACCAAGCTGGAATTGAAACCAGAGTATAAGCAGGATCAGTTTAATGATTCGGTCTCCCAATCGCACCAAGCTGGAATTGAAACTTTGAATAATCTGGATAATTTGAGTCTTATCCATGTTCTCCCAATCGCACCAAGCTGGAATTGAAACTTAGCGAAGGATAGCTCCTCGGTGTCGTCTATAACGACTCCCAATCGCACCAAGCTGGAATTGAAACTGAAAGTAGTTATCGTATGTTTATATGAGTAAGTATCCTCCCAATCGCACCAAGCTGGAATTGAAACTGATGGATGTAATTTTGTCCACATGTGCCCATCCTTCTCCCAATCGCACCAAGCTGGAATTGAAACTACCAACTGAATCTCCGGAATATTCACCACCTTCAAACTCCCAATCGCACCAAGCTGGAATTGAAACAATAAACTCATCTGCCAACTCTCTAATCCAAGACGGACTCCCAATCGCACCAAGCTGGAATTGAAACGGAGTAAGGTAGCTCTTCACCTCTTCCACGGCTGCTCCCAATCGCACCAAGCTGGAATTGAAACCCGATAAGATAAAGGTTCTTTGGTTTCACAATGTCCTCCCAATCGCACCAAGCTGGAATTGAAACTTTGATAGGCATTTATTCATTAATGACTAATTCAGCACTCCCAATCGCACCAAGCTGGAATTGAAACTTATTTGTATGTCTGAGATCATTTTGAGGGGCATAAGCTCCCAATCGCACCAAGCTGGAATTGAAACTCTGGCGCACATCTCTGCGCTCTGTGTAGCGAAGTTGCTCCCAATCGCACCAAGCTGGAATTGAAACTAGGTGTTATGATCAGTTTTGCAGATATGAGGCCATTCTCCCAATCGCACCAAGCTGGAATTGAAACTTGAATTTCCTGCGATATTGAATGTATCATTTAATATCTCCCAATCGCACCAAGCTGGAATTGAAACTTTGGTTGACAATACTCTAAAAAGGATTCTTGCAGGTCTCCCAATCGCACCAAGCTGGAATTGAAACGGATGTTTTCATAAAGTATATGTCAGACAAAACAAGCTCCCAATCGCACCAAGCTGGAATTGAAACTGCTTTTGCCTTTAAATGGCTTTCTTTAGCACGGAACTCCCAATCGCACCAAGCTGGAATTGAAACTGCGCTGAATGGCTGTAGTATTACCACCTTCAGCAGACTCCCAATCGCACCAAGCTGGAATTGAAACCAACTAATATTGATCTTACTAACGGTTCTGGAAGATACTCCCAATCGCACCAAGCTGGAATTGAAACGAATAAGGATTAGGCATGTCAGTGGTGATAGTCTGGCCTCCCAATCGCACCAAGCTGGAATTGAAACGAGGTTATCGCTGAATTAAGTGGTCTAGTTGTTCAAACTCCCAATCGCACCAAGCTGGAATTGAAACAGGAGAGAATGATTTTAATCGAGAGATTCTTTTCTATCTCCCAATCGCACCAAGCTGGAATTGAAACAGGTTAATGATTCTTGTTTCAAGATCCTTAAACGCTCCCAATCGCACCAAGCTGGAATTGAAACTTTTCACCTTGAGGGCCTTGAATTCCCTGAGGGCCTCTCCCAATCGCACCAAGCTGGAATTGAAACTCTTCTTTGTAAAGATGATTAGACGAACTTAATGTACTCCCAATCGCACCAAGCTGGAATTGAAACATTATTAGCTATAACCGGTGCTGACCCGGTAAACCTCCTCCCAATCGCACCAAGCTGGAATTGAAACACCCCCTTGTTCTTTCCAGCATCATAAGGGAAGACTCCCAATCGCACCAAGCTGGAATTGAAACTACTTGCCACCTCACTTGGCACTTCACGTGCGGTGGCTCCCAATCGCACCAAGCTGGAATTGAAACTCGATTTCTTTTTTTCAAAAATGTGTACGAAAGAGCTCCCAATCGCACCAAGCTGGAATTGAAACACTCCAGCTCGATTTGAGGGACTTGCAAGACCAGATTCTCCCAATCGCACCAAGCTGGAATTGAAACAGAAAAGCAATGATATAGCTAATTTCTGGGTAATATTCTCCCAATCGCACCAAGCTGGAATTGAAACATGATTGACCTAATCAATGCTATGCGAGGGTTTGGCCCTCCCAATCGCACCAAGCTGGAATTGAAACAATACGGAAAGGTCGAGGGGCTGCCCGAAAAAATGGCTCCCAATCGCACCAAGCTGGAATTGAAACTAGATTTCGGTTTTGACTGGGACAGCGTGCCAGAGCTCCCAATCGCACCAAGCTGGAATTGAAACTAAACCCCAAAGCAGTTTGTCAGCAACATCCTGCTCTCCCAATCGCACCAAGCTGGAATTGAAACGGCATAATGACTATTTCAGACACTGAGAAGAAATGGCTCCCAATCGCACCAAGCTGGAATTGAAACCAATCTGATTGGAAGAATAAAGCTTTCAATCTTGCCCTCTCCCAATCGCACCAAGCTGGAATTGAAACAAGCAATGGAAAATGCAACTAAAGAAGAATTGATTATCTCCCAATCGCACCAAGCTGGAATTGAAACGGGAAAAATGGCATACTGCTCATGAGGAGTTATTTAACTCCCAATCGCACCAAGCTGGAATTGAAACCCCTATCAGGAATAGCTTGAAATTGGGTGCGCAACTCCTCCCAATCGCACCAAGCTGGAATTGAAACCAGTAACCTGCCCTCTCGCTTGTGCTGTCGATAGAACTCCCAATCGCACCAAGCTGGAATTGAAACACGTATCTAAGAAAATTTGCTCCTGATATTCTTAGACTCCCAATCGCACCAAGCTGGAATTGAAACGGTCTTTGTTGCGAGAGTAAACGCTAACAACTTCGAGCTCCCAATCGCACCAAGCTGGAATTGAAACTTCTTAATTTACAGGCTTCCCACCGCTCCTAATTTCGCTCCCAATCGCACCAAGCTGGAATTGAAACTGGTCTACCTTTTATTATTCTTCTGATTATTCTTTCACTCCCAATCGCACCAAGCTGGAATTGAAACTTGTTGACTATAATTCTGCTCGTAGAGCGATTATTGCTCCCAATCGCACCAAGCTGGAATTGAAACAGGATAAATAATACCCATCTCCCACCAAAAGTCGTCCCTCCCAATCGCACCAAGCTGGAATTGAAACGCATTGTTTGAATTAATTGAGTTAACAGGAGTAGTACTCCCAATCGCACCAAGCTGGAATTGAAACGTGCGAATCAGCGTAGCATACACAGCGCTGATTGACTCCCAATCGCACCAAGCTGGAATTGAAACTTTTGCCCAGCTCAGGTATGATATATCGGACTCGGGTCTCCCAATCGCACCAAGCTGGAATTGAAACTTCTGAGGTATTGTATCGCTTTTCTGGCATCAACACTCTCCCAATCGCACCAAGCTGGAATTGAAACATCTGATAAGTGAGATAATAGATAACAGCTTCAACTACTCCCAATCGCACCAAGCTGGAATTGAAACTCAGTGCCATCCAAGATTGCGGTTCCTCCTGCACTACTCCCAATCGCACCAAGCTGGAATTGAAACTCAGTACGCTATCACCGACCGTGATAGTCAGTTTACTCCCAATCGCACCAAGCTGGAATTGAAACCGGATATAACTAATTGATTATTGTTTGCTTTTGACTCCCAATCGCACCAAGCTGGAATTGAAACTCATATGGGAGATGGGGATAGATATCACTTGTGACTCCCAATCGCACCAAGCTGGAATTGAAACGCAGGCACTCATGATGTCATTGGTAATATCAGAAGCTCCCAATCGCACCAAGCTGGAATTGAAACGCTGGTTGATAAGATGGCGGACGCTATAGCCTACGCCTCCCAATCGCACCAAGCTGGAATTGAAACGCGCCAGAACTGGTATGAAGTGCTTCGAGTTAGCGTACTCCCAATCGCACCAAGCTGGAATTGAAACCCTAAACGGTATACCTAATGCTGCTCCTATCGCTGACCTCCCAATCGCACCAAGCTGGAATTGAAACATGTTGATTATTTGTTTAGCCATTTTCCTGATCTACTCCCAATCGCACCAAGCTGGAATTGAAACGCGGCTTTATCTGGCCTGTGGTCGTAGATGAAAGAATCTCCCAATCGCACCAAGCTGGAATTGAAACCAGAACGGTATGTATAACTTCAGATTCTGGGGATCCTGACTCCCAATCGCACCAAGCTGGAATTGAAACGTATGTATGATACTTTTCGTCGTTAATTCCTTTTTCCTCCCAATCGCACCAAGCTGGAATTGAAACGTTGGCCCTCTGCCAGCAATCGCAGAAGTTGGTGTAACTCCCAATCGCACCAAGCTGGAATTGAAACGCGCTTAATGTAGCTAAAGAAGGTTTTGCGCCTCCACCTCCCAATCGCACCAAGCTGGAATTGAAACACCGTTTTTTCTCATCATGATCGAATCCGTCCTTTTCTCCCAATCGCACCAAGCTGGAATTGAAACGTACGAATCAGCGTAGCATACACAGCACTTATTGACCTCCCAATCGCACCAAGCTGGAATTGAAACTGCGGTCTTTTCGCTGCTTGGTATCGTCTTCTTTGACTCCCAATCGCACCAAGCTGGAATTGAAACTAGATTTCGGTTTTGACTGGGACAGCGTGCCAGAGCTCCCAATCGCACCAAGCTGGAATTGAAACCCGGTGGCTGCACTGCACCCCGAGCGCCCAGTTATCCTCCCAATCGCACCAAGCTGGAATTGAAACTGCATCTTTCTGATTTGCAGCACCGATTGCCTTTGTCTCCCAATCGCACCAAGCTGGAATTGAAACGGTAAAGTCAGGGGGTGTGGCTCCCTTTGTTAGCTCTCCCAATCGCACCAAGCTGGAATTGAAACGGGTCAACCGTTGTCCGCACCATGGTTCCGGGGTTACCTCCCAATCGCACCAAGCTGGAATTGAAACCTAGTGAAGTGTTGCAGTTGTACAACAACGGACAGCCTCCTCCCAATCGCACCAAGCTGGAATTGAAACGAGGACTTGCGCCTGAAAAACCTTTCTATAGTTGCTCCCAATCGCACCAAGCTGGAATTGAAACGTTCTTTTGCTATATCAATATCATTACCCAAAGATACTCCCAATCGCACCAAGCTGGAATTGAAACAAAAACGACCTTCCTCCAGCACCCGAACGCCGGGTGCTCCCAATCGCACCAAGCTGGAATTGAAACCCCCGCTAAAGCAGGCGGCCGCCGTGGCCGGATATTCCTCCCAATCGCACCAAGCTGGAATTGAAACAAACATCATCCGGCCACTCTCGAACGTAGTCTTATCACTCCCAATCGCACCAAGCTGGAATTGAAACTACTAACATTCAGGCTGTACTAGACCCTACTGGTGCTCCCAATCGCACCAAGCTGGAATTGAAACAGAGGGGGTGCAAGTAGAGCCATCTGGCAGCCCTACTCTCCCAATCGCACCAAGCTGGAATTGAAACTCAGGGTAGACGGCTTTTATATTTGCTCTAGTGTCTCCCAATCGCACCAAGCTGGAATTGAAACGACTGGTGGCGGGTGTATGGTGAGGGTGAATTGGGCTCCCAATCGCACCAAGCTGGAATTGAAACAATCAAAAGTATTGGATCATTGCATTAATAGTTTTTCTCCCAATCGCACCAAGCTGGAATTGAAACACGACGCAAACTCACCTAGAAGTCTGCTGTCAGGCTCCCAATCGCACCAAGCTGGAATTGAAACATGCGCTCTCCCTTGTGGGGGACACGCTAACAGGGCACTCCCAATCGCACCAAGCTGGAATTGAAACATCGTATGCAAAAGATCTTGAAGATGCGATTGAACTCCCAATCGCACCAAGCTGGAATTGAAACGGAGTTGGCGCTGGAATTATAGCCACTTCCGTTTTTCTCCCAATCGCACCAAGCTGGAATTGAAACTTTGCTTGAAAAAATGAAATCATAAATGTTTTGCAAACTCCCAATTGCACCAAGCTGGAATTGAAACAAAGTACGTAGCAAACTTAAAAAGACTAAGCTTGATGCTCCCAATCGCACCAAGCTGGAATTGAAACTAGAGAGATAAAACAAATTATCAAAGTTTATCCAGACTCCCAATCGCACCAAGCTGGAATTGAAACCGGACAAACCCGTTGTGGCAAAACTCCAAAGTGTTGTTCTCCCAATCGCACCAAGCTGGAATTGAAACTAATCAGTCAGATTACAGAGCTGATGGATGAACAGCCCTCCCAATCGCACCAAGCTGGAATTGAAACAGTGTAGTTATCAAGAGAAATCTGCCATTCTGAGACTCCCAATCGCACCAAGCTGGAATTGAAACAGCAGGCTTTCTAAAAGAAGCGATTTATATCTTATAACTCCCAATCGCACCAAGCTGGAATTGAAACTTTGTTCCCTGCGGTCAAACAAAAACGCTTGGTAACTCCCAATCGCACCAAGCTGGAATTGAAACATGGACCGGGGAGTCAGTACAAAGCAAGAAGAAACTCCCAATCGCACCAAGCTGGAATTGAAACACAAAAAATCTGCAAGTATGTGATATCGCAAAAGGCTCCCAATCGCACCAAGCTGGAATTGAAACTAAACGATGGTTTCGAGGACGTTTCAGAATTTCTTAACTCCCAATCGCACCAAGCTGGAATTGAAACATCGCTTGTGCTTTATTTTGCGCTTTCGATGAAATCTCCCAATCGCACCAAGCTGGAATTGAAACGTTGCTTAGTATCAACTGTGGTGGCCTACGTCTTATCCTCCCAATCGCACCAAGCTGGAATTGAAACCTATCGGATTGCTGGGTGAGTATAGTAATGCTTCTCGCTCCCAATCGCACCAAGCTGGAATTGAAACCACTGCAATTTCAGTGCGATTGTTATAACCTGTTTTTCTCCCAATCGCACCAAGCTGGAATTGAAACTGGTAGCAAAAGCGAAAAGGACAAGCACTAAAGTAGCTCCCAATCGCACCAAGCTGGAATTGAAACATTTAGCGATTGATCATTAATCAAATCAATTGAAATCTCCCAATCGCACCAAGCTGGAATTGAAACTAACCACAATCTCCATATCGCAACTTTGCTACCTGATCTCCCAATCGCACCAAGCTGGAATTGAAACAGAGCCTCTGCCGCAAAATCATATCTTAAACATGAAACTCCCAATCGCACCAAGCTGGAATTGAAACAGTTACCGGGAAATCGCTTCTATCGAGCCGGAAATCTCCCAATCGCACCAAGCTGGAATTGAAACAGATAGGTATATCCTGTCGCTGTGTCGTCTACAAATCCTCCCAATCGCACCAAGCTGGAATTGAAACGGAGAAGTCTATTAATAATGAGTATTGGGATCAAGCTCCCAATCGCACCAAGCTGGAATTGAAACTAATTCTAGTTGGAGTTGGTGTATGGTGGTTTTATTCTCCCAATCGCACCAAGCTGGAATTGAAACTTGATTTATAACTAATGTATCAGGTAATCCTTTTATCTCCCAATCGCACCAAGCTGGAATTGAAACCTTTTTGCTTTATTGAGTTCAAAAGCCCGGAAGGCAACTCCCAATCGCACCAAGCTGGAATTGAAACCCTTGGGATCATCTCCGGCTCAATAGAAGCGATTTCCTCCCAATCGCACCAAGCTGGAATTGAAACTCACCCCCTGATACTTTTGCATTGTTTCGGCTAAACTCCCAATCGCACCAAGCTGGAATTGAAACAGGAAAGTTAATTTCTTATGAAGCAAAGGCAAAGGTTTCTCCCAATCGCACCAAGCTGGAATTGAAACGTTTGTGTTATACTAAATTAAATCTATTGTCAATGTCTCCCAATCGCACCAAGCTGGAATTGAAACTGCTTTCTGGCGACGAAAACAGCGACCCTAAGCAGGACTCCCAATCGCACCAAGCTGGAATTGAAACTACAGAGTGATAAGAGACACATTCTGGATAGACACTGCTCCCAATCGCACCAAGCTGGAATTGAAACGTTCGCGGATGGCTGGATATATGACGATGCGGGGCTCCCAATCGCACCAAGCTGGAATTGAAACATGTGCCGACCCGGCAGACCTCAGCACCATAACGGCTCCCAATCGCACCAAGCTGGAATTGAAACCAGCGTGGGCCATGGCCTGAACGTGCAGGATGGTGGACTCCCAATCGCACCAAGCTGGAATTGAAACAAGCTGGTCGAGGGGGTGGGCATAGTTTCGATGCACCTCCCAATCGCACCAAGCTGGAATTGAAACCAGGAAGTTCAATAGATTAGTAGAGTACCCGATCAACTCCCAATCGCACCAAGCTGGAATTGAAACTACTTGCCACCTCCCTTGGCACTTCACGTGCGGTGCTCTCCCAATCGCACCAAGCTGGAATTGAAACAAAGTACAAGCCTACTTTCAAAACAGCTGATAAAGCACTCCCAATCGCACCAAGCTGGAATTGAAACCTATCATGTACTTCGATTGGGCAGAGAGTAACCGGATCTCCCAATCGCACCAAGCTGGAATTGAAACGTAATTATTAACATATCGCTTGACTTCACAGTGCCGGCTCCCAATCGCACCAAGCTGGAATTGAAACTTTTATCCATAACCCGTATGTGTCAGGGTGGTTTCTCCCAATCGCACCAAGCTGGAATTGAAACGCCAAAGTTTTTTGTCCGAAACTGGCCGAAATGGCAGCTCCCAATCGCACCAAGCTGGAATTGAAACGAATAACAAACACAGAACAGCAGTATACCTTCAATGTCTCCCAATCGCACCAAGCTGGAATTGAAACTGGTGGCTGTGTTCAAGCTCTTGCAGTCGGCGATTCTCCCAATCGCACCAAGCTGGAATTGAAACGACGGTAAAAAGCCGTTACGTGCGCCTCGGTTTCTGCTCCCAATCGCACCAAGCTGGAATTGAAACATTACCGCTGTAGGGTGTGCAGCTTGAAGTGCCGCTAATCTCCCAATCGCACCAAGCTGGAATTGAAACACATATCAAAATTATGAGACCCATTAAGGAATTGCTCTCCCAATCGCACCAAGCTGGAATTGAAACGACGAAAAGGAGGAACTATTTTTAATGTGCATGAAACTCCCAATCGCACCAAGCTGGAATTGAAACAAGCGGAAATAAAGCAGCGTGAAATCGATTCACTTCAACTCCCAATCGCACCAAGCTGGAATTGAAACCATCCAAAAACCACCCCGGTACGTAGGGGTTATGAATCTCCCAATCGCACCAAGCTGGAATTGAAACTGCCAAAGGGCTTTAGAGAGATCATAAAAAAATGGGCCTCCCAATCGCACCAAGCTGGAATTGAAACCGTTGAAGTGAACAGCGTAAAGGTTGATGTAAAAGAGCTCCCAATCGCACCAAGCTGGAATTGAAACTTACTTTTTACGTTTTTTGGTTTCTTTCAGTTCAGACTCCCAATCGCACCAAGCTGGAATTGAAACTTAGTGTTGTATCATGCGCGGTTACAACCTTTTCAGGCTCCCAATCGCACCAAGCTGGAATTGAAACCCGCAACCGCCGCAGCCGTAACCGCAACCGCAACCGCCTCCCAATCGCACCAAGCTGGAATTGAAACTCCGCGAATTGGGAGAGCTTAGTTACTAGCGCCCCGGCTCCCAATCGCACCAAGCTGGAATTGAAACAGGTTCCGTTTTGAGCTAACTTGACCCCCAGCTTAGCTCCCAATCGCACCAAGCTGGAATTGAAACTGCAGGAACTTGATAAAATACAAAACTCTGAGTACACTCCCAATCGCACCAAGCTGGAATTGAAACTGCGATCAGGGACGCCGGCGGGATTGACTTCCTTATCTCCCAATCGCACCAAGCTGGAATTGAAACGGCACAGATAGCTCAGGCACAGCGACTATTCGGCGCTCCCAATCGCACCAAGCTGGAATTGAAACGCAACCCCCGACCAGTAACGCTGACCGCTGTCGGTGCTCCCAATCGCACCAAGCTGGAATTGAAACGTGTTGATCGTTGAGGCCAGCGAAGGGGCAAATATACTCCCAATCGCACCAAGCTGGAATTGAAACGTATTTGAATCCGGATTCGCAAGAGTGGCCTCAGTCGCTCCCAATCGCACCAAGCTGGAATTGAAACAGATCAGCACCGACATAGATTACCTGTTTATACCCTCCTCCCAATCGCACCAAGCTGGAATTGAAACTTTGCTGCTCTTTGTACTCGTCACGCAAGCTCTTTACTCCCAATCGCACCAAGCTGGAATTGAAACGAGATAGCTTTTGCAGTGTCAACTCCAATTTGGTCTCCCAATCGCACCAAGCTGGAATTGAAACTTTGCTGCTCTTTGTACTCGTCACGCAAGCTCTTTAGCTCCCAATCGCACCAAGCTGGAATTGAAACCACTACGGTAATCGAAGCGATAAAGGCCTCCCGCAAACTCCCAATCGCACCAAGCTGGAATTGAAACGCGGGATTGACTTCCTTATAGGCGAAGGTGGGATACTCCCAATCGCACCAAGCTGGAATTGAAACGAGTTTGAAGGGCATATGCACATGAATGTGAGCTCGCCTCCCAATCGCACCAAGCTGGAATTGAAACGGCAAAGTTTCATAACTGAGACCAACAGCCCAGGCACTCCCAATCGCACCAAGCTGGAATTGAAACTAAACTTGGAACACGCTATCTCCGGGAGTGGTTGCTCCCAATCGCACCAAGCTGGAATTGAAACTGCTTACTGCTTGCGTCGGTGATCTTTTTTAACTCCTCTCCCAATCGCACCAAGCTGGAATTGAAACCGTAATCCGACCGCCTCCGAATAGGTTAACCCGGTACTCCCAATCGCACCAAGCTGGAATTGAAACTTGCGCAAGCGGGGATACCAGTGTTGGCTCCCCCCACTCCCAATCGCACCAAGCTGGAATTGAAACACTTATCGACAGAGGAAGCCGTTAAAGCATTCTCCTCCCAATCGCACCAAGCTGGAATTGAAACTGGGTCTCTGCTACCGACCTACGACGACCGAAGATCCTCCCAATCGCACCAAGCTGGAATTGAAACGAGCAAAAACGTAATTCACTAATTGTCCTGTTTGGCTCCCAATCGCACCAAGCTGGAATTGAAACTTTTCTGTATTTGATGCTCGTCAGGGGTATTGGCAAGACTCCCAATCGCACCAAGCTGGAATTGAAACTTGCATCTAGCAAATTTGTTAAGTTAAAGAATGGAGCTCCCAATCGCACCAAGCTGGAATTGAAACAAGTAATGTTAGTTGATCTATCATATTTCCGGGGTGACTCCCAATCGCACCAAGCTGGAATTGAAACTTTCTGAAATGTCGGCAAGGCTATCACTTTTAAAGAACTCCCAATCGCACCAAGCTGGAATTGAAACGATTTGCAGAGTTTCAAACTTACATTAACTCAATCTCCCAATCGCACCAAGCTGGAATTGAAACTTGGAACTCAAGCTGTACAGACCTTTGCTGATGCCTCCCAATCGCACCAAGCTGGAATTGAAACGGTCAAACTAGGGTTATTGATTGTTTGGCAATGGAACTCCCAATCGCACCAAGCTGGAATTGAAACTTTAAAGACTGTTTAAAAAAGGTTAATTTATTTTCTCCCAATCGCACCAAGCTGGAATTGAAACGATTTCCTATTGCGGAGCCTGCGTTTTGTGTCATCTGCTCCCAATCGCACCAAGCTGGAATTGAAACAATTTACCCGGTTGCGGCACGTGGAATAGACTTTTTCTCCCAATCGCACCAAGCTGGAATTGAAACAACTTTGATGTAGATACGGTGTATTGGGAGCTATACACTCCCAATCGCACCAAGCTGGAATTGAAACAGCTGAATCATTATACCGAATCCAACCGGTATCGACTCCCAATCGCACCAAGCTGGAATTGAAACTTTGTATTCGTCGTATCTCATAAGTATGTTGAAAAACCTCCCAATCGCACCAAGCTGGAATTGAAACTAGCAAGATATATTTTTCTCAGGTTCTAACTCAGCATCTCCCAATCGCACCAAGCTGGAATTGAAACTTAAGCTAAACTCTAATCTGAACGTATTAAATTGCGCTCCCAATCGCACCAAGCTGGAATTGAAACGTAAATATTACTCTTAGTTGATCTTCGCCTTTAAGTCTCCCAATCGCACCAAGCTGGAATTGAAACGTATACAAAAACAACTGGAAGTATAACAGGTAAGGCTCCCAATCGCACCAAGCTGGAATTGAAACACTGCTGATTTAAATAAAGTACAAGGAAAGAAAATTGCTCCCAATCGCACCAAGCTGGAATTGAAACGACTTGTATAACGAGACATAAAGAGAGATTGCAGCTCCCAATCGCACCAAGCTGGA
>Ga0209066_10006115_pt1 | contig 12411 bp, 12 predicted proteins | sample All_14_2_FD_187198 | JGI IMG/M metagenome (GOLD analysis project Ga0209066, IMG submission 187198) | Freshwater microbial communities in response to fracking from Pennsylvania, USA - Allegheny Zone_MetaG_DW_15 (SPAdes) (version 2) ...
TTTAGGGGGTGCGGGGGTCATGGTGATCTATTTCTCGCAAGATTATTTCCCTAAAACATCTTTTTTGATGCGTTTGATTACAAAAGATGATATTCAATATCTCACCAACAAAAAAGAGAATTGTGACACGCGCGACCCCTTATTCACAAAGGAGCAGGCCCCAGGTGTTCATTTTTTACGATACGGAGACTTCCGGACTCGACAAGGAATTCAGCCAGATTTTACAAATCGCGCTGGTTTTCACAGATGATAATCTGAATATTCTGTCCAGCAAGAAAGTCGAATGCCGCAGATCCCCTTGGGTCGTGCCGGCGCCGGGCGCGTTGTTGACCACAGGCTTTACGCCCGATGATCTGAAAAAAAGCAAAAATTCACATTACGAAATGATGCACGAGGTGGATGACTGGATCCGCTCGCAATATATGCCCGTGATTTTCTCAGGCTATAACACGCTGGGGTATGATGAACCGGTGATGTCGCATAACCTGCACCAGAATTTGCTAGACCCCGGCCTGACGGTGCTGAAAAGCCCGTCCACCGGTGAAACCAATGGCCGTTCCGATATTATGGTGCTGGTGAAGGCCATGGCCATGTATATGCCGGGGGCTTTGAAGCTGGATACGATGAATGATTTTGGCAGCCCCAGCCTGTCGCTGATCAATGTGGCGCAGCAGAATAACGTGCCGCTGGGCACACATGATGCGCATGATGCCATGAACGACATTCGGGCCACCATTGGCTTGGCCAAGGTGATCAAAAAAACCGCGCCGCATATCTGGGATCAGATGACCAAGCTGGCCACCGTTCAGGGCGTGGATGAATTTATGGCGCAGCACAAGATTTTCACCCATGCTTATATGGCCTATGGCAAGGCAAAATCCGCCGTTGTCACCAATATCGCCACGCGTGAAGGCGATACGACAGAAATTCTGTTCGACCTGTCCAAAGACCCTGCCAAATATCTAGCGATGTCGGTTGATGAACTGGCGGATTGCCTGAAGCCGCAAAATGCCAAATACCATCCTTTCCGCCATGCGGGCAAGGAAGGCCAGCCGGTGATGATGACGATTGATCAATCAGATGCCGTCTTGCCGAGCGATTTCGATGAAAAGCAGTCCAACCGCCGCGCCAATATGATCCGCAAGGATCCGGATTTTGCCGTGCGCATTGCCAAGGCTGCGGCCAAGGCGCGCGATGCATCGGTCAAACCCGTCACGCCGCATCTGCCTGAAACGCTGATGGATGAAATGCCCAAAGGTGCCGTAAAAACCAAGCTGGATAACTGGATCAAGTCATTCAACAGCACAGCCACTTGGGCAGATGCTGCCAAACTGGTGCTGGATTTCCCGAAAGATTTCGAAGAAGAATTGAAAACAGATCCGCATATCCGCCGCTTTGCCAAATTCGCAGGCCGGATTGTGTACGAGAATGAACAAGAAGCATTGCCGCAAGACAAGCAGGATATGATGAAACGCCATATTGCGGCCCGTTTGCTGAATCCGGATTTGAAGGCACCCTATATGACGGTTGCCAAGGCCCGCAAGGAGCTGGAGCAGATCGAGCGGGAGCGCACCGCCGGCAAAGAACGCTGGAAAGATGTGACGGATACGCAGATCAGATCGTTGAAGCTGTACTACACATCCATGGAAAAAGAATACGCGCCGTATTTCACACAAGGCGCGCAACCGTCTGTGAACGATAACACGGCCAAGGGGCCGGATGGATCGCACGGTGGCAATGCGCCGCCGTTCGGCAACAGCAATTTGCCGCCGTTCGGCAATGGCGAAACACGCCGTTCTGCCAACGATCGTTTCCGTCCGTAACAGCCATGGCTGCGCCACGTAAAAAAGAACCGTTCATTCAAAAAGGGGATGCTGTGCATATCCAGCGTCCCGGCAATATTTCCGGCACATGGAAAGTATTGGCTGCACGGTTCAAGCCCGCCAGCCTTGATATTGAACTGGTTTTATCACGCAGCAGTGCTTTGACCTTTAAAACCGTTTTCGATGAAGCGACCATGCGTGTGACAAGCCATATACCTGACTATATTTTGAATCGCGATATTGATGTGAAAAGGCCCGTCTCCCTGAAGCCAAAGAAGGGTGGTCCCCATGCGTGAAAAGGATATCCCCGAATTTTTGTTCCGTGGTGCGATTGTGAGCGTTGATGGGGTGGAAAAAGTCGTTAAAGACTTGTGCCTTGCCATCCCCGAAGACAGTCCCAAGTTTGATCTGGATGCGCAGGTGCTGGTGCTGCAATTCAAAAGCGGCGAGATTGTGCAGTACGACCCCAACCGCGTGGAAGAGGTACACGGTCGCGCGCCTGATTTTATCCGCGTGGGGGCAGAAATTTTCTGGCGTGAAACACGCAGCGATATGAAGCAGTATAACGGTGTCTGGAAAATTGAATCTTACGAGGTGGGCAAGGACCCGCTGCGTGGTGATCCGCATACAAAGGTGGAATTGTCTTTGAAACGCCAAGAGGGGCAAAGATCAACCTATCTGCGCCGCGCGTTTAATGCCAATACCATGTATCCTGTCAAAGCAGATGCGCCGGAGCCTGATTTGCCGGGTGCGCTCAAGAAAAGCCTGAAGGTATTAAAGCCCATTACTTTTAAAGGGCAGGGCAAAAATAAAGGGGCAGGGCCGAAGGTTCCTTAAGCCCTGTTCATCATTCTATGAAACGGACATTTCGATGCGGTTGTCACAGGCTTTTCAGCTGTGGTGTCGTTTGTTTTTGCAACAACAGGCCAGTTTTCACGTGGCGTAAAAGTCATGCCAAACCCTTTTTGCGGTGTCATGCTGGTTTTGGATTCAACGGCAGGCATGGCGGCTGGCTGTAGCTCAAGCCTTTCCAAGGCGCGGGCCGTGAAAAGAGATGCTTCGAACATAAACAAAGATTTCCCCGTGCAGGCATGGGCACCTGCGTAAAACGACATATTGGTTTCTGTGTGACGGCCTTTGGCGGCACTGTTTTTTGCTTCGCGCGCGGGGTTAAAATCATGCGCGGCTTTGTGTGATCTCTCGTCTGTATTCACTGAGAAAATCGGCACCATAAAATAATCACCCTTGGCGATTTTGTAGCCGGATTTAAAGGTAAAATCTTCTGTGGCCTTGCGCGGTACAGAAAGATAGAGCGTCGGGTTAATGCGCACCGTTTCAAGAATGGTCTGCTGCAAGTATTCCATTTTCTTGTAATTCTTGGCATCAACCAGCGCGTTTTCGCCAAGCTCGGCACAGACAGCGTTTTGCACAGCGGGGTTGTTTGCAAGGCGGTAAAACAGCCATGTCATGCTTGATGCAGTGGATTCATAACCCGCCACAAATAATTGTGTGACTTGTTCAAATGATTTTTCTTTGGCTGTCTGGCGTTCTTGTGCTGTGGTGGCATCATAAAACCCTGTGCTTTTCAGGATTTCAGAAACGGTTTCACCTTTTTGATATGCCCTTATGTGCGGTGAATGGATATCGGTCATCAGGGTGTCCAAAAACTGCACGGCTTCTGTGTATTTTCTGGACGGTGTATAGGTTTTGAACAAAAGGCTAATTGGGCTTAGCGCTTTTTTGGGGAAATGTTCGTTCAGGTTATCGATATGTTTTTTAATGTCATCTTTTTGTGCTGTCGTGTCATATCCCAAAACGGATTTAAAGAAGGTGGTGACTGCAAAATCCTTGAAATCTTCATAAAGGTCTTTCGATCCTTCTCGCGCAAATTTATCAATCAGCGCATCCACTTCTTCGCCAATCGCGCTTTCGTATTTCGGCAGGTTACCGTGTGTCAGCGCACGGGCAATCACGGTGCGTTGCGCGCTCCATTCCTCATGCATACTGGTGAAAACACCAGACTGGCCAAAAAAGCTGAACAGGTTGCGCACTTCTGGCGATTTTTGAAAAACAGTTACTGCGCGTACCCCTTCGCCGATCATTTCCGGATCGCGGATGATATGCGCCTTGCTGCGCCCGATGCCCAGAACGATGCCATCGTAATTGGCATTAGGATCGTTAAAAGCCTGGTTGAGTGTCTGGGCTGCGTCACGCTTCATCCCCTGCAAAAAACGCAAGAGTGTGCGAGGTGCTTTAAGGTTGAATTCGCGTGTCAGCATATAGGGGGTCTGCCCTTGAGTAAGTGGTCAGATATCGTAACAAATATGCACGTTTATGTCAATAAATCACAAGCTAAGCCCTTGAATATAATCAAAGGCGGAAGCCACCATTTGATTTTTTCAGCTTCACCTGCTTCAGTGCCTGCATGGGGGCAGATAGTTCTGTGAGCGGTTTGTCTTCGGCGATGTTTTCGGCAGGTGCGTGCGGGGGTGTTGTCTTTTCTACAGTGGCAGCTTCCGGCGCAGGCAGTGTCGCTGGGCGCGGTTCAACTGTAAAAGTGACGTTATCTTTTTTGCGCCATGGGTTCAAAACGGCAATCCCGCTGCGCAGGTTTGTTTTAAAACGGCGGAATTTATTGCCAAAAGAAATATCATAAGGGTGCTTGTTCAGAATAATGCCGGATTTATTCGGGTTATTGGTGGCTGTAAAAAAGATGCGCGCTTTTTTGCCGCCATTGGCCCCTTGTATCCGGCGCACACAGGTCGCGGAAAACGCAAGAGCAAAGGCCACCGCCGTATCATCACTTTTTGCACCAATGCGTGTTTTGATTTTCTGGATGGTATCCAGTGCATCTGTCGTGCGGTAGAGCGTGACGTTATATTGCGCGGCCTTATTGCTGCGTTTGTTAAATTCTTCGGCAACGGCGCTGTGCGATATTGTGGCCGTTGTGCCATTGCCATGCAAGACACTGGTCATGCGGCCAGCGCCGGATTGAGCAAGCGATGTTTGGCAAAAATGTAGCGCCTGATGTAATGCCCAGGTTTTTTCCTGCCGTGTATGTGCACACAGTAATTCCAGATTATTTAAATCGAATTCGCTGAGCGCAAAAGTTGTTTTGTATACGGTCACCATGGCCGAAAGCCTTTTTAGATGTCTGCAAAGATGCGCAAGATATCAGCCCGCAGGCTCAGCGTCAAGTTATGGAATTGGCTTTTGATTTCAGCACATAAAGTGCATCCAGCGCTTCCTTCGGGCTCATGCTGTCGGGGTCAAAGGCCTTTAATGCTTCCGCCAGCGGGTCCTGCTTGGGCTTTGCCGCTTCTTTGGGAATGCTGCTAAACAACGGCAGGTCGCCCATGGTTTTGCCGGGCTCCAGCGGGTTCTTGGCACTCTCCAGAATATCCAGTACCTGTTCGGCGCGGGTGATGACAGCGGGCGGCAGCCCGGCCAGTTTGGCCACATGTACGCCATAGGATCTATCTGCTGTGCCAGGTGCCACTTCGTGCAGGAAAACAATTTCCTCTTTCCATTCACGCACGCGCATGGTGTAGCAAGACAGATGTTTCAATCTTTCGGTCAGCGACGTTAATTCGTGGTAATGCGTGGCAAAAAGGGCGCGGCATTTATTGACATCGTGCAGGTTTTCAAGGCAGGCCCAGGCAATCGATAAACCATCAAATGTTGCCGTGCCGCGCCCGATTTCATCCAGAATGACGAGCGAACGGTCCGTTGCCTGATTAAGAATAGTGGCCGTTTCCACCATTTCCACCATGAAGGTGGATCTGCCGCGGGCCAGATCATCTGCCGCACCCACGCGGCTAAACAATCTATCCACCACGCCAATATGGGCAGAGGCAGCGGGCACGTAAGAGCCCATTTGCGCCATCAACACAATCAGCGCATTTTGACGTAAAAAAGTTGATTTACCCGCCATGTTCGGGCCGGTCAGCAGCCAGAGCTTGGTGCCATCCGCCAGATGGCAATCATTGGCAATAAATTCCTGGTTGTTTTGTTTTTTAAGCGCAGATTCCACAACAGGATGGCGGCCCCCTTGAATATCAAAGGCAAGGCTGGCATCCATTTTGGGGCGCGTGTAATTCTGGCGTACGGCAAGCTCGGCCAGTGCGCTTGCCACATCCAGCACGGCAATGGCATGGGCGGTATCAGCAATGGTTTCGCCAAGGGCCAGTACTTCGGCACAGAGCTGTTGGAAAAGTTCCAGCTCCAGCGCCAATGACTTGCTGGCCGCTTCGGAAATTTTGCTTTCCAGCTCAGACAAGGCGACCGTGGTAAAGCGCGCGGCGCTGGCCATGGTCTGGCGGTGGATGAATGTGGCGGTATCTGCAAACAGTTTATCCGCATGGGCGGAGGTTACTTCGATATAATAGCCGATCACATTGTTGTGTTTGATCTTGAGCGTATTGATGCCCGTATCTTTGGCATAGGCCGCTTGCAATTGCGCAATATGCTGGCGGCTGTTGTCGCGCAGCACGCGGAATTCATCCAGCTTGGGCGCATAGCCACGGGCAATAAAGCCGCCATCGCGCGCCAGCACGGGCATGTCGGGCGCAAGGGCGCGTTCCAGCTGGTCAATCAGCGGGTGATGCGATCCCCAGCGGGCAAGCGTTTCGAGTGCGTTTTGCAATCCTTGCGGCAGCGGGGTTTTGTCGGCACCTGCGCTGATCTGCTTATGCAGGCGCACGGTTTGTGACAAGGTATCGCGGATAGCCGCCAGATCACGCGGGCCGCCACGGTCAAGGCTCAGCCGGGCAAGGGCGCGTTCAATATCGGCGCATTGGCGCAAAATATCGCGTGTCTCGTCACGGGTCTTGGGTTGTTCGACAAAGAAGCTGACCATATCAAGGCGTGCGCAGATGTGTGCCGGGTCTGTCAGCGGCATGGCAATGTGGCGGGCCAGAAGACGCGCACCTGCGCCTGTGACTGTCATGTCCATCTTGGACAGCAAGCTGCCTGTACGCTCTCCCGTCATGGTATGGGTGAGCTCCAGATTGCGGCGTGTGGCGGCATCAATTTCCATCACAGAACCCAGCGCCAGCTGGCGCGGGGCAGACAGGCGTGGGAATTTTCCTTTTTGTGTCAATTCAACGTAATCGAGCAAGGCACCTGCTGCGGTTATTTCCGCGCGGGAAAAGCCGCCAAAGCTTTCAAGCGTTGCCACACCAAAATGTTTTTCCAGACGTTTGCGCGCATTTTCGCTGTCAAAACGGCTGTTGGGCTGGATGGTCATCTGGGATTTGAAATCGGCAAAAACATCGAACAGTTTTTCGTTTTGCGTCATTTTTTCGGGCAGCAGAATTTCGCCGGGGTTGACGCGGCTCAAGGTCGTGCCGAGGTCTTTGGCCAGCACGGGCTGCAATGTGAAATCACCCGTTGATAAATCCAGCCATGCCACACCAATGGCGCCGGCCACATCTGCCAGAGCTGTCAGATAATTATTGGCATTTTTGTCCAGCAATGTGTCTTCGGTCAGTGTGCCCTGGGTGACGACACGCACCACATCGCGCTTTACCAGTGCTTTGTACCCGCCGCGTGCTTTGGCTTCTTCAGGTGTTTCGACTTGTTCGCAAATGGCGACTTTGTAACCGTGGCGGATGAGTTTGGCGAGATAGGCTTCGTGGCTGTGCCATGGCACGCCGCACATGGGCACATCATCGCCCTTGCTGCCGCGTTTTGTCAGGGTGATGTCGAGCGTGGCAGAAGCTGTGACGGCATCGTCAAAAAACAGCTCGTAAAAATCACCCATGCGATAGAACACCATGCAATCCGGATATTGTTCTTTCACCGCCAGATACTGCGCCATCATCGGCGTCAGATTGGCGGGCGTGGATGCGGCATCAGGTTCTTGTTCAGAACCGTCATGGGATTCGGCTGTTTGTGGTTTCATAACTCATTTTTAAGGCGATTCAGGGCTAAAAACAACCGTAAATCGGGGATTTAGATGTTCTTGACATGTCATAATATATGGGTAATATGACCGCCAGTTACAAAACAATCCATTCATTATCAAGAAGAAACAAGAGGGTCCATCATGTCCGACCAACCCAATATCAACAAAACTACCGCTTACCTGTCTGCAACAGGTGTGCTGGCTGTCGCATCTTTCGTGCTGGTAACGCCGCTGTGGGTCACGTTGCCTATTCTGGCTGTAGCCGCTGTGCCTGTCGCCATGAACCCGAACCGCAAAGAAATGTTCGAAAAAATCGGCGCAGACATCAAAAGCATTTGGGAAGATGTCAAAACCTATGGCAAGCAAGATATTAAAGCCGTTAAAAACTGGTGGGATAATTTTGATCTGAAAAAATTCGTCGCACCCAAAAATACAGAAGTGCCCGCGGCTCCTGAAAGCAAATCCACATTTAACGCAGATGCCACAGCCAAAAACGATTTTGGCACCAGTGCAAAACCAGGTGTTGAAGCTGCTGTTGAAGCTGCACCGGAAGTGAAAAAAGCAGTACCTGCAGCAAAACCGAAAGCGCCAAACGCGCCATAAGTATTTTTCTGCTTAAAAAACGGGGCCTGTTCAGGGGCCCCGTTTTTTTATTTCGCCTGTGTTGCGGCGTATTCCTGGAATTTTCCCATGAGAGCGTGCCAGCCTTCGCGGTATTCATCCACGTATTTTTGGCGGTCGTCTTCGCTGTCAAAATTTTCCCAGCCGGAATGTTGCAAATAAATGCGGCTGCCTTGCTGGTTTTCGGACAGCATAAATTCAACACGGGTCGGGTTTTTCCAGCCATCGTCCTGCCAGTTCAGTTGTAGGCGCTTGGCATCTTCCAGTGCCGTGACCACGCCTTCAGTATGGCGGGGCATTCCCTCGTTATCTGTCCAGTCCTCGGAGAATTTTCCGCCCAGGCGGCGTTCCAGCAGAACGCCATCGCCCCACCATTTTTCAATATGGCTGGGGTCTGTCAACAAATCCCATGCCGTGCGCGGGGGGAAGGGGATGGCAAATTCGACTTCAATCATATTTGTTATCCTTCCAGGTCTTTGAACGCGGGCAGTGACAAATAACGCTCCGCCATGCTAGGCACAATTGTGACCAGCATTTTATCCGCCATATCTGCACGCTGGCCGAGAATGAGTGCGGCATGAATGGCTGCACCGGAAGATACGCCAACGGGAATGCCGTCTGTCATGGCGGTTTTACGCATCATGGCATAGGCCTCTTCGTTGCTAACTGTGATGATTTCGTCAATCAGCCCTGTGTCCAGAATATCGGGCACAAAGCCTGCACCAATGCCTTGAATTTTATGCGGGCCGGGCGCACCACCGGACAGCACGGGGCTATCTGTCGGTTCAACGGCAATGGTTTTAAAGGACGGTTTACGTTCTTTCAATACTTGCGAAACGCCTGTCAGCGTACCACCTGTGCCAACGCCTGCAATCAATACATCGGCTTTGCCGTCTGTATCACGCCAGATTTCTTCGGCGGTGGTGCGGCGGTGCACATCGGCATTGGCGGGGTTTTTGAATTGCTGGGGCATAAAGGCGTTTTTGTTTTCGATGGCCAGTTCTTCGGCTTTGGCAATCGCGCCTTTCATGCCTTGGTCGGCGGGGGTCAAGACAAGTTCTGCCCCCATCAGGCGCAGCATTTTGCGGCGCTCGTACGACATGCTCTCCGGCATTGTTAAAATCAGGCGGTATCCTTTGGCCGCACAAATAAAAGCAAGGCCGATGCCCGTATTGCCGGATGTCGGTTCGATCACCACGGTGTCTTTGTTGATTTTGCCTTCGGCTTCTCCAGCTTCAATCAGTGAAATGGCAAGCCTGTCCTTGACGCTGGACAGCGGATTGAAAAATTCAAGCTTCAGCACAATATCGGCCTTCACGCCGTATTCGGCGCAGAGGCGCGGGATGCGCACAAGCGGCGTATTGCCAATTGTCTGCCAGATATGATCGTAAATGGGCATTTGGGTTAACCTGCGGCTTTTGCCTGTTGTGTACCGGTGGAGCCAAAGCCGCCTGCGCCGCGCTCTGTTTCATCCAGCGTTTCTACAACGTTCCAGCCGACTTGGGTATAGGGTGCGATGACCATCTGGGCCACGCGCATACCGCGCTCAACCGTAAAATCTTCCTGACCGAGGTTGGCGAGGATGACTTTTACTTCACCACGATAATCGGCATCAATCGTGCCGGGGGAATTTAAAACAGTCACACCGTTTTTGAAGGCAAGGCCGGAGCGCGGGCGGATTTGCGCTTCATATCCTTCGGGCAGGGCAATGGCAAGACCCGTTGCAATCAATTGACGCTCGCCGGGTTTCAGGGTGATGGGGGCATCAACGGCGGCTTCCAGATCTACACCTGCAGACAAAGCTGTTGCATATTGCGGCAGATTCAACCCTTTGGCATGGGACATCTGGACAATGGAAACACGTACGGGTTGGGACATAAAAACCTCCGGAAAGCTTTGAATTTGATACCGTCACAATATAGGGCAAAGGACCCTATAGGACAAGCACACGCCGTGAGGGTGCGGAGCCTTAGAAAAACAGCGGTAAAGTCGCCACAAAGGCAAGCCCGCCCCAGATCATTTGCTCGCGCACGGTTCTTTCCTGCCAGATGAGGGCGCTGAGCATGAGAATCACAGGCTTTGTCAGGGCTTGTACGGTCACCACAACGCTGACCGGATTGATGCTGACCTGCTGGTAAAACTTCAACAACTCTGCCGTCATATAAAACAACCCGGCAATGGCTGCCGATTTGTGCAGGAACGCAGCCTTGAGCAAAGGCACGTTGCGGTAATTGAGCGCGAGGGAAAAAACAAACAACGTAATGTTCGAAACCAGCAACAGCGAAAACCAGTTTGTTTTACCTGTCAGAAAATGATCCATCACGCCAAGTGTCACCCCCAGGGCCACCAGCTTGCCATAGGCCAGACGGCTGGGGCTGCTGAGTTCGGACAGGTGCCCTTTAAAAAAGAAACCGACGGCAAGGGCGAAAAGCCCCAAACATCCGGCCCATTGTTGCGGCGTTAAATTCTCACCCAAAAAGCTGTTGATAACCGCCATAAAACCGATTGTGAGCGGCGTGACGTAATGGCGGGATGATAAACTGACCTGCATCAATTGCTGGCTGATCACAAACAGCAAGTAAAGCAACATACCCTTGGCCATGGCGAGGGCCAGAAGCATAGGGTGAGCGATAAAAATATCCTGCCCCTCTGTCCACAGATGGCCAAAAAAAGGCGCGGCCCCTAAAAGGCCCAGCAGCGTCCACCCGCTGATAAACAACGGTGCCGTGCGGTGGTCCAGTGTTACGCTGCATACTTTCAGGGATAAAAGATGTGCGATGGTCGCAAAGAACAGGACGATGAGTAGAATATTGCCGACGTCCAAAAGCGCCTCCGCACGTTTAAAATGACATGCAAATGTTAGGCGGGTTTATGGGGCGGGTCAATTGCCGGAAATCAGGGGCGGGGCGGCAGGGCCTTCAGCGTTTCTTCGGCGGAAGGAAAACAAACACCGTTTTTCGCCATTTTCTTGACCAGTTTCCAGTATTCGCTGTGCTGGTTGGGTGTATCGTTTTCCGTCAGGTCACGTATCAGGGCAACGTCAAACCCATTTTTGCGCGCATCCATCACGGTTTCATAGACGCAGGCGCTCAGGTTAAATCCGCAGGTCAGCAACAGTTTACGGTTATCCTGCTCCAGAATGTCTTTCAAACAGCTGCCGGCGAAGGCGGAGTCACGCTCTTTGGCAACAAGTGTGTCGCCCTCCAGTACTGCAATTTTATACAATCCGCGTTCTTCTTCGCTATGCGGCTTGTAGGCATTGCGGGCAGAATAGACGATATAAACAGGAATACCGGCCTTGCGGAATTCGGGAATCAGGCTGCTGATCTGCTCGGAGATTTTTTTTGTGCGCTGGTTGCCACGGCCTGCGCGCGGATCGCAAAATTCTTTTTGCACATCAATCACCAGCAGCGCGGTCTCTTCCGGCTTGGGGGTATAATTGATGGTCATTTTCTTCTGCTCTTCTTCGCTCATGTATTTAAGCGTGCGCAGGATTTGGTCTTTTAATTCCATCAAAGCGCCTTTTTCTTCGGTGCCGCTTTGGCGGCTTTGTCGCCCAGGGCCTGCAAGACGGTGGCAGAGTCACTAAATTGTATGCCTTCTTTTTCCATCTTGGCAATTTTTTCTTTGGTGCTGCTGCTGTCGTTGCAATTATCATTGCCTGTCAGGTCGCGCATGACGCAAACATCAAACCCGTTTTTGCGCGCATCCATCACTGTGCTAAAAACGCAAGCGTTCAGGTTGAAGCCACAGGCCAGCAATTTGGTGCGTTGATGGTCTTTCAAAATGGTTTTGATATCGCTGCCCTGAAAAGCACTATCGGCATTTTTGGCGATCAGCACATCTTGCTTGTCAGGCGTGAAAAGGTAGAAGTCGATCTGGTCCGGCTGTTTTTCGCGGTAGGAAAAGTAAATGACATAGGCGGGTACGCCGGCTTTGCGGAATTCGGGGATCAGATCTTTGATGCGTTTGGAAACTTGTTTGGTCTCGGTATTGCCGCGGCCTTGCTTTGGGTCACAAAATTCATGCTGTACATCAATAATCAACAGGGCTAAATCA
>Ga0209066_10006116_pt1 | contig 12409 bp, 12 predicted proteins | sample All_14_2_FD_187198 | JGI IMG/M metagenome (GOLD analysis project Ga0209066, IMG submission 187198) | Freshwater microbial communities in response to fracking from Pennsylvania, USA - Allegheny Zone_MetaG_DW_15 (SPAdes) (version 2) ...
GCGTCCAGACCCACAAGACATTGGGCATCCGCTGAGCGGCCTGCCAAGGAATAGACATGTTCGAGTTGAGTCAGACGTTTTCTTTCGATGCGGCCCACACGCTCAAGCGCAAGGTCGCCGAGCCTGAAGCCGCCGGCAGCCGCCGCATCCACGGCCACACCTACACCGCCGAGGTGATGGTGCGGGGCGAGCGCCAACCCGAGTCGGGCATGGTGGTGGACCTGGCCGTGCTGCGCGCCGCCATTGCCTCGGTGCGTGACCAACTGGACCACCATTTCCTGGACGAGGTCTCGGGCCTGGGTGCACCCACGCTGGAGAACCTGTGCGTCTTCATCTACGCCCGGATCCTGCAGCAGATTCCCCAGGTGGCGGCGGTGGCCGTCTCCCGTGCGGCCGGTGACCGCTGTGTCTACCGCCCGACCTGAGCCCGCATGAACTGGGCTGAGCGCAGTCGCCAGGCGGTCTGGCACCCGTGCACGCAGATGAAGGTGCACGAGCAGTTCCCGCCGCGGGCCATTGTGTCGGCCGAAGGCCCCTGGCTGATCGACGACCAGGGACACCGCATCCTGGATGCGGTCAGCTCTTGGTGGGTCAACCTGTTCGGGCACAACTTTGCGCCCATCCGCGAGGCCATCACGGATCAACTGGGCCGACTGGACCACATCATGCTGGCCGGTCTGACCCACCCGCCGGTGGTGGAGCTGTCGGAACGATTGGGGCGCCTGACGGGCCTGGGGCATGCCTTTTACGCCAGCGATGGCGCCAGCGCCACCGAGATCGCCCTGAAGATGAGCGCCCACAGCTGGCGCAACCGGGGGCAGGCGGGCAAGCACCGCTTCATCGGCCTGCAAGGCGGGTACCACGGCGAGACGGCCGGGGCCCTCGGTGTGACCGACATCCCCTTGTTTCGTGAGTCGTATGCGCCGCTGCTGCGCCTGGGCACCATGCTGCCATCGCCAGACCCGCGCCATGCCCCGCCCGGCGGGAGCGAGGCCGATCACCTGCAGCATTGCATCGATGCGCTGGCCGATCATCTGGCCAAACATCACGCCACCACCGCCGCCTTGATCCTGGAGCCGCTGGTGCAGGGGGCTGGCGGAATGGGCATGTACTCGCCCGACTACCTGGTGGCGGTGCGCCAGTTGTGTGACCAGTACCAGGTGCACTGGATTGCCGACGAGATCGCCGTGGGCTTTGGTCGCACCGGCACGATGTTTGCGCACCAGCAGGCGCGCCGGCCCGATGGCTCGGGCGTCAAGCCCGATTTCATCTGCCTGAGCAAGGGCCTGACCGGGGGCGTGTTGCCCTTGTCGTGTGTGTTGACGACCGACGAGGTGTATGCCGCGTTTTACGACGACCGCACGGTGCATGGGTTCTTGCATTCGCATTCGTACACCGGCAACCCGCTGGCCTGCCGTGCCGCCCTGGCGGTGCTAGACGCGTTTGAGGCGGTCGATGCGCAAGGCCGGGATGTGCTGGCGCGCAACCGCGCGGCCGCCGAGCGCTTGACGCAGCGTGCACAGGTGCTGTCCCGCCACCCCCGCGTCAAGGCCTCGCGCCACCTGGGCATGGTCTGGGCCTGGGAGGTGGACACGGCAGAGCCGACCTTTGCCTCACGCTATCACCGGGCGGCCCTGGCGGCCGGTTTGCTGCTGCGCCCGATCGGGTCCACGTTGTACTTCATGCCGCCTTATGTGCTGACCGAGTCCGACCAGGACGCACTGGTCGATGGCGCCGTGCGGGTGCTGGATCAGGTGCTGGCCGAGGTCGATCAGCTCAGCCCTGGGGCGGCAGGCCACCTGTCAGAGGTCAGCGTGCCATGACCGCCTACTTTGTCACCGGCACCGACACGGGCGTGGGCAAGACCCGCACCAGTTGTGCCCTGATCCACGCCTTGCGTCGCGCCGGGCATGCCCGCGTGGTGGGCATGAAGCCCGTGGCGGCTGGCTGTGACTGGGTGCCTGGGGTGGACGGTCATCCGGGCGAGTGGCTGAACGAGGATGTGGCGCAACTGCGTGCGGCCTCCAGCTTGAGGGTGCCCTCGGCCTTTGACAACCCGTATGCCTTGCCCGATGCGGTGTCGCCCCACATCGCTGCGCGCAACGAGGGCGTGGTGATCGACATCGGTCACATCGAGGCCAGTTTTCATGCGCTGAGCCAGCACACCGATGCGGTGGTGGTGGAGGGGGCCGGTGGTTTCATCGTGCCCTTGCACGAAGCGCCGGGGCAGTTTGCCACCAGTGCCGACCTGGCCACCCGATTGCGGCTGCCTGTGATCCTGGTGGTGGGCTTGCGCCTGGGTTGCCTCAACCATGCCCTGCTCACGCAGGAGGCCATCAGTCGCCGGGGGTTGACCCTGGCGGGCTGGGTGGCCAATGTGGTGGGCCCCGACATGTCCGAGCAAGCGGGCAACCTGGCCACCCTGCAGCAACAACTGCAGGCGCCCCTGCTGGCGCACTGGCCTTTCGAGCCCGACCGTCGCAGCGAAGACCTGGCCCTGCAACTGCCTTGATCAGTGGCCCCAGCCGGTCAGGTGATCGGGCAAGGGCCATGAGGCACAGGCCGCCTCTGCCAGCGGGGGCAGGTGCTGCTCACGCATCGGCAGCACACCGGCCCAGACGGGCAGGTTCAGGTCGTCCTCCTTGTCCTTGGGGCCACCGGTGCGAACCTTGGCACTGGCCTCGCGCAGGGACAGGCCCAGCACGGTGGTGGATTTGAGCTCGTTCACATCGGCGGGGCGCGCCACCTGCCGGCGACCTGGCGCGATGTGGTCCATGAAGGCATCCAGGATGCTGGCCTTGTCGGCGTCGGGCACCACCTCAAAGCGGCCGAAGACCACCACCGAGCGGTAGTTCATGGAGTGCGAATAGGCCGACCGGGCCAGCACCAGGCCGTCCAGGTGCGTGATGCTCAGGCACACCGGGGCACCGCCTGCCAGGCGCTTGACCAGGCGGCTGCCGTTGGAGCCGTGGATGTAGATCCGATCGTCCACGCGCCAGCAGGCCATCGGGATGCTGACCGGGAAAGCGTCGTCCTGATCTGTCGGTGGGTCCGATGGATGATCGATGAAGGCGACATGGCACAGCCAGGCGTCATCGACGATGGCGTGGACGGTGGCGGGGTCGTAGTCGGCCCGCTCGGCGGCGCGGCGCACGGTGTGGCGTGGGGTGTTCATGGGTCCTCCTGTGTGAATGACCGAACGATAGGCAATCCGTGGCACCATGAAAAGAACCAAACATTCATCCATGGATGGAGCCACGAGTGAGCGACCTTCAAGCCCTTTTCACGCCCCGCTGGTTCAGGCAGCAGGCCCGGCGCAGTCGCCTGCCACTGCAGCGACTGTTGTACGAGTTGCTCAAGCAGGCTGTGCAGGCCGGGCAACTGCTGCCAGGCTCGGTGTTGCCGGCCACACGCGAGCTGGCCCGGGACCTGGGTGTCAGCCGCAACGGGGTGATCCACGCCTATGGGCAGTTGACCGCGGAGGGCTATGCCCAGGCCACGCGCCAAGGCACGGTGGTGGTGGCTTGGCGAGCGCTTCAGGGGCCGGGGCCTGAGAACGCAGGCGTGCCAGGTCACGCCGATGACGGGGTCCGCGCCCTGCCTGGTTTGTCGCGCCGTGTGGCGCAGGCCAACCGCCGCCGCACACCGCAGGACGACCTCCTGCCCTTCATGCCCGGCATCCCTGCGCTGGATGCCTTTCCGGTCAAGACCTGGCATCGCCTGCTGGAGCAGACCCGCCGCCACGCCGACAGCGGCGATCTGAGCTATCGCCATGCGGTGGGCGAGCCCGAGCTGCGTCAGGCCATCGCGACCTACCTGCGCGCCGCACGTGGCGTGCGCTGCACGGCCGATCAGGTGGTGGTGACCGATGGCACCCAGCAGTCACTGGAGTTGTGCGCGCGGCTGCTGGCCGACGAGGGGGACCTGGCCTGGATCGAGCACCCGGGCTACGGGGGTGCCCGGGTGGCCTTTCAGCAGGCCGGTTTGCGCCTGCAAGCCGTCACGGTCGATGCCGAGGGCATGGCGCCGCCTGAGGCCTGGTGGCAGGCGCGTCCGCCCCGCCTGATCTACACCACGCCGTCGCACCAGTACCCGTTGGGTTCGGTGCTGAGCCTGCCTCGGCGCCTGGCCCTGATCGAACATGCCCGCCAGCATGGGGCCTGGATCCTGGAGGACGACTACGACAGCGAATTCCGACACGATGGCCCGCCGCTGGCCGCGATGCAGGGGCAGGTGCCCGATGCACCGGTGGTCTACCTGGGCACCTTCAGCAAGACCATGTTCCCTGCCCTGCGCCTGGGCTTCATGGTGATACCCGCCGCTCTGGCCGAACGCACGGTCGGTGTGCTGGGCGAGCTGGTGCGCCGAGGACATGCCATCGAGCAACGGGCCTTGGCGGCCTTCATCAACGAGGGGCATTTCACCCGGCACCTGCGGCGCATGAGGCGTCTGTACCGGGAGCGCCAGCTGGCCCTGCGCGAGGCCATTGAACTGCACTGGCCCTGGCCGGTCCAGGTCCTGGGTGGTCAGGCCGGCATGCACCTGGTGTTGCCTTTGCCAGCGGATTGCCCTGACCAGGTCCTGGCGGCTCAGGCCATGGCCTCGGGCTTGAGTCCGCGCCCTTTGTCGGTGTACGGCACGGGGGGCATCGACGGGTTTCATGGCCTGGTGATCGGTTATGCCAACACGCCGCAGGCCGACATGGCCGGGCATGTGTGCACCCTGGCCGCACTGGCGGCAAAATGCAGGGCATGAACACCCGCCTGACCCGTCTGCTGGGCATCCAGCACCCCATTGTTTTGCCCGGCATGACCTATGTGGCCGTGCCCCGACTGGTGGGCGCGGTCAGTGCGGCCGGTGGCTTGGGCATCCTGGCCTCGGGGGCGTTGTCACCCGATGAATGCCGCCGCGACATCGAGCAGATCCGTGCCATCACGGACCGGCCCTTCGGGGTGGGGTTCAGCCTGGCGCTGCCAGGCGCCATCGATTGTGTCGACGTGGCGCTGCAGGCACGTGTGCCGGTGCTCAACATCTCCATGGGCAAGGGCGACTGGGTGATCGAGCGAGCCCATGCCTATGGCGGCAAGGTGATCGCCACGGTGTCCAACGAAAAGCACGCCCGATCGGCCATTGAATCGGGCGTGGATGGCCTGATCGTGACGGGGCATGAAGCGGCGGCCCACGGGGGCCATGTCACCTCCATGGTCCTGATCCCTGCCGTGCGCGACATGTGCGACCTGCCCATCATTGCCGCCGGTGGGGTGGCCGATGGGCGTGGCCTGCTGGCCGCGCTGGCCCTGGGTGCTGATGCCGTGGCCATGGGCACCCGCTTTGCCACCTCACTGGAAAGCCCGCTGCACGCCAACACCAAGCAACTGGTGATCGACAAGCCGGCCGAGGACACCATCTATTCGCGCAACTTTGACACCTACCCCTGCCGGGTGATGAAGACCCCGGGTGGCAAGCGTTACACCGCGCGCCCCTTGAGTCCGCCCGTGGCCCTCAAGCGCTCGCTGCAGGCGGCCTGGGAGATGGACCAGCCCATGCTGGGGCTGGCCCGCGATGCCATGTCCCACGGCGCGGTGCAGGCGGTTCGCACGGCCTACTTTGGCGCGGCCACCCTGGCCATGCGCAAGGCCATGCACGATGGCAACCATGAAGACGGGGTCCAGCTCATTGGCCAGAGTCAGGGCCTGGTGCACGACGTGGCCAGCGTGGCCGAGATCGTGGCGCGTGTGATGGCGCAGGCCCAGTCGGTGCTGCGGGATTTGAACACCTGCGCTTCAAGCTGAGCCTGAGACCAGGTTCTTGCGCGCGGCCTGCAGGGCCTTCCAGAACGCGGCGTCCTGTGAGGTCGCCATGTTGATGCGCATCAGCGTGGTGGGCTTGCGTTGCGCATGGAACAAGGCCCCGGGCGCGATCAGCCAGCCAGCGTCCAGCATCGGGTGGGTCAGCCGTTCGGTGTCCACGCCCACATCGATCCAGCCAAACAGCCCCTGGGGTGGCGTCACGAACTGGCACCCGGCCTGGCGCGCCAGCGTCTGACAGCGGGCCCGGGCCACATCGAGTTGCCCGATGACGCGCTCGCAGTGCCGGCGCAATTGGCCTTGTTCCATGCAATGGGCCAGGGCCTGCTCCAGCACGGGTGGGGTGGTCAGGGTGGTCAGCAGTTTGGTATTGACCAGGCGGTCCACCAAGTGGGTGGGCGCGGCGATGTAACCCACGCGCCACCCTGGGGTCAGCACCTTGGAAAAGCTGCCAATCGAGATGGTACGTCGCAGGTCGTCCAGCACGCTCAACCGCGTGGCGTGGGCCGGTGCCAGGAAGGCATAGATGTCATCCTCCAGGATGTGAAAGTCGTGCTGCTCGGCCAGCCGCAGCACCTGGTGGGCATGGCCGGGCGACAGCATCACGCTGGTGGGGTTGTGCAGCACCGAGACGGTCACGTACAGCTTGGGGCGATGCGCCTGGGCCAGTTGGGCCAGCACCTGCAGATCGGGGCCGTCAGGGCCGCGCGGGACGGGCAGGATGCGCGCGCCCATCAGTTGGAGGCGTGAGAACTCGGCGGCCCAACCGGGTTCGTCCACCAACACGGCATCACCGGCCTGCACCAGGGTGCGAGAGACGATGTCCAGCGCATTGGCGGCGCCCACGGTGGTGATGATCTGGCTGGACTCGGCCTTGATCCCGAACTCGTCGAGCTTGCGGGACAAGGCCTGGCGCAGGCGCTGGTCGCCCATCGGGTGGCCGTAGTGCAGGCTCAGCGCGGCCAGGCCCTCTCCCTGGGTGACACGGCGCAGCGCGGCGCCCAGCATGGGGGCATCCAGCCAGGCCGGGGGCAGGGTGCCCAGCGCAGGCATGGCGCGTTTGCCGGGCTCATGGAACATGCCGCGGATCAGCGTGGTGGCATCGATGGGCAGCACTGGCGCATCGGGCGAGGCCGCACTGCCCTGCGAGCGCGCCGGGGGGCGCAAGTCGCGCATGCGCACAAAGTAGCCCCGCTGGCTGCGGGCCTCGACCAGGCCACGGGCCTGCAACTGGTCGTACGCGGCCACCACGGTGTAGGGGCTGACCTGGTGGTTTTTGGCGCATTCGCGCACCGAGGGCAGGCGCGAGCCCGGGGGCAGCAGGTGCTGCTCGATGCGCTCGGCAAAGCGCTGCACCAACTGCTCGGTCAGGGTCTGTTCGCTGTCTCGGCTCAAAGGGCTGTTCATGGGGCGCGGACGGTGCTGTGTGGGTGATGTGACCAGCACAGACGGAAGTTACGAGCGGTCATCTGTATTGGTTCTGTGCTGGCAATGGTGCGTACATTGCCACAGATGAACCCAAACTCACAACCCCCAGTCCTGACGCCCAGAACCCTGGGCGTGATCGCGGTGCTCATGTTTGCCATGACCATCCCCATGACCCGCCTGGCCAATGGCCACGGCGATGCGCCTCAGTTGCCCCCGTTGTTCGTGGCGCTGGGGCGTGGCTTGCTGGCGGCGCTGCCGGCGGCGATCTACCTGTGGTGGGTGCGGGCCCCCTGGCCGGACCGGGAGACCCGTCGCTGGTTGGTCGGCGTGGTGGGTGGCGGTGTGCTGGCCTTTCCGCTGTGCATGGGCTGGGCCGTGCGCGAGGTGCCGGCCTGGCACGCCTCGGTGGTGACCGGCATGTTGCCCTTGATCACGGCCACGCTGGCGGCGTGGTGGCTGGGACATCGCCCGCGCCTGGGCTTTTGGCTCGCTGGGTTGGTGGGGGTCTCGCTGGTGCTGGGCTTTGTCTGGTTCACGGCCGAGGCCAGCGCCAGCCCGGGCGTCTCCAGCCCCGATGCGGTGCTGCTGCTGGGCCTGGTCGGCGCTTCGGTGGCTTATGTGGCCGGTGCCCGCGCCACCCAGCGCATGCCTTCGGCGCAGGTCATGTCCTGGGCGCTGGTCCTGGCCTTGCCCGTGACCTTGCCTGGCGCGGCCTGGTCCTGGCTGGCCGAGGGGGCGGTGGGGCGGCCGGAACTCCATCCCTCGACCTGGTGGGCCTTCTGTTATGTGGCCCTGTTCTCCAGCTGGTTGGGCTTTTTTGCCTGGTACGCAGCCCTGGCACGCGACCCGATGCGGGTCAGCCAGTTGCAGTTGCTGCAGCCCTTTGCGGCCATGGCCTTGTCGGCCTGGTTGCTGGGCGAACACGTCAGCCCCTGGGCACCCGTGTTTGCCATCGGGGTGGCTGTGTCGGTGTGGGTGGGGCAGCGAATGATCCAGCCTCGGTGATACCCTTGGCCGATGTCAGTGACCCAAGTTTTTGAACAAGCGCTGGACGAGTGGCGGGCCGCCCATCGACTGCGCATCCGTCGTGTGGTGGAGCCGGCGGTGGCCCCGGCTTTGTTGACCCCCGATGACGAGGCCCTGCGCGGCACCACCTACCTGGTCAACGGCCAGCAACGCTTGTCCTTTGGCAGCAATGATTACCTGGGGCTGTCGCAGCACCCCGCCGTGATCGAGGCCGCGCAGCAGGCCATAGGCCGCTACGGGGTGGGCGCCACGGCCTCGCCCCTGGTGTGTGGGCACAGTCCGGCCCATGAGGCGCTGGAGCAGGAGCTGGCCGCGCATGTGGGCCTGCCCCGTGCGCTGTATTTCTATGCGGGATATGCCGCCAATGTGGGCTTGATCCCGGCCCTGGTGGGCAAGGGCGATGCGATTTTTTCCGATGCCCTGAACCACGCCTGCCTGATTGATGGGGCGCGCTTGTCGCGTGCCGACATCCATGTCATGCCGCACGGCGACCTGCGGGCTCTGGAGGCGGCCCTGGCCGACAGTGAGGCCCCCCGCAAGCTGGTCGTCAGCGATGCCGTGTTCAGCATGGACGGCACCATTGCCGATGTGCCTGCCTTGCTGGCCTTGTGCGAACGGTATGACGCCTGGTTGCTGCTGGACGATGCCCATGGCTTTGGCGTGTTGGGCGCTGAAGGCGAGGGTGTGCTTGCCCACTGCGGACTGGTGGGCCGATCCGGCGTGTCCCCCACCTGGCAAGGGCGCCTGGACCGGCTGGTGTACATGGCCACGCTGGGCAAGGCCGCTGGTGTTGCCGGGGCCTTTGTGGCCGGGCACCCCGCGGTGATTGAATGGGTCATGCAGGTGGCCCGTACCTACATGTTTGCGACCGCGGCGCCCGCCATGATTGCCGAGTCGCTGCGCGCCTCCTTGCGCCTGATCCAGCAAGAGCCCTGGCGGCGTCAGCACCTGCAACAGCTGCGCGACCAACTGGTGCAGGGCTTGGGTCAGGCTCAGGTGCCATGGGACCTGTGGCCCTCGCCCACGGCCATTCAGCCGCTGGTGATCGGGCGCAATGAATCGGCCCTGATGGTGATGAATGCCCTGGACCGCCAAGGCCTGTGGGTGCCGGCCATCCGCCCCCCCACGGTGCCGCAGGGCACCTCGCGCTTGCGCATCTCCTTGTCGGCGGCGCACCAGCCCTCGCACGTGGACCAACTGGTCGAGGCGCTCAAGAAGGCCAGGCCCTGATGTCGGTGCAGGTCCGCCTCATGCAACGTGAGGATGTCCCGGCCATGCTGAACATCCAGGCGAAGTGCTACCCACCCTCGATGAACGAATCGGCCCAGGCGCTGACGGCCCGGCATGAGTGTTGTGGTGACACGGCCTGGGTGGCGGTGGATGCCACTGGGGCGGTGGGCGCGTACCTGGTGGCCTATCGATCCAGGCGAGGCAAGGTGTCCTGCCTGGGCGATGCCTTTGCGCATGAGCCGCAGGCCGATGTGCTGTACCTGCATGACCTGGCCATTGCCACCGAGTGGCGGGGGCGGGGCCTGGCCAGAGTCCTGCTGGATCACGCGCGGCAGCAGGCACTGGCGCAAGGCTTGAGCGGCCTCTCGCTGGTGTCGGTCAATGACACGGTGCCGTTCTGGCGTCAGCAAGGCTTTGAGCCTGTGGCCGATCTGAGTGAAGCTGCCCTGGCGGCGCTGGCCACCTACGACGGGCCGGCCGTGTACCTGTGCGCTTGAGAGGTCGATCCAGCCCCCGTTGATGTCGATCAATGCCGAATCGGTCCCATGCCGATAACTTGCGGCATTTGCATTTGATCGCACCTCCCCATGACGGACAACACCCCGCTGACCCAGGAGGCGACCGCCTCGACCGCCGATCGACTTGAAACCTTGCGCCGCACCAGTGGTCTGGCGCCCTTGCGGCTGCGTGACAAGACCTTTCTGCCCATTGTTCAGGGCGGCATGGGCGTGGGCATTTCAGCCCACCGGCTGGCAGGCAGTGTGGCGGCGCTCAATGCGGTCGGCACCATTTCTTCGGTGGACTTGCGTCGCCACCATCCGGACCTGATGGAACGAACCCAGGACCTGCCGGCGGGCGAGCAGGCCACGCAGGCGGCCAAGCTGGCCATCAACGAGGCCAACCTGGAGGCGCTGTCTCGCGAGATCAAGGCCGCCCGGGCCATGGCAGGTCAGGTCGGTTTGCTGGCCATCAACGTCATGCGGGCCGTGAGTGAGTACGGGTCAGCGGTCAAGCGCGCCCTGGAGTGCGGCATCGACATGGTGGTGGTGGGGGCGGGGCTGCCGCTGGACCTGCCCGATCTGGCTCAGGACCATCCTGACACCCTGCTGGTGCCGATCCTGTCTGATGCGCGGGGCATTCAATTGCTGGTGCGCAAGTGGGAGCGCAAGAAGCGACTGCCCGACGCCATCGTGATCGAGCACCCGCGCCTGGCGGGTGGCCACCTGGGTGCCGCTCGGATTTCGGACCTGGGCGATCCGCGCTTTGATTTTGAGAACGCCATCCCGGAGGCGCTGGCTTTTCTGCGCTCGGCCGGCATCGAAAAAGACATCCCGCTGATCGCGGCAGGTGGCATCCGCGAGTTCAAGGACATCGCCCGCGTCCAATCGTTGGGGGCCGCTGCCGTGCAACTGGGCACGCCCTTCGCAGTCACGCAAGAGAGCGATGCCCATGATGAATTCAAGCGGGTGCTGGCCCAGGCCCGTGATGAGGACATGGTCGAGTTCACCAGCGTGGCGGGGCTGCCCGCACGCGCTGTGGCCACGCCGTGGCTCAGGAACTACCTCAAGGCCGAGGCCAAACTGCAAGCCGTGGCCCACGTCAAACCCCGTTGCACCATGGCGTTCGATTGCCTGTCCCAGTGTGGATTGCGTGATGGCTTGGCCACCTGGGGCCAGTTCTGCATCGACAAGCAACTGGCGTCGGCCTTGCGAGGGGATGTCAAGAAGGGCCTCTTCTTCCGTGGCGTGGGGGCCTTGCCGTTTGGGGATCAGATCCGCAGCGTGCGCGACCTGATGGGGCACCTGCTCAGCCCCGCACCCCAGCCAGCCTGACGGTTGAGCAGGGCCGGCCCCAGGTCAGGCCTGCGTTCGACGCGCCACCATGGCGGCGCTGATGCGTCCGAGGGTGACCTCGTCCAGCGCTGAGGCCGCGGGATAGATGTCGTCTTCTTCCCGTTGCGCGTGCGCTTGATAGCGCAAGGCGAAGGCCTGCGCCGCGTCAGGACACGCCATGGGCTGTCCGGCTGAGGTGGCCTGCAGCCAGGGTTTGAGCTGCTGCCACAGCGCCGACAGCGTCAGGTGTTCGGCCTCCAGCGCATCCATGTGGTCGCTCAGTTCTGCCCCTCCGATCACCCGCAGGGCGGGGAACAGGTCCTGCTCCTCGTCATCATGGTGCAAGGGGGCCGCCACCTCGAAGTAACGCAGGATGGACTGCGCTGCCTCTTGTGCCTGGGCATCCGCGCCGTGGTCGATGACATGGTCACGCAGGCGCAGCGTCAATGCCGTGAAACGGCGGATCTTGTCGTGGCACGCCCGCAGCAGCTCCAGCGGATCCTCAATGCGGGGTGCCACAGGGCGTGTGACAGGGGGTGGGAATGAGCGCATGCCCGATTCATACCACGTGCCCATGGTTGCCGCCTGTCTCGGCTCTTACGTCTGCTGTGCCGCCACCCACCCTGGCAGCTTCACGTGGTACCGCGTGGAGCGTCCGGCGCCCACCTGCGCCAGCATCCCAAAAGCCGCCAGCTCCAGCAGTTCACGAGAGGCTGTCGCTCGCGAGGTGCCGGTGATGTTCTCGTATTTCTTGGTGCTCATGCCTCCCTCGAAGCCATCGGGGCCAGCATGGAGCAGCAGGTTCATCACCTTGCGCTGGCGCTCGTTCAGCGCTTTGTCGCTGTGGCTGAGCCAGAAACGTGCCTTGACCAGCGTGTCATCAATGACGCTGGAGGCGGCTTCACAGGCGGCCTGCATCTGCGCGACAAACCAGCACACCCAGTCCGTGACATCCAGCCCACCGTGCTGAGCACGTTCGAGCTGGCTGTAATAGTCGCCTTGGCGGTCGAGCAATCGCTGGGAGGTGCGAAAGAGGCGACTGGTTTCGCCACTGTCTCTGGCCAGCAGCAAGTCCACCAGCACCCG
>Ga0209066_10006120_pt1 | contig 12404 bp, 14 predicted proteins | sample All_14_2_FD_187198 | JGI IMG/M metagenome (GOLD analysis project Ga0209066, IMG submission 187198) | Freshwater microbial communities in response to fracking from Pennsylvania, USA - Allegheny Zone_MetaG_DW_15 (SPAdes) (version 2) ...
GGTCGACACCAGTTCGGCGTTGCGCCCCGGGTACGCGGCCTCGGGCTTGAGCATCACGTAGGGGGCGCGGGTCATCGACTCGACGCCGCCGGCGACGATGATCGACGCGTCGCCGGTCTCGATCGCCCTACTTGCTTGAATCGCCGCGTCGAGACCCGACCCGCAGAGCCGGTTGGTGGTGCTGCCGGGAACGCTGACCGGCAACCCGGCGAGCAGCACGGCGAAGCGCGCGACGTCGCGGTTGTCCTCGCCCGCCTGGTTGGCGTCGCCAAGGATGACGTCGTCGATGCGGGCGGGGTCGAGGTCGGGATGCCGGTCGAGCAGCGCCTTGAGGGTCGAGCCGGCGAGGTCGTCGGGGCGCACCCCGGCGAGCGACTTGCCGAAGCGCCCGAACGGCGTGCGCACGGCGTCGTAGATCACAGCGGCGGTCATTCGTGGAGGTCCAATCCGGTCAGTTCGCGCAGTTCGTCGAGGGTGGTGCCGAACAGGTCGAGCACCTTCGCGCCCGACGGCCCCACCTCGATGACGGCACGGTCGGTGTAGACGCGGCTGACGCATCCTTTCCCCGTCAAGGGGTACGAGCAAGCCGCCACCAGCTTGCTCGTACCGTCCTTGGTGAGCAGGTCGGTCATCACCCAGACCTGCTTGGCTCCGATGGCCAGATCCATCGCGCCGCCGACCGCCGGGATGGCGTCGGGTTCTCCGGTGTGCCAGTTGGCGAGGTCACCGCTGGTGCTCACCTGGAACGCACCGAGCACGCAGACATCCAGGTGCCCGCCGCGCATCATCGCGAACGAGTCGGCGTGGTGGAAGTACGCCGCCCCCGGTTCGGCGATCACCGGGATCTTGCCGGCGTTGATGAGGTCGGGGTCGGTCTCTTCTTTGGTGGCCGCCCGGCCCATGCCGAGCAGGCCGTTCTCGGTGTGCAACGTCACGTCCTGCTCGGGGTCGAGGTGGTCGGCCACGAGGGTCGGCGCGCCGATGCCGAGGTTCACATAGGCGCCGTACGGGATGTCTTTCGCCACCCGCTCGGCGAGTTCGTCTCTGTTCAGAGCCATGCTCGGTCACCCACTTCCACGACCCGGTCGGTGTACAGCGCCGGGGTCACGATGCTCTCGGGGTCGAGGTCGCCGACCTCGACGATGCGGTCGACCTGGGCGACGGTCAGGGTCGCCGCGGTCGCCATCACCGGATTGAAGTTGCGGCTCGTCTTGCGATACACGAGGTTGCCGAGGCGGTCGCCCTTGAAGGCGCCGATGAGGGCGACGTCGCCCTTGATCGGGCTTTCGAGCACGTACTCCCGGCCGTCGATCACCCGCGTCTCCTTGCCTTCGGCGAGAAGCGTGCCGACGCCGGTGGGGGAGAAGAAACCGCCGATACCCGCGCCGCCCGCTCGGATGCGCTCCGCGAGGTTGCCCTGCGGAACGACCTCGAGCTCGATCTTGCCCGCGCGGTACAGCTCGTCGAACACCCAGGAGTCGACCTGGCGGGGGAACGAGCAGATCACCTTGCGGACCCGCTGCGCCTTCAGGAGGGCGGCGAGGCCGGTGTCGCCGTTGCCGGCGTTGTTGGCCACGATGGTCAGATCCTTCGTGCCGACCTCGAGCAGTCCGTCGATCAGCGCGATCGGCTGACCCGCCAACCCGAAGCCTCCGACCAGCACCGTGGCGCCATCCGGGATGCCTTCGAGGGCGGCAGCGACGTCGGGGACGATCTTCGTCCGCATTCGGATGTCCTCACCCGCTCGTTCGGGATGCGTACGAGCGTTCTCTCTGAGAACAGTTTAGGCGTGTTCGGCCCACAAACTCAGACGAACTTCGGCGGCCTGCTGGGCTTCCGGTGTATTCGCTGCTTCTTTGACCATGGATCTGGAGTTGACCTTGCCTCGTGCCGGCACTCTAGGCTGCGCTCGCTCGGGACTTCCGAGAGCTGGTCAATCAAGGTGAGGCCGCCGCCTACGACACACCCAGCCGACGACTGCCATCGCTGCCCAGGGGACGCTCACTATCGCCGTGGCGAGGAACAGCGCGTCCTGCCCCCGCTAGCCGATCGCGAGGCCAAGGGCGCTTCCGCGCTGACGGTGTGTCCCGACAAATCGCTCGGGTTACCTCGGGGCGCTCTAATTCCCCGACAGATTTCGCAGCAAGCACTAGCGTGTGGCCCAGCGATCCAGGGAGGACTCGTGCGCTTCAGCAGCCACTTCGGCGTCACCAGGACGCCCGCCGACGACTGGTTCGACTGCGAACTCTCGACTGACACGCCGCTCTACGTCGACCCCTTTCTGGTGTTCGAGGACAAGGACCCTTTCTGGTCCGAGACGCGCGACACGGTGGTCGAGTTCTTCACCCTCGCCCTCAACTTCGTCCGCCTCGCAGAGGGAGACGAGACCTCACCGCACTGTCTGAAGGCCGTGCGGATGCTGAGGTTCCCCGAGCCGAGCGAGTTCGCCCTCGGCCTCTCGATGGGTCACCCGAAGGGATCGGGTGCCGGGTTCAAGTACGCCCGGAGGATGACCGAGGCGCTCGACTTCTTGGCCAGCCGAGGGCTCGACAAACTCGAGCACATCCAAACCTTCTCGCTGTTCTGCGAGGGGCTCGGCGTTGACCGAATTAGCGACATCTTCTGCGACATCGTGAAGGCCAAGTTCGTCGAATACACCCAGGCGGTGGCCGCGAGCCACGGGATTTCCGTCGAGGAAGTTCCGATGCGCGCAGCACGCTGGGGCAAGACCACTGGGCGCTGGGACATGTTGCGGGTTGAGCTCCCCAAGAGTCCGATCACCGACGAAGGCGTGCTTCTCGTCCCGAAGCGGTTCCTGAAGGACATCCCCGTTGTCACGCCTGACTCGTTTTGGACTTGGGCCGACGCCAGCGTAGGACCCGACCTTCGCGCGGAACTCAACTACGAACTCAACATCACCCTGTCCAAGACCGAGAAGCAGGAGGCCGGTCACCGGGCAGCGTGGAAGCACCCCGACCTCGTGGTCGACTACCTGAACGGCGTGGCCAAACAGGACGACGACCCCTACGACGTCGACGTCGACCCCAAGAGCCTCGTCAAGTGGGCGGAAATCGGACGCGCGGCAGCCGCCAAGCAGGAGCCCCTGACGGCGCCGACCACCAAGGACGACTTCGCGAAGTGGGTGGTAGCGCTCGCCGAGGAGTTCCAACACGCCGTGGAGCACACCGACCTCTGGATGGCCCTCTGGAACGAAGGCAGGACGAAGCCTCTCCCCGAGAAGATCGTCCAGGCGATCGCATCGACCTTGTTCGCGGCCCACTGTCGGTACGCCGACGTCAGCCTCACGCGAGAGAGCAACATCGGGCGCGGGCCTGTCGACTTCAAGTTCGCGCAGGGATGGGACAAGTCGGCGCTCCTCGAAGTGAAGCTGATCCCAAGCACCCACTTCTTCTCGGGCGCGTCGAAGCAACTGCCTCAGTACGTGACCAGCGAGCGAGCCACCATCGGCGTCTACCTCTGCGTCGGTTACTCGGACGCCGACTTCGACCCCAAGCGCACCAAGCCCATCGAAGACACGCTCGCCGCCCTCCGCAAGCAGAGCGGTTGGACGCTCGAAGTCGTCTACGTCGACGCTCGGCCCGGAACCAAACAGTCCGCGTCCAAGTTGTAGCCAGGCCCTATGCTGGGCCCACTTCAGTAGCACTTCTCAATGTTGAAGAGGTTGTTGTGGGATCAGGGTTCAGAACGCTTCCGCCTGAGATCAAGGCGCAGATCGACGCGATTGGCGACGTCAGATTCGTGTTCGGCGCAACACGTCGGTACTCCCCCGAACAGCAGGCCTCGTGGGTCGACGCGCTCGGTCTCGACGAGTTCGACGACGCCACCTGGATGGGCATTCCCCCGGCCACTACGGGTCGTTGGTCGAAGTGGAACATCACGGGCCGGCTCAAGATCCGGCGGGACCTGCCGAAGGTCTGGCACTCATGGAGCATTGACGCTCCCGACTTCAACGGCGGCGGCACTCACCCGGTCACGTTCAGTCGCGAGGTCTACCAGAAGCAGCGGCTCTACGGTCGGCAGATTGAGGCGTCGGTGTCGCTGGTGGATGAGCCACTCGACATGCTCGTCGGCACCGTCTTACTTGAACTCCAGGGGCCCTACGACCCGGCTATGGAGGACGAGTACCTCTACGCGGCCTCACTCGCGAGGACCTGGTTCGGGAGCGTCTCGGTCCTCCCCTTGGACGAGGCTGGCGTGCCCCAGATACCCGACTCGACCTTCGGGTGGGAGTTCCTGCCGGATGGTACCCGCGACGAAATCCGCGAGGTGCTGGAGCGTCGGTTCGGACCTCGCACCCCGCGCGATCAGGTCGACGTGATGGTCGACCGTCTCGTTCGCGTGCAGTCCCTTCGCCCCGAACGGCGGATGGTCGGCACGACCGGGCTGCAGCGCTACATCGGGTACCAGTTCGGCCCGGACTTCGTGGCGTTCGAGAACCCCAGGGTCGGGAACGCGCTCTACATCCTCCGCGGAGATTGGCAGGAACTCAGCCAGTTGTCGCGTTCGCAACTGCTCGCTTCCCGCCAGGGTGAGTTCGACCGGATCATCCACACGGCAAACTGGTTCGACAAACTCCGCCTCGCGGTCTTCGACTACCGACAGACGCCCTAGGTTTCCGACGGGAGCGTCAGTCCTCCCGCGAAATCAGAAATCGTAGACGATCCCCGCGAAGTCGCCGGTGTACTGCACTGCTTCGTCGCCAACTTTGACCTTCGACTTCCTGGGGTCGAGTTCTTGCTGAACCCGGCTCTCGTCGCTATTGAGCGTCTCGTGGCGCGACGAGCCCCGGGTGAACATGTCAGCGATCCCCGCGGACTCGTATCGACGGAAGGTGCGCCCCACGGACAGTCGCTCCGTAACCGAGATGATCTTCACCAATGTCTTGGCAATCTCGACTGAATCGAGGACTTCGCCTGTGTCCGGGTCCGTGATGTCCGCGCCCGCATCGCTGAGGATCGCAAACTTCATTCCGATCTCTACACCGACGTCAGTCCCGCGGTTGAGCGCGAGGTCGGTGTTGTTAAGGATGCGGGCCACCTTGGCGGTGATGAGTTCGGTCATAATGTCTCCGATTCTCCGTTCCGAACGACCGGTTCGGGACGAGTGGGCACAAGGTCGGGGTATGACTCGGCCCAGTCCTTTAGGTTCGAGTCGAGTTGTTGCTCCAGAACGCTCAGTCGCACGCTGAGTTCGCCCACCGCCGCACGTAGGCGGGGAGCGGTGCCGTCATCGAACGCATCCTCCGCGATAGATCGCGTCAGAGCAACGCTCTCTCCAGCCTGAGCAAGATGGCGAGCCGCCATTCGCGAAGCGCCGAGGTTGGGTTCGCCAGGCCGACGCGCGAATAGCAATGCTCCACCTGCGTTGAAGATGGCGCCGATGACAACCAGCAGCGCACTCTGGGAAGCGGACGGTGGCGTCTCGGAGGAAGCCGCGAATGCCAGCCAGACAGATAGGGCGAGACCCACAAGGAGCGCTGCTACACCGGCGAATTGGAAACGCCGACGGACTACCCACGCCCAGAAGCGTTCGCCGCGATCCATGACGACATACTGGCGCACTGGGCCGCAGTTCACATCGTCTTCAGGAGACCACATCCAGAGCAGCGCCACGCGGCCCGACCGGCAGCCATCGGGACGGGGCATCGCGGGCAGTTCGGCGCGGTCACCGCTGCCAGGTCATCGTCCTCGTCCACGCGGGGAGCGTACTCCCGAAGCCACAGACGCCTCTCCGGCGACCTGAGAGCCTGTGGACGGCTCAGAGGGGCGGGAGAGCTCCTCCGCGTCACGGGAGACCCTGCGGAGCGTCGAGGACAGGCTGGCACGCCGTCGCCTCACCGGCCATGCTGACTCCCATGGACCTCGCGCCGCTCACAGCCCTCATCACCCCGCTGCTCCCTGTGGCGACAGCCCTAATCGGCGTGTTGGCGACCCTCGGTGGTGTCCGCGCCAAAGCCAAGTACGACGCCAAGGTCGAGGCTGCCAGGGTGACGCGCGAGGAGGCGAAGGAGGTCAAGCAAGCCGAACAGGCTGTTCGCGACCGGGTTGCCGCACGCGCGACCGAGATCGCCGATCTGTTCCTCGACGAACTGCAAGAAGTGCGACAGTTCGACGAGGACGCCTATCAGGTCGGCTTTCCGATCTGGTACGAGGAGCGGTGGCGAACCACTGGTGACATCCCGTTCCGCCGAGCCATCTCGCGTGTCGAGGACGCTGACGAGCGCACCCGCTTGATCGAGATCCTTGACTCTATCGACGACTTCCAGGCGCTCGCCGACTGGAAGTATTGGGCGACTGGTGAGAAGCGTTGGGTGGAGGAGGTGCTCACCCTCGGATTCGACCTCGCGTCGACGATGGCTCGGGGACAGGAGCCGGACGCTCGGTTCGATGCTCAGTACAAGGAGTTCCGAACGCACGTCGACGGGCTGGCCAGTTACCGCGATGACCAGAGAGAGGCCGCTCGTCAAGCGCGTACAGATGCGGCGGCTGCCGAGGACTCAACAGCGAACTAACGGGCCAGCGCTCCCAGTTCCGCCCACCACTCCAGCCTCGTCGAGCGCCCGTCGTAGGACGCCCGCCGGTTCGCACCGCTTGGGCTCGGCAGCACGAACACCCGAGCCGGGCCGATCTGCCAGGGCTGGAGTCCGAGGCCAGGCGTCGAGTGGCCGAGCCACTTCGCTGTCGCTGTCGCCCCCTCCTTGCTGGTGAACGCGAGGAACCGGGGCTGCCACTTCTCCATCGACCGCACGAGCCCCGGCACGTCGTATTTCAGCCCGCGGTCGTGCGACTGCGTGACACCGGGCGCGAGGTCTGTCAGGCCGAGTCCGTGCGCGGGGAGGTTGACGTCGTCGTCTGGGCCGAGTCGCACCGGCGACAGGCTCGAGTCGGCGAGCAATGACCAGAACTCGTTGCCCGCCCCGGCGTAGTAGTGGCCACGAGCGGCTGAACGCTCAGCGACCGCCGTCCCGCAGAACACCACACGAAGGTCGGAAGCAAGGATCGGCGCAAGACCAGCCATGGGTCGAACCTAGGCTGCTGGCCGCCGTCAGGGCGCTCGACACGAAGCCGCTGTGGGGACCGACGTCCCGCACGGAAACCGCACTGCTCGACGAAGCGATCGAGCGGATGACGGATGCGCCCTGCGGGAAAACTCGAACAGGATCGCGCGATCGCTACTGTGCGACCGAGCGATCAAGCGTTGCTCGCGACGCTAGGGATGCCAACATCCGGAGCTTCTCTGCAGCATCCGACCCGGCATCGGGGTGGTAGATCACCAGCATCACGCGATCGGCGCCGCTCACCAGCAGTTTCTCGCGATTGAGTTCCAGCAGACCGACTTGCGGGTGATCGAGTTGCACCGCCACGGACCCCGACAGAACGCCGACGTCGTGCCGCGCCCACAGGTCCCGGAACAGCGGTGACGCGAGGGACAGTTCCCCGACGAGTTCGATGAACCGCGAATCGTCGATGTCGGTGCCGACCGATTCGCGGAAGCCGGCGACGAGGGCGGCCGCTGCGCGCTCCTGCTGCGGGAACATGGCCTGCTCGGCGGGGTCGAGGAAGACATCCCGAAGCCGGTTGCCGCCGGCGACGAGTCGCGGCGAGAGGGCGGTGGCGAGCGGGTTGGCGGCGAGCACGTCGAGGTAGCGGCCTTCGACGAACGCGGGCAGGTCGAGCAATGACAGCAACGACAGGATGCCGGGCGGCACGACTTCGCGGCGCACCGACGCCCGACGACCCCGCCGCGGCTTCGTCGCGGGGAGCGCCAGCAGGTAGGCGGTGGAGCGCTCATCCAGCTGCAGCACCCGCGCCAAGGCTTCGAGTACCTGCGCTGACGGGTGGCGATCGCGGCCCTGCTCGAGGCGCAGGTAGTAGTCGGCCGAGATGCCGGCGAGCATGGCGACCTCCTCGCGGCGCAGGCCGGGCACACGGCGGGTTCCGAGCACCGGGATGCCGACCATCTCGGGCGTGACCAGTTCGCGCCGCGCCCGCAGGAAGTCACCCAGCTGGTTCGACTCGTCGGCCACGGCACCACGGTAGCCCCGCACGCTGGAGCGATCCTGGTCCCCGCACTCCCAGGATGGCGGCGGTACTGGTTGCCCCCTCCGCCCGCGAGCACCCTGGGCTCATGACTCAGCAACGTGTTCTCGTCACCGGTGGCTCCGGCTTCATCGCCGGCCACGTCATCCTGCAGCTGCTCGACGCCGGCTACCTCGTGCGCGCCACCCTCCGCTCGCTCGACAAGGAGCCCGCCGTGCGCGCCACCCTCGCCGAAGCCGGCGCCACTCGTCTCGACGCCCTCACGTTCACCGAAGCCGACCTGCTCGCCGACGCGGGCTGGGCCGAGGCGATGGATGCCGTCGACTTCGTCATGCACGTCGCCTCGCCAGTGCTGCCCGGTCACGTCGCGAACGAAGACGACGTGATCGTGCCCGCCGTCTCGGGAACCCGCCGCGTGCTCGAAGCCGCCCGGGATGCCGGCGTCGCCCGAGTCGTGCTCACCTCCGCGTTCCACGCCGTCGGCTACGGCTACCGGCCCACCGACCGCGTCTTCACCGACGACGACTGGGCGGTGCTCGACGGGCCTGGCATCACCGCCTACAGCAAGGCGAAGGTGCTGGCCGAGCAGACCGCGTGGGAGATCGCGGCCGACAGCGGGTTGGAACTGACGACGATCCTGCCCGTCGCCGTGATGGGCCCGGTCATGGGGCACGAGGTCTCGGGATCGAACCACATCATCCAGCACATGCTCGCCGGCGGCATGCCCGGAACCCCCGACGTCTACATCCCGATCGTCGACGTGCGCGACGTCGCGCGGGCGCACCTGCTCGCGATGACCACTCCGGATGCCGCCGGCCAGCGCTTCCTCGTCACCAACGGCCGCACGATGCCGCTCGCCGAGGTCGCGGCGACCTTGCGCGAGCACCTCGGAGCGGCCGCCGCGAAGGTGCCGACGCGGAGGATCCCGAGCTTCGTCGTGCGGCTCGCGGCGCTGTTCAACCCCGAGTTCCGCGCGGCGCGCTACGACCTCGGGTTCGCGCGGCAGGTGTCGGCGGCGAAGGCGCAGCGGATGCTCGGCTGGACGGGCCGCCCGCCGGAGGAGTCGATCGTCGCGGCGGGGGAGAGTCTTGTCGCGAAGGGTCTTGTCGGCTGAGGGTTTCGGCTGTCGCCGCCCCGTTACAGATGACCGCGATGATCGAGGATCCGCTGCAGTGCGACATCCGCAGCCTCCCGGCAGGCTTGGGGCGGACCGAGTCGCGCAAGGTATCGGCCGGCGTCGTCGACGGCGTAGAACTGCACCAGCATCGCGACGAAGTCGACGACGGCGATCCGCACCTCCATCCCGTCGAAGCCGTCGTCGAGGTCGATGATGTCGGCGATCCTCGCGGCGACATACTTCTGGCTCGCCTGCCGGGCTTGAACGCCCCCGCGACGCAGGCGGGGGCGCGGAAGGTCGCCGGTTCGGGTGAGACGCCCGGCGGTGCGCGAGGTGAAGCGGGTCTTCACCTCGAGTGCGACCAGTTCGTCGTCGATGACGGCGACGAGATCGAGATCCTGGCGCCCCTGGTCGCGCTCCATCCCGGCGTCAGCCGTCGTCACCACGATCGCATCCGCTTCCTCGAGCAGGACCGCGACCGTCTCCTCTCCGAGCGCGCCGATCTGCGCATCCGTCGCACCGCCCAGTTCGACGAGGAGGCGGTCGGCTCCGACGAGGGCCGCGTCATCGAAGCGGTTCCGGAACGTCTCGGCCTCGTGGCCCGACGCGGAGACGAGTCCGAGTTGCACGAAGCCGGGCACGGGCAGGGCGTCGAGGTAGAGGGCGTGCGCGAACATCAGCCCCCGGGTCGTCGTCGCCGCGCGCCGTTCGAGCGCACGATAGCGGCGACCGTCCCGCGACCACCCGGAGTTGAGGGCGCGATCCTGCACGTAGAGGTTGGGGCCGAACGAGCCGCCCGAGGTGAATGGGATGAAGTGCCCGCGGTCGACACGCCGCTCGCCGAACTCCTCGGCGAGGGGGTAGCCGCGCTGGTACGACGCGTCGCGTGCCGTGTCGGGTGGCGCCGGTTGCGCGATGACGAGCACGGTGCGGTCGTACTTCGGGTTGGCGTCGAACAGGAACTCGGCCCCCAGGTAGGCGAAGGTCGTCAGGTGGGCGTCGGGGAACTGCTCGAGGTACGCGGCGGCGCAGGCGTCGCTCAGGGCGTCCGCGGCCTGCGCCGGCGACCCGGTGGCATCCGCGAGCACCGTCACGATGTCGATTCCCTGGATCATCGGATGCGATCTTGCGCCGTCGCGGTCAGGCTGTCATGCGTCAGCATCAGCGGAGGTCAACGGAACGTCAGCCCACGAGCTGATGGGCGCGCTGGTGCGACACCTTGAGGATCGCGCCGATGTCGCGCACTGGCACGTTCTCGTCGGCGAGGCGCCGGGCGAGGCGGCGGGTCGCCTCGGCCACGCGTTCCCGGGCGGCTTCGGCCTCAGCGCGTTGTCTCTCGATGCCGGCGACCTCGGCCGCGACGTCGACACCGTGCACGTCGATCACCGAGACGTCGACGTCGACGTCGTCCACCGAGATGTCCAGGACCGTCGCGATGTAGTCCCGGGCCATGAGAGGCGCCTCCTCGAGGCGGCGGGCCTGGGTCAATCCGTCGATCGCGGGGATGCGCACCATCCACCATTTGCCGTCGCGCGTGACCACGACGTCGTAGCGGTTCATCCTCGCGCCTCCTTGATCTTCTTCAGCACTTGGCGGTACACCCCCGGTGAGATCACCGGATGACCATCGGGGATGGTGATCGTCACCGAGTTCTTCTCGTAGACCGTGTGGCTCCCGCGTGAGCGTACCGGCACGAAGCCCGCCCGCCTGAGCTCACGGACCACCTTCCGGGTGGGTTGCTCGCTGACCATCAGAATAGTCTAGAAAGACTAGACATTTCCAGATGTGCCGGCGTCGGCGTCTGGGGGTCGTGCGCGGCGAGTGTGCGTGGGGAGGAGTCAGTCGCGCCAGGAGTGCTGCGGGGCGTAACCGAGCACGTCGCGGGCGTGGTCGATCGACAGCAGCGTCTCGTGCTCGCCGAGCTCGCGGGTGACCTGCACCGCCGGGAAGTACTCCGCCATCAACGACGCCGAAGACCGCTCCATCACGGTGTCGGCGGCCGCGACGATGAACCGACCGAACCCCGGCCTGCCGGCATCCAGGGCGCGCATGATCGCCTGCGCGCCGTCGCGCGCGTCGATGTAGCCCCACAGGTTCCATTTGCGGCTCGCCGGGTCGCTCTGGAACGCGGCGAACCCGGGGTAGTCGTCGGGGGTCATCACGTTCGAGAACCGCAGCGCCGTGATCGAGAGGTCGGCATCCCAGCGCGCGACCTTGCGGGCGAGTTCTTCTTCGAGGTGCTTGGTGAGCGAGTAGACGCTCTCGGGGCGGGTGTCGTACTGCTCGTCGACGGGCGCGTAGGGCGGGTCGATGTCGAACGGCAGGCCGAGCACCGTCTCGCTCGAGGCGAAGACGACGCGGCGGATGCCTGCCTTGCGGGCCCCGTGGATGACGTTGAAGGTCGCGAGCATGTTGTTGCGGAACGTGGCCACATCGGTTTCGAGCCCCGGCGCCGGAACGGCACCCAGGTGCACGACGCCGTCGAGTCCGCGGTGCCGCCCGTCGATGCCGCTGAGGGCGTCGAACACCGAGCCTGCGTCGATGAGGTCGATGCGCGTGAACCCGGCGCGGCGCGGCCCGGCGAGGTCGAGGGCGACGACGTCGTGGCCGGCCGCCCGCAGTTCGTGTTCGACGACGGTGCCGAGCTTGCCGTTCGAGCCGGTGAGTGCGAGTTTCATCAGGTCCAGTGTCCACCCCGGCGAGGGGAGTCGCATGCGCGTCGAGTTCGACGACCTCGTCGTCGCGCCCCTCGCGGCCGACGACCTCCCGGCGTTCGTCGCGTACCGGCGCGAGCCCGACGTCGCCCGCTACCAGGGCTGGACGCCCGACTTCGACGATACCGACGCCCGGCAGCTGCTCGCGTCGCAAGCGGGGCACGACTTTCCCGCGGTGGGCGAATGGATGCAATTCGCCGTCCGCTCCCCGTCGGGGGACCTGCTCGGCGACGTGGCGGTGCACGTGCTCGACGACCAGCCCGACAGCTACGAACTCGGGGTGACGGTCAGCCCGGCGGCGCAAGGTCGCGGGATCGCCCGCCGCGCGCTCGCGGCCGTGATCGACCATCTCGTCGCTGCCCGCGGGGCGCACCGCGTCATCCTCACCCTCGACGAACGCAACCAGCCGATGAAGCGGGTGTGCGCCGCCCTCGGGTTGCGGCACGAAGGCACCGCGCGCGACGCCGACTGGTTCAAAGGGGAGTGGACGAGCGTCGAGACGTGGGCCGTGCT
>Ga0209066_10006121_pt1 | contig 12401 bp, 7 predicted proteins | sample All_14_2_FD_187198 | JGI IMG/M metagenome (GOLD analysis project Ga0209066, IMG submission 187198) | Freshwater microbial communities in response to fracking from Pennsylvania, USA - Allegheny Zone_MetaG_DW_15 (SPAdes) (version 2) ...
CACCAACGCCCCCTTAATCGCAACTTCGCCGGGCCGTTTCCACGTTGAAACAATCGTTCTCATCGCTACAAATCCTACCCACCCCAAAGGGTCTCGCACCCTTCAGCCAAACTAATGGCAAGCCGACATTGTTACAATAAAGTGCATGAAATCGAATGAATGAGGTAACGACGACTCCTCCTAACGAGAATCCGGCCGAGACTCAAAGTTCGGCACAAATTAGGAACCAGCGAATCAAGCTCTCCGCTGTTTCATCAGTCATATCAAAAATAGCTGGAATATCCATCCCGCTTCTCATTCTTCCTTTAGCATCTCGCAATTTAGGCTCCGATTACGATGCCATCATGGCAATCGCAAGTCTTTCGGGAATTATCTCTATGGTGAGCTTGGGCCAAGGAGCCGCTGCCTGCTACCGAGTCGCAAAATACGCCACCGAACCAAATGAACCTGCTGAACAATCAATTTTTATCTCCTCTCTTGTATCCGGACTGGTGAGTGCCCTCTTTATCGCGCTCATAGTCCTCGGGCTCACACCATTTGTTCCGATCGAAAACCTTTTTGGCCCACAACTTAAAAGTCAGGAACCGCTATTGCGGTTCGGGGTCATGTATCTCGGATTCCAAATCGTGGCAAATGCCCTCAACGGTGGGGCAGTGAATATGTTCACTGGCTATATGGAAACTCACCAAATCCGCCTTCAAATGGCCCTAAGTTATATTTTGACCTCCATCATCACACCCCTCATCATCATCTACACGAAGTCAGCCGCCCTGACTATGGTTACGATGATGGGGCTTCCCACCGTGCTTCAGCTCGGCCTGTTATTCAAGCTACTTTACAAAGATAAACCTCATCTTCGCAACTCACTCAAAAGGTTTGACCGTAAACTTTCAATCGACATCTTTATCGATAATGTCAAGCAGTCAATCTCTGATGTCGGAGAGATCCTTTCTCGTCAAGTACCAATTCTTGCTGCCGGATTCATCGGACTTTCATCAAACGAGATTGGCAAAAGTGGCACATTTCTAAACTGGCAAATTTCCCTTCTCTCCATTTTCATAATGTTGACTGGTGCAATTGCTCCCTCGGTTAGCCATGCGTTCCAAGATCGAGACTGGCCCTGGATTGACCGGGCATACAAAAAAGTGATGATCTTCCTCGCGGGTGCCGGGCTCATTGGCATCCTCGTTCTAACAATCTTTGGACCGAAGTTATCTTCCGCTCTCTACAAAGCAAACTATGCATTTAATGGCCCAGAATTTTTCCTACTTGCTTTAACTCTAGTCGCCTCCGCCCTCAAGTCTTGGCAATCATCAATCGCGCAAGCGATGGGAATGTTCTCTGCGAACCTCAAGAGTGGATTAATCCAGGCCCTCGTCGCAATCCTTGTCCTGATTCCAGCATCAAAATTGGGCGGAGTTTATCCCCTTGCTCTTTGCATGATTTCCGCCGACGTTTGCCGGTCGATCTACCTAATCTGGACATATCGGCGATTTCGCAGTGTTCAGATTTCCGCCCTCAATTCAGGTCGGTAAAAAGTTCCAAATATGCTGTTACCGATCGATCTAGTGAAAAATTCGACGAGACATTCTGCCTCGCCTTAACACCCATTTCTTTTGTCAGTTCTTGATTATTGATCAACCGATCAATTGCCGCAGATGCTGCTCCGATGTCTTGTTTGGGAACCTGAAATCCTGTTATCCCGTTCAGGACTACTTCTTTGACGGCAGGAATATTGTATGAAAGTGAAGCTAATCCATGAGCTCCTGCTTCAAGATAGGCGAGGGCAAACGTTTCATGATGTGACAGTAAAGCACAGACATCCGCTGCCGCCAAAATGACATCCAAGTCTTTTCGATATCCCAAAAATTGAAATTTATTCGGAATCAGTGCTTCTGCCAGAGTTTCATACTCCCGTCTATAGTCGCCATCTCCGGCCAAAAGTAAGTATCCCTGATCCAAAAACGCTGAAGAACTGGAGCAAGCCTGAATCAAATCTGCAACCCCTTTTGATCCGTCTATTCTGCCCACAAAAACTATGACAAAGACTTCCGGTGGCAAGCCAAACTGAGACCTCGCCAGTTTACGTTCAATTTGAACCTCGGGGAGCTTGACTCCGTTCAAGATGATAGGCATATGTTTCTGCTTACCGTAGATTTCAATAAAGCATTGTCGTTGCTCTTCTAATAGGAAAACAAAGCCATTACTCATACGACAAGCAAGAAGTCCATCAAGCTTTCTTTGAAAGCTAACCTTCCGAGTTTGACTAGATATCCAACCATGATGTGAGCCAAAAATGCGCCGCACTCCAGCTAACTTCGCCGCCAAAAACTCACTTCCCCAAGGGAAAATCCCACCATAGTGAAAATTGACCACCGTTGGATTAACTTTTTTAATCACAGATCGCAATTCAAAGACACGCTTCAAATAGTTGGAAAAACTTGGAGCCGTACCATGATTTAATGTCCAAACCCGAATTCCCGCATCCTCCAAACAGCTCCGAACATGCGAATCATCTCCCCCTTCAACAATTTTCAAAACAACTTCAACGTCCTCCCCTTTTGCTTTCAGGCCCAATGCCAACCGCTGAAGTGCAACCGTTAATCCTCCTTCCCCGCAGAATCCGCCTAGTAGGATTTTCCTGTCACTCACCAGGGCAGTATATCGTCCTTAACACTAATCCTTTCTCTTGGGCCCCGGCGGCGCAAAGAGCGGCAAATTCCCATCAGGAGTCAAACTCTGCTCCAGATCCGCCAACATCGCCCGAGCCTCGCTTTCAAAAACAAAGCTCCCATTCACCTCACCCTGCCAAATATTCTCAACCACCCAACGCGGAACCGGCATAAAAACCACCCGTTCCGGCGGGTCAACTTCCACCCCCAAAACCAAATGTGCCCCGTTCGGGTCTTGATAAATAAATTCGTAATGGATTTTCCCTGGCAAAAACACCGTCGTCCCCATCTGAACTTCCCCCTTCTCTTTGCCCAAACGCCAAATCTCTTCGTCAAAATGGCCCACCGGCGGCGTTTCACCCCGCCTCAAAGCATCAAAAATCTCCCTTTTTTGTCCCGCCGAAAAAGCCCCTAACTTAAGTTCCATTGAACCAAAGTGTAACCCACCAACCCTAGAAAAAATACTAGCTAGTAAATCCTCTAGTCTTTTTCGACCCTGGTAATTACCCCAGGAAACCCCCTCCCAAATACTGGCAAAACAAAACCAGGCGAAAGGTCAGGACGACCAAAGCTGGCAACAGCTCGCCGATCCAACAAGGATTCACGGAAGAAAAACCATGTCGTTTCGAATTAACACCAACGTAAATGCAATGAACGCGCTCCGCAACCTCGGTACCACCGGGATGGAGATCAATAAAGCGACGACCCGTCTTGCGACAGGTCTTCGAATCAACAGCGGCGCTGATGACCCATCCGGTCTCATCGCTTCTGAAAGCTACAGAGCGCAGCTCAGCAGCATGGATCAAGCGTTACGCAACAACGAAGATGCTACTAACTTCGCCAAAACCGCAGAAGGCGGACTCGACGAAGTTAACCGACTTCTCCGCGATGCTCGATCGTTGGCTGTTGCCAACGGGAACGGCACCCTCGACGATACACAAAAGCAAGCTAACCAAACCCAGTTGAACAGCATTCTGTCGTCCATCGACCGAATCGCCGGCAACACCGCATTTGGTAGCAAGAAACTGCTCAACGGTTCCGCAGGAACTCAAGCATCCGTCATCAAAACTGGCGTGATTGACGGCGCATCATTCACCGGTTCAATCGGTGGAACAGCAATGGCCACTAACGCTGACGTCACCGTCAACGTAACAACCGCTGCTGCAAAAGCTACACATACTGGATCTGTCGCTCACTTGACCGGTGGCGCACTTGTTGGAGCTGGAACTTTCAGCATCAACGGCACAAGCTTCAGCACAACTGCAACAGATACCCGAGATGGATTGATTCAAAAGATCAATGAGAAAGCAGGCGATACTGGCGTCACCGCAAGTGTCAACGGTGCCAACCAAGTCGTGTTGAGCAGCCAAGAGTTTGGTAGCGATGCAAAAGTCAACTTCGTTGACAACAGCGGCATTATTTCCGCTGCAAACACTGCAACCACCGCTTCCGGCGCAAATGCTGTCGCTAGTGTGACCTACAATGGTGGCGCAGCCGTAACATTCGACCAAGGTAAAGGTCTCGAACTTCGAGACGTTGATGGCAACTCAATCAAGTTGAAAGTTGCAGGGAACTCAGTCACCGACCACGCAACCGCTGTTCGAGTAACTGCTGGCTCCGCTAGCTTCCAAATTGGTGCAAATGCTGGTCAAACCGCAAGCCTTTCGCTGAACAACTTCAGCCAAGCTGCTCTCGGTTTCGACTCCACCAACTCGAACATCACCGGTACCGACATGAGCACAGCTCTTGGCGCAATCGATGACGCTATCGCAAGTGTTGCCGATGCCCGGGGCCGAATCGGTTCCTTCATGAAGAACACGCTCGAATCCAACGTTCGCAGCCTCGGAATTGCACGAGAAAACCTCGCCGCAACCGAAAGCTCGATCCGAGAAATCGACGTAGCTCAAGAAATGACCAACTACACCAAACTGCAAATCCTGCAACAATCTGGTGTCTCGATGCTCGCTCAAGCCAACTCTGGCCCGCAAGCTGTCCTCTCACTTCTCCGATAATTCGGAAAAGCGATAAGACAAAAAGTGCCTCGGTGAAAACCGAGGCACTTTTAATTTTTTTAATCTTATCAAAGAAACTAAAGACTGTCTTCAATCGCGTCCATAAAGTCGCGGAACAACTCTTTCGTATCACAGATCGGACTCAAAATCATCTGCTTGCGCAATCCGCTTCGCATCCGCTCAAGCCCCTCAACGTCCTTTGTCCAGGCAACCGCCCGCTGAATATAAGCATCAACATTATCGCTTACCCAGTCCGAATGTCCGACCGCACCCAAAAGCGAGCGGCAGGGACCCGCCAGCAAGCTGTTCTGAGCCATGCTTACCACCGGAACCCCCATCCAAAGCGATTCCAGAGTTGTCATCATCCCCGTCGCGGGGAACGAATCCAAACAAACATCAACCTGATTAAAACTTGCGTAATGCGCAACCCGAGTCGTATTCTGTCGGAACACAATCCGATCCGTCTCAATATCCATGCTCTTAAACCAAGCCAAATACTGACGGCGCAAACTACCCGAAGCCAAAGTCCGACTCTTAATCATCAACCGACTACCCGGGGTCTGTCGCAAAATCTCTGCCCAAGCCTCAACGACTTGCTTATTAATCTTTCGCGTTCGGTTAAAACTGCCAAACGTAAAAGGCTCACCTTTCGTGCAAGGAGGGGGCGCAAGCGGGGTTTCACAATCCGGTTGAACAAACCCAAAAATCGTTCTTGGCAACCGAATCGCCTTTTCCGTCATCCACGCTTCCGAACCTTCCGGCAAATAATCCTTATCCGCAATCATCGCCTCAACACTGGCCAAACCCGTCGTACCAACCGCCGTCGGAACGATCATCTGCACCGGCGCCGCGTGGTTCACGAGGGCCCCAATTCGTCCCCCCATTCCGTGACCGGTCAAGTCGATCAAAACATCAATCTTGTCGTCCTGAATAACTGCCGTTGTGGTCATATCATCTAAGCCCACAACCGATCGAAACGCCGTACTCAAACTTTCAATTCGGTGCGAATGCTGCCCGCGATCCGCATCGCACGAATAAACATAAACATCGCATCGGCCCGGATGCCGACCCGTCAACAACGCTTCAAGCCAATACCCGCCTGGGCTCTGCTCCACGCGACCAATCAAAAACCCGAGTCGCTGAACAATCTTCGGCCGCGGCGCTGCTCCAAATTCTGAGAACGCAAAATGATGCGACCATTTTTCTGCCGCTTGCTTAACCGCTTCCGGCCCCGCAACCGCACTGCAACAAAGCGCAACCACAATGTTGCTTGCCGCAAGTTTATAGTTCGGACGAATCTCCAACGCTTGCGAGAAGCTCTTAACCGCCTCATCAACCATGCTGGAATCCAAATAGATCATCCCCAGACAGTTGTGGGCTTCTGCAATCGCATCGTCCGCATAAATCGCCCGTTGACAACTCTGCATCGCTTCATCAAGTCGACCCAACCGACGCAACGCCTCGCCACGCGTGCAATACGCCATCGCAAGGTTGTCATCCAGTTGTGAAGCCTGAATACAAGCTTCAAGTGCCTGAGCGGGCTTCCCAAGGTCAAGAAACACCTGACCCATATTCGCATAGGCCTCCGCATAGCGAGGATTCAATCGAATCGCTGTCCGATAAGTTTCTTCTGCATGCGAGGTCTGCCCCATCGCCGCAAGCGATTTACCCAACCAGTTATATGCCGGAACAAAATTCTTGTTAATCATCAACGCCGAGTGGCAAGCCGACATCGAATCATCAAATTCTCCAAGTTCATAATAAGCTTTCGCCAACTCAGTATAAGCCTGAGCGTGGCTCGTGTCGTAGCCCACCGCTATCCGGAAATGATGCGCCGCATTGCGCCACTCCCTAAGCGATCCATAAAGCTGCGCCAAATGATAGTGAGTGTCGCTGAGTGATGGATTAATGTCCAATGCGCGATGAAAAGCATCCATCGCATCTTCATGTCGTTCCAAGCCGGTCAAAGCCGATCCCAAATTGGACCAAGCCTCCGCATATTCCGGATGGCTCAAAGTCAAACGCCGAAGTAACTGCTCCGCTTCTTCAAATTCCCGATGCCCCAATCGAACGGTTCCCAGCAAAAACAAAGCATCCGGATTCTCAGGATCCGAAGCCAATACCTTTTCATAAATCGGTTCTGCCATATGCAATCGATGCTCACGCTGATGGCCGATCGCATCTTGCAACTGGACAGTAAACGGAGAACCTATCGTTCGCAATTCGTAATCTTTAGTCAGATCACGCGCTGATCGGTCAGCCGTCTTTCTCAGGAACCTATTCATGTACACTCCGGGCGCAACCGTTGCTTTGCCCAGTAATTCTATCGGGAGCTACTTGAGGTTTTCTTACCCAAAATCTAAAAAAGTTATCTGCAATTTTACGGGGGAGACTTTCTAAGCCGAAATCTTTGCCGCGATCTCGTCAACCAGCTTTTTTCTCAACCGCGCATTCCCCCAATGCGTTCCCTTCACCCGGGGCTCAATCTGCAACCGCACCTGCTTCTCCCCAATCATCGCCTCGACCGCAACCCAACCTCCCAACCCCAACAAACTATGAATATTTGGCCGCTTGCTCACACTCTTGATCACCTTCCAGTCCAGCTCAATCTGATGCACTTCCCCAAAAAATTCCAACCCGGTTTTCCGAAACACCAAAAATCCTAAGTCTTCGTGCGGATCGAGCAATCCGTACTTCCTCGGTCGCGAAAAACCCACAAAGTAACGATGGTCAGAATCATATTCATAACGATCCTTAAATTTCATCTCAATCGCCTTCTTCAACGAACCATTCCCCATCAAACCCAGAAAATTCACCGCGAGCCAACCAAAACCCAAAAACGCCAAAGATAATCCCACCGCTTTCCCCGTCACCCCAAACCGCGTAATCTCCTGAACCGCCAAAACCAAAAACGGAGCCGTAATCAACACCGGAATCAGGTTTCCCGGGATTTGTCGCCATAAATTCCAGACTCGCTTTCGCTCCAGAGGCATAATGTGTATTCAACTATGGCAGAACGGAGACCCCGAGTGGTCATCGTGCCTCCCGGAGGCGCGGGCCTAAAAGCCGCATTAAGGCGAATAGTTACTCATGAAACCGTCTTAACCGCCCTCGAAGACGGTGCCCTCCATGCCGCCAAACTGATGCTCGGAGACCAAGAAGTCGAAGAATTTCTCCCCTTCGGTTCATGCATCGGACGGTTTGCCGCAATGTGCGGCGACACCGGATTCCCCCGCCTTACCGGACCACAAAGTTTCCACCTCATCCAACGCGCAGCCGGAGACCTCAGCTTCGAATCAGAAAATCCCCTCGTCGGTGCCGCAACCTCCCTCGGACTCGCCAAAAACCTCGCCCGAACTCTCACCGAGCTCCGCTACCACAGCCTAAAACCCGAAGATCTCCGCGCCGCCAGCCAAGAAATCCCCGACACAATCACCGCCGACCGTCTCGTTCACCTCGCCGAACTCACCGAACTCTACGAAGAAAAATGCCACTCCAATGGCCGAGAATTCGCCTCCGAACGCGCTGAATTCTGCCTCGCCCAAACCGAACCTCACCATTTCACTTACAAGCACCTTGTCGTAATCCTCGTCGGCGACCGATCACCTACATTCGACCGCTGGATAGAGTGGGTCGCCAGCCAAAGCGTCAAAGTCGATTGCCTAATCGCCGCATGGCCCAACTCACCCAGCGCATTCCGCCACGAAATCAACTGGGCAAACGAAGTCGGCACCGTCGAAGACTGGACAGCCGAACTCTCACAGAATGAAACCTGGTCAAGTTCACTGTTCGATCGCAACGCCGCCCCCATCCTCAATCCCCCCGTCAAAACATCCCACTTCACAATGGGCGATTCTCTCAGTGAATCCGAGTGGATCATCCGGCAAATCATCACCCTCCAACGCAACGGAATCGAACCCAGCCGGATCGGAATCTTCGTCCGTGGTGCCAACGAAATCATCCCCATTTTCCTCAGCGCCGCCGAACGCCTTGGCCTCCAAGTCACCGGAACCCGATCCTCCCCCCTCCACGCCAACGGCTTCGTCGCCGCCACCCTCGAACTCCTCCGCGCCATGGTCTCCGGTGACCTACGCAACCTCCGATACCCCCTCGGCAATAGTTATTTCAAAATCCCTGCCGAGGAATTCAAGGGCCTTGTCCAAACGTTCGTCGCCCTCCAAGCAAACAGCGAAGACCCCTGGGCCGACCTCATCACCACCCTCGCCGAAAACCCCGATTACCTCTGGATCGCCAACCTCATCACTTGGCGGCAAAACGCCATCGCCTCCCCGAAATCGCTCCGAATCTGGGCTGAAATCCTCCACACCATTTGGTCAAAAACCCCCATCCTCGACCACAGCGTCACCGGCCCCCGCGAAGCAATTCGCCGAGATCAACAAGCCTGGACAGTCATGCAACGCACAATCCGCGATGCCGCTCTCTCCTTTCACGGCGAACAAGAAATCGAATTTAAGGAATTTGTGACTCTCGCCGAGGAACTCTGGCGGGAAGAACAAATCATCTGGGAAGCCGAAGGCGGCACAATCCGGCTCTGCACCACCCCCAGCCAGCTCACAGGATTTGACCACCTTTTCTGCCTGAACATGCTCGAAGGCACCCTCCCTCGCCGTCGCCGCCAAGACCCCGTCCTCGATGACATCGACCGGCACGCCATCAACACCGCCTGCCCCAACCACCCGCCTCTCCCCCTATCAAGCGAAATCGCCCACCGCGAACGGGGACTATTCGTCACCCTTTGCGCCGCCGCTCAAGAATCCGTTACCTTCTCCCATGCCGACGCCGGCGAAGATCGCGACAACATCGCCACTTTCTACTTGGAGGAAGTAAAAACGCTCCTCCCCAACACTCATCTCCACACCTATCCCCGCCGAGAGCTCACTCCCCCCGCCGATGAATGCGTCACCTGGCCCGACCGAACCCTCAACGATGCCCTCAACCTCCCCCGAAAAGAATTCACTCCTCCGGAAATCCTTCTCGAAGAAGCCCAACAAGTCATCCGGCCCGATTTCAGCCAGCCCCTCGCGATCCAAGAACTTGCCCAAGCATCCACCTGTCCTTTTCGCGCTTCTTTCAACCATCGGGTCAGTTTCAAAGCCCCCGACCGAAGTCTCCCAATCGCAATCATGCGTGGTCTCCCTGCCAAAGCAAATCTAATCGCCCAACCCTCGGCCTCCTCTGCCAAAGAAGTTCTGAAAGGTCTTGCCAAAAACGAACTCGAAGAACACCTCCACCGTTTGGATGACTGGGAACAAATCCTCTATCGCGATGCCATTGAACGCATTATCCAAGGTTGGATCGAACGCGAATTCCTCACCCGCGGTCTGCTCGATCTCGATGAATATGATCGAAAAGACAATTACAACACCCGCTCCGAGCTAAAAGGTGATCCTCCCATAAAACTCAAATATCACTTCGACGCCGTCTACGAGCGTGGCCCTTACAAAATCGGATTCCTCTACACCGGATACATCCCCCGCTACCTCGCAAACGCCAAGGATGACCTCGAAAACTCACTCTTAGCATCGCTACTCCTCCACACCCTGGATAAAGATCACAAAGAGAATGTCGCCATCATGGTCGATTCACTCGAAGGCGACCGCGCCATCCTCACTCTCGATAAAAAAGTCCCCTGGCTCGCCAAGTCCCTTTGGCAAACCGGCGTCTATCACACGTCTCTCCGCACCGATAACCCCGACCACCGAGAAACAAACATTCACCACCGCTTTGGTCAGGAAATAAAACAAGCTCAAGCCACTCTCATCCGAGCGACCGCAAAACCCATCAGCGGCGACCATTGCTCAAAATGTTCCCTGGGCGACCTGTGCCGCACCCACAACGAATTCGGAGAAATCCAATCAATCTTCGATGAGGACAGCTCATGAACTGGAATAACGAACAAGCCGCCGCAATCACATCACCAACCAACCATTTGGTGGTCATCGCCAGTGCTGGTGCCGGCAAGACCGAAGTCATCGTCCAGCGCTACCTTCGCTACATCACCGACCACAAATACTCACCCGCCCAAATCCTCGCCGTCACCTACACCCACCGCGCTGCCGCAAGCATGAAGCAACGCATCTGCCGCATCCTCCGAGCCCAAAACCTCTTCGACGAAGCGCAAGAAGCTGAAACCGGCCCCATCCAAACGATCCACAGTTTCTACGAGAGAGTCCTCAGAGAAAATAGCGTATGGACCGGTTTCAACCCCGATTTCGAAATCATCTCCGAATATGAATCCGGACGCCTCTGGGATCTCGCCCTTCGAACTGCCCTCACCAAACCTGACGCCGACCAACCAGAAATCCGCGCCTACCGCCAGCAATCCGCCGGAAAAAGAAAATGGAAATCGCTTCTCGATCTCGATTCCGCCCTCCGCAGTGAAGTCATCGGAAGCATCATCGAACCCGCCCGCAACCAAAACTGGACGTTCGAACAACTCCGCAACTCGTTCGCCACCCCCGCCGATGTTCAAAAAATGTTCGAGAGTTCTTACGACGAACCCGCATGGCCATCTGGTTCGGATTCTCTCGGAATGAAAGCTAAGTTCTTCTCCAAAAACCCGAAGGACTTCAAATCTGGAATCGAACTCGACCAAGAGGTTGATCTGTTCATCGGTCTCACCCAACTCGCCGCTCTGACCTGGGAAACTTACGAAAGCGAACTAAACCTCCGGAGCAAAATGGATTTCTCGCTTTTAGAAAAATCTGCGCTCGACCTCCTCGAAAACAATCCCAGTCTTGTCCAAAGAATCCGGCAACAATACAAAGTCATCCTTTTGGATGAATCACAAGACGCCAACCGTAACCAATTCCGATTCCTCCGCTCCCTCGGTCTCGACCACTCGCTCAGCGTTGGCGACCAAAAACAATCTATCTACGGCTTCCGGGGTTCCGCTATCGATGAATTCCAAAACCAAATCGACGAATCGTCCATTCGGCTCGAACTCAACTACCGATCCGAACCCGGGATCATCAATTTCGTCAACCATATGTTTAGGAATCAATGGGGCAACGAATACGAATCAATGTCACCGGGCAAGTTCCAAAACCCCAACACCATCGACTTCACCGGTGTCGAAATTCTCGAATCCAGCGCTGCCCCGGCCCGAACAACTGCCAACTATATCAAACATATGGTCGATAGTGGCATCCCCAAAAAGGATATTGTCATGCTTGCCCGTGGACGAAAAGGCATCACTCAAGTCAAACACCATCTCGACCAAATGGGCATCGACTGCGAAGCCGCCGGAGCAACCGACTCACTCTTCACCCGCATGGAGGCCCGCGACATGGCAAACCTCCTCACCTGTTGCGTCCACGCCGAAAACGACTACTACCTCTCCTGCCTCCTCCACAGCCCCTATGTCGGAGTCACCCTCGATACAGTCATCCTCCTCGGACAAGAGCCCAACATCTTCAACCAACTGGATAGTTTCCACTCGCCAATCGAACTAGACAATCAAAAAATTCAAGACTTCCTCGAATGGTTTAGTGACATCCGAGCATTCTGCGATCGCTATTCCGCGTTCGAAATCATCAACCGCGCCCTCGCAAAATCCCCCTACTTCCCCAACCTCGGCCAAATGACCGGCGGTGAACGAAACATCGCGAACGCCCGCAAGCTCCTCGTGCTCGCCACCCACCACCCCGAGCTCACCCCGCTCCAACTTGCCGATAGATTTCGCCATCTGCAAGCC
>Ga0209066_10006123_pt1 | contig 12396 bp, 8 predicted proteins | sample All_14_2_FD_187198 | JGI IMG/M metagenome (GOLD analysis project Ga0209066, IMG submission 187198) | Freshwater microbial communities in response to fracking from Pennsylvania, USA - Allegheny Zone_MetaG_DW_15 (SPAdes) (version 2) ...
CCTCATAGTTATACATACAGTATCTATAACTATAACCGGCCGGCAGCCGTGCGGCAAGTACTTTCAGAGAATCCTGTCACTTTCCTGACACACACCCTCTCGTCGCGTTTCCTCACAATTCATGGTAACGAAACAAACAACGTTCGGGGAGCTCGACGTTCAGGCTGCCTTAAATGAAATGACACTGAAAATGGGCTATGGAGATGTCGAAGAATGAGAATCGGGCCGATCTGGGGATTATGCGGCAGCGGCACGGAAGAGGGAGGGGCGCGCGCCTGCACGTCCGAACTGAAGCCGGACTTCTAGACGATGGTCAGCTGAACACAGCTCTCGATGATCCCCGCCCCGATCGCGTAGCGGGTAAGCCCGGCCGTGTCGTGAATGTCGAGCTTGTGCATGAGATGGTCCCTGTGTTTCTCGACGGTCTTGATGCTGATGCCGAGGCCTTCCGCAATTTGCTTATTGGCGCCGCCTTCGGCGATCAGCTGAAGCACCTCCAGCTCACGCGGGCTGAGGTCTGAGGCGCCCGCCTTCGACACGCCCTTTCGGCTCAGCGAGTCCTGTTGCCGCTTATGCATACGCTTGGCGACCGAGGGGCTGAAAAAGGATTTCCCTTTCTGGACTTCCCGGATCGCCTCGGACAAAAGGTGGGCCGAGGTTTGTTTAATCAAATATCCCGCCGCGCCCAATGCCGCCACGCTCTTGACATACGCGTCATCGCTGTGCGCGGAAAGGATGAGGACCTTCGCGCTGGAATCGGCTTTGCGGATCTGCCGTGTCGCCTCCAGACCGTTCATCTGCGGCATCGCAATGTCCATAACGACCACGTCCGGCCTCAGCTTCCGGGTGAGCTCGACGGCTTTGCGTCCGGTGTCGGCCTCGCCGACAACCTCGATGTCGCTCTCGGCCTCCAAGAGCTTCCTTAAGCCCTCGCGCACGACCATGTGGTCGTCGGCGATCAACACGGTAATCTGCTTGCAGGAATTCATGGGCGAGCATGCTCCTTGGCTGTTTTATGGAAAGGGATCTGGGCGCGAACGGTCGTGCCGTGACCCGGTGCGGATTCGACCCCAAACGTGCCCCCGACCATTTCAACCCGTTCGCGCATCCCGAGCAGTCCCAGACATTGGCTCCTTCTGGCCTGCACGACTTGGTCGACTTCAAAAGATTTGCCGTCATCCCTGATAAGCATTAGCACGGCACCAGGAAGATTCTGTATGCACATCTCCACCCGGCTGGCTTGCGCATGGCGAGCGACATTCGTCAGCGCTTCCTGAGCGACGCGGTAAAGAACCGTCCGTTTGGCGTTGCTGAGTTTTTCCAGCCCTGCAAAAGCTTTCAAACTTACCCGCAAGCCCGTCTTTTCCGAATAATTCTTCAGATATGAATGCAAGGCCGGTATGAGTCCCAAATCGTCCAACACCGCCGGGCGCAACTCACGGGCAAATCGATGCACAACATCGACCGATTTCTCAACCAGTTTTTGCGTGTTGGAAATTTTCTGGCTGATCCCTTTGGAACTGGCCGAGGCCTCCGCTTTCAGATTCGCCAGCCTGACATTGATGCCCGTCAGCAATTGGGCAACGACATCGTGAAGCTCACGGCTGATCCTTTTTCGTTCCTCTTCCTGCACCAAGAGTATCCTGCGGGACAGATGCCGCAACTGTTCCTGCAGGAACCGCGACTTCGCCAATAGCTTGCCGGACTGCTGCTCGCTTTGCCGGAGGTTTTCTTCCACAACTTGGCGCCGCGCGATCTCACGTTTCAGTTGCCGATTGGATGTGGCGAGATCAAGCGTGCGTTGGCTTAAAGCCTTGTTCATCCGGCTCAAGTGTCCGTTGGATTCGACCGCGACGCGGTGTCCCTCCTCTAGAGGGGTGATCGCCTCAGCGAAAAACATTCCGGCCCGCTTGAGCATCTGAGTCTGCGCAGCAAGAGAGTTTACAGGCAAGGCCAGTTTAAGCAACGTCTTCTCATGGATCAGGGCCAAGTCCAATGTCTCCAGACCGAATGCTACGGCCTCACGTCCCAATCGTACCGCTGGCATCAGATCCTCCGAAGGACGCTGAGTCAGGTATCTGCGCAAAGCGATCTCGTAACGTCTGGACACCCCGCTCAATTTTCCCGGTGTGGGGCTGGCTGATGCTTTCATAAGTGCACACCATTAATTTTTTTTAGAGACTGTCTCACCAGGCGTTGCGTATTGACAATCTCTTTTGACAAATTTCGCGTGCTGACCTTGGCCGCCGTTTTCAATGCCAACAGGCCGATATCGATGGCCAGAAGCGTCTGGGCGACCTCGTCTCGAAGGTGGAGACTGGTTTTCTGACGCTCTTTCTCTTGGGTCGACATGACCTTACGCGTCTGCTCACGCAATAAAGTGTGAAGGCTGTCAGCCTGCCGCAACAGCTTCGCACGGTCTAACCCGCTCTTCTTGAGATCCGCCTCCGCCTTCTGACGCTTAATGATGTTCCGCTTCAAGTGCCGGGACGAAGACTCCGATTCGGCCGTGCGCCGATGCAGAACTTGGGCCAACTGATCGACGCGGACGTTGGCCTTCATAGCGGCGCTATGCTTCTTTTCTATCGGGACCAGCGTTTCGGCGAAAAACAACTTCGCCCGGCTGATTACTCGTTCCCCGGTCTTCACCGGGCCGCCGGCCGCCACAAGCGACGCCAAGGCCTGTTTGTGAATCAACGCCAAGGCCAAGGTCTCCAAGCCCAAAGCCGCCGCCTGTTGTCCCAGGCGCAGCGCGGGTTGTAAACCCGCCGACACCCCTTGTGTGAGGTGTCGGCACAACGCCATCCGATAGCGCCGTGCCCATTCCTCATTTTCAGCTTTCATTTCCATGCACACATCGCTTCGCTTGGAGTTTTGCTAACGTGGTCGACGGCCCTGAATGATCCTGCTGAGAACCACAATAACGGCAATCACCAGCAGGAGGTGTATGTACCCACCCAAGGTGTTGCTACTCACCAGTCCCAGCGCCCACAAGACGATTAGAACAATCGAAATGGTCCATATCATACCCGTCTCCTCAGAGATTACCGTCAGCGGGGGTGTCGCCCTCACGCGTGACATGGATCTCTCATTTGCAATCACCATACCCGTTGAACCGACACTCCGCTATGGGGTCTTACCCTACATGTGACGATGCCCTCCCCATTTCCAGTGGCGGATATCAGGCTGGTCTTCACCCTGTTTCGCGATGTAGTTTTTGTGTTCGATGAGTTTGTCGCGGAGGACATGCTTGGCGTACGCGGCAGACGCACCCAGTTTTGGAAGACGGTCAATCACATCGCAGCACAAGTGAAAACGGTCCAAGTCATTCATGACCGTCATGTCAAAGGGGGTTGTGGTCGTGCCTTCCTCTTTGTAGCCGCGCACATGCAGGTTTGAGTGGTTCGTGCGACGGTAGGTCAGTCGATGAATGAGCATGGGGTAACCGTGAAAGGCGAAGATGATGGGTTTGCCTTTGGTGAAGAGCTCATCGAACGCCCTGTCGCTAAGGCCGTGCGGATGTTCGCGCTGCGGCTGGAGTTTCATCAGGTCCACCACATTGATCACACGGATTCTCAAGGCAGGAAAAAACTCACGCAGCAGCTCGACGGCGGCCAACGTCTCCAGAGTGGGCACGTCGCCGCAACAGGCCATGACGACATCCGGCTCTCCGCCCTGATCGTTGCTGGCCCAAGGCCAGACGCCGATGCCGGCGGAACAATGTTTGACGGCCTCTCCCATGGATAGCCACTGCGGCGCGGGCTGCTTGCCGGCGATGATCACGTTCACGTAGTTTCGGCTGCGCAGGCAGTGATCCGTTACAGAGAGAAGTGTATTCGCATCGGGCGGCAGATAGACACGGATGTTTTCCGCCTGTTTGTTAACCACATGGTCGATGAAACCGGGGTCTTGATGGCTGAACCCATTGTGGTCTTGCCGCCACACATGCGACGAGAGAAGATAGTTCAGAGAGGCGATGGGCCGCCGCCATGGAATATGACTCGCCACCTTGAGCCATTTGGCATGTTGGTTGAACATTGAGTCGACGATGTGGATAAAAGCTTCATAGCAAGAGAAAAAACCGTGACGTCCGGTCAACAGATAGCCTTCGAGCCACCCTTCGCACTGATGCTCGCTCAACATTTCCATCACGCGTCCTGCGGGCGACACATGGTCATCGGAGGGCATGGTCTCGGCGGTGGAACATCTGTCCGTAACCTCGAACACTTTGCCCCAGCGGTTCGAACTTGTTTCGTCCGGGCTGAAGACGCGGAAGTTGTCCGGATTGAGTTTAATCACATCGCGGATGAACATGCCCTGAACGCCAGTAGACTCCGCATCTGTCGCGCCGGGCCTCGGAACCTTGACCGCGTACTTGCGGAAGTCTGGCAACATCAGGTCATGCACAAGCAGGCCGCCATTGGCGTGCGGATTGGCGCTCATGCGGCTCTCGCCTTTTGGAGTCAGTTCCGCTAGCTCCGAATGCAACTTGCCGGTTTCGTCAAACAACTCTTGCGGTCGATAGCTCGTCATCCACTTTTCCAGAATTTCCAAATGTCCCTGACGGCCCATATCTCCCATCGGCACCTGATGCGAGCGGAAGGTCCCCTCGGTCGGCTTGCCGTCGACGCTTTTCGGACCGGTCCAGCCTTTCGGCGAGCGCAAGATTATCATGGGCCAGCTTGGACGCGCCGTGAACGCATGTTTTCTGGCATCGTACTGGATGTGCCGGATCTCGGCGATCACAGCATCAAGTGTGGTTGCCATGAGCCGGTGCATTTCCATCGGATCGTCGCCCTCCACGAAGTATGGCGTGTAGCCGTAACCGCGGAAAAGTGATTTAAGTTCTTCCCGCGGAATGCGGGCCAACACCGTGGGACCTGCAATCTTATAGCCGTTCAAATGCAGAATAGGCAAGACCGCACCGTCATGAGTTGGATTGAGAAATTTGTTTGAATGCCAACTGGTGGCAAGCGGTCCGGTCTCGGCCTCGCCATCGCCAACCACACACGCAACGATCAGGTCGGGATTATCGAAAGCTGCCCCATAAGCATGCGATAACGAATAGCCCAACTCGCCGCCTTCGTGAATCGAACCGGGAGTCTCGGGTGCCGCGTGGCTCGGGATACCTCCCGGAAAAGAGAACTGTTTGAAAAGTTTCTTCAACCCTTGCTCATCTTGCGAGATGTCGGGATAGATTTCGCTATAGGTCCCCTCTAGGTATGCGTTCGCCACCAACCCCGGTCCGCCATGACCCGGTCCGGCAATGAAGATGACGTTGAGCTCGTGCTCCTTGATCACGCGGTTCAGATGGGCATAGACAAAGTTCAAGCCCGGCGTCGTGCCCCAATGGCCGAGGAGTCGGGGCTTGATGTGCTTCAACGTGAGCGGCTTTTTCAGCAGAGGATTATCGTAGAGATAGATTTGGCCGACCGTCAGATAGTTCGCAGCTCGCCAGTAGGCGTCTATCTTACGTAGCATTTCCGGTGACAGCTGTTTAGATGCCATGTTTTTCATCCCAGACCTCTTGCGTTCATCATGCTAAAGCATAGTCGGTGTCCATTAATAGCTTGAGGTCCCTTCGTGAGACTCACTGCATATCAATGGCTGATCATGTCCCGGGAACGGGGCACGCCCCACCCTCATCTCGGCGGCGGTCAAGTGTTTCCAATATCGAATGCACCTTTCGCGCAAGGTCATTGCGCGTAAAAGGTTTCGCGATGAAAGACACGGCCTGTTCCAGAACACCGTGCGCGGCGATCACATCCGCCGTGTACCCGGACATGAACAGGATCTTGATGCCGGGGATTCTCTCGCTGATTCGGTTCGCCAGTTGCCGCCCATCCATGCCGGGCATCACCACATCGGTCAATAAAAGCACGATTTCATTCTGGGCTCGCTCCATCAGTTTCAGGGCTTCTCCATGGGTCTCCGCAGCCAGAACGTGATATCCCAAGGTTGCCAAGAACCGTTCGTAGATATTGCAGAGCGATGGGTCGTCCTCCACCAACAGGATGGTTTCTCCCCTGCCTTTTGGGACGCCTTCTACTGAGGGAACTGTTGTCTCATCGATCTCGGCCACCACTGTCGGCAAGTGGATCTTGAACACTGTTCCCTTGCTTAATTCGCTCGTTGCGCAAATGAATCCGTTGTTCTGCTTGACGATACCGTAGACGGTGGCCAGGCCCAGGCCGGTCCCTTTACTCACGTCCTTGGTGGAATAAAATGGTTCGAACATCTTGGAGATCGTCTCCGCATTCATGCCGCATCCGTTGTCGCTCACCGCTAGCAAAACGTAATTGCCGGGAAGCGCTTCCACATGCTCTAAGCAAAAATCAGCACCGACGGAGACGTTCCGCGTTTCCACGGTGATCTTGCCAGCACCGTTGGTGGCGTCCCTCGCATTGATGCACAAGTTTGCAAGGATCTGGTCGACTTGCGACGGGTCGATCTTGATCGGGCTTAGGTCTGCGCCGGGCAGCCAGACCAGCGTGACGCCCTCGCCGACAAGCCGCCTTAAAAGTTTGAGCATGCCGTCTACTGCGTCATTAAGGTTCAAGACCTTTGGCGCTACGGTTTGCTTTCGGGCGTACGCCAAGAGTTGCTTCGTGATCTCGGTCGACCGCTGAGAAATCTGGATGATTTGATCGAGCCACGCCCGGATCGGATGGTCGGGCGGGATCTCATCCCGGCACAACTCGGCATATCCCATGACACCCATCAGCAGATTGTTAAAATCGTGGGCCACACCGCCCGCCAGACGCCCCACCGATTCCATCTTCTGCGCCTGAGCATATTGGGCTTCGAGTTGAATCTCCCGGGTCACATCGCGTTTGACAGCGACATAATTGACGATCTTCTTCGCGGCATCATACACCGGCGAAACGGAAGCCTCTTCTTCATAAGTAGTGCCGTCTTTGCGCTTGTTGATAAAATGGCCTCGCCAAACCTCCCCGCTTCTCAACTTCTCCCACATCCGACGATAAAACTCTGCATCCTGCCTGCCACTCTTGAGTAAACTTGGATTCTGTCCGACGGCCTCTTCTCGAGTGTATCCGGTGATCGCCGTAAAAGCGGGGTTGACGTACTGGATTATTCCCGCTTTATCCGTGACGAGGATGACTTCTGCGGCCTGTTCAATGGCCGCTGAGAGCTGTGCCCGGGCGTCCGCCCCTCGTTTCTCGTCTTCCAGCACACTCAGCATCGCAAGACGAGACTGTTTTGTCGCAACAAGCGTGCGTTGCAGTTTGTCTTTTTCGAGAGAAGCCTCATGCATCAACGCGAGGGTCATCAAACGGGATTTCTCCAGCGCGGCATTCGCTTCCACCATGAGTACGGCGGTGCGTTTTCGTACCTGCCTTCTGAACACGGCGATGCATCCGATCGCGATAGCAGTCAGTAATGCGGCCGCTGCCAAGAGGAGTAGGATCGATTTGATGATCCACCCGCGCGAAGCTTCCGGCGCCAGAACACCCATCCACCTATAGTCTACCTTGCCCAAAGCCAAGTACGCGAGCGCCTCTTTTAGCGCCACAGTTACTGTCCGTGTTCCCCCGAGGCCGTACCCCAAAGCGTAGTCGTGCATGATGTTGCCGTTCCGGACGGAGTTGCGGCGGCCTTTTAGATCGCCGAAGCGCCGATACCGAGTCGAATCGTCGCGCACGAAGACCGCCTGATACACGAGCGTGTGCGGCACCGAAAATGCCATTGATCGCCCGAGTTTCGCCGAATAATACATACTGGCAAGCTCTTGGAAGGTGATGTCCACCCCGACCCATTTGGCCACAGCAGGAGCAAGATCAATGTTGAATCCGCATATCCCTTTTATTTCAAGAAACTCATACGGCGGATAGGCCTGGTCGCCTCCATGGACAAGAGCACGCACCACTCCGGGTTCGAGAGCTATTTCAGACATTTCTTTGTATTCGAGTTTCCGGTTGAGGTCGTAGGCCATGACGCTTGCCATGCAAAGCGTCCCTGCCAATACCAAGTACCTCCTGTGCAACATCGGCATAACCAGAACCCCTTCCCAACTCATTCCATCAACTTCGGATAACGTGCCGGCAAACCAGCCTGGATCAGCAATGCGTTCACTTCCGCCTTCAACTCAAGCACCCTCCCTTCGCGTCCCAGCGTGACGTCATGCCAACGCTGGAGTTCCTCCAGTTGCTCTAGCAGCGCTTTCTCCACCTTTTTCTTCTCGGTGATGTCCCGGATATTGCACTGGATGATTTTATTGTCATCCTCCAGATACACATTGCTGATGAACTCCACCTCACGACGCATCCCGGTACTGGTTTCAAGCGCCATGTTTTCGTAGCGGACATATTCCTTCTTCTGAAGCTCCGCGAATTTGATCTCGTTGGCAACTACATCCTTGAAGAACCCCAGCTCCCAGATTGACTTTCCGACCAATTGCTCATGAGAGTACCCCAACAACTCAATCAAAAAAGGGTTCACATCAACAACGATTCCGGTTTCGGCATCAAGGATCAGAATCCCGTCTTTCGCCGATTCAAAGAGCCGCCTGTAACGGAGTTCCGAAGCTTCCAGAGACTTTGCTGCACCATTCATCACACCACTTCCTATTCTTCTGCCAACACCCTTTGCACTTAAAGCGTCAACAGGTGCGAGTGTAGCCGATGACTGATATTCGAGCGATAGGGTATAACCCTAATATGGCAAGCCGTAAAAACAAACGCTCATTGCGACGGCTATCCAGTGACTGCGTTGCGGTGTTCTGTCAGCGCACCTTCAGTTCGACGGAATGTTCATGCTGATCGTCTCTGAGGAGGACGCTCGACCCAATCTGTTCTTCCCCGTCGAGCGTGAGAATGCTCGCTTTAGGCTCGTCCACCGCAAGTCGGGCGATTGTGATGTGATAAACCGTTTGCCGGTACCGGTAGTGAATCTTGTAAGTTTCCCACGCTTTCGGCAACCGGGGGGTCAAGTGCAAGTGATCACCTTCCCGATTCACGCCCAGCAGGTCCTCAATCAGAAGGCGGTACATCCAGCCCGCCGCACCGGTATACCACGTCCAGCCGCCCCTACCCATGTGCGGCTCGACCGCATAGACGTCGGCAGCGACCGCGTAGGGTTCGACTTTATAGGTGTGAATGTGTTGGGGCGTATCGCCGTGACATATGGGATTAAGCAGACCGAACAGTTCCCAGGCGCGTTCATTCTCATCCATACGTGCAAAAGCCATGGCGGTCCAAATCGCACCGTGGGTGTATTGGCCACCGTTCTCGCGCACGCCTGGAATGTACCCTTTGATATAGCCGGGATCGAGCGCGGACTTGTCGAAGGGTGGATCAAACAGCTGAATCAAGCCTGCATCGCGGCGGACGAGGCGCTGATACACGGCGCGCATGGCTTGGCGCGACCGGCAAAGTTCGCCGGCACCACTGAGCACTGACCAGCTTTGGGGCAACGAATCGATCTGACATTCCTTATTGGCCTGAGAGCCAAGCGGATCACCGCTGTCGAAATAGGCGCGGCGATACCATTGACCGTCCCATGCGTTCCGCTCGATATTCTGCTGCAGTTGCCGCGCTTCCTTCACACAGCGGTCTGCAAAAGGCACGTCGCTCCGCGCGAGGGCCAATTCGGCAAACTGAGAGAGCACGTCGTAAAGGAAGAAAGCTAGCCAGACACTTTCGCCGCGCCCTTGGTAGCCCACCCGGTTCATTCCGTCATTCCAGTCGCCACAGCCGATCAGAGGCAGGCCGTGTTCACCGAATCTCAATCCGCGCTCAATGGCACGCACGCAGTGTTGGTAAAGGGTATCCGACTCGTCAGAGCGGTTCGGCAAATCATAATAAGCTTCCTCTTCCGGCTTGACCAGCCGGGCCTCCAAGAACGAGACCTTTTCGTCAAGAACGCCGGTGTCCGCGACACACGAAACGTACCGGCATGTCGCATAAGGCAGCCACAGGAAGTCATCAGAGAAATTCGTTCGCACGCCGCGTCCAGCCGGAGGATGCCACCAGTGTTGCACATCGCCTTCACGGAATTGATGCGCAGCTGCCCGGAGCAAGTGCTCACGCATGAGCGCCGGCTCGGCATGCACCAGGGCCATCACGTCCTGCAACTGGTCGCGGAACCCGTAGGCGCCTCCAGATTGATAAAAGCCCGTCCTTCCCCAGAGCCGGCTTCCCAAGGTCTGATACAAAAGCCATCCGTTCGCCATCACATTCACCGAAGGATCGGGAGTGTCCACATTCACAGCGCCAAGGGTCCGGTTCCAGTAGGCCCAGACACCTTCGAGCGCTGTGCGGCTGGCGTCTGCACAACGAAAACGCTGAATCAGGTTCTGAACATCGGCAGGAGAGCGTCCGACACCGAGCCGAAAACTAGTTGCGTGCTCTTGCCCGTCTTGCAAAGTGAACGCGACTTGCACCGCACCGCAGGGGTCCAAGCCCGCACCGACTTTACCGGAAAGGCGCGAGCGCTTCAGCGCCGCCGGCTGTGACAAGCTCCCATTCCTTCCAATAAACTCTTTGCGGTCTCCTGTGATTGTGCGCGTGGCTTCGTTCACATCAAGGAAGGCAATGCGTCCAGGGAACTCGGTGTTGTAATTGTTGTACGCCAACAGGGCACCGGTCTTGAGATCTACCTCGGTTTGCACATGTAACAAGCTCTTGCGCCTCACATCGCCCAAGACCCACTCCCAATAGCCGGTGACTGACATGCGGCGCGGTCGCCCAGAGACGTTGCGTACCTTCAACACCATAAACTTTACCGGCGCGTCCATTGCCACATAGACCCACAGTTCCGAGGCAATGCCGTTCTCGGTTCGCTCGAATACGGTGTAGCCGAACCCGTGGCGGATGACAGTGGGAGTTGCTCCACACGCAGGCAACGGCGTGGGCGACCAGAACTGTCCAGTCAACTCATCGCGGATATAGAAAGCCTCGCCGGAGGTGTCCTGAACCGGATCATTACTCCACGGTGTCAGCCTGAATTCATGGGCGTTTTCCACCCACGTATAGGCAGCGCCGCTCTCGGAGACAACCGTCCCGAAAGTGGGATTTGCCAGCACGTTGATCCAAGGCATCGGCGTCATCTGTCCAGGCTGAAGGGTGATGATATATTCATGGCCATCGCGGGTGAATCCGCCAAAGCCATTCGCGAATATCAGATCGCGCGGCGGGAGCGGGGCAGGTTTATCTTCACCCCCAGGACACGAAGGTTCGAGGGCGGGAATCGAACGTTCCAAAACGCTACGGTGCTCCAGTTGTTCAGCCAAAGTCCCCTTCTCATCGTCCAGCACGATGCGGGCGGTGGCCTGCAGCAGTACGCGATCATCATTCGGAATTTGCTCCAGGCGCCGGACAAAGATGCCGCCCGGCTTGTCGAGCATTTGCGCTTCACTCCCTGATGAGATAAGGCCTGTGACTTGCTCATGCAAGGACTGGTGATACACCGACACGTCCTCGCTCAAAATAACCAACTCGACGGACAGGCCTTTCATGCGCCAGTAGGAGTGAGCCCGGATCAATTGACGAACGATCTCGATCTTTTCCGTATCGCTGATGCGCAACAGGACGAGCGGCGCGTCGCCCGAGATGCCATAACTCCAAAGGCCGCTTTGGCCGCGCCGGTTGTTTCGCAGCACATGGGAGCTTGCCCGACGGGCGGAGTCGGCATATATCAACGCGCCGGCCAGCCGGCCATAGAGCTGGGCTTCAACTTCTGTGGCATTGAGCTGGTGCAATGTCACCTGGCTATGAGTCCATGCCAGATCAAAGGCGCGGTCAGCCATGCGGAGGCTTTGATATTTTTCCACATGCGACAGCGCGATTTCCCGGCTTTCGGTCACTCCCAAAATTAGATCGACGGAGGCCACTCCGTGAGGCGGTATCGTAACCGTACGCCGCAGCGATACAATGGGGTCGAGAACGGACCCGGCGGTATTGGACAAGGGCTTCATGTCCTGCATCGCGACAGGGAAGGCCAAAGATCCGCCGCGTCCGATAAACCGTGACCGGTCGGTTTCGCAGGAAACTTCACCCTGTTCACCCTTCTGAACCATCAAGAGATGCAGCAACCACGGAGGCCGTTCTTGCTCGGAGCGGGCACGCCGGGTGCAGAGAATAGCGGAAGATGACGGCGCAAATTCGGTTTGTACGAATAGATTGCTGAAAACGGGATGCAACTCGTCCGCAGCCTGAGTCGCAAGCGCAACTTCCGCGTAACTGGTCAACTCGATGACACGCGCCTTGGGCGTGCGATTGGTGATCGTGATGCGCCGCAACTCCACGTCATCTTCAGGCGACACGCTGATCTCGGTGTGAATGTCGAGGCCGACATGACGCTGCCGAAACTCTGCGCGCGCCTGCGTAAAGATAGCTTCGTAGCCCTTCGTTTCACGCAAGGTGGGCTGGTATGCGG
>Ga0209066_10006125_pt1 | contig 12395 bp, 10 predicted proteins | sample All_14_2_FD_187198 | JGI IMG/M metagenome (GOLD analysis project Ga0209066, IMG submission 187198) | Freshwater microbial communities in response to fracking from Pennsylvania, USA - Allegheny Zone_MetaG_DW_15 (SPAdes) (version 2) ...
CACCCACTCCCGCCCCCGTCTCTGCGGCGGCGACGTGCGCGGATCAGGAAAGGCGGCCGCGCGGCGCACCTGACCCGACGGCGGCGCGGGCGCGACCCGGGGACAGCGACCAGTCCGGCCGGACGGTACCCTCGTCACATGCCGGAAACATCCCCTTCCACGGGCGTGCCCGCCGTCGATCACAAGCCCCGCTCGCGCACGGTCACCGACGGGATCGAAGCCACCACGAGCCGCGGGATGCTGCGCGCCGTCGGCATGGGAGACGCCGACTGGGAGAAGTCGCAGATCGGGATCGCGAGTTCGTGGAACGAGATCACGCCCTGCAACCTGAGCCTCGACCGCTTGGCGCGCGCGGCCAAGGAGGGCGTGCACGCCGGCGGCGGGTACCCGCTCCAGTTCGGCACGGTCTCGGTGTCCGACGGCATCTCGATGGGCCACGAGGGGATGCACTTCTCCCTCGTCTCCCGTGAGGTCATCGCCGACTCCGTCGAGGTCGTCATGCAGGCCGAGCGACTCGACGGTTCGGTGCTGCTCGCGGGGTGCGACAAGTCGATCCCCGGCATGCTCATGGCGGCCGCGCGACTCGACCTCGCGAGCGTCTTCCTCTACGCCGGATCGATCGCGCCCGGCTGGGTGAAGCTCTCCGACGGCACCGAGAAGGACATCACGATCATCGACTCCTTCGAGGCGGTCGGCGGTGTGCTCGCCGGCACGATGAGCCTCGAAGACGCGCACCGCATCGAGTGCGCGTTCGCTCCCGGGATGGGCGCGTGCGGCGGCATGTACACCGCCAACACGATGGCGTCGGTCGCCGAGGCGCTCGGGCTCAGCCTCCCCGGCAGCGCATCGCCGGCCGCCGCCGACGGGCGCCGCGACATGTACGCCCACCGTTCGGGCGAAGCCGTCGTCAATCTGCTCAAGAAGGGCATCACGGCCCGGCAGATCCTCACCAAGGAGGCGTTCGAGAACGCCATCGCCGTCGGCATGGCGCTCGGCGGCTCGACCAACATCGTGCTGCACCTCCTCGCGATCGCGCATGAGGCCGAGGTCGACCTCACGCTCGACGACTTCAACCGCATCGGCTCCAAGGTGCCGCACGTCGGCGACCTCAAGCCGTTCGGCAAGTACGTCATGAACGACGTCGACCGCCGGGGCGGCATCCCCGTGCTCATGAAGGCGCTCCTGGATGCCGGCCTCCTGCACGGCGACGTCATGACGGTCACCGGCAAGACGATGCGCGAGAACCTCGAGGAGTTGAACCCCCAGCCGCTCGACGGCGAGGTGCTCAAGCCGCTCGACGCGCCCATCCACGCGACCGGTGGTCTCACGATCCTCAAGGGGTCGATGGCGCCCGAGGGTGCCGTCGTGAAGACGGCGGGCTTCGACGCGGCGACGTTCGAGGGTCCGGCGCGCGTGTTCGAGCGCGAGCGCGCCGCGATGGATGCCCTCGCGGCCGGGGAGATCAAGCACGGCGACGTCGTCGTCATCCGCTACGAGGGCCCCAAGGGCGGACCGGGCATGCGCGAGATGCTCGCCATCACCGCTGCCATCAAGGGCGCGGGCCTCGGAAAAGATGTCCTACTATTGACCGACGGCAGATTCTCAGGCGGCACAACCGGCCTGTGCATCGGCCACGTCGCTCCCGAAGCGGTGGACGCAGGTCCCATCGCCTTCGTGAGGGATGGTGATCTGATACGGGTCGATATCGCAGCCCGGTCCATCGACCTACTGGTCGAGGAGACCGAGTTGGAGAGCCGCCGTTCCGGCTGGGCTCCCTTGCCTCCGCGCTACACCCGTGGCGTTCTCGCGAAATACTCCAAGCTCGTGCACTCGGCCGCCGAGGGCGCGGTCACGGGGTAGTTCAGACAACGGAGCACGCGCTCCAGACACCCTCTCTCAAGGACTCTCATGACTGCAGACGCAGCACCCACCGCACCGCCGCGCGATCCGGCCGCGAAGAACGTGATGACCGGCTCGGGCGCGATCCTCGCCTCGCTCGAGAAGCTCGGCGTCACCGACGTCTTCGGCATCCCGGGCGGCGCGATCATGCCGTTCTACGACGAGCTCATGTCGTCGACGGCGATCCGGCACATCCTCACCCGGCACGAACAGGGCGCCGGCCACGCGGCCGAGGGCTACGCCGCGGCTTCCGGCCGGGTCGGCGTCGCGATCGCGACCTCCGGCCCCGGGGCGACGAACCTCGTCACCGCGATCGCCGACGCCTACATGGACTCGGTGCCGCTGCTCGCGATCACCGGGCAGGTGTTCTCGACCTCGATGGGCACCGACGCGTTCCAGGAGGTCGACATCGTGGGCATCACGATGCCGATCACGAAGCACTCGATCCTCGTGAAGAAGGCGGAGGACGTGCCTGCGGCTCTCGCGGCGGCGTACCACATCGCCTCCACCGGCCGTCCGGGGCCCGTGCTCGTCGACATCACGAAGGACGCCCAGCAGGGGCAGATGACCTTCTCCTGGCCGCCGAAGCTCGACCTGCCCGGCTACCGCCCGGTGACGAAGGCGCACGGCAAGCAGATCACCGCGGCCGCCGAGCTCATCCTCGAGGCGCAGCGTCCCGTGCTCTACGTCGGCGGCGGTGTCGTGCGTGCCGGAGCCCATCGCGAACTGCTCAAGCTCGCCGACCGCACCGGCCTCCCGGTCGTGACGACGCTCATGGCGCGCGGAGCGTTCCCCGACTCGCACCCGCACCACCTCGGCATGCCCGGTATGCACGGCACGGTGCCCGCCGTGCTCGCGCTGCAGGAGAGCGACCTCATCGTCGCCCTCGGCGCGCGGTTCGACGACCGCGTCACGGGCAAGGTCGCCGAGTTCGCTCCGCACGCGAAGGTCGTGCACGTCGACATCGATCCGGCCGAGATCGGCAAGATCAAGCACGCCGACGTGCCGATCGTGGGCGACCTGAAAGACGTGCTGCCCGAGCTGCTCGACGCGTACGAGGCGGTCGCGAAGAAGGCGAAGCCCGACACCGACGAGTGGTGGGTTCGTCTCGACCAGTTGAAGGCGAACTACCCGCTCGGCTACACCGACGATCCCGACGACGGCTTGCTCGCGCCCCAGACGGTCATCGAGCGCATCGGCGCCCTCTCGGGCCCGGAGGCGATCTATGCGGCCGGCGTCGGCCAGCACCAGATGTGGGCGGCGCAGTTCATCAAGTACGAGCGGCCCAACTCGTGGCTCAACTCCGGCGGCGCCGGCACGATGGGCTACTCGGTGCCCGCGGCGATGGGCGCCAAGGTCGCGCAACCCGACCGACTCGTCTGGGCGATCGACGGCGACGGCTGCTTCCAGATGACCAACCAGGAACTCGCCACCTGCACGATCAACGACATCCCGATCAAGGTCGCGGTCATCAACAACTCCTCGCTCGGCATGGTGCGCCAGTGGCAGTCGCTCTTCTACGACGGCCGCCACTCGTTCACCGACCTCAACACGGGTCACATGAACGCGACGGAGCAGACGCGGATGGTGCCCGACTTCGTGAAGCTGGCGGAGGCGTACGGGGCACTCGGCATCCGCGTGACGAAGCCGGAGGAGATCGACCCGGCGATCAAGCTCGCGATCGAGACCAACGACCGCCCGGTCGTGATCGACTTCATCGTGAGCCGTGACGCGATGGTGTGGCCGATGGTGCCGCAGGGCGTCGGCAACTCGCAGGTGCAGTACGCCCGCGACCTCGCGCCGACCTGGGAAGAGGAGTGACCGCCATGTCACGTCACGTGCTGTCGCTCCTCGTCGAGGACAAGCCCGGTCTGCTGACCCGCGTCGCGGGCCTGTTCGCCCGCCGCGGCTTCAACATCGAGTCGCTCGCGGTGGGCCACAGCGAGATCGAGGGGCTCTCGCGCATCACCGTCGTGGTGGATGTCGACGAGCTCCCGCTCGAGCAGGTCACCAAGCAGCTCAACAAGCTCGTGAACGTCATCAAGATCGTCGAGCTCGATCCCGACGCCTCGGTGCAGCGCGAGCACCTGCTCATCAAGGTCAAGGTCGAGGCGAACACCCGCTCGCAGATCCTCGAAGCGGTGACCCTGTTCCGGGCCCGAGTGGTCGACGTCGCCCCCGATGCGCTCGTCGTCGAGGTCACGGGTGACAGCGGCAAGGTGCAGGCCTTGCTGCGGATGCTCGAGCCCTACGGGATCAAGGAGATCGCCCAGAGCGGCCTCCTCGCGATCGGCCGCGGCGGCAAGAGCATCACCGAACGAGTCTTCAAATCCTGACCCGCCCTCCGGGCGGCGACAGAGCACACCGAGAAAACGAAGGAAAACACATTGGCTGAGATCTTCTACGACAAAGACGCCGACCTCTCCCTCATCCAGGGCAAGAAGGTCGCGATCGTCGGCTACGGCTCGCAGGGCCACGCCCACGCGCAGAACCTGCGCGACTCGGGCGTCGAGGTCGTCATCGCGCTCAAGGACGGCTCGAAGTCGACCGCGAAGGCGACCGAGGACGGCTTCGAGGTGAAGAGCGTCGCCGACGCCACCGCGTGGGCCGACCTGATCATGATCCTCGCGCCCGACCAGCACCAGCGCGGCATCTGGAACGACTCGATCAAGGACAACCTCGCCGAAGGCAAGACCCTCGCCTTCGCGCACGGGTTCAACATCCGCTTCGGCTACATCGACGCGCCCGAGGGTGTCGATGTCATCCTCGTCGCCCCGAAGGCCCCCGGCCACACGGTGCGCCGCGAGTTCGTCGCCGGCCGCGGCATCCCCGACATCATCGCCGTCGAGCGCGACGCGTCGGGTCACGCCTGGGACACCGCGCTGTCGTACGCGAAGGCGATCGGCGGCACGCGCGCCGGCGTCATCAAGACGACGTTCACCGAAGAGACCGAGACCGACCTCTTCGGCGAGCAGTCGGTGCTCTGCGGCGGCACCTCGCAGCTCGTCATGTACGGCTTCGAGACGCTCGTCGAGGCGGGCTACCAGCCCGAGATCGCCTACTTCGAGGTGCTGCACGAGCTCAAGCTCATCGTCGACCTCATGTGGGAGGGCGGCATCGCCAAGCAGCGCTGGTCGGTCTCCGACACGGCCGAGTACGGCGACTACGTCTCCGGCCCGCGCGTCATCGACCCGTCGGTCAAGGAGAACATGAAGGCGGTGCTCGGCGACATCCAGTCGGGAGCGTTCGCGAAGCGCTTCATCGCCGACCAGGATGCCGGCGCCCCCGAGTTCCTCGAGCTGCGCGCGAAGGGTGCCGCGCACCCGATCGAGGCGACCGGCAAGGAGCTGCGCGCGCTCTTCGCGTGGAAGCAGACCGACTCCGACTACACCGAGGGCAGCGCCGCGCGCTGAGCTCCACCCGACGACGCCCCCGGATCGCGGAAGGTCCGGGGGCGTCGCCGTTCCCGGCTTCGCGGCGTTCACCCGACACCACCCGCAGGGACCCCACCCGTTCACCCGGCCCGGCGAACCTGGCCGCGTGCTCCGGCTCTGCATCGCCGCCCTGACCGTGCTCGTGATCGCGGCGGGAGGGATCGCCGTCGCACCCCCGGCCGAGGCGGCGCTGCCGAAACCCGACCCGGACGCGACGCCGACGATTCTGTTCGACGAGGTGGCGAGCGCCTCCGCCCGGTCGGATGCCGACAGCTTCTACGAGCTGCGCAACTGGGGGGACGCGACGGTCGACCTCACCGGCTGGGAGGTGTACCGCTGCACCTTCGAGGGTCTGCGCACCAACGCCGGGCGGCTCGAGGGCGACCTCACGGGCTTGACGCTGCGACCCGGCGAGACGCTCACGGTGAGCCGGGTGGGCCTTCCCGGCGACGCGCACTTCACGGTGGGTTTCGACGTCACGGGCTTCGGGCTCTACCTCGAGGATCCCGATGACCGACCCGTCGACCTGGTCGGGGTGTTCCCGAATGAGCCGTTCCCGATGACGACCGAGTGCACGCCCGACGGCGGCAACCTCCCGAACGTGCTCGACTTCGCCGCGGGGGAGAGCTGGCAGCGCGTCGCGGCGACGGGTGACCCGCTGCGGGACTGGATCGTCGCGCCCGCGACCCTCGACGCCCCGAACGCGACGCGCAGCCCGGCGCCGTCGACCGCGGATGTCGTGGTCGACGAGTTCGCGACGATGGGTCCCGGGGGATCCGCCGACGACTTCGTCGAGCTGCGCAACGACGGCACCGCGATCGCCGACCTCTCGGGCTGGGAGCTGTACCGCTGCACGGGCGGCGGACGCATCCGCCCCGACACCCGCCAGCTCGTCGTCCCCGCCGGGATCCGGCTCGCGCCGGGGGAGCGTTTCGTCATCGGGGGGCCGGGCTTCACCGGCGACGCCGACGCCCGCACCGCGACGTCGCTCGCCGACACGGCGTCGGGTGTGCTGCTGCGGGATGCCCGGGGCGCGCTCGTCGACCGGGTCGCGATGACCGGCATCCGCGACTCGGCGTGCCAGGGCGCGAAGCTGCCGCCCGTGCTCGACGCCGTCGCGGGGGAGTCGTATCAGCGCACCGCGACCGGGTGGGTGCTCGCGCCCCGCACCCCCGGAGCCTCGAACGCGACGGTCGACGCCGCCGTCTTCGACCCCGACTTCAGCTACCCGGAGGTCGACGGGGTCCCGGCTCCCGGTGTCGCGATCAGCGAGATCGCGAACGACCCCGATCCCGACGGGCTGCCCGCGGGCTGGACGCCGCGCAACTGGATCGAGCTCGGCAACTACGGGTCGGAGCCCGTCGACATCGGCGGCTGGACGGCGTACCGCTGCACCGTCGACGGTCCGCGCGCGGTCGACCCGCAGTTCCGCGTCCCGACCGGCACCGTGCTCGCGCCGGGGGCGACGTTCCTCGCCGCCCGGTCCGGCACGGAGGCGGCCGCGAGTGCCGACCTGACCTACGAGGTGTCACTCAACCTGCTCGGCACCGGGGTGTGGCTCGGGGATGCCGACGGCACCCGGGTCGACAGCGTCGGGGTCTACGCGCAGAGCATCTTCGACGCCGCGAACATCGCGCTGAGCCCGTGCACGAAGGGCCTCGCCCTGGCCGTGCACCTGCCGGACCGGTTGCTCACCGAGACGTTCCAGCGCACGCGGTTCACGGGCGACGACGCGAGCGACTTCACGACCGGTCCGGCCACTCCCGGTGCGCTCGATCACGTGCCGTGGGCCGATCCGACGAGTCGGGTGCCGATCATCCCCGACCGGGTCGACGCGGCCCCCGACCAATCCGTGGATCGCGCGGTGGGCGACCCCGTCGCCGTGCTCGACGCGTGGAGCGGCTCGACCGACGGCGGTCCCCTCGCGGGCGAGCGCGGCGACGACGAGACCCGGCTCGATCCGAGCGCCCCGACGGCGGTCGTCGACGAGGGCTACGGCTCTCCCTATCAGCGTCTCGTGCTCGACGCGGCCGACCTCGAGACCGGGTCGACCGTCAGCTGGACGGGCCGCGGCCTCGGCACCACGGAGGTGCAGTTGTCGGTGTGGACGGGGTCGGCCTGGCGGCTGCTCGACGCCGGCACCGGCGACGACCTCGTGCTCTCGGGAGCTCTCGAGTCCGGCGAGATCCGCGACGACCGCGTCGCGCTCCTCGTGCAGAACGGTCCGCGCACCGAACCGCGGCTGCTCGACCAGCTGGATGCGCGCCTCGAGGACCCGGCCGACTACGATCTCGCGATCGCCCACATCACCGACACCCAGTACCTCTCCGAGTCCTACCCCGACGTCTACGCCCGCATGGTGAGCTGGGTCGCGGCGAACGCCGACGCACGCAAGATCGCGTTCGCGACCCACACGGGCGACATCGTCGAGAGCTGGGTCGACCCCGAGCAGACCGACGAGCGCGCGCGTCGCGAGTACGAGGCGGCCTCCGCCATCCAGGCGATCCTCGACGACGCGGGGGTGCCCAACAGCGTGCTCCCGGGCAACCACGACTCCAAGCGCGGGGCCGACTACGCCCTCTTCAACGAGTTCTTCGGCCCCGAGCGCTACGCCGGGATGCCGTCCTATCGCGGGTCGATCGCCCCCGGCGACAACCGGGCGAACTACTCGACCTTCACTGCGAGCGGCGCGCGGTTCCTCATGCTCGCCCTGCCCTACGCGTACGGCGAGGAGGAGCTCGCATGGGCCGAGTAGGTCGTCGCCGCGCATCCCGACCACAACGTCGTCGTCTCGACGCATGAGCACGTCATGCCGCTCACCCTCGAGGGAACGGCACACCGCGCGGGATCGAACCGCTGGACCTCCCGCGGCGACGAGCTCTGGGATCGCGTCATCGCGCCGAACCGCAACGTCGTCGTCGTGCTCTCGGGTCACTTCCACGGACTCGGGTTGCTGCGCACCGAGGACGCGGGCGGCATCCCCGGGCACGACGTCGTCGAGATCCTCGCCGACTACCAGGAGTACCGCACCCACACGGGGGAGCGCGCGACGGGGTTCCAACGGATGCTGCAGCTCGACCTCGCGGGCGGCACGATCGCGGTCGACACCTTCTCGCTGCGGCTCGAGGCCGCGTACGGCGACGAGTACGACTACCGCCAGTTCCTGCCCGACAACGGTTCGACCGGGACCCCGTCGAACGTGCGACCCTGGCGGATCGTCGAGTCGGGACTGCAGAACCGCTATGTCGATGCCGACGACGAGTTCCTCGCCCACGTCGCGTTCCAGTACGCGAAGTCGGTCGAGACGGTCGGCGTCGTCGCGCGCGCGCCGGCCGCCGCGGGGGCGGTCGACGGGCGGGATCGATACTCGCGCTTCCTCTGAGTGTTCCCTGCCCCCTAAAGTGGGGTCGGGGGCGGTGCCGTTCGTCCTCCTCGTCCCCCGCCTCCGTCTCTCAAGGCGACGGAAGGGCCGGAATGCGCAGGCACGCGGGAGTGATCACCGGGGCGTCGATCGCCGCGGTCGGTCTGCTGCTCGCGATCGCGGCGCTCAGCGGCTTCGGCGTCGGGCTTCCCCCCGTGCGGCCGGCCTCCGCTCTCGGAGCCTCATGGCTCATGATCGCCGTCGTGCTCGTTCTCGTCGGATCGTTCGCCGCGCTCGCCGCGCGCGGGCTCGAACTCGTCGATGAAGAACAGCGCCCGGCTCGCCCGCTGCGTCCCGTGCGGTACTTGCGCCCCACGCGCTGACGTCGGCGGCGACGCTCGTCAGAGTCCGATCGCGCGATCGATGAAGGCGTTGGTGACGACGTCATCCGGCTCGACCCCGCGCGGCACCGTGATTCCGGCCTCGCGCCAGGCCGGAATCGCCTTCTCGAACAGGTCGCGCACCCGACCCAGGTCGATGTCGCCGATGGTGCCGTCGCGCCCGTTGCCGGTGAGACGCTCGTCGTCGAGCGTCGCGAGCGCCGTCGCGGCGAGTTCGGCGTCGTAGGTCTCGTCGCCGAACTCCGCGGCGAGCCGCACGAGCAGCGCGGTCGTCTCCTCCGGGTCGTCGAGGTAGGCGACGAGCGCGCGCTGCAGGGCGGGCACGAGCACGTGCAGGCAGTCGCTGTAGCGCACGAGGTGCTGCGGCGTGGCCGAGAGCACCCCGGCGTCGCGGGAGTACCCGCCGTCGTCGATGAGTCGTGTCGTCACCGGGTTCGGCGACCCGGTCGGCAGGCCGAGCAGGTAGCCGTCGACGAGCGCGCTGCCGGTCTGCGCCGCGATCCCGCCGGCCTCGAGGAAGGTCGGGATGCCGAGTTCGCGGTCGGTCACGATCTGGTCGACGCTCAACACGGCATTGCCGATCGCGTAGTCGAGATACGGGTCGGTGGGGGAACCGATCACCGGCACGAGTGTCGTGCCGTCGGGGGTGCGCGCCCGGCCGAGCGCCTCGATGGTGTTCGCGCCCGGGTACGCGGTCGCGTCCCAGTAGAGCATCCGCGGGTCGCGCAGCAGCGGCGCGAAGACCCCGACCGTCGGGTAGCGCACCGCATCGAGGATCGCGACGTCGGTGTCGACCGCTCCGAGCAGGATGGTCGAGTCGTCGTGCAGCGCGACGTTGGGTCGTGCCCCGTCGACCTCCGCGTCGACGAGGATCGTGAGCGTCGCCCCGGACGGCTCGCCGTCGAGCAGCAGCGGCGCACTCACCGACGCCTCGTCGATCTCGAGCGCGTCGGCATCCAGCAGCCCGTAGAGGAAGCCCCACTCGACGTGCGGCAGGGCGCCCGTGGCGATGCGGATGTCGGCCGGGCATCCCGCGTGGACGAGACCGACGCCGCTCGCGGTGCCCAGGGAGCACGCCGCGAGCGGGAGCACGAGGCTCGACGCGACCGCGAGACTCACGCCGCGGACCGCACGGCGACGTGCCGAATCGCGTCGCATCCCGACCTCCATGTGTCAGCCTTCCGCCCGGGCGCGCGGTCGACTCGTGAGATCCAGTCAACAGCACTCTCCCGGCCGTGACGATTATCCGCGCCGTAGGCTGGGGGGATGCCCGCCGTCGCTCTCGGAATCCCGGTCCTGCGCCGGGACCCCGCCGACGCGCCGTCGACGGACGGGCGCCCGGACACGGCCGACCTCGTCGACCGCTTCGGGCGCGTCGCGCGCGACCTCCGGGTGTCGATCACCTCGGCGTGCTCGCTGCGCTGCACCTATTGCATGCCCGCCGAAGGGCTCCCCGTCATCCCGACGCGCGACCTGCTGAGCGCCGACGAGATCGGCCGCCTCGTCGGCATCGCCGTGCACGACCTCGGCGTGCGCGAAGTGCGGTTCACCGGGGGCGAGCCGCTCACGCGTCCCGACCTCGTCGACCTCATCCGAGCGTCGTCGACGGCTGCCCCCGGCGTCCCGCTCGCGATGACGACGAACGGCATCGGGCTCGACCGCAAGGCCGCCGCGCTCGCCGACGCCGGGCTCACGCGCATCAACGTGTCGCTCGACACGATCGACCGCGAGCACTTCGCCGCCGTCACGCGCCGCGACCGCCTGCCGGCCGTGCTGCGCGGGCTCGACGCCGCCCGGGCTGCGGGGCTCGGGCCGATCAAGATCAACGCCGTCGCGCTGCGCGAGACGCTGCCGGATGCCGGCGACCTGCTCGCCTGGGCGCTCGAGAACGACGTGCGGCTGCGCTTCATCGAGCAGATGCCGCTCGACGCCGACGAGACCTGGCGGCGCGACAACCTCGTCTCGGCCCAGGAGCTGCTCGACGAACTCGGCCGGCGGTTCACGCTCACCCCGGCGGGACGCGACGACCCGTCGGCCCCGGCCGAGGACTGGTTCGTCGAGGGCGGACCCGCGACGGTCGGCATCATCGCGTCGGTCACCCGGTCGTTCTGCGAGGCGTGCGACCGCACCCGGCTCACGGCCGAGGGCACCGTGCGCTCGTGCCTCTTCGGCGACGACGAGACCGACCTGCGCGCCCTGTTGCGCGGCGACGCGACGGATGGCGAGATCGCCGACCGCTGGCGCGCCGCGATGTGGCACAAGCAGGCCGGCCACGGCATCGACGCCGACGACTTCATCCGACCCGAGCGGTCGATGGGTGCGATCGGGGGCTGAGATGGTGCAGGTGCGCTACTTCGCGGCGGCGGCCGAGGCGGCCGGTCGCGACGAGGAGATGCTCGTCGCGACGACCCTCGGCGAGCTGCGCGACACCCTTCTGACGAGGTACCCGGCCCTCGTGCCGGTCATCGCGAAGGGGTCGTTCCTCGTCGACGGCGTCGTCACGCGCGACCCGGAGCGCGCGCTCGGCGCCCGCGTCGACGTGCTGCCCCCCTTCTCCGGCGGTTGAGCGCGCGTTGCTCCGCGGTCTGCACCGTGCTCCGCCGGCATCCCGCGGAGCACGGCGGAATGCGCGGAGTAGCCGGTTCTCGGGCGGCTAGAGGCCGACCCACTCCGAGGGGCCGTCGGCGAGGTGCTGGCGTTTCCAGATCGGCACGCGCTGCTTGATCTGCTCGACCAGCTCCGCGCACGCCGCGAACGCCTCGGCGCGGTGCGGGGCGGCGACGACGGCGACGAGCGCGACATCGCCGATCTCGAGGTGCCCGACGCGATGCGCGGCGGCGACCCGCAGGCCGGACGTCGTCGCGACCTCCGCGCACACGTCGGCGAGGAAGCGTTCGGCGTCGGGATGCGCCTGGTAGTCGAGGCTCGACACTCCGGCGCCGTGATCGTGGTCGCGGATGACGCCCTCGAAGACGACGAGCGCACCGTCGGCATCCGTCAGCACCTGCTGTTCGAGCCAGGCCCGGTCGATCGGGGTGTCGACGATGAGCGCGACGGGCTCACTCATGGCCGCCTCCCGCGATCTGGTCGTGCACGTGGGGCAGGAGCGTCTCGAGCACCGCGAGACCGTCGCGCACCCCGCCGGGCGACCCGGGCAGGTTGACGACGATCGTTGACCCGGCGAGGCCGACGAGCGCGCGGCTGAGCGCGGCGGTCGGGGTGACGGCGCGCCCCGCGGCGCGGATCGCCTCGGCGACCCCCGGGAGTTCCCGGTCGAGCACGGCGCGCGTCGCCTCGGGG
>Ga0209066_10006126_pt1 | contig 12394 bp, 14 predicted proteins | sample All_14_2_FD_187198 | JGI IMG/M metagenome (GOLD analysis project Ga0209066, IMG submission 187198) | Freshwater microbial communities in response to fracking from Pennsylvania, USA - Allegheny Zone_MetaG_DW_15 (SPAdes) (version 2) ...
CCTATCGGGTCTGCGAGGCCGGCGTCGGGCATGTGGCCGAGGGCCGCCAGGTCTTCCCCAATCTCTCGGTGCTGGAAAACCTCGAGATGGGCGCGACGCCCAAGCGCGCCCGGGCTCTGGAGAAGCAGACGCTGGAGCGGGTCTTCGCGATGTTCCCGCGGCTGGCCGAGCGGCGCCGCCAGGCGGCCGGGACACTCTCGGGCGGCGAGCAGCAGATGGTGGCGATCGGCCGCTGCCTGATGGGGCAGCCGCGCCTCATCATGTTCGACGAGCCGTCGCTCGGCCTCGCCCCCACCATCGTGCAGGAAGTTTTCCGCATCGTGCGCCGGCTGAACGAGGAGGGCCTCACCATCCTGCTGGTCGAGCAGAACGTGATGGCCTCGCTGCGCATCGCAGACCGCGGCTACGTGCTGGAGAACGGCCGCATCGAGCTGGAGGGCCGGGGCGCCGACCTGCTGACCAACGACCGCGTCCGCCAGGCCTATCTCGGCCTCTAGCCGGGTGACGGCCCCCGGGCCGGCGTGCGAAATCGCCCGATCGCGGTATCCAGATACCTTATTCGGGGGTGCGACTCTCGTTTCGAATGATTCGTTTATTTCGTTTATTTCGATTATTTGCCCGCGCGAGGCTGTTTTTGCGGCCTGACGAGGTCTGTCGGGCGTTGACGCACGGCGCCACCCGCTGCAAATGTGACCGCTTCCGGTACTGACGCTGTCGCGTGCGACGCGGATCGGTCCGGGATGGCGCCGGTTTCTCCCGACGACGGGACCACCCGCCCTCCCCGGCAGACATGGCCCATGGGGAGAAACACCAAGATGAATCGTCGCGACATGCTCAAGGCCGGCTTCGCTGCCGGCGCCGTCGGCCTCCTGCCGCGCCTCGCGTCGGCGCAGGCCGCCACCTATGCGCCCATGCCCAAGGGCTGGCGCACCTACGTGTTGACGACCCGCGTCGAGCCGACGGCGGGCGCCACGAAGGCGTGGATTCCGCTGCCGACCTTCGAGGCGCCGGACTGGCAGCGCCCCGGCGCCGTCACCTGGACCGGCAATGCACGCGTCGCCGAACGCGTCCGCGACCCCAGGTACGGCGCGGAGATGCTCCGGGTCGAATGGGCGGCCGACCAGCAGGCGCCGGTGGTCGAGATCGTGGCCCAGGTCCAGGCGCAGAACCGGTCGGTGGTGCCGGGCCAGGGCAATGCCGCGCCGCTCAGCGACGCCGAGCGCAAGCTCAACCTGATGCCGACCACATTCCTGCCGACCGACGGACTCGTGAAGGAGACCGCCGATGGGATCGTGCGCGGCAAGCAGGGCGACCTGGCCAAGGCGCGCGCGATCTACGACTGGGTGGTCGAGAACACCTTCCGCAACCCGAAGACGCTGGGCTGCGGCGTCGGCGACATCACCACGATGATCCGGACCGGGAATCTCAATGGCAAGTGCGCCGACCTGAATGCGCTCTATGTCGGCCTCGCCCGCGCCGCCGGGCTGCCCGCGCGGGACGTCTACGGCCTTCGCGTGATGCCGTCGGAGTTCGGCTTCAAGGCGCTGGGCGCCGGTTCGGAAGTCGTCTCCAAGGCACAGCACTGCCGCGCCGAGGTCTGGCTCGGCGGCTCGGGCTGGACACCGGTCGATCCGGCCGACGTGCGCAAGGTCGTTCTCGAGGAACCGCCGGCCAACCTCGCCATGAGCGATCCGAAGGTCGTCGCCGCCCGCCGCGCCCTGTTCGGCTCCTGGGAAGGCAACTGGCTCGCCTACAATGTGGCGCACGATGTGAAACTGCCGGGATCGAAGGAAGAGCCGATTGCCTTCCTGATGTATCCGCAGGCCGAGAACCGGTCCGGCTTCCTCGATTCGCTCGACCCGGACAAGTTCAAGTACAGAATCACGGCGCGTGAACTGACGGCCTGATTCGCCCACATCGACGGGTGGGGGATTCCGCTTCAGCGCGATCCGCACTATATCCGGCGGATGAACGGACCAAACGATGCGGAGCGGCAAGGGCCGCCCGCGAGCCTCGTCCATCGCTATTACCTCGCGATGTCGGTGCCGTTCCTGATCGACGTCATCTCGGTGTTCGTCTACTCGGCACTCAACGGCGCCCCCCAGGTCGTGCTCTCGTCTCTGGCGATCACGACCCTGTTTCTCGGCATCGGCGTCGGGGTCGGGGCCTGGTGGCTGATCCGGCCGATCCGGCATTTCATCGAGGGTCGGGCGGCCTTCGGGACGATCGAGATCTCGCTGGCCCGGCTGCCGCGCCACTCGGCGACCGTCGTCGGCCTCATGTATGCACCGATGGTGGCACTGCGCCTGCTGTCGCATCGCCTCGAGATCACCTTCGGCGCTACCCTCCAACAGGTGGCGTGGCCCGACGTCATCGCCAACGTCACGGTCGGGACCGGCTTCAACGTCGTGCTCACTTTCTTCGTGGTCGCGGCGTACCTCGATCGTCTCTGTGAGGTGCTCTTCGAGACGAAGGGTGTCAACATCGGGACGTTCGGCGGCCGGTTCCGCCGCAAGGTGGCCCTCGCCCTCCTCTTCGTGTCCTTCGCGACGATGATCCTGATCGTCGCCGACATGCTGAGCTACAGCGGCGACCGTCTCGTCCGGGAAGCCTCGGCCGATATCACGACCTCGGCGATCGGCACCGTCTTCATGTACTATTGGATATCGAACGCGCTGACGCGGCCGATCACGCGCCTGGACGGTGGTTTGCGCCGGGTCGCCGACAATGACTACACGGTGCGCCTTCCAGTTACTTCCAATGACGAGCTCGGCCATGCCGCCAGCCGCTTCAACGAGATGGTCGAAGGCCTCGCCGAGAAGGCCTACCTGCGCGACACGTTCGGCAAATATGTGAGCGAAACGGTCGCCGCCTCGATCCTGTCCAACCGCGGCAACACCGGCCGCAGCATCGACACCACGGCCGAGGCGACCTTGATGTTCACGGATATCGAGGGCTTCACGGGCCTGTCCGAGAGCACGACGCCCGCCGAGGTGGCAGCTCTCCTGAACGCCTATCTTCACACCGTCGTTCCGGTGATTCAGCGCCACGGAGGCATCGTGAACAGCTTCATCGGCGACGGACTGTTCGTCAGCTTCGGCCTGCCGCGACCGCTGAGGGACCACGCCGGTGCCGCCATCGCCGCCGCGATCGAGATCCAGCAGGCTCTATCGAACGCCCGATTCGCACGCGGGTTCACCCTGCCGACCCGCATCGGCCTGAATACCGGCCCCGTCATCGGCGTCACCATCGGCACCGACAACCGGCTGAGCTACACGCTGCTGGGCGATGCCGTGAACGTGGCGGCGCGCATCGAGCAGCTCAACAAGAAGTTCGGGACGCGCATCCTCGCCGCCGAGAGCACCGTGACCGCGGCCGGCGCCCAGGCGTTTTGCGAGCGGCTCGGGACGACCGACGTACGCGGGCACCAGGACGACGTCGTCGTCTATCGCGTGGGACAGCCGCAGTGACCACGGCGGAGAGCGGGCAGCCCGTCGCCACGGCAACCGAGATCGGCGGCCTGCGGCGGCGCTATCTGCTGCGAACCGTGTCGGCGGCCGGCGTCGATGTCGCTTTCACCTGCATTTTCGTCGCTTTCGCAGATGCCTGGGCCTATGCGCCGAGGTCGGTCGCCGTCGGGTTGTTCCTGCTGCTGGGCGTCAATGCGCTGGTCTGTTGGCGGCTTTTCGTACCCATCGAAGAGTATTTGCGGGGACGGCGCCCGTTCGAGGATGTGGAGCGGCGGATCACGCAACTTCCAATCCTGACGGCGTCGCGTGTAGCGCTGCTCGCGCTGGCGATGGTGGGCTTCCGGGTGACGGCTCCCTATCTCTGGCCGGATGAGACAGTGCGCGCCCTGCCCAGCCAGACGCTGGCCGATACCGTGGCGCTCCTGCTGATGCTGCCGCTCTTCTACTTCACCTATATCTATTTCGTCATAAGCGACTATCTGGGCGACCTCTGTGGCTTCATCTTCAAGCGGACCGGCCGGAACCTGTCCCTGTTCTTCGGCCGCTACCGCCTGAAGCTTGGGATTGCCCTGCTCGTGATCTCGCTCGCGCCGATGACCGCTATCGTCATCGACCTCGTCAGCTATGACGGCATGAAGGTGCAGTACGAGATCGCAACCGACGTCGCCATTGCGCTGATGGGTGTCGCCGTCTCGGTCTACTTCATCTGGCGATCCCTATTGCGGCCCATCCGCATCCTCTCCCGTGCCATGTCGACCGTCGCCGGCGGAGACATGTCCGTAAGAGTGCCCGTGACCTCGAACGACGAAGTCGGCGAGTTGACCGACCAGTTCAACACCATGGTCGAGGGGTTGCGCGAACGCGAGCAGATCCGCGAAACGTTCGGCCGTTATGTCGACGAGAGTGTGGCCTCGACCATCCTGCAGCGCGGCGGCAACGGCGTGCTGGCCGGCGAGACCCGCGAGGCGACGATCCTGTTCACGGACGTGTCGGGCTTTACCACGATCGCCGAGAAGATACCGCCGGATCAGCTTTTCGGTGCCCTCAACGAATATCTCGAGACCGTCCTCGCGCCCATCCGCGCCCATGGCGGCGTGGTGAACACCTTCATCGGTGACGGTCTCTTCGCCTCCTTCAACATGCCGCTCGCCTGTGCAGGCCATGCGTCCGCCGCCATCCGCGCCGCCATCGACATCCAGCGCGCCGTCGCCGGCCGCAGCTTTGGGGAGGCAAGGGTTCCGTTCGTCACCCGCATCGGCATCAGCACCGGCGCTGTCATCGGCGGATCCGTCGGCGCGGGGCAGCGGCTGAGCTTCACATTGCTAGGCGACACGGTGAACCTCGCCGCGCGCCTCGAGAAGTTGAACAAGGATCACGGCACGAGCATTCTCGTCGCGGAGACGACGTGCGCCGGCTGCGGTACGGAGTTCGTGTTCAAGCCGCTCGGCAGCACGGCCGTTCGCGGCCGAAGCGGGTCGGTCGCCATCTTCACCATCGATACCGTCTGAGGTCCGCTGTCCATGAACCCGTCCGCCCTGTCCCCGGATCAGCTCGAGCTGCAGGCCCGCGCCCGCGAACTGGCGGCCGGCCCCGTCACGAAGCGTGCCGCCGAGGTCGACCGCACCGAGCAATACCCTTGGGACACTGTCGAACTGCTGAAGGACGCGAAGCTGATCGGCATGACCATCCCCACGCAGTATGGCGGCCAGGGCAAGGGCTGGCTCGACGCCGTACTCGCCATCGAAGCACTTTCTTCGGCCTGCGCCGTCACCGGCCGCATCGCCGTCGAGACCAACATGGGCGCGATCAGCGCGGTCATGGCCTATGGCTCGGAGGAGCAGAAGAGGATGGCGGCCGACATGGTGCTGGCCGGCGACAAGCCGGCCATCTGCATCACCGAGCCCGAGGCCGGCTCCGACGCCAACGGGATGACCACGCGCGCCGACAAGAAGGGCAACCGCTACGTCCTGAACGGCCGCAAGCACTGGATCACCGGCGGCGGCGTCTCCCGCCTGCACCTGATCTTCGCCAAGGTCTACGACGAGAAGGGCACGTTCGAGGGCATCGGCGGCTTCCTCGCGATCCGCGACGAGACCAAGGGCCTAAAAATCACCAAGCGCGAGCCGACCATGGGCCTGCGCGGCATCCCCGAGGCGGTGATCGACCTCGAGGATATGGATGTGCCGCCGTCGGCGCTGGTGATCCCGCCGCGCGGCCTGAAGAAGGGCTTCGCCGACCTGATGACGGCCTATAACAGCCAGCGGGTCGGTGCCGCCACGGTGGCGCTGGGCATCGCCGAGGGCGCCTACCAGCTGGCGCTCGACTGGTCGGAGAAGCGCCACCAGTTCGGCCGTCCGATCAACGAGTTCCAGGGCCTGCAATGGAAGCTCGCGGACATGTCGATCAAACTGTCGGCGTCGCGCGCCCTGGTCTACAACGCCGCACGATCAGGCGAAGGCGGCTTCCCCGACATGCTTATGGCCGCGCAGGCCAAGGTCTTCACCTCCGAGAGCGCCATCCAGATCGTCAACGAGGCGCTGCAGTTCTTCGGCGCCCGCGGCTACAGCCGCGAGCTTCCGCTCGAACGCATGGCCCGCGACGTCCGCATGTTCACCATCGGCGGCGGCACGGCGGAGGTCCTGCGCAACGTCGTGGCCGGCGCGCTGCTCAAGAAGAAGCTGCCGCAGACGCGCGATGGCTGGGACAAGGCGTAGCGAAACGCACCAACGGAGCGCGCAACTCCAGTTGCGCTCATACCTTGGCTGCCGAAGAAAACTGAGCGCCACTGGAGTGGCGCGCTCCAATGACTACCGACCGAACCGGTTCCACTTGCCGTCGTTGCCGCGCATCAGGACGAATTCCTTGCCCTTGTGACTGGTGTCGTTGCGAGGCCGTCGCCCCGTCAGTTCGGACGAGGGGTCGCTGTCCAAGATTCGTCCAGCAGTTGTTCCCAGAGGCGCTCGATATGAGGATTCCCTTCATCGAACGCACGTGCCATCGCGACATCGGCAATTGCCCTGTCGATCATTCCCAGACGCCTGAAAAGTTGGCCTCGGCCAATGTAGGCGATCGGGTTCGTCGGATTGAGATCGATAGATCGATTGAAGTCGGACAACGCCATCTGATCGTCGCCAAGCATCGAATGCAGCGCCGCGCGATTGACGTAGGATCGATCGAAGTCCGGATTGAGGCGAACGGCCTCGTCCAGATCGCTCAATGCTTTTGCATGCTGCTGCCCCAGCAGATACCCGATGCCACGACTGACAAGGGCTTCCACCCGATAGTGCGCTTTTGATTCCAAGGAAGTCGCTACGACCGTGCACGCTTCGATGAAGCGATCATCGGATGAGGGTGGGCCTGAGGCGATCTCAAGGGCTTCTTTGAACGTCATGAGCTGACCGTCTATAGTTGTTTCTATCATCGTCAATCTACTAATGGTTGCACTCCCATCAGCCTCCTTTGTCGAAGATCAGCCAACGTGCGATGACGCGAGCAACGTCTCCAAGCTGACCGAACGCAACGTGGCCTCGGCGATTTCGTCGATTTCCGTCAGGACACGCTGCAGCGCCGAACCGATCTCCGTGTCCTCCCCCGGCTCCTTGGCGCGGCTGCCCGGCGCGGGTTCGAACAGGGCGACGATGTCCATCAACGTGATCCGGCGGCGGTTGCCGGTGATCAGGGTGAAGGCCATCACGACCAAGAATCATGGGATTCCTCCACATGGGTCCGTTACCGGTTCGACGTGGTCGCCATCCAGCTTTCACCTTGACGAGTGAGCCGCACGAGTTCCCGGCTGGATGCCTGACCTGGATGAGCGTGGCAGTCAGCGCTCACGACCGTATTGCTCTCCCAGACAATCCGGCAACCGCCGAGCGAGATACATGGCAACGGCACCTCGCCTTGGAGTTTCGGCTGTCCGCCGACCATGCCCATGACAGCGATCTGTGCCCTCGCGTTCAACAGGGTGCAGACGGCGTAGGCGAAGCGCGAACGGTCCGGCGACCAGACCGGCAGCGCCGGGATCGCGAAGGTCTTGCCAGTCTTCTTCATTACCAGCGTATAGTAAAAGTCTTCGTAGGCTGGGGTGCCCACGACGTAGAAGCCGCCGGGGCCATCATACCTTTCATAGAGATAACCGTAGCTGCCGTCTCCGTTTAGACAATCGTACAGGTCTACGACCTTGCCGCCGTCTATTTCCAAGCGGAGACGATTGTCTTGCCTCGCGACGTTCGGCGCGTCACCCTTGATGCGCTGTGCCTCCTGTGGCCATTCCCTGGCGCGGTACTCGTCATAGTCAAATCCGGAGAGCCCGACATCATTGCAAACCTTCGCCTCCTCCCCCATCGCCTGCGCGAGCGCGCTGACGGGCAGGAGCAGAGTGGCAAGGCACAACAGGCGGACAAGCATACCGGCGCCCTCTACATTGGAAGTTTCAGCATAATCGCCAAATCGACCGACTGCATCTCCGCCCACGGGGACTAGACCCACCATATGTTCACCATCGGCGGCGGCACGAGGGAAGTGCTGCGCAACGCCATAGCGGGCGCGCTGCTGAAGAAGAAGCTGCCGCAGACGTGCGACAGCTATCTTGATTGAAGGGCACTACCGATGATATCATGATATCAAATTGAGGTGTCCCTTGTCAGATATCCTGATCCGCAACATCGATCCGCTCACCAAGGAGCGGCTTCGGCGCCGAGCCAAACGGCGCGGGAAGAGCCTGGAGGCCGATCTCCGCGACGCGCTCGAACAGATCGCCCGCGAGGATTCGGGCAGCGACTCTGGGCCCGGCTTCGGCTCATGGCTCGTTTCGCTGAGCCGGCCAGGCGTCGACCTCGCGCCGATTCTGGACGAAATCCGCAATGCGCCGCCCCGCCGCGTCGACTTCGACTGATCCAGCATGATTCTGGTAGACACCAACGTCGTGTCGGAACCGTTGCGCCCCACACCGGCGGCGGCCGTCGTGGCCTGGCTTGATGCGAACTTCGATTCCTGCGCGGTATCGGCGATCACGGTTCTCGAACTGTCGATCGGCGTGCAGTCGCTGCCAAGAGGCCGTCGTCGAAATCGCCTGCAAGCGGCCGTTTCGCTGGCAATGGAGCGGTTCGGCGCTCGTATCCTGAGCTTCGACGATGGGGCGGCGCGGGCAGCTGCCGGCTTGTTCGAACTCGCCAAGTCGACGGGCCTGCCCATGCATCAGATGCCCCTGAAGTTGGCCGACCTTCAGATCGCGGGCATTGCCGCGGCGCATGGCCTGCGACTGGCGACGCGCAATATCGGGGACTTTCGGGGACTTGGGATCGACCTCGTCGATCCCTGGTCGATCGGGACTGCCGCAGCGGAACGCAGGAGCTAGCGCCCGAACCGGTTCCACGTGCCGTCGTTGCCGCGCATGAGGACGAATTCCTTTCCCTTGCAGCTCGTGTCGTCGTGCGGCGTACAGGCGATCGAGATCCACGACTGGAAATCCCAGCGCGCCGAGCAGCTCTCGGTCGCGCAGGGCAACTCGATCTCCGCTTCGGTTGCGAGCCCGTCGCCCGAAGGTGTGTATATCGTCAGCGTGCCGCGCGGTGGCAACGCCGAACACCCGACCGTCAGGAATCGTGACTTGTCTGAGGACCAGACCGGAGTGCCATGGACGACGAACAACCGACCGGTCTTCTTCATGACCAGCGTGTAGTAGAAGTCCTCATACGCTGGCGTACGGACGACATAGAAGCGGCCGGGATCGTCGAATCTCTCGTAGAGATAGCCGTAGCTGCCGTCGCCGCTGAGACAATCCCGTAGCTCGATGCTCTCGCCACCGTCGATCACCAAGCGAAGACGGTCGCCCCGGCGCGCGACGTTCGGCACGTCCGCGTTAATGCGGCGCCTTTCCTCCGGCCATTCCGTCCCCTGATACTTCTCGTAGTCCAAGCCGGAGAGGCCAGCACCAGCACAAACCTTCTGCGCCTCGGCCGTCGGCTGCGCGAACGCACAAGCTGGCAGAAGCAAGGCGCAGAGAATCAGCAACCGAACAATCATGCGAGCGCCCTCACATTGGATGCTTCAGCATCGTCTCCAGACTCACCGATCGCAACGTGGCCTCGGCGATTTCGTCGATCTCGGTCAGTACCCGTTGCAACGCGGTGCCGATCTCCGTGTCCTCCCCCGGCTCCTTGGCGCGGTTGCCCGGCGCGGGTTCGAACAGGGCGACGATGTCCATCAGCGTGATGCGGCGTCGGTTGCCGATGAAGCGGTAGCCGCCCGCTGCGCCGCGCCCGCCCTGCACGAGCCCGGCGGCGGAGAGCGTGCCCAGCACCTTGGCCAGCGAATGCGTCGAGACGCCGAAGCGCTCGGCCAGATCGGCCGACGAGAGCGTCCGCGCCGGGTCGCGGGCCAGTTCGAGGGTGGCGTAGAGGCCAAGCCGCGTCGCCGTCTGGAGCTTCAAGGCAGCTCCTTGTCGAGCTGCAGCGACGGGCCGGCCGTCATGCCCTGGGCGCGAAAGAAGGAGAGGATCAGGTGATCCTTGCGATCGACCAGGGTGCGGACGCGCGTCACGCCCTGTTCTTTGAAGCGCGCCGCCAGCGCGTCGAACAACGCGCTGCCGACACCCCTGAGGCGCGTCCTCGGATCGACCTGGATAGCGAAGACCCAGCCGGCGGCGGGCTGGCCGAATTCCCAGGCGCGGACCTCACCGGCGATGAAGCCGGCCAATGCGCCCTTCCCCGTCTCGGCGACCAGGAAATGGCGTTCCGGCGCCAGCATCTCTCTCCAGTAAGCCGGCTTGTCCGAACCCGTCAGACGCAGGTCCAGTGCCGAAATCGCTTTCAGATCAGTGGCTTGGGCGGGACGGATGGCGACCATGTCTGTGGAGGAGAATGACCTTGCGGCAGGGAAAGTAAATAGGTAATTCAGTACCGAATTACAGAATTAGGGAACGCCAATGGACTCCGCCGCCGCGCCCATCGACTTCCGCACCGATCCCTCCCGTTACAAGCACTGGAAGCTCGCGTTCGAGAACGGCGTCGCCTACCTCACCATGGACGTGAACGAGGAGGGCGGCCTGAAGCCCGGCTACAAGCTCAAGCTCAATTCCTACGATCTCGGCGTCGACATCGAGCTGGCCGATGCCGTGCAGCGGCTGCGCTTCGAGCATCCAGAAGTCGGGGCAGTCGTCATCCGCTCGCAGCGCGACCGGATCTTCTGCTCCGGGGCCAACATCAACATGCTTGGCCTTTCGACCCACGATCACAAGGTGAACTTCTGCAAGTTCACCAACGAGACGCGCCTCGCCATCGAAGACGCCAGCACGCAGTCCGGCCAGACCTACATCTGCTCGATCAACGGCATTGCCGCGGGTGGCGGCTACGAGCTGGCGCTGGCCTGCGAGCAGATCCTGCTGGCCGACGACGGGTCGAGCGCGGTGTCCCTGCCCGAACTGCCGCTGCTGGCGGTGCTGCCGGGCACCGGCGGGCTCACGCGCCTCGTCGACAAGCGCATGGTGCGCCGTGACCATGCCGACTTCTTCTGCACCACCGCCGAGGGCCTGCGCGGCAAGCGCGCCCGGGAGTGGCGACTGGTCGACCAGCTCATCCCGCCGTCGAAGCTCGTCGAGCAGACTCAGAAGATCGCCGAGGAGGTCGCGGCGAAGTCGTCGCGTCCAAAGGACGTCAGGGGCATCGCGCTGCCGACCGTCGAACGCCAGATCGACGGCGACACGATCCGCTATGCCAACCTCACCGTCGAGATCGACCGCGAGGGCCGCTCGGCGAAGTTCCGTCTCAACGGCCCCTCCTCTGCGCCGCCCGCCGACGTGCAGGCGGAAGGCGCCGCCTTCTGGCCGCTGGCGCTGGCCCGAGAGTTCGACGATGCGATGATGCATCTGCGGCTCAACGAAACCGAGATCGGCACCTGGGTGCTCACCAGCCAGGGCGATGCGGCGCTGGTCGAGGCCTATGACGCGCTGCTGGCGGACAAGGGCGACGACTGGCTGGTGCGCGAGATCGTGCTCTACTGGAAGCGCACGCTGAAGCGGCTCGATGTGAGCTCGCGCAGCCTGATCGCGCTGATCGAGCCCGGCTCGTGCTTCACCGGCACCCTGCTCGAAGTCGCGCTGGCCGCCGATCGCTCCTACATGCTGGATGGCGTGTTCGAGGGCTCCAACCTGCCGGCGGCAACGATCCGGCTGACCGAGATGAACTTCGGTCCCTATCCGATGGGCAACGGCCTGACGCGGCTCGCGACTCGCTTCCTGCACGACCCGTCGCAGGTCGAGGACTTGAAGGGCGAGATCGGCGAGGCGCTGGACGCCGCCGCCGCCGAGGAAGCCGGCCTCGTCACCTTCGCGCCCGACGACATCGACTGGGAGGACGAGGTGCGCCTCGCCATCGAGGAACGCGCCGGCTTCTCGCCCGACGGGCTGATCGGCATGGAGGCCAACCTGCGCTTCCCCGGTCCCGAGACGATGGAGACCAAGATCTTCGCCCGCCTCTCGGCCTGGCAGAACTGGATCTTCCAGCGGCCGAATGCGACCGGTCCGGAGGGCGCGCTGAAACTCTACGGTACCGGCAAGCAGAGCAAGTACGACCGCAAGCGGGCTTAAGGAACAACGGAGGCAGACATGGCCATCGACTACAGCCAGCTCATTCCCAACAACGTCGATCTCTCGTCGGACCGTCGCCTCCAGCGCGCGCTGGAGAACTGGCAGCCGCGCTTCCTCGATTGGTGGAAGGACATGGGCCCCGACGGCACCTCGGCCTTCGACGTCTATCTGCGCACCGCCGTCTCCACCGACGCCAACGGCTGGGCCAATTTCGGCCATGTGAAGATGCCGGAGTATCGCTGGGGCATCTTCCTGGCCGACCGCGATCCCGAGCGCCAGATCGCCTTCGGCGACAACAAGGGCAAGCCCGCCTGGCAGGACGTGCCCGGCGAGATGCGCT
>Ga0209066_10006127_pt1 | contig 12393 bp, 12 predicted proteins | sample All_14_2_FD_187198 | JGI IMG/M metagenome (GOLD analysis project Ga0209066, IMG submission 187198) | Freshwater microbial communities in response to fracking from Pennsylvania, USA - Allegheny Zone_MetaG_DW_15 (SPAdes) (version 2) ...
TCACCTTCGCGCCCGAGTTCTTCACGTCGCTCGGATTCAAGGTCATCCCCAAAACCCAGGTGATGCACAAGCTCTACATGGGCTGTATCAACTGCACCAAGCACGCCGATCCCTTCACCTGCCCTGAAATCGCCATGGCGCTTGACCTGCGCCAGCCTTGACCGTGCCCATGCCCGTGACCCTCCACCGCCGACTGCTTGACTGGTATGACGCGCACCGGCGCGAAATGCCATGGCGTGGCCATCCCGATCCGTATGCGGTCTGGGTCAGCGAGATCATGTTGCAGCAGACGCAAGTCGACACCGTGCGCGGTTACTTCGCCCGTTTCATTGCCGCCTTTCCAACCCTCGCCGCTTTGGCCGCCGCACCCCAGCAGGAGGTTCTCAAAGCGTGGGAAGGGCTCGGCTACTACACCCGCGCGCGCAACCTGCAGAAGGCCGCGCAGGCGGTGATCGAACGCGGCGGAGTTCTGCCGCAGGGCGTCGCGGAATGGGCGGCGTTGCCGGGGGTCGGCCCCTATACCGCTGCCGCCATCGCCAGCATCTGCTTCGGCGCGTATGCTCCGGTGGTGGACGGGAACGTCATCCGCGTGTTCGCGCGGTTTCTTGGCTGGCCAGACGACTTCCGCAAGCCGCCCGTGCGGCTTCGGCTGGCCGCGTGGCTTCAGCCGCACATCGAGGCGTCCAAGCGCCCCGGCGATTTCAATCAGGCCATGATGGATCTCGGCGCCACACTCTGTGCGCCGCGCGCGCCGGCGTGTGCGGTGTGCCCGTTGAGGCGGGAGTGCGTCGCCCGCCGTGAGGGACGGCAGGACGCGTTGCCCGTCAAGCCTGCCAAGAAGGGGGTGCCGACGCGAGTCGGCGTGGCGGTGCTTGTGCGCGATACGGCGGGACGGGTGCTCTTTACACAACGCACGGATGAGGGGTTGCTGAGCGGCCTCTGGGAATTGCCGAACGTGACCGTCGAGCACTCGCCGACTCAACGCGACGCCCTGCGCGCTTTAAGTCAGCAAGCGGGCTTGACCGCCACGCGGGCACGCCGCCACGGCATGGTGACCCATGCCTTCTCGCACTTCAAGCTGCACCTGCATGTTTTCGCTGTGCCGGTTTTCAGCGGCACGCTTGACCTTGGGAGGAAGCCCCCGGTGCGCTTCGCGACCCCGGCAGAGTTGCCGCTCACCACCGCTACCCGCCGCGCACTTGCGCGATGAGTCCGGCGTGCGGGTCTCAGTCCAGCGGCATGGGGTTGCAGAGGTTCTCTTCCTTGTCCGCGACGCGTCCGCAGTTGAAGCAGATGAACTTGGGTTCCTTCGTGAGGGTCTTGATCTCCTCGAAGCGTGCGGCGCTGGCCAGCAGGCAAATGTGGCCCTTGTGGTTGCCTGTACAGGTTTGTGACGAGTTACTCATGAGGTCTCCTTTTTGAGGGGTGAAGGTGCGGAAAGCGGCAGAATGACGCCGACGGCTGCGGGGACCACTCTGCGCAAAACAGAAGCGTTTAGACGTCGCAGAGCTGGACGGCGCGACGCAGGGAGTCGACGCCGTTTTTCGGGCTGAACTCGTGGGCAACGTAACCGCTGAACTTGCCCTCCTCCGTCAGCTTTGCAATGGCGCGCATGATGGCCGGGTAGAAAAGCTCCTGGTCCTCGTCGAGATCCTTGCGGCCGGGGTTGCCGGCGGTGTGGAAATGGGCGATGTGGGCGATGTTGTCGGTGAGGGTGCGGATAACGTCACCTTCCATGATCTGCATGTGGTAGATGTCGTACAGGAGCCGGAAGCGAGGTGAGCCGACGCGCCGGCACAGCTCGACGCCCCAAGCGGTCTTGTCGCACATGTAGCCTGCGTGGTTGACCTTGCTGTTGAGCAGCTCCATGCAGATGGTCACGTCGTGGTCGGCAGCGATTTTGACCGCCTCCTTGAGGACCGGAACGCAGTTGGCCATGCCGTCCGAGTCGCTGACGCCCTGGCGGTCGCCGGCCAGCGCGATGACGTTCTTCCAACCGAATTGAGCCGCTGCGGCGATATTGTCGCGGAACTGCTGAAGAAACTCGGCGTGCCGGGCCTTGTTGTTCAGCCCGTCCTTGATCGAGCCCGCGCCGGCGACCATCGAGGCGACGAGGCCGTGCTCCTTGAGGGCTGGCCAATCACCCTTTCCGGCCAAGTCCACGCCGACGATGCCGAGCGCTTTGACCGTGCGGCAGAATTCGTCCGCAGGCATCTTGCCGAACGTGCCGCGCGTGCAGCACTGGCGGATGCGGCCCTTGAGTTTGGGCGCCACGGTTTGCGCGGATGCCGCGGCGGGACCGAACGCGGCTGCGGCCGCCGCAGCGGCTCCAAGCAGGCGGAACGAAGCGCGGCGGCTGATGCCCTTTACGGCAGTGTGCATAGCTGTATCCTTTCCGTTTTCAGCAATATCTGCACCATACCAGAAACCCGAGGAAGGCGTCAATCGCTGCCCGGCGCAATCAGGGGGGGCTACGCACTGCGTTTGCGCTCGGGCGCATGATTTGTTTCAGATATCGAGCTTGCTTCTAATCGCCAAACCGGGTATATGTTAATGAAATTACGTTTTTCGTGAAAACATTCTTTGCCTGAGTGCTCTTGGCAAAGAAGAGGGGTGTAAGCGGAGAAGGTTAACATGACAGATGGACATGGGGGGGCTCGGGGAAAAGCGGCTGTGTCGAAAAAACAGCCCCAGCGGATCATGATCGTGGATGATCATCCGCTCGTGCGGGAGGGCTTGGCGTCGCTGATCCGGATGACGCCGGATCTGACTGTGTCGGGTCAGGCGGGAAGTTCGGAAGAGGCGAAGAAGGAGCTTGCGAAAACCCCCCACGATCTTTTGTTGTTGGATCTCTCCTTGCCGGGCGGAAGCGGGATCGAGTTGCTCAAGGAGGTGTGCGTGCGGCATCCGCGCCTTCGGGTGCTGGTGCTCTCGATGTATGAGGAGGGCGTTTATGCCGAACGCGTTTTGCGGGCGGGCGCGCACGGGTACATCATGAAACAGGAGCCAGGGCCGAGAATTGTTGAGGCGATCCGATGTGTCTTGCGGGGCGACTTGTATGTCGGCTCCACCATCGCAGCACAATTTGTCAAACAATTCTTGGAGGGCAAGCAAAGCGACTCTGGCGCCGATATCGGGAAACTCAGCGACCGTGAGCTACAGGTCTATATGTGTCTCGGGAACGGCATGACCTCTCTACAAATCGCGGAGCAGTTCGGCCTGAGTGTCAAGACGGTTCACACCCATCGCGAGCACATTAAACGCAAGCTCGGCTTGCATAATGCCACAGACCTTGTGCACCATGCCATTCACTGGATTCAGACGTGCTCCGGTCAGGCGCAACCGTAGCGGTTCTTTACCGTTTGACCTCTTGTGCAACCGCGGCCTTTAACTCAGCCACGGCGGAGTGTCCGGCAGCAGGGCGTTGAAAGCGTCGGCCAGCATCTTCTCGTACGGTCCGGCAAAGGTGCCGTTGAGGAATTTTCCGTAGGCCTCTTGGCAGAAGCGCTCCCACGCGGCTTCCTCCTGTCCCGGAGTGATCGGGTAGAAGAGGACCCGGCTTTTCTCCGCAGCGGCTTGATCGCCCTGCGCGTCGCCGATCAGCAGGACTCGGTCGGGGGCATATTTGCCTTCGGTCGCGAGCCGGAGATGCTCGACCTTGGAGCCGAGTTCCTGTCCGGCAATGAGATCGACATACGGGTGGACCTGATGGAGGTTCCACTCCCTGACCAGCGCATCCTCGGGGGTTTGCGAGACGACGATGGCATCGCTGCTGCCCCGGATCAGTTCCAGCGCCTTTCTGGCCCAGACGTAAGGAGGCACGGGGCGCATGCGGGTGTTGATCTCGACGTTGATGGCCAAGCTCCACTCCAGGAGCCGGGCCAGCTCGGGATCCTTCGTGCGCTCCGCCTCGTCTTTGAGAGAGGGGTTCCCCAGCGGAAGTCCCGAGTGGATGTAGGCCCGCAAAGCCTCGAGCTTGGGGAGCGCGACGCCGGACGCCTTTACGCCGGGGTAGTCCACGAACAGTTCGAACGCGCGAAGCAGGGCGGGGAAACGGTTGCTGCCGCGGGTTTTGGAGTAGAGGTTGACGAACTCGGCGCACGCGCGGAACTCCTTCTCGCACGCCTCCAGCCCCCAGTAGCGGATGATGAAAGGGTGGAAGTGCTCCTTCTGCTTGACGCTCATCGTGTCGAACACGCAGCCGTCGGAATCGATGCCGACGAAGGACTCGTGCCGCTTGGGAAGGCTCCGCAGGTCGTCCAGGGTATAATGGTTCTTCACAGGCATCAGACCTTGATCTGGAAAACGGCGATCAGCGTGAACACCATGGTGAAGATGGCCACCGTCTCGATGATGCCGAGCGCGGCAAAGTAATTGGTGAGCCCCTGTCCGGTATCGGCTTGGGCGTCGCAAGCGGCTGCGGCGGCGCGGCCTTGGAAGAGGGCTGAGAACCCGATTCCGAGCCCTGCGAAGATGCCGAGCACCAGAAGCGGGAGACCGGCGCCCGCCTTGCCGAACATCACGAACATCAGGATCATGCCGTAGAGGGTCTGCGTGATGGGCGCGCCGACCAAGCCCAGCAAGATGAAGGGCGCCGGCTTGTTTTGCGCGTAACATTTTTTCCACGCGCCCATGGCCGCGGTGCCGGCATAACCGGTGCCGAAGGCGGAGCCGGTCGCGCTCAGTCCGAGACAGGCAACCGCGCCCGCAATGCCGAGGGCTTGATTCATGGCTGTGATGGCTTCTGGATTCATCTCATTTCTCCGTTTGGGGTGTGACAAGTTGTGTGAAAAAACACGGCGTTAAATCGGCTTGATGTCCGCGTTCCGCTTGAACGGTTTGAAGGCGAAGCCCGACCAGGTGACGCCCTTGTGATTCGAGAACTCCAAGGTGTTCAAGCGCACCGCGTGAACCAGAATGCTGAGCCCCGCCATGGCGAAGTTGAGCCCGTGGCCCACCAGCAGGATCAACGCCAGCGGAACGATCTTGGCCCACAGCGGCAGGTTCAGGTTGACGGCCATGTCGTTGAAGTTTTCCGCCACCTTGACCGAGGCCAGCCCCACGGCGAAGAGCCGCACGTAGGAGATGATGTCGCCGAGGCTGCTGACGATGTTAAGCGGCATCATGCCGAGCTCGATGCCATTCGTTTTAAGCTCGTCTTTCTTCAGGGTGAAAAGGAAGATCAGCGCCAGCGCGACGCCGAAGACGTAATAGATGAAGCGGGGCGCAGGAAAGATGCCGACAATGTTGCAGGCCATGCAATACATGAACCAGATCACGCCGAGCCAGCCGACTTGGGCCAGGAATTTTGAGTCGGGAAAGAGGCTGACCGCGTTCCAGACCCGCGCCACGGAGAGGTGCAGAACGCCGAGCGTGAAACAGAGCAGCATCATGTTGTTGATGCCCTTGTCGGGGTGGTTGAGCCAGAGGCTGGCCGTGTTGTCCGCGAACTTCGGATGGGTGCCGAACCACGTGTTCGAAAGCACGCCCCAGAGGACGGTCGCGAAGGCGAAGAAGTAGAGCAGGACAAAAGGCGCGTGCGGGGCCTTGGGGAGCTTGCGCCGCATGTGCAACGTCAGCAGGAAGATCAACGCGCCGTAGCCGCCGTCGCCGACGAGCATCGCGAAAAAAATGCTGAAGAAGCAGAAAAAAGGAACGCTGATATCGGACTCGTTGTAGGCGGGGGCGATGCCCAGCGCGTTGAACAGCGCCAACACCGGGCGGAACAGGCGGGGCGGATGCAACAGGGTCGGCGGACGCTCGTCCGCCTCCGGGTCGCGAAGCAACAGCCCCCACGTGTGTTCGGCGGCTGCTTCGCGCAGCTGCTCCACAAGGTTCGCGGGCAGCCAGCCGGTGATCAGCGCCACAGCGCCGTGGGTCCGCATGGTGTCGACGGCGGTTGCGAAGTCGCTCACGTCGCTCAAGCGCTTCGCCTCCTGCAGGAGGCGTGCGGTGTCTTCGGCGTCGTCCTTCAGCCGGCTGGCGATCTGCTCGGCGCGCGCAAGCGCTCGGGCATGGCGCGCCTGCAGCACGGAAACGGGGGCTTCGGGCGCGGGCAGTTGTTCGCAGGCTTCGGGGAGGTCGCCCGGGCCGGCCATGACGCCGTAGGTGAAGTTTTGATCGGCACCGAACTCTTCCACCAGCACGCCTGCGCGATCGATGAAGGTGGTGTTGGCCGGTGCCCGGAAAAGCCGGATGGGAACGCCCTGTGCGGTGAGCCGGGAGGGGAGGGTGACATCGAAATCGCCGAAGGGGAGGAAGAGGGCGATGTCACGGTCGAGGCGCTCGGCCTCATTCACCAGCGCCTGCCGCAGTTCGGCGAGGCGGATCACCGCGTCGATCTTTTCGGGCGCGTCACCCGAGAATACCGGGAGCGGAGCGTTGAGCAAGGCGTCGGCGCTCAGCTCATGGCCGTGGGGTTTATGGGGCCCGATGGCGGTGGGCAATACCGGTTTCCGGGCGCGGGCGTCATCCAGAATGCGCAGCGCGTGACGGGCCACCGCAAGGCGTGACTGCGCGTGGCGATAGGGCTCGGAGTCGGAGGCCTCAAGATTCAGATGAACGGCTCCCAGATCGCGCAGGCGTTCGAGCGTCACGGTGCGTTCGGCGGCGACGCACAGGAGCGTCAGGTGTTTCATCGGGACAATCATGCCGCGTCCTCCTCTTCGGCCGGCCGGCTGCGTCCTTTGGCGATCTTGCCGCGGGTGACCGAGGCGGTTTGCTCATCGCCGATGGCGATCTTGATGATGCGGATGTTCTCGCGGCACTCGGGGATCTTCACCTTTTCAAAGAGGTTCACGCGCTGCGAGGTCGTGTTCAGCTCGCGTGTGACCAGCTCGCGCTGTTTCTCGAGCACGGCCCGCTCGGCCTTGAGCGTGAGGATGTCCGTGAGCATGTCGACGGCGTTGTCGAACCAGGCGGGGGTCGCGAAAAGGTCGATCTCGGCTACGGTGGTCTCGAGGCGTCTGAAAAGGGGGATGGTCACGCCCGCGATGTTGCTGCTGTCTGTCAGAACGCGGTCGAGCGTGACCAGGCGGTCGGGCGTGATTCCGGCTTCGGAGAAAAGGGTGACCCAGCTTCCCAGCGACGCGCGCTTGGCAGACTCCCTCTCGGCGACGTCCTCAAGGCGTGTCAGGATGGAGGCAATCTCGGCCTGCAGCTGCTGCTTCTTGAGCTGCAGCATGGGCAAAAACCGCTGGAAGCGCTTGAGCGCGTCGCTCTGCGTTTTCAGCTCGGTTTTCGTGAGTTTGATTTTTGCCATGGGTAAGACGGCTAGGGGTTTAGGCTGTTAGGCTGTAAGGAAGAAGGCTAAAAGGCTTTGAGAGGCTTTCAGCCTTTCTCCCCCGGCCAGAACTTGGCGGTCAGCTTCGAGGGGATGCCGGTCTCGTCGGGGGTGAAGCAGTCGGCCAGAATCTGCCAGCCGAGGTCGAGCGCCTTTTCGAGCGGAATGTTCACGGAGAGGTCCATCATCTCCTGCTCAAAGCGCACGCCGTATTTAAGCAGTTTGGTGTCCCAGTCGCTCATGCGAAAGCCCATGGACTGCTTTTCCTGCGTCTCTTTGTAAGAGGCATACAGCTTGATCATGGCGTCCATGATGGTGCGGTGGTCTTCGCGGCTGGCTTTGTTCACCTGCTGCTTCAGGCGGCTGAGCGAGCCGAAGGGCTCGATGCGCCCGTTGCGCAGGTAAAACTGGCCTTCCGTGATATAGCCGGTGTTGTCGGGGACCGGGTGGGTCACATCGTCGCCCGGCATGGTGGTGACGGCGAGGATGGTGATGGAGCCGGCGCCCTCGAAGTCGACGGCCTTCTCATACCGGGAAGCGAGCTGCGAGTAAAGGTCGCCGGGGTAGCCGCGGTTCGAGGGGATCTGCTCCATGGTGATGGCGATTTCTTTCAGGGCGTCGGCAAAGCTGGTCATGTCCGTCAGCAGGACGAGCACTTTCTTGCCTTGCAGGGCAAACTGCTCGGCGGTGGCGAGCGAGATGTCCGGGACGAGCATGCATTCCACGATCGGGTCGGAGGCGGTGTGGACGAACATGACGGTGCGCGAGAGCGCGCCGCTTTCGTCGAGCGTGTCCCGGAAAGAGAGGTAGTCGTCGTATTTCAGCCCCATGCCGCCGAGAATGATGATGTCGACCTCGGCCTGGAGAGCGATGCGCGCGAGCAGCGGGTTGTACGGCTCGCCCGCGCGTGCGAAGATGGGCAGCTTCTGCGACTCGACCAGCGAGTTGAAGACGTCGATCATCGGGATGTTGGTCCTGACCATGTTGCGGGGCATGATGCGCTTGGCGGGGTTCACCGAAGGCGTGCCGATGTCGATCAGGTTGTCGGTGAGCGCGGGGCCTTTGTCGCGCGGCACGGCGCTGCCGGTGAAGGCCCGGCCCAGGAGCGCGTCGGAGAACGGCACCCGCATGGGGTGGCCGAGGAAACGCACCTTGCCGTCGGTGGCGACGCCGCGTGCGCCCGCGAAGACCTGGAGCGTGACGGTGCCGCCGTCCAGCTTGATGACTTGGGCGAGCGATGTGCCGGTCCGCGACGAGACTTCGGCGAGCTCGCGGTATTTGACCCCTTCGGCGCGAAGCGTGATGACGCTGCCGGCGAGGTTGTCGATGGCGTGGTAAACCTTATGCATGGATGGAGGCCTCCTCGATCGTCTTCACCAGCGTGTCCCGCCGGGTGGCATATTCCGGTTGGCTTGGCGCGGCTTGGTTCCAGTCGATGAACGCCTGCGTCAGGCCATGGAAAAATTTGCGGGCCGCGCCTTTATCCGTGAAGGGGTACTGGGCCAGCAGGGCCTGCTCGGTGACCCCGAACATCTCGCGCTGCCGGTCGGCAGGGGTGGCGGCGTCGACGTCGATGAAGGCGTTCTGCTGCAGAAAGACGGTGTCCATGAACTCGCTTTTCAGATACGCGGTGAAATCGCCGATGCTGGTGCCCTCTTCGCCGACGACCTTCATCATCTGGGCCACATCGCTGCCCTTGCGCAGGATGCCGCGCAGGCGCTCCACGCGCTCGTTCTCGATGATGCTCCGGTATTTGCTCCAGCTCTCGAGCGGGTCGATGGCCGGGTAGCGGCGCGCGTCGGAACGGGCGCGCGAGAGTCCGTGGAAGGCGCCGACGACTTTGAGCGTGGCCTGGGTGACCGGCTCGTCGAAGTTGCCGCCGGCCGGCGAGACGGTGCCGCCGATCGTGACGGAGCCGGTTGAGCCGTCCTTGAGGCGCACCAACCCGGCACGCTCATAGAAGTTGGCGATGAGGGATTCGAGATAGGCGGGGAAAGCCTCTTCGCCGGGGATCTCCTCGAGGCGTCCGGAGAGTTCGCGCAGCGCCTGTGCCCAGCGCGACGTGGAGTCTGCGAGCAGCAGGACGTTCAGCCCCATCTGGCGGTAGTAGCAGGCGATGGTGACGGCGGTGTAGACCGAGGCCTCGCGCGCCGCCACTGGCATCGAGGAGGTGTTACAAATGATGACCGTGCGGTCCATCAGCGGCTTGCCGGTGCGGGGGTCTTCGAGCTCGGGAAATTCGCGCAGGGTTTCCACCACTTCGCCCGCGCGCTCGCCGCAGGCCGCCAGCACCACGATGTCCACGTCGGCATAGCGCGCGGTGGTCTGCTGCAAGACGGTCTTGCCTGCGCCGAAGGGGCCGGGGATGCAGTACGTGCCGCCCAGCGCGACGGGGAAGAAGGTGTCGATGGAGCGCACGCGGGTGGTCATGGTGTCCACGGGCTTCAGGCGTTCGGCAAAACAGGTGATGGGGAGTTTGACCGGCCAGCGCTGCAGCATGGTGACGCTGTGGTCGTGGCCCTCGGCATCGGTGAGCACGGCCATTTCCTGCTCGACGGTGTAGGAGCCTGCGGGCGCGACGCTCTTGACGAGGTAGACGCCGCGCAGGACGAACGGCACCATGATGCGGTGCTTGAAGATGCCTTCCGGTACCGTCCCGACCGTCTCGCCGGCGGTCAGGCGGTCGCCGGGCTTGACGGCGGGAGTGAACGGCCACTTCGCGGCGCGGTCGAGCGCCTTGAGGTAGGTTCCGCGCTGGAGAAAGAAGCCGCACTGTTCGGCGAGCTGGGGCAGGGGGTTCTGGAGGCCGTCATAAATCTGTTTCAGCAGCCCGGGGCCGAGCTCGGCGGCCAACAGGTTGCCGGTGAACGTCACCACATCGCCGATCTGGAGGTCACGCGTGTCTTCGAAAACCTGCATGTCGGCCAGGCGGCCGCGGATGCGCACGATCTCGCTCATCAGGCGCTGCGTGGTGCCGTCCTGGGCGATGCGGGCGTAACCCACTTCGTTCTGAGCGACTGCGCCGTCAAACGCAACCGTGATCATGTTGCCGTTAACGCCGACGATTTTTCCTGTTGTTTCCATAGCGTGTGAGGGTTCAAGGTTCGGGGTTCAGGGTGATGGGAATTTGGGTCAGTGTGTCGAACAGGTGTTGCCCGCGGCCTTTGTCGAGCGCGCTCCAGCGAGAAAGGAGCGCGAGCTTGACCGCGTATGCGAAAACGGCCTTGATGTCGAGCGGGTCAGGCCCCTGTAGTTCTTCGGCGATCAGCCAGCGGATCTTGTCCAGTTCCTTTTCCCGCCGCAAGGGGTCGGCTTCTTGAAAGGCGTCCTCGACGGAATCGTCGATCTGGCGGTCGCACCCGTGGGCTTCGCGCAGCCAGCGCGCGGCGTCTTTGCCGGAACTCCGTGCGCGCTCGCGCGCCGCGGCATTGCGCAGAAGGGTGTCTTTGTCGCGCCAGGCCAAGCCGAAAGGATTGTCTGCCGCTTCGCCGCGCAGCAGTGCCTCGGCCGCGGACGCATCCTTGGCGCTGAGCTGGTCACGGCAGGTCTCGACGAACGCTTCAGGCGAGATGCCGGGCGCGGCGTCGAAGCTCAGCATGGGCAGGCTGGATAGTAGATAGATCAGACTCATGACTTCATTAAGGCGGCGAGTCGGGGGCGGAGCTGTTTGGAGAGGGCCTCGGCAACGGCGGCACCTGTAAAGGCGTGCTCGATGCGGCCATTCGCGAGCCGGATGAGGAACCCCGCGCCGGTGGTGTCGTCGGTGACGACCGTCACGCCGTTGGCGGCTTCGGCGGCCAACTGTGCCCGCAGGATGTCGGCCAACTGTGTGGCGGCGACGACTTCGACCAGGCCTTTGCCGCCAAGATAGGCCCGGACAGCCTCGGCTGCCAGGCCGGCAACCAAATCCGGTTTGCTGAGGGACGCGTCGACGTCTTTGACCAAGAGCCGGGTCAGCAGGGCTGTGACGGCCTTCTCGACATTCAGCACCGCGTCGCGGGCGGACTGGCGGATGGTTTCTTCGGCCCGGCGCTCGAAGGCTTCGGCCTCTTGCCGGGCATCGGCGCGGAGCTTCTCGGCCTCTTTCTTGGCGGCTTCGGTGATCGCACGGGCATCGGCGCGGGCCTTGTCCAGAAGGAGGGTGGCTTCGGCCTGGGCCTTGTCGACACCGTCGCGTTGGATTTTCTCTAACAGTTGCTGCAAGTCTTGTGTCATAGGTCACCTGAAAAAGACCAGTGTCAGGATCACCCCGGCGGATGATGCCGCAAGGGTACGTAAAAGCTTTCATGATAATGAGCGTGTGGGGAGACGGTCAAGCAGGAATCGATAATCATGAAGCGATTCTTTTGGGCGGCTTCAGCCCTGCGCGTCGTGCCGAAGGGTTTCATGCGTGGGCTTCAGACCGCCGTCGAAGAGGGCGCTGCCTCCACGATGACCGAAACACCGTCCGGGATTACGACACATTGCGCGTCCGGCCCTGACGTGCTGAAAGCCATTTCGACCGCTTCCGACAGGGTTGTGGCCGTGTCCATGTGCAGGGCGCGGACGAGTTGTGCCTCCCACAGGTCCGTGACGAGGATCACGCGGTGCCGGGCGAGAATGCGCGCGAGAATCTGGTACTCCCACTGGTCAGGCGGGGTCTTGTCCTGCGGGACGCGGAGAATGGAATCGAGCAGCGCCTGCGGATTCGCGGCCTTGGCCAGGGCACGGTAAAAGTGCTCGCCCCCATGGCCGTCGCTGCATCCCGCGACCATAATGATCGTTCCGCCTTTGGTGCAGCACGCCTCGGCGGTCGTCATGCCCTTGACGGCCTGGTAAAGGTTCTGGTCTAAAGGATAACCGCCGTTGCCGGTGATGACGATTTCGGCTTCAACGCGTGGGACGGTGACGGCCTCGCGCATTTGGCGGCAGCCCTCGGCGTGTGCGAGTCCGGGGTGCCCGGCGAAGGCGGCCCGGATGGATTTGTCCGGGTGGAGGGTGACATTGAGGATGAAGGCGAGGCGAGCCTGCTGTGCGGCAAAAAGCATGTCGCGGTGAATGGGGTTCTGGTCGAGGTTGCCTGCGCGGGAGTGAGGGTCGGCGATGAAGGTCGCGCAGTGGTTGGCCAGAAC
>Ga0209066_10006128_pt1 | contig 12392 bp, 13 predicted proteins | sample All_14_2_FD_187198 | JGI IMG/M metagenome (GOLD analysis project Ga0209066, IMG submission 187198) | Freshwater microbial communities in response to fracking from Pennsylvania, USA - Allegheny Zone_MetaG_DW_15 (SPAdes) (version 2) ...
GACTACATGAGCACCGCGCTGCGTGGCCTGCCGGTGCAGGAGTACTCGCCACCCGAAGGCGTGGTCAACGTGGGCGGCGAATGGTTCTACGAGGAATACACCCGCGCCACCGGCATCAGCTCGCTGGGCCTGGAAGACACGCTGCCCACGCCGGCAGAAGACCCCGAGAAGAAGGGCATCCTCGACCTGTTCAGGCGCTGAGCCTGAACGCCGCTGGCAACTCAGGCCGCAGGCGGCTCGAACTGCAGCGCCATGCCCGCCTGCTTGCTGGCGTGCTGCGACAAGGCCGCGAAGAACTCGGTGCCATCGCGGGTATCGCGCCAGGCACCGTCCACATGGCGGTAGTGGAAGCCGCCGCCCTGCGCGGCCATCCACAGCTCCTGCAGGGGTGGCTGGGTGTTGAGGATGATCTTGCTGCCGCCGGGAAAGCTCAGTTCCAGCAGCCCACCGGTGCGGTGGGTATCCACATCCACCACGTCGCCCTCCAGCCACCGGTCCAGCGTGGCCTCGATGCAGGACAGGGCCGCGTGGGCCAGGCGGTGGTACTCGGCGTCAGACAAAGGGGTGGCGGCAGGCACGGGGTCCATGGTCGGTAAAATTGCTGGATGAAACGATCAGGCGTCCAACCCAGTTTAGCCCCCTGCCGTAACCACAGCGGCCGTGTCGGGAAGCCGTGCGGGCTCTTGCTGGCCGCGGTGCTTGGCGCCGGCCTGGTGGGCTGCGGCCAACGCGGCCCGCTGTACCTGCCGGCACCGGCGGGCGCAGCCTCGGCACCGGCGGTGCCGGCCTCCTCACCCTCTGTCACGCCCACCCGACCATGAGCCTGCCTGGCGCCCCCTTCCTTGAGCGCTGCGGCGCTGACCTCACCCTCGACGGCTGCAAGCTCGACGACCTGGCGCAAGCCCACGGCACGCCGCTGTATGTGTATTCGCGCGGCGCCATGCAGGCCGCCGCGCAGGCCTATCAGCAGGCGCTGGCGGGTCGCCCCCACCTGCTGTGCTACGCGATGAAGGCCAACTCCAGTCTGGCCGTGCTGCAGACCTTTGCTCAATTGGGCTGCGGTTTCGACATCGTCAGCGGCGGTGAACTCGCCCGTGTGCTAGCCGCTGGTGGCCAGGCCGCCAAAGTGGTGTTCTCCGGCGTGGGCAAGACCCGCGACGAGATGCGCCAGGCCCTGCAGGCCGGCGTGCGCTGCTTCAACGTGGAAAGCCTGGCTGAACTCGACGTGTTGTCCGACGTGGCCGCAGCGCTGGGCCAGCGCGCCCCGGTGAGCCTGCGCATCAACCCCGATGTCGACGCCAAGACGCACCCCTACATCTCCACCGGCCTGAAGGGCAACAAGTTCGGCATCGCCCACGGCCAGGCCCTGCAGGCCTACCAGCGCGCGGCCAGCCTGCCGGGCCTGCAGGTGGTAGGCATCGACTGCCACATCGGCTCGCAGATCACCGAACTCTCGCCCTACCTGGACGCCCTCGACCGCGTGCTCGACCTGATCGAAACCATCGAAGCCCAGGGCATCGCCATCCACCACCTCGACATCGGCGGCGGCCTGGGCATCACCTACGCCGACGAAACCCCGCCTGCTGCCGGCGACCTGGTGCGTGCCGTGCTGGCCCGCATGGATGCCCGCGGCCACGGCCAGCGCGAATTGCTGCTGGAACCCGGCCGCTCGATGGTGGGCAACGCCGGCGTGCTGATCACCGAGGTGCTGTACCTCAAGCCCGGCACCGACAAGCAGTTCTGCATCGTCGACGCCGCCATGAACGACCTGGTGCGCCCAGCCATGTACGAGGCCTGGATGGACATCGTGCCCTGCCGGCAGCGCAGCACCGCCACGCAGGCCTGGGACGTGGTCGGCCCAGTGTGCGAATCGGGCGACTGGCTCGGCCGCGAGCGACAACTGGCCGTGCAACCTGGTGACCGGCTGGCAGTGCTCTCCGCTGGCGCGTACGGCATGACGATGGCCAGCAACTACAACACCCGCCCCCGCGCTGCGGAGGTGATGGTCACCGCGCCCGGCCAGGCTCAGCTCATTCGCCGGCGCGAAACCGTGCAGCAACTGTTCAACGACGAGTCCTTGCTGCCCTGATCGGCACCCTGCAGACACAAAAAAGCCGCCCTTGTGAGGCGGCTTTTTTGTGTGCGGGTGGTCGCAGAAACGACCACCCTGCGTGCGTCAGAAGTTGTGACGCACACCCACTTCGTAGCCGCGCGACTTCTGCAGAGCAGCGGTCGTAGCGGGCGCATCCGGGAGGAAGAAAGCGGCGGCGGCGTTGCCGTTGGTGGCTTCCTTGTTCTTCAGATGAGCGTAGGTGGCATACAGCGCGGTGCGCTTGGACAGGTCATGTTGATAGCCAATGGCCAGCAGGTTGGCACGCTGGGCTTCGCTGGCACGGGCGTAGCTCAGCTTCACAGCACCAGCAGCGCTCACCGGCACGATGGCGCCGAGTTGCCACACACGTTCCTTCACGTCCGCGGCGCCCACGGGCTTCAGCTTGATCTGAGCGTATTGGCCCACTAGCTTGACCACGTTGAAGTCGTACGAAGCGGCCGCATTCACCACGCGCAGATCGCCGGCTGCATTGGCGTTGGCAACGCTGTTCACGTCGATGTTGTTCACCGCCACAGCGCCATCGAAACCGAAGCCCTTGTAGCCCAGACGAACGCCATTGCCTTGACCGCGGGCACCTTCGCCAGCGCTGAATTGCAACTGACCGTAGACACCACCCAAGCCGCCAGGCAGGAAGTAGGACACCTGGTTGTCAGCACGGCGAATGTCCGTGACCGTGTTGGTGGCAACGGTGGTGTTTAGCACACCCGAAGTGGCCGTGGTGCCGGTGTAGGTGCGCAGCGCGCCTTCCAGCAGCGTGTTGATCTGGCCCAGGCCCGTGGCGCCGAAGGGATCGAACGCCGAAGCATTGTTGTAAACAGCCAGCGTGTCGCGGCCCAGGCGCACTTCACCGAAAGCGCCGGACAGACCCACCGTCGAGCGGCGGCTGAACAGCTTGCTGCCCACCGTGCCCGTGTCAGGGTTGAAACCGGCTTCAAGCCAGAAGCTGGCTGCCAGGCCGTTACCCAAGTCTTCCACACCACGGAAGCCAAAGCGGCTGGGGCTGTTGCCATCGGTGCCCATCTTGCTGACGGAGGTGTCCCCCGTCTTCACGTGACGAAGGCTGGCGTCGACAACACCGAACAGCGTGACCGACGATTGAGCCGAAGCCGCACCGGCGAAAGCGGTCAGCGCACCCAAGGCGAGCAAAGTCTTTTTCATGCGTTTCATTCCTAGGTTGGGATCAGGTACGAAGGTCCCGCTTGCAGCGCAAGACACGGAACCGTCATCTGCTTTTCGTTGAAAGCTGGTAGCGATTCCACCAGAGGGCTCGCCCTTGCGCCAAGCAAAATCCCGCAAATCTGGCCGTGGGGGTTGTAGATCGACAACACTTGCCACATCAAGCAGGAGTACGACGCTCATCAAAGACCAAGGGGTTGGTCACCTGTTGGGCCCACGCCAACGCCCCACCTCGCGCGACCGGCCTACACTCGGCACTCGCATCGCCGACATTCACTTCGCCCCCATGGACGCCCTGATCGACCTCGCCGACCGCAGCTTGCGCACCGTCTTCGGCGTGCACCGCGCCGCACGCGCCACCCCTTCGCCCGAAATCGAACAGGCCCCGCTCAGCGATGCCGATCGCCGGCTGTCAGGCGCGCTGATGCGGGTGAACCATGTGGGCGAAGTCTGTGCCCAGGCCCTCTACACCGCGCAGGCGATCAGCACTCGCAACCCCGCGCTGCGTGAGCAGCTCGAGCGGGCCTGCAAAGAAGAAACCGACCACCTGGCCTGGACCGAGCAACGCCTGGCCGAGCTGGGCGATCGCACCTCGCTGCTGAACCCGCTGTGGTATGCCGGCGCCTTCGCCCTGGGACTCGTGGCCGGCCGCCTGGGCGACCGCGCCGGGTTGGGCTTTGTGATCGAAACCGAACGCCAGGTGGAGCAACACCTGGCCGGCCACCTCGATCAACTACCCGCCGCGGATGACGCCTCACGCGCCATCGTGAGACAGATGAAGATCGACGAAGCCGAACATGCCGACGACGCCCAGGCGGCCGGTGGCGTACGTCCGCCGCCGCCGGTGCGCTGGCTGATGCGGGCAGCAGCCAAAGTGATGACCTCGACCGCGCATCGCCTCTGACCAACCTCTGACACCCGGTCAGACGGCAACGATCTCCACCACCGAGGTGATCTCGGCCGTCTTCACGAGCATGGCCGTGGCCGAGCAGTACTTGTCATGCGACAGCTTCACGGCGCGCTCGACCGCCGCCACGGCCAGATCCTTGCCTGACACGATGTAGCGCATGGTGATGCGGGTGAAGACCTTCGGATCGGTCTCGGCACGATCAGCCTTGATCTCGACACGGCACCCCTCCACCTGCTGCCGGCTGCGCTTGAGGATCAGCACCACGTCATACGCCGAGCAGCCACCAGCACCGGCCAGCAGCGTTTCCATCGGCCGCGGTGCCAAATTGCGACCGCCCCCTTCAGGCGCGCCATCCATCGTGATCAGGTGACCGCTGCCGGTCTCGGCCGAGAAAGCCATGCCCGATTGGGGCATCCAGTTGATCGTGCACTCCACCGTGCCGGCTCCTTACAGGGTTGATCGGTGCAGCCGACGGCGGCTGCGCGCCCACCATTGTCTCCCGCGGCGGCATCAACCCTGCCCGCTTGCGGCCAGCAGCCCCTTTCAAATTGGCAACAGAAAATCCTTGCGTCAAGTGCCATCGCAAGCTAGAATAAACCCTATTGAAGCCATTAAACGACATTCGTTTGGCTTCCACCGGTTGTCTCCTCCACCCTCCTCCATAGGTGGATTCAAACCCGAAGCCCACGGCTTCGGGTTTTTTTTCGTCCCCTCGTGGTCTTCCCCATCTGTTGCAGGGACACATCAAAAGATGCCCCGGCACCCGGCACAGCTGCGGCAACACCGGCCGCTATGATCCTGCGCCCACCCCCGATGACCCGCCACTGAGCAGAACCCCGCCACATGGTCACCCGCCGTTCCCCTCGCGCCTCGTCCTCCGCCGCACCCGCCGGCCAACCGGCCAAGGCGGCCAAAGCCCCCGCCCGCAAACCAAGCAAGGCCGCCGCTTCAGCTGCCAAGCAGGCCATTGCCGGACGCTACCTGCAACGCATCCTGAACGCCCGGGTGTACGACGTCGCCCGCGAGACCGAACTGGAGCCTGCACGGGTGCTGAGCCGCCGCCTGGGCAACCAAGTGCTGCTCAAGCGCGAGGACAACCAGCCCGTCTTCAGCTTCAAGCTGCGCGGCGCCTACAACAAGATGGCCCACCTGACAGCCGAGCAGTTGGCCCGCGGCGTGATCTGCGCCTCGGCCGGCAACCATGCCCAGGGCGTGGCGCTGGGCGCCAAGCGGCTGGGTTGCCGGGCGGTGATCGTGATGCCGGTCACCACGCCGCAGGTGAAGGTGGAAGCCGTGCGCACCCTGGGTGGCGAGGTGGTGCTGATCGGCGAGAGCTATTCCGATGCCCAGGAACACGCCCAGGCGCTGTGTGACCAGGAGGGCCTGACGTTCGTCCACCCCTTCGACGACCCGGACGTGATCGCCGGCCAGGGCACCATCGCGATGGAGATCCTGCGCCAGCACCAAGGCCCGATCGACGCGGTGTTCGTGGCCATCGGCGGCGGTGGCCTGATCTCGGGGGTTGCGGCCTACCTCAAGGCGGTGCGACCCGAGATCAAGGTGATCGGCGTGCAGACCACCGACTCCGATGCCATGACCCGCTCGGTGGCCGCCGGCAAGCGCGTGCGCCTGGCCGATGTGGGCCTGTTTTCTGACGGCACCGCGGTCAAGCAGGTGGGCGAAGAGACCTTCCGCGTGGCCCGCGCGCTGGTAGACGACTACATCCTGGTCGACACCGACGCCCTGTGCGCCGCGATGAAGGATGTGTTTCAGGACACCCGCTCGGTGATGGAGCCCGCTGGCGCGCTGGGCGTGGCCGGCCTGAAGCAGTACGTTGAGAAGACCGGCGCGCACGGCCAGACGCTGATCGCCATTACCTGCGGCGCCAACATCAACTTCGACCGCCTGCGCTTCGTGGCCGAACGGGCCGACATGGGCGAAGCCCGCGAGGCGCTGTTTGCGGTCACCATCCCCGAGGAGCGCGGCTCGTTCAAGCGCTTCTGCGAGTTGCTCGGCCCGCGCAGCGTCACCGAGTTCAACTACCGCATCTCCGACAAACGGCTGGCCCACTTCTTCGTGGGCATCAGCATTGCCCAGCCCAGCGAATCCGCCGAAATCGCCAAGAAGTTGAAAGACCACGGCTTCGGGTGCATGGACCTCACCCACGACGACATGGCCAAGGAGCACATGCGCCACATGGTGGGCGGGCACTCGGAGCTGGCGCAAGATGAGCGGCTGTTCCGCTTCGTCTTCCCCGAGCGGCCAGGCGCCTTGATGCGTTTTCTGTCCAGCATGCCACCGGGGTGGAACATCAGCCTCTTCCACTACCGCAACCAGGGTGCCGACTATGGCCGCATCCTGGTGGGCATCCAGGTACCCCGCGGCGACCGGGGGGCTTTCCGCCAATTCCTGGCCACGCTGGCCTACCCTTGCGTGGAAGAGACCGACAATCCCGTGTACCAGTTGTTCCTGCGCTGAGAACGCGCAACGCCTGCGCCGCAGTTCCGCGTCAAGATCGGGTCTACTGACGACCACCGCAGACATCCACGCCCGTTGGGGGCTGTTTCCACTGCCATGCCGACCCCGGCCGAACTAGACGATGTCGACCGATAACCCGCCGCTGATCGCCCCCACCGCACGCGCTTCGCTGGAGCAGGCGCTGCGCCTGAAGCTGGCACGCCGCAATGAGGCGGCCGGCGGCCTGGGCGAGCTGGAACCGCTGGCGGTGCGGCTGGGCCTGATCCAGAACGCCCTGCGACCGCGCCTGCGCCAACCGCAACTGCTGGTGTTCGCCGGCGACCACGGCCTGGCCGTCGAGGTGACCTCGCCCGACGCCCGCAGCACCGGCCAGACCGTCGAAGACCTGCTGGCCACCCGCCTGCCGTTGCCGGTGTTCGCACACCGCCAGGGGCTCACCGTGCACCTGGTCGACAGCGGTCTGGCCACCCCGCTGCCACCGCGGCCCGGTGTGCTGGCCCGCAAGATCGCCCACGGCACGCGCAACTGCCGCGTCACGCAGGCCATGTCGATCGAACAGGTGCATGCCGCCATCCGCGCCGGCATGGAGATCGCCGATGCCCTGCCCGGCAACGTGCTGGGCTGTGCCGGTGTGGGCGTGGGCGCCAACCAGGCGGCCGCCCTGGTGATCGCCAAGCTCAGCGACGTGCCGCTGCGCGAGCTGGCTTTCGCCGGCCCGACGATGGACATCATCACGCTGGAGCAACAGATGGTGGTGCTGCAGGCCGCGCAGACACGCCACATGGGCCTCGAAGACCCGGTGGAGGTGCTGGCCGCCTTCGGCGGTTTCGAGACGGCCATGATGGTGGGCGCCATGCTGGTGGCCGCGAGCAAGCGCCACCTGATCTTGGTCGACGGCCTGGCCGCCTGCGCCGCGCTGATCGTGGCCGCACGCATCGGCGGGCCGGTCACCGACTACTGCGTCTTCTGCCGCAGCACCCTGCATCATGGCCTGGACACCGCCCTGCGCAGCTTCCAGACCACCGCCTTGCTGGAGCTGGGTCTGGACAGTGTCGACGGCACCGGCATCGCGCTGTCCTGGCCACTGGTGCAGGCCGCAGCCAGCCTGCTCACCGAAGTGCACGACGGCAACGACCAGCCCCCTTCGGAATTTGGCGACGACACCAGCAGCAGCCTGCTGGAGCGCACCCAGCCGCTGCAAGTGGAGCGGCATTCGGCCGGCCACGGCACCGAAGACCAGGCCACGCTGCCGATGCCGGTGGGTGGCCTGCTGCGTTGAGCCTGCGGGCCAACAGCCTACCCGGCCGTTTCAGCGCGCAACAGGTGCGTCGGGCAGCGCCTCGCTGACAGGCACCGGCGCCATGCCCGGCATGGACGGATTGGCCGTGCCGGTGGATTCACCACCTGGCTGCATCGGCGCCACACCACCTTCGGCCAACCCGGGGAGCCGGCCTGTCGCGGCCGCCGGCAACGCCGGCAGATCCAGCGACACCGCAGCCGGCCCACCCACCGGCCCGATCTCGATGCTGCGCTGGCTCACCGACAACACGGCCCACTGGGCATCGACTGATGCCCCCACCCGGTAGGCCCGGGGTGGCTTGCCATCCACACTCATCACGGCAAAGCCTGCTTCGCCCGACGCCGCCACCCCCATCACGCGAAACCGATCGCGCGCCGGGCTCGCTGCTGGCGCTGCAGGGGCCGCCGCAGCCCGCGCAAACAGGCGGGCGGGATCACCCTGCAGCGCCTGGGCCACACCCACCGTCTGCGCCTGCGAGGGCACCGCACGGCCCTGCACCCACAGCCGCAGGCCCCAATGCACCGAGGCGGCGGCCACCAGCAGCCACACCAGGCCGGCACTCCAGCCAGCCCAGGGCCAGCGGCGCCAGGCAGTGGGCAGCGCTACATGCGTTTTCAATCGGGACATGGGGCTTGATTATCATGGAAGGCCTCCTCTTCAGCCTGTGCGCAATGAACCTGCCCCGCTTTCTGGCTCCCGCAGCCGCTTCGGCACAACGCGGTTTCACCCTGATCGAACTGATGGTGGTGCTGGTCATCATCGGCGTGCTGGCCGCGCTGGTGGTACCCAACGTGCTGGAGCGCGCCGATGATGCCCGCGTTACCGCCGCCCGCACCGACGTCAACAACCTGATGCAGGCCCTCAAGCTGTACCGGCTGGACAACCAGCGCTATCCCACCGGCGCGCAGGGCCTGCAGGCCCTGGTGAGCAAACCCACCGCAGGCCCCGCGGCCAACAACTGGAAGCCGTACCTCGACAAGTTGCCCAAGGATCCCTGGGGCAACCCCTATCAGTTCGCCAACCCCGGCATCAAGGGCGAGGTCGACGTGTTCAGCCTGGGGGCCGATGGCCAATCGGGCGGCGAAGGCAAGGATGCCGATATCGGTTCCTGGCAGTGAGCGGCGAGCCCTCGCGCCACATCGAACGCGAACGCGGGGCTTCACCCTCCTTGAACTGCTCATCGTGGTGGCGCTGATCGCTGTGGCCAGTGCCATGGTGAGCCTGGCGCTGCGCGACCCGCAGGCCACGCGGCTGGAGCGCGAGGCCCAGCGGCTGGCGGTGCTGCTCGACACCGCCCGCAGCCAGTCCCGCGCCCTGGGTGTGCCGGTGCAATGGCGCCCGGTCACCGACGCGCGCGAACGGGTCAATGCCCAGGGCCAGCGGGTCGACTTCCGCTTCGACGGCCTGCCCGCACAGACCGAGCTGCCCCACCGCTGGCTGTCACCGCCGGAAGACGGCGCCATCCAGGTCGAGCTGCCCGCGCGGCAGCCCCAGCTGGTACTGGGGCCTGAGCCCATGATCCCGCCGCAGCGGCTGGTGCTGCGCCTGGGCGATCAACAGCTGGTGCTGCAGACCGATGGCCTGGGCCCTTTCATCGTGATGACCCCGTCGCCATGATCCCGCGCGAACGCGGCCTGACGCTGATCGAGGTGCTCGTGGCCCTGGCCATCGTGGCCGTGACGCTGGCCGCGGGCATCAAGGCGGCCGGCGCCCTGGCCAACAGCAGCCAGCGCCTGGGCGACACCATTGCCGCGCAATGGTGTGCCGACAACCAGCTCACCGAGCTGCGGCTGCAGAAGCAATTCCCCTCGGTGGGCGACACCGCCTTCCAGTGCGCGCAACTCGGCCAGGCCTATGTGGGCCAGTTGCATGTGCGCCCCACCCCGAACCCCAACTTCCGCCGGGTGGACGCGCGCATCACCGACGCGGCAGGCCAGTTCCTGGTGAGCATCTCCACCATCCTGCCGCGCCAATGAACCGCACGGCCCGTCCTCACCGCGGATTCACCCTCATCGAGGTACTGATCTCGCTGTTCATCCTGGCACTGATGGCCGCCATGGCCTGGCGCGGGGTCGACATCGTCGTGCGCAGCCGCGATGTCGCCCGCACCCACACCGAGGCCCTGCTGCGGGTGCACGCAGCGCTCGGCCAATGGGAGGCCGACATCCGCCAGGCCGTGCAGACCCAGGTGGTACCCGCCTTCAACTTTGATGGCGCCACGCTGCGCCTCACCCGCAGCCGCCCTGAGGGTGTGGAAGTGGTGGCCTGGACGGTGCGAAACGGCACGCTGGTGCGCTGGGCCGCCCCGGCGAGCCAACGTGCCACCGATCTGCAGGACGCCTGGATGCGCAGCTACCAACTGCAGGGCAACGAGCCCGGCACGCTGGCCGCTTTGACTGGTGTGCAGCGCCAGCAGCTCTACGTCTTCTACAGCTCCAGCAATGCCTGGAGCAATGCGCAATCCAGTGGCGATGCCGACGCCTCCCAACCCGCCGTGGCGCTGCTGCCCGACGGCGCCCGGCTGCTGCTCAGCCTGGCCGGCAGCGCCTTCAACGGCGATCTGCAACGCACCGTGCAGATCGTGCATCCATGACCTGCCGACTCGCCCTGCGCCAGCGCGGCGCCGCCTTGCTGACCGCCATGGTGATCGTCACCCTGGTGGCCACACTGGCCGCCGCCATGGTGTGGCAGCAGTGGCAGGCCGTCCAGGTCGAAGCGGCCGAACGTGCCCAGACCCAGGCCCAGTGGATCCTCAACGGCGCCCTCGACTGGGCCCGCCTGATCCTGCGCGAAGACGCCCGCAACGGCGGCCCCGACGAGCTGAGCGAACCCTGGGCCGTGCCGCTGTCTGAGGCACGCCTGTCAACCTTCCTCTCCAATGACGGCACCACCACCGACGATGCCCCGGAAGCCTTCCTGTCTGGCGGCATCCGCGATGCCCAGGCCCGCTACAACCTGCGCAACCTGGCCCATGGCGGCAAGGTAGACGCCACCGAACTGGCCACGCTGCAACGGCTGTGCGAGGCGGTGGCACTGAGCCCGGACTGGGCCCGCCGGCTGGCGCAAGGCGTGGCCGCAGCCAGCCCGCAAGGCGGCGCAGAACGCCCGGCGCGAGACACGTCTGGCGGCACACCGCCCCCCCGCACCGACGCCCAGCGCGAGCCCCCAGAGGTCTCGACCCCCACCGAGGACCAGGGCCTGATGCCCCCCAGCGAAGACCAGCTGGCCTGGCTGGGCGTGGACGCCAAGGTGCTGGCGCCCCTGCTGCCCCACATCGTGCTGCTGCCCAAGCCCACGCCGGTGAACCTCAACACCGCGGCCAAGGAGGTCATCAGCGCCGTGCTTGGCATTGACCTGGCCACCGCCGAGCGCCTGGTGCAAACCCGCCAGCGCCAGCCGCTGCGCAACCCGGAAGACGCCCGCAGTGTGATCGGCCCCACCGTCACCCTCGACCCCAGGCGCGTGGGCACCGGCAGCAACTACTTCGAAATCACCGGCATGCTTCGGCTGGATCAACTGGTGGTAGCGCAGCGCTCGCTGGTGGAACGTCAGGCGCTGACGGTGCGCACCCTGCGCACCGAGCGCATCAGAAAACCCAACACTTCACTGCAACAATGAGCTGCAAGTGCTTGATTCACGAAGAATTTGAGGCTCCGCACCTACAATCGACCGAGTCATGAGCCTGTTGATCGTCCACCTGCCCCCTCACCCGCGCTGGCATCCTGCGCGGGTGCAGACGCCTGCGAGCGAAGCAGAAGCGAGCGTGGCAGAGGTCGATTTCGTCTTCAGCGAAGACGGCCAGCACGTCGACGAGCGCGGCCGTGTGGCCCCGGCGCTGCTGCCCGGCCTGCGCCGCGGCACCACGCAGGTGGTGGCCGTGCTCAGCGAGTGCGCGCTGGCCTGGCACCATGTCACCCTGCCCAAGGCCCCGGCGGCGCGGCTGCGCCAGGCGCTGATCGGCCTGATCGAAGAGCGCCTGCTGGACGAGCCCCAGGCCCTGCATTTCGCCCTCGCCCCCGATCTGCGCCCTGGCGAGGCGGGCTGGGTGGTCGCCACCGACCGGCCCTGGTTGGCTGGCCAACTGGAAGCCCTGGCCCGCGCGGGCGTCGACGTTGAACGCATCGTGCCGGTGACCTCGCCCCAAAGCCCGCCCCTGGCCCATTTTGAAACCCGCGATGAAAGCGCCGATGGCTACGCTCAGAGCGGCTTTGACGCCGCTGGCATGGGCCCGGCCGAAGACCCGCCGTTGTCGCTGAGCTGGTCGCATGCTGACGGCGTGCTGCAGTGGCCGCTCGTCGGCGCGTCAGCCCACACGCTCACGCCTGACATGTTTGACGGCGCTCGCTGTACCGCCACCCCCGCCGCCTCGCTGGGCGCCGAACATTGGCTGGGCCGCCGCCAGCCAGCGTTCGGCT
>Ga0209066_10006129_pt1 | contig 12391 bp, 11 predicted proteins | sample All_14_2_FD_187198 | JGI IMG/M metagenome (GOLD analysis project Ga0209066, IMG submission 187198) | Freshwater microbial communities in response to fracking from Pennsylvania, USA - Allegheny Zone_MetaG_DW_15 (SPAdes) (version 2) ...
GGATAAAGTTCCCCGTCTATTCTTTCGAGGCCAGGAATTCCGTCAAAGCCTCGGATAGCCTCACGCTCGAGTTTACGCTTGCTTCGCAGTACTCCCGGCCCTGGCTGGAGCGCGACGACCATTTCCCCTACGACAAGACGGCCAGGAAACATACCGCCAGGGTGACGGCTTTTTACGAGCCCGGAGACGTAACCTGCCTGATGGGCGGGGCGGAGTTCACCCACGACGAGATCGAGGTCGGGGCGGCCACCAACCCGGATTCCCGCTACGCCAACGGCCGGACCGGGGCGCAATACGACAACATGGCTTTCTTCGCGCAGTCGTCCCTGGACCTGGATATTTTCACCCTGACCGCCGGCGGCCGGCTGGACAGCCACTCACAGAGCGGCAAGTCCTTCGTGCCCAGGCTGGCCGTGACCAGGCTGGTCAACGATTTCCATTTCAAGGCCATCTACAGCGGGGCCTACCGCGCCCCTTCCCCTGAGAACATCCGGCTTACGCCGTCTATAAAGCCGGAGCGCACTACCGCGGCGGAGCTGGAGGCCGGCTACAAGGTCAGCGACTCGCTCTTCGTGTCGGCCAATGCCTTCGACGTAACTATCAAAGACGTCATACTTTTCTATTACGATCCCGCCACCAATACCGAAGATTACGTCAACTTCTCCAGGATGGGAACGCGCGGTTACGGCCTGGGCGCCAAGTACAGCAAAGGCGGCGACCAGCTCGAGTTCGGCTACTCTTCGTATTCGGCCGCTAAGAACCGGATAGCGCATACCAAAACGCCGCTCGACGCCACCGCCGCGCTGGCGCTGCCCCGGCATAAGGGAGTGCTGACCGCCCGTCACCGCCTCGGCAAAAAACTCACGGTCTCGCCCTCGGTCATCTATCTATCGAAGCGCTACGGCTACTACGCCGCCGGCGCGACCAAAGCCTACGGAGAGGTGACCCTCGCCAATATCTACTTCCACGTGCGCAACAGCTTTGTGAGCGGCCTGGACCTGGGCCTGGGCGTTAACGACCTCTTCGGGGCCAACTACAGCTACCTCCAGTCCTATAACGGCGGGCACGCCCCGCTGCCGGCCGCCTCGCGCGAGATCTTCTTAAAGGCGGCCTATGCGTTTTAAAGCGGCCGCCTGCCTGGCGCTGCTGCTCAGCCCGGCCGCCCTGCCGGCCGGGGATACCGCGGCGGTGCTCTCTTCGGAGAGCGGCGCCTACCTGGAAGCTTTCTCGGCTTTCGAGAGGGCTTACGGCGAAAAGGTATCCCGCTATGCCGCCTCGGAGCTGCCGCAGGAACTGCCCCGCGGCATTAAGACGGTGGTCACCTTCGGGGCCAAGGCCGCGGCGCTGCGCTATCCGCCCAGGCTTAACCTGGTCTACGCCCTGGCCCCGGGCTTTTTCCTGGATCCCGCCGCCAGGGCCGGCCGCACCGTCAAGATCAGCATGCGCCCCACTCCCGAAAGGACTTTGGCCAAGCTGCACGAGATACAGCCGGCGCTGAAGCGGCTGAGGATATTCTGGTCCAGCCCCGGTTACGCCTCCCTGCAGCAGGAGTACGCCGAAGCCGGGGCCGCCCTCGGGCTGGAGGTCACCCTGGTCAATGTGGTCCGGGCGGAGCGCCTGCCCTCACTGCTGCGCGAGGCGCTCGGGCAGATGGACGCTTTCTGGCTGCCGCCGGACCCGCTGCTGCTCTCGCGCGAAACCCTCATGATCTTCCGGGAATTTTCCTGGGGCAACCAGGTGCCCATGTACGCCTCCACCAAGGGCCTTACGCGCGAGGGGGCCTGCGCCTCCCTGGGCGTCAGCTTCGCCCAGGCCGGCGCCGCCGCCGGCGCCGCCGCGAAAGCCCTGCAGGACGGCGCCGTACCGCCCGCCCTGGTCTACGCTAAAACCACGGAACTGACGCTGAATACCGCCGCCGCCAGGCACTGCGGCCTCCTATTCTCCCCGGCCCTGCTGAGGCAGGCCGACCACCTGCTCCCATGAGACTATACGCCAAGATCCTGATCTTCATCGCGGGCCTGGTGGGCGCGGCCCTCTGGGTCAACATCTATTTCTCGCGCGTCGCCGTGTCGGAGGCCATGAGCGCCCAGATCGTCGACGCGGCCGCCTCCGCCGCCAACAGCCTGGCTGCCGATCTCCGCGCGGCCTTCGACTCCGGCAAGGAGATAGACGGCATCAAGGCGCTCCACGTCTTCGCGCAGCGCACCGGCGCGGTCTACGCCGGGATGGTCAGCCTGGAAGGCGAGGTGGTGGCCCATACCAACGTGGCGCTGACCGGCAGCAAGCCGGCCGACCCGCTGACCCTCAAGGGGCTGCGCGCCCCCGGGCCCGTCTTCAAGCGGGTGGCGCACAACGGCGAGGAGATAGTGGACGCCATGCTCCCCGTGCAGCCCGGCCGCGGCACCGGGGAGGACATGCTTTTCGAGGGCGTCTCCGGCGGGCGCCCCGTCGGCTACCTGCGCGCCGGCCTGCCCCTGACGCCGGCCCGCAAGGCCGAGAAAGACATCATCTTCAGCCTGCTGCTGCTGGCCCTGGCCATCGGGGCGGTAGGCATGGCGCTGTCGGCCCTTTTCGCCCGCCTGCTGCTGCGCCAGGTGGCGCTGCTGGGGGAGGGCATCCGGAAGGTGCGCGGTGGCGACTACGATGTGGCCGTGCCGGTAATAGCCCGGGACGAACTGGGCCAGGTGGCCGAGAGCTTCAACAAGCTCAGCCAGAGCCTTTCCGCCACCACGGTGTCTAAGCAGTACCTGGACTCCGTGCTGGAGAGCATGCCCGACCCGATGATCATCACCGAGGAATCCGGCGTCATCCTCAAGGCCAACCGCGCGGCGGCCGAATTCACCGGCTACGACTTCGCGGCGGGGGGGCCGCTCAACCTGCGCGAACTGCTGGAGCCCCAGGCCGCCGGCGCGGCCGAGCCCTTCGGCCTGCTCTCCTGGAGCGGGCAGATAAAGGAGCTGGACCTCTGGCTGAAGGCGGCGGACGGCCGCAGGTTGCCGGTCATCCTGTCGGCCGGCTTCATCGGCGGCGGCAGCGGGCGCCGGGAGGTGGTGACCATCCTAAAGGACATGGCCCAGCACCGCGAATCCGAGGCCCGTATGGCGCAGTACCTCAAGGAGGTCGAGACCGTCAACAGCGAGCTGGACGCCTTCGCCCACACGGTCTCCCACGACCTCAAGGAGCCCCTGCGCGGCATAGAGATGTTCACCGGCATGCTGCTCTCCGACCACGCCAAGAAGCTGGACCCCCAGGCGGCCGATTACCTGGGCCGCGTGGTCAAGGCTTCCGCCCGCATGCGCCGCCTGATCGACGACCTGCTGAGCTACGCCCGGGTGGCGCGCGTGCGCAACCCCTACGAGAGCGCCTCCACCGCCAGGCTGGCCGCCGAGGCGGTGGCCGGGCTGGCCGGCGCCATAGAGGAGCGCAAGGCCGTGGTGAGGGTGTCCGAAACCCTGCCCGAGATCTACTGCGACCCGGTCAAGATCCGCCAGCTTTTCCAGAACCTGGTCAGCAACGCCATAAAATATAACGACAAGCCCGTGCCCGAAGTGACTATGGAGGCGGAGCGGTTCGGGGAGTATTACTGGAAGTTCTCGGTGAAGGACAACGGCATCGGCATCCCCAGCCAGTATTTCGAGGAGATCTTCAAGATGTTCAAGCGTCTCCACGCGCGGCAGGAATTCGGCGGCGGCACCGGCGCCGGCCTGGCCATAGTAAAGAAGATAGTGGAGGAGCATAGCGGCAAGATCTGGGTGGAGTCCGAGGAAGGCAGCGGCACGACGTTCTACGCGCTGATCCCCGCCGACCTGCGCAAAAAACCGTAGGAGCGATAACTTATGACCAACGAAAACGAGAAGCTCAGCGTGCTGCTGGTGGAGGACAACGAAGACGACGTCCTTATAGCCCAGCGGGCCTTCAAGGAGTTCAAGTTCATCTCCGGGATCCATATCGCCCGCGACGGGCAGGAGGCCCTGGACATGCTTTCGGCCTCCGGCAGCCGGGCCGGGCAGAAGCCGCTGCGCCCGTCGATAATACTGCTCGACATCACGCTCCCGCTGATGGACGGCATCGCGCTCCTCAAGCGCCTCAAAGGGGACCCCGCCCTCCGGGCCATCCCGGTGGTGATGCTCACCACCTCCTCCAGGCAGGAAGATATCCTGCGCGCCTACGAGAACGGCGCGGCTTCCTACATCACCAAGCCCGCCTCGCTGGAGGAATTCCTGGACCTGGCGCGCAAGTTCGAGATGTACTGGGTCAGCGTCTCCCGCCTGCCGGCGTAAAGGGGTAACTAATGGCCGACCTTAGAAAATTGAGGATCCCCGAGATCGCGCTGCTGAAGTGGCGCAATATCGCCGACCTGCTGGCACAGGTGGCCGGCGTGCCGGCCGCCACCATCAACATCCTGGAAGAGGACAGCATGCGGGTCATAGGCGCCAGTTCGGGGCCGGACAAGCCTTTCACCGAGAACCAGGTGATAAAACTGCAGCCCGGGATGCGCCTGTACTGCGCGGCCGTCATCCAGGCCCGGGAGAAACTGATAGTTCCCGACGCCACCATGAGCGAGTTCTGGAAGGACAGCGAGGGGGCGAAGGCGGGCTTTATCGCCTACGCCGGCGTGCCCGTGATCCAGCCCGACGGGGACGTGTTCGGCAGCATCTGCCTGTTCGACCGCAAACCCAACCTCTTCGAGGGGCCCACGCTGCGGCTGATGGAGGAGTTCGCCGACATAATGAGCGGCCACCTGGCTCTCATCACCAAGAACTCCCAGCTGGAAGAGGCGCTGAAGGAAGTGCGCACGCTGCAGGGGCTGATCCCCATCTGCGCCCAGTGCAAGAAGATCCGCGACGACAAGGGTTTCTGGCAGAAGGTGGAGGTGTACCTGGAGGGGCACTCCCGGGCGCGCTTCACCCACGGCCTCTGCGAGGAGTGCATGCAGAAGCTCTACGGGCACGAGAAGTGGTTCAAAGAAAAGGATAAATGAACAGGCTGCTGGTAAAGACGGCGCTGGTGCTGGCGGCCGCGGAGCTGGCGGTGATGTTCCTGCTGCCCCACGACCGGCTGGCGGGCAACCCGCTCGCCTACCTGCTGGACCCGCTGCTGATGCTGGCCGTGGCGCTGGGGCCGCTGTACCTGCTGCTGCGGGGGGACCTCGCCCGCCTGGAGAAGACCCAGCGCCTCGACGCCAAACTGCACGCCATCGTCAACGACCTGTGGAGCGCTTCTCTGCACACGCTCTCCACCGAAGTCCTGCTCGACAGCATCCTGCGCGAGATCCTGGACTCTCCGCCCATTTCAATACAGGGCCGCGGCGCCATCTTCCTGACCGAGAGCGGCGAGCTGCGCCTCAAGTCCAGCCGGGGCTTTACGGACGAGCATAAGCGCCTCTGCGGCAGCGTGCCGGCCGGCCGCTGCCTGTGCGGCAAGGTGCTGGAAAGCGGCGCGCCCGTCTTCGCCGGGAATCTCGACGCCAGGCACGACCTGCGGCCCGGCGGCACCGCCGACCACGGCCATTACTGCCTGCCCATCAAGTCCGCCGGCCAGGTGATAGGCGCCCTGACCGTCTATCTCGAGCCCGGCACTCCCCGGGACCCGGACGCCGAACTTTTCCTGACCTCGGTCTGCGCCATCATCGCCCGGATACTGGAGGGGAAGAAACTGGAGCGCTCGCTCTTCCAGATGCAGAAGATGGAGGCGCTTAACCGCTTCGCCGCCGGCATCGCGCACGACTTTAACAATATCCTGGGAGCCATCGGCTCCTACGCCTCCATGGCCCTGGCCCGGCCGCGCCCCGGGGACCCCTGCCAGGAGGACATGCGGGAGATCTCCGCCGCCGTGGAGCGCGGCACGCAGCTGACGCGCCAGCTCAAACTTTTCTCGCGGCAGGCGGTCGACGCGCGCGAGATCGTGGATATAAACCTGCGCCTGGAGTCCGCCTCCGCGATGCTGCAGCGGCTCATCGGGGGCGGCGTCAAGCTGGAAGTCGTGCTGGCCGGCGTGCCGCTGCCGGTCAACTGCAGCTGCAGCCAGATCGACCAGGTGCTGCTCAACCTGGCCACTAACGCCAGGGACGCCATGCCCGGCGGCGGCACGCTGCGCCTGGAGACGGCCAGGGAGGAGATCTGCTTCGTCAGCACGCGGCAATGCCTCAAGGCTGCGAGGATCTCGGTCTCGGACACCGGGGAGGGGATGAGCGAGAGCGTGGTGGAGCGGGCCTTCGAGCCGTTCTTCACTACCAAGGCCGAAGGCAAGGGCAGCGGTATGGGGCTGGCCATCATACACGGCGTAGTGCACCAGCACGGCGGGGAGATAGTGCTGCGCAGCGCGCCCGGCGCGGGCACGCGCGTGGATATTTATCTGCCGCTGGCGGAGGGCTCAGAGGGAGAACAGCCCGAGATGCCCGATTAGGATCTTGAGGCCTATGGCTATCAGGATCAGGCCGCCGGCGGCCTCCATCCTGTGTTCGAAGAAGTGCCCGCCGGAGGACCCCAGTTTCACGCCGCCCACCGACATAGCGAAGGTTACCAGCCCTATCACCAGCACCGGGGTTATTATCGAGACCGATAAGACCGAGAAGGTGACGCCCACGGCCAGGGCGTCTATGCTGGTGGCTATGGCGAGCACGGTGAGGGTGCCGGTGTCGAAGGGGCAGGTCTTGGGGCCGCCGCAGTCTTCTTCTTCTTTTATCTTGAAGGCCTCGTAGAGCATCTTGCCGCCTATGGCGGTGAGCAGGCCGAAGGCTATCCAGTGGTCCACGCCGGAGATGAAGCTCTTCATGCCCAGGCCGGCCAGCCAGCCCAGCACCGGCATCAGCGCCTGGAAGCCGCCGAAGAAGAGGGCCATCTTGAGGGCGCGGGGCAGGTGCAGGCGCTTCATGGTGGCCCCGCTGGCCACCGCCACGGCGAAAGCGTCCATAGACAGCCCCAGCGCGATCAGCAGCAATTCCGGCGTATTCATCCCCAAATTATACAATTTGGCGTTCCACCTGTCCTTTTAGAGCAAGGACACGGACGAACTCACCGCTCGCTCATAAGCGGGCGCGCCCGAAGAGGGTCTGCGGTCCTCCGCCGGCGAAGAACTCGTCGCGCACACAGTGCGCTCCTCAAACATTCTTCGCCGCGGCCTTAATGATAGGCCGTCCGCTGCGGACCTTGGCCCTGCGCCCTGAAATCGCTCACGGCGAGTTCGTCCGCGTCCTGAATATTTCATGCGTTTAGGGGATATTACGCACTTGAAGCGGATGGATATGTTTTATATATTAAAAGTATGAATCCACTAGGACTATTGCGGCAATTTATCAAGGGGCTGACGCGCGACACGGAGCCGTCGCAGATAGGGTGGGGAATAGCCCTTGGCTTCGCCATCGGGCTCATTCCCAAGGGGAACCTGACCGCCCAGCTCATGCTGCTCTTGCTCATGGCGCTCAAGGTGAACATCCCCATGGGCCTCATCACCATGTTCCTGGTCTCTTTCGTAAACCCGCTCTTCGACAAGGTCAGCGACCCCATCGGCTACGCGCTGCTCACGTCGGACGCGCTGGCGCCGCTGTGGACCGCGCTCTACAACATGCCCGTGGTGCCGTGGACCGGCTTCAACAACACCGTGCTCCTGGGCGGCCTGCTCCTGGGCGCGGCGCTGTTCGTGCCGGTCTATTTCGCCGGGCGGCGCTTCGGGGTGTTTTACAACGATAAGTTCCGCGACAAGCTAATGAACTCCGGGCTCGTAAAAAGCGTGAAGGCCTCTGTCCTCTTCGACTGGTACTTCAAGGGGGGGGTGTAACATGCGCTGGTCCTTCGTCGCTCCCCGCCTGGCGCTCATCGTCCTGGTCTGGGCCTTCTTCTTCTTCGCTTTCGACCCCATCCTTAAATGGGGGATGATAAAAGGCATAGAAAAGGGCGCCGGCGCTAAAGCCGAGATCGCCTCCGTGAAAACCACCGTAATGCCGCCCTCGCTCTCCGTGAAGGGCCTCGCCGTCGGGGACGCCGCGGCCGAATTCACCAACCTCTGCGAATTCTCTTCGCTGGAATTCAGGCTGGAGGGCCGCCCGCTGCTGGAGAAGAAATTCGTGATCGACCGGGCCGCGCTCAACGGCCTTAAGTTCGGCACGCCCCGCAAGACCTCCGCCCGCCTGCCGCGGGCCAAGCCGGAGCCGCCCTCCGCTTTCTCGCAGGAACTGCGGGCCGAGTCCAAAAACTTCGCGCTGGACCGCGCTTCCGACGTCAAAGCGGACGCTGTCAGCGCCTACAAGGTGGACCCGGACCAGTTGGCGTCCGTGAAGCTCGCCAGGCAGCTGGAGAGCAAGTACGAAGAGGATTATAAAAAGCTCTCCGAGCGGGCCGACTTCGGCCGCTACCAGGCCCGCATGGACGCCATCAAGGCCGATTACGAAAAGGCCCGGAGCGAAAGCAACATCGCCAAGCAGGCCAAGGACTACGCCGCGGCCGGCAAGGAGCTTAAAAAGCTCACCGAAGACTTCAAGAAGGACAAGGCCGCCCTGGAGCAGGCCCTGGCCGACGCCAAGGCCGCCCTGAAATCCGTGGAAGAAGTCCGCCGCATGGATGTCGCCGCCGTGATGGGCAAGATGAAGCTGCCCTCCCTGGACAAGCAGTCCCTGGCCCGCATGCTGGCCGGCCCGGCCATAGCCGCCAAGACCGACAAGGCCCTGAAATGGGCCGCCATGGCCCGCAAGTATATGCCCCAGAACGCCACGGCCAAGACCCTGGCGCGCGAAGCCGCGCGAGGCCGCGTGGTGGAATTCCCGAAAGAGAAGTCCTGGCCGTCCTTCCTCATCAGGGAGATGGAGCTGACCGGCGAGCTGGACCTCGGCGAGCCGCTGGATTACGCCGGGCGCATAGAGGGAATAACCACCCAGCCCAAAGTCTACGGCAAGCCGCTGGTGGCCGATATAAAGGGCGCCAAGGGAGCCCGCAAGCTGCAGGCCAGCGCCATGGTGGACGCCACCGGCGAGCTGCTGGCCGCCCGGGCCCTGCTTAACTACTCCGGCATGAGCGTCAGCGATCTGAAACTCGGCTCCGAGAGTTCGGTGGCCGTCGATATAAAGGGCACCGGCAGCTTCGACGGCAATGTCTCGGTGGTGGGAGAGCTGCTGCATGGCAGGGCCGTATTCAACATCAGCGGGGCCTCCTTCTCGCCCAAAGCCGACTCGGTAAAGGCCCCGCAGGTCAGGAGCGCGCTGCTGGGCGCCTTCGACTCGCTCAATTCCGCCTCCATCTGGTCCGAGATCTCCGGCACCGTGAAGGAACCCAGGTTCTCCGTGGACACCGACCTGGCCTCGGCCCTGTCGGCCGGCTTCTCCAAGGCGCTGGGCGCCGAGCTGAAGAAGGCCCAGGACGAAGCCGCGCGCAAAGTGAACGAGGCCCTGGAGCCCTACAAGCAGAAGCTCGACAAGCTGACCTCCGGCAAAGAGGCCGAGATCAGGCAGAAGCTGGGGGCGGGGGAAAAATCCGTAGGCGGCTTCACCTCCGACCTCGAGCAGAAACTCAAGCAGAGCGTCTCCCCCGGCAAGCTGAAGCTGCCCAAGTTCAAGTTCTAACGCCCGCAGGAACCTCCGGAAAAAGCCCGCCGCGCGCGGGCTTTTCCTTTTGCGGCCCCGGTACCGTGGGGGGGCTGCGTGAAAACAGGCGCTCCGTAACGTTATCGTACCAGTATGTAACGCTCGTATCTTACAAGTACGCCCGCGCCGGTAACGGAGCGCGTCCCGCTATTTCCCGACGTGAAAAAGGCGGATTTAAATAGGGGTTGACAAAACACAGACGATGACGTATACTATTTCTGTAGTCAACGTTAATCCAGTAACGTTAATAAATAACGATGCGGATATCAACGTTACAATCTGAACGATAGGAAAACGGAGGAAAGTATGGCTAAGATAATCTGCATAGACGACGACAAGGACATCCTGGATACCTGCGAAGTGGTGCTGCAGGGCCAGGGCCACACCGTTGTGACGGCGATCAACGGCAAAGAGGGGTTCGAGAAGGCGGTCAAGGAAAAACCCGCCCTGGTAATCCTGGACGTGATGATGGACGACTCCACCGAGGGCTTCAGCACGGCCCAGAAGTTCCGCCGCACCGACGCCCTCAAGTACGTGCCCATCATGATGCTCACCTCGGTCAACGAGACCTCGCCCCAGAAGTTCAGCGACAAGGACGGGGAATTCCTGCCCGTGGACGCCTTCATGGAGAAGCCCATAAAGCCCAAGGAGTTCCTGGCCAAGGTGAAGGAACTGCTGGCGCTCAAGAAGGAGCAGGTGAACGTAGAAGGCCGCACCAAGTAATATTAAGGAGAGGTATGCCTAAGATTCCACAGCGCACCGTAGAGAGGTTCTTCCGCTACTGCCAGTTCCTGCACAGCAGGCTGGAGGCCGGCTCCGAGCACGTGTTCTCGCACGAGCTGGCCGCCGCGGTGGGGGTTTCGCCGGAGCAGGTCCGGCGCGACCTCATGAATTTCCGCCAGGTAAAGGGCACCCCGCAGCGGGGCTACCCTATCAAGGAGTTCATGGCGGAGCTCTACTCGCACCTGGAATCCGACGCGCTGACCAAGATGGTGCTGGTGGGGGTGGGAAACCTCGGAAAAGCCATACTTTCCTACTTCCTCAAGCGCCGGCCCAACCTCTCCATAGTGGCGGCCTTCGACCAGGACCCGGAGAAAACCGACCGGGTGTACTCCGGCTGCCAGGTGCACCACATCGGCCAGCTGGAAAAGACGGTCTCCCGCGAGAAGGTGGCGGTGGGCATCATCACGGTGCCCGCCTCCGCCGCGCAGGAGGCGGCCGACGCGCTGGTCCGCGCCGGGGTGCGCGGCATCGTCAACTTCGCCCCGGTACAGATCAAGGTGCCCGCCGGCATCTTCCTCGAACAGCTCGACATCACCCTCTCCATAGAGAAGGTGGCCTATTTCGCCCGCAAGAATTCTATCAAGGAGAAAGTGCGATGAGCGCCCCCAGCAAAGTGGACAAGGTCCTCGAGAACCACAGCTTCGCCAAGCGCGACAAGCTGATCCCCATCCTGCAGGAGGTGCAGGCCGCCGACGGCTACATCTCCAAGCCCGCCGCCCTCAAGGTGGCCAGGCACCTCAATATCCCCGCCAGCAAGGTCTACGGCGTGGCCACCTTCTACAACCAGTTCCGGTTCAAGCCGGTGGGCAAGTACCATATCATGATCTGCCGCGGCACCGCCTGCCACGTGAAGGGCTCCGCCGGCGTGCTCAAGATGTGCGAGGAGGTGCTGGGCATAAAGGCCGGCGACACCACCCGCGACGGGCTCTTCAGCATAGAGATAGTTTCCTGCATAGGGGCCTGCGGCCTGGCCCCGGTCATCAGCATCAACGGCGAGTTCCACGCCAAGATCACCCCCGACAAGCTGCGCAAGCTGGTCGGCGACTTCAGGGCTGCGGAGGCCTCCAATGGCAAAAAATGACGGCATCATCGACAAGAACCTCTCCGGCATACCCGCCTCGGCCCGCAAGGCCTTCCTCACCCGCGCCTTCGGCGGCGAGGACTACGCCGCGGCCGCGGCCGCCCTGCGCCGGGAAACCCTGACGCGCGCGGTGATCTACGTGGGCGCGGGCACCTGCGGCCTGGCCGCCGGCGCCGCCAGGACCCTGGAAGCCGTAAAGAAATATATCAAGGATAACAAGCTGGACGCCGACGTCCTGGAAGTGGGCTGCATCGGCCTCTGCGCCGTGGAGCCCCTGCTCGACGTGCAGCTGCCGGGCCAGGCCCGCGTTTCCTTCCAGCGCGCCACCGGCGACGCCGCCCCGGCCCTGCTGGATTCCGTCTTCAAAGACAAGGCCCCGCTCAAAGAGAGCGTGCTGGGCCAGTTCGAGGACGGGGGGAAGAAGTGGCCCAGGCTGCCGGCGCTCTCCGAGCACCCCTTTTTCGCCAAGCAGCTGCGCTTCGTGCTCAAGCACGTGGGCATAGTGGACCCCAATTCCATACAGGAGCACATAGCCCGCGGCGGCTACAGCGCCTTCCTCAAAGTCATCCACACCATGACGCCGGCCCAGGCCTGCGACGCGGTAGAGGCCTCCGGCCTGCGCGGCCGCGGCGGCGGGGGCTTCCCCACCGGCAAGAAGTGGAAGATCGCGCTAGCCTCGGACGCCGACCAGAAGTACATAGTCTGCAACGCCGACGAAGGCGACCCCGGCGCCTTCATGGACCGCTCGGCTATCGAGGGCGACCCGCACCGCGTGCTGGAAGGCATCGCCATCGGCGCCTACGCCATCCACGCCAGCAAGGCCTACGTCTATATCCGCGCCGAGTACCCGCTGGCCATCCAGAACCTCAAGAAAGCCATCGCCGACGCCAAGGCCTACGGCCTGCTGGGCGAGAACATCTACGGCAGCGGCTTCGACCTCGACGTCATCATCAAGA
>Ga0209066_10006130_pt1 | contig 12390 bp, 10 predicted proteins | sample All_14_2_FD_187198 | JGI IMG/M metagenome (GOLD analysis project Ga0209066, IMG submission 187198) | Freshwater microbial communities in response to fracking from Pennsylvania, USA - Allegheny Zone_MetaG_DW_15 (SPAdes) (version 2) ...
CGACAGAGGGGCTCGAGCTGCGCCGCCGTCGTGTAGCTCGCGTACTCCAGCAGCCGCTCTTCGATGGCGGGCGTCGCGACGCGTGTGATCGCACGAACCTTCGAGAACGAGATCGTCCCGAGCCGCATCGCCTCCGAGATCGACGGCAGATCTCGGAGCGCATGCGCGACCCGAATGCGCTCTCGAGCGGCACCGATGTCCAGGCCGATCCGATACGAGAGCCACGCCGCGCAGCTCGTCGCGCCCGCCGTCACCCAACGCCCACACTGGTCGAGCAGCCGAATCAACACGAGCTGTCGGTAGATCGCGGCGTCGAGGTGAGCCGAGAGCGTGGCCAGCTCTTCTTCGGCAGATACGGGATCGAACGCGTCGTCCTCTCGATCGGGATACGCGTCGTGCTCGTTCGGTGCGCGGTCGTCGACGTCGAACATGACGCGACGATCGCATGAGGGTGTGACACGGTTTCGGAGCCACGCTCGGTCCACTCAATCATGCTTGGTGCGTCGTCGATATCACTCTCGGTTCGACATCACCATGCATGGATACTGGACGCTCTGCCCACGCGCCGCGTGCACGACATGGGTTCGATGACTGAGTGGATCTGGAGGGCCTCCGCCGAAGAACGACTCGTTTCTCAGTGGGAGGTCCTCCTGCTCCATCGCTTCGACGACTCCGCCCTCACGGCGTGATGAACGGGTTGTCGATCGGGTCGTCCGAGGCCGGCACGAACGGCGCGTTCGGATCCGGCGTCGGCTCTTCGACGTCTCCCTCGTCGTCCTCCTCTTCTTCCTCGACGCTCGCCGCGCGCCCCGTCACCCGCAGCGGATCGATCGGCGCGAGCGCGTCGCGGAAGCGCGTGATCGCGTCCACGTCGGTCTCGTCGATCTTCAGCGCCAGGGCCCGCGCGTAGGCCGCGACCGCGAGCGAGAAGCGCGTGGTCGCCTCCAGCAGCGCACGCTTCGGCGGCAGCTTCGTCACGTTGCCGTCGAGCCCGACCGCCGCGGCCAGCTCCGCGTACGCGCGCTCGATCGACTGCATCACCGACGGGTGCACGATCGCGTCGAGGCGTGCGCGCAGCCCCTCTTCCTCGATGCGCTCCAGCAGCACGCGCGACGCCGCCCACAGCGCGCCCGCGTCGTACGTCGTGAAGACGACGCCTTCGGGGAAGAGCACGCTCGACAGCTTCGTCGCTTCCTCGCCCGTCGGCGCGACCTTCGCGGGCACGCTCGCCAACGCCGAGAGCACGCCCGAGAGCGACGCCCACGCGGTGACCATCGTGTTGCGCGGTCCGCGAAGCGCGGGAGGCGCGAGCCGCTGCCGCACCTTCCGAACCTCGTCCACCTCGTCCCCGCGCTTCAGCACCAGCGCAAGCGCCTCGCGCTGTTCGGGCGTGAGATCGGCGGGCGCCACCGCCTCGAGCTGCCGCGCCAGGAAAGAACAGTGGCGCGAGTTGAAACGAGCGGTCGTCGTGTACTGCGCGAGAACCGCGGCCGCGTTCTGGATCTGATCCAACATGAGAAAATCCCTCGAACTTCGATCCCGTCACCTCGACGGGTCGGCTCGGGAGCACTCCCCCGAAGCGGAGAGCTACTCGGCTCCGGAAACGACGAGTTGCGTCGTTCGTGGAGGGGTCGAGGCACTTTCTTCGAGGGCGGGGGTCGGTGGTCGTTGCTTTGACGCAACGAGATCGAGTCTGAGCCTCGTTTTGGTTGCGTAGGATCAACGAAAACGAGGAGTGGTGTCGTTTGGGGAGCGGTTGAGGGTTCGGGGACGAGCGTGGCGGTCGTTCGGGGACGAGGCTGGGCTTCTCGGGCGGGCGCGCGGTTGCACAGGGCCACCAGCTCGCTCACGCGACCGCGCACGCTGTACTCTCGTGACGTGACTACCCGTTCCTCCTCTTTTCCATCGACGTACCGCGTGGCATCTCGGGACCGCGAGCCGCTGATCCGATGGATGCGCGACGCGCTCGCTGCCTCTGGCTGCCACGTCATCCATGCAAGCCCTCCGACCGAAGCCCCATTCCGAATCTCGTTCGTCCTTCCGAACGGAGAACGAATGGGGATCGTCGCGTACGCGTTCCTCGCGAACTCCAAGCCCACCAAGAACCGTCCGCCCGATGAGCATCGTTTCCAGCTCAAGTACGGCTCCAAGGACGACCGGCTTCACGAGCTTTGGCAGGACCCCTTTGGCCTCTACACGACCTTGTTGGTCGGCATCAATCCAGAACGAGGCTTCTTCGTGGGCGCAGACCCTGTGCTGCACAACCCAACTCGGTTCTTCATCTCTCTGGAGTTCAAGGAGGAGCACGTCGCCGTCATCGAGCGTGACGGTTGGCATTCGTGGGAGCGAGATCGCCGAGCAGGCGATGACCAGCCGGTCGAGGTACTGGTCGGCGGCGGCCCTCTCGCGTTCCTTCGGTATGTGCTGTTCGAGCGTGAGGCCATCGGTGAGGACCAAGGCCATCGTCAGCTCCTGTCTGAGCGCACCATGTTCAACGGCGCTCGCAGCCCGAAGCGCGGTCGAGGTGAACTCCTGCTTGCTCCATCCGTAGAGCGACTCCACGCGCTCGCGCGAGAGTTCGATCTCACCGAGTCTGAGGTCCTCGACCTCATCGCAGGAACACCACACGTCAAGAAGGCCGTTCGTGGCTCGGTGGCCGAGGAGCATCTCGTGCGCGTCCTCGCGAAGGTCCCTGGGGTTAGCGAAGCACATCGCGTCGCGGACCAAGGTGAGATCGACGTTTCCGTCCGGCTCGATGGGGGACGTCCGGTCGGGATCCAGTGCAAGAACGTCCTCCGCAAGACGACGCGGGAGGGACTCGTTCGCATAGACTTCCAGCGAACCAGAGCAGCGAAGGCGGACCCTTGCTCGCGCTACTACGCACCAACCGACTTCGATCTGGTCGCGGCGTGCCTGCACGCCGTCTCGGAGCGGTGGACGTTCAAGTTCGCGCTTCCAGAGCAACTCGACCCGCACTCGAAGTGCGCCGGAAAGCTCGCCAGCAACGTACGTCTCGACGATCGCTGGTCGCTTGATGCCCATGCGCTCCTGCGAGGGTTCCGCTAGTCCGGCTACCTGAGCATCCGTTCCTGTGTTAGACGGGCGTCCGATGACTCGTAGGCCGACACTCATCAGCCTCTACAGCGGCGCGGGCGGGCTCGACTACGGGTTCGAGTCCGCGGGGTTCCGCACCGGGGTCGCGGTAGAGATGGATCACGACTGCTGCGAGACGCTCCGCGCCAACCGCAGTTTTCAGGTGTTCGAGAAGAGCATCTTCGACGTGCCCACAGAGGCGATGCTCGAAGCCGCTCGAACCAAGCGCGGGGAGATCGACCTCGTCATCGGCGGACCGCCGTGTCAGCCGTTCTCCAAGTCGGGGTACTGGGCGAGCGGGGACACCAAGCGCCTTGCCGATCCACGCGCGGGCACACTCGGCGCGTACCTCCGTGTGGTCGAAGAGGCGCTCCCGAAGGCCTTCGTGCTCGAGAACGTCGAGGGGCTTGCGTACTCCGAGAAGAACGAGGGGCTCGGCTTCGTGCTTGGGATGATCGACGACATCAACCGACGGCATCGCGTGCAGTACACGCCGTCCTTCCGAGTGCTCTGCGCTGCGGACTACGGAGTGCCGCAGCTTCGATATCGACTGTTCCTCGTTGCAGCCCGCGAAGGGCAACCATTCACATTCCCCGCGCCGACGCACGCACCGCCCGAAGACGACGCGCAGCGTTCGCTGCTCACACTCCCGCCTTATCGAACCGCTTGGGATGCAATCGGAGACGTGGTCCCTGGTCCCGACGAAGATCTCGCAATGCGCGGCAAGTGGGCGCGGCTACTCCCTTCGGTCCCAGAGGGGGAGAACTATCTCTGGCACACGGAGCGAGGGGGCGGACTGCCGTTGTTCGGGTGGCGCCGTCGATTCTGGTCGTTCCTCCTGAAGCTAGCGAAGGACCGCCCGTCGTGGACGATCCAGGCACAGCCAGGTCCAGGAACGGGACCGTTCCACTGGCAGAGCCGCCGCCTCTCGATGCGAGAGCTGGCTCGCCTCCAAACGTTCCCCGATGACGTGAACGTGACCGGCAACTACCGCGCGGTCCATCGTCAAGTGGGCAATGCTGTGCCGTCGCTTCTCGCCGAAGTGATCGGACGAGCGGTGCGAAAACAGCTCCTCGGCCAACGCCTTTCGCCCGGGGAACCCAAGCTCCTACCCCCGGTCCGAACACCGGTGCCCTCTCCGGAGCCAGTGGCCCGTGTACCGAAAGAGTTCCGCGCGCTCCTTGGAGAGCACGCGGCGCACCCAGGAACCGGCAAGGGGTACCGAGCCGTCGCGTGGGCTGACAGCGCTGGGTAGTTGCAGCGAGCGTCAACGACGAGAACTCGAGACCCCAGCACCTCAAGTGCGTGTTGTCCCATGCACGCGCGTGTCGCGAAACCCTGACGCTGAAGCCGGGTCACTTGAGGTAAGGCGATGACTCGCCGATGCGCAAACAGACATGCAAATCGGGAAACTCGCTGTCCGCTATCCACGTGTACCCAACACGGAGCGGGACCCCTTCCAGCAAAGCTTCGTCGATCCAGCGCTCAGCCGCCACGCGCGCGTCCTGTTCGCTCGCCTTGAGCGTCGTCACGCGGCACCGCCGACCAGCAGGATCGCGTACGAAACAGAAAAACCCTCCAGGGTTGCGGTCACCGACGACAACTAGCTCCGATGTTGGCCGGGTCAGTCCGTTTGGGTTCTGGAGCGTGAAGATCATCCGTTGCGAGCCGGAATCGAACCATGAACTGAGAATGCGCCATGGTGAGGGCGATCCATCGAGGATCGCAACGTGAGAGAACAACTCGTCGAGAGTTTCGCGCAAGTACGACTGGGTGACGACCCGTCCGACGTGCGGGGGGTTCGCCTCGCCATGGAGGACGGCAACCACGAGATCGCCGTTCGGGCGATGCTCGACCACGTCGAAGATGTAGACCGCGAGAGCGTGGTCACGCCGGGCGAGCGCAGAAGTCGCGTCCTCGCGACGCACAAGCCAACCGCGGACGTGTTGTCGACGGAACGCCGCAACCAGGATGTCGCGAGCGACCTGCGCCAGCACGACGCCTTCGCCATCGGCGCGGCGTTCGAGCCACGCGCCGACGGCTGCCGGAACGCTAGTTTGGACCTTCACGGAGCATCCTTTCTTATGCACTTGACACGATGCATCAGAATAGATGTAGTCGCAAGCCTGGATTGGATGTGATGTCTTCGTATCCACCTGGTGTCCGTCACCCGGCAAGCGCGACGGTGCCTGATCAGCCGTCTCTCGCTTTGCGCGGCACGCTTCGATTGCCGCGTCCCCGAGCGCGCCGTGGCTCGTGATGCGGCGAACGCGAGGCAGCGACGCGAGGCGAGTCCCTTAGGCTCTTCGAGATCCACGTAGGCGCCGTGAGCGGAGCGAGGTGGGCTCCAGCTCATCGCGCCCCGTTGATTCCGAGCCTGGGCAGATACGGTGGCACGTTCCCCCGTGACCCATCAGCGCCTCAAGCAACGCGTCGTGATCGAGGGTCCCGGGAGGGAAGCTCGGTTGCTGCCTCGGGCTCGCGAGGTGTCGCGGAGCGGGTCAATCCGGGTGGATGCCCGCCATGTCGAGGATCTCGTCGTCCGTTAGATCGCACGAGTACCAGTTCGTGCCGAGATCTGCCTGCGGCGACGCGAAGGCGTAGCAGCGGTCCTCGACGTCCACGACCGCGACGCAATAGCGAGCATCGCCGAACGGGCGACACTCCGACTGGCGCACGTCGACCTCGAAAATGCGCGCTCGATCCTCGCGATACGCCTCGACGAGTTCCGCGCACGGTTCGTCGCAATCCTCCGCGACGGTGCAGCCCGCGAATGGCCCGACGAGGCAGGGACCACCACGGCTATAGAGGTCGCAAGTCGAGTTCCGTCGGCGCGCGAGGAGGATCTCCGAGCCTTCCGCCTCGGAGATCGCGAGCCGACACTCGCACGTCGCGCCATCGGAGACGCAGGCGCGATCGACGAGCGATTCGTCTCCCGCGCTCACGCGGCTTCGAAGAGACGCCGCAAGCTGGTTCGTCTGCTCCTCGCATTCCGAGGTAAGCGTGCAGAACGAGAGCGGGGCTGACCCGTCATCGCCACAGCCTGCGAAAAGCATGAAGGCTGCATAGATTGTGACGCAATACCGTAGATGGTCCATTCTCAGTCCCCCACCGGTGAGCAGCTTTGTGCGTAGATTGCGTCCAACCATACTGATGGCAGGCCAATCTGATTAACAGCGACCCAGCGGAAGTCCTCCGCAGAGCGGCCGTCCTTGTCATCCAGCCCGATAAGCAGAGCCGTGTTGTACGGTTCGTTCTTGTCGTGGTTGTCATGCCCTCCCCCGAATGCATCAAGAACGTCAAAGACGGCAGCGTAGGACGTCAGTGACGAGTCCGCCCCGTCTACTACGGAGTCATAGAAATCTCGCCAGAACGTCGCACTTCTGAGTTCCCAGCGGTTGCTGTTGGTGATCGAGCACGGTGCGGATGCGGGTGCTTCAAGATTCTCCCCGAACATCATCGGTTGGACCGCTGTTTGCCAGTAGAGCGTGCGCGAGCCGATTCCCGTAGCGATGCCCTCCTCGAAGCCTGCACATTGCCACTCGGGACTCCGAAGTGAGTGGCCGGGCATTCCTCCCCACCCGTAGTCACTGCATGAAGAGAAGCCTCCTGACGCAAGGTCCGACGCGATGTGTCCAAGTTCATGAACGATTATGTCGAAGCTGCCTGTGTGCAGGTCGCTGATCTGAACGGTCTTTCCTCCCGTGTAGCTACTATTACTGTAGTCGCCGACCTTAACCGTGACCCCGGTAAACCGGTCCCAGAGAAGAGAGGACGAGGAGAACGCATCTGTCCATGCGCGTTCCGTAGCGAAGTAGACGTTGACGTGTGCACCGTTTCCCCAAATCAGAGTTCCATTGTTCGTGGTCGCGCCGTTCGACAACGTTGGTGTAGGGTTCCAGTAGACGATGTCGGCTCCAGATTTGGTTTTGACGTGAAACCTCCCGTCTGCACGGCGAAGGTTCCATGACATGGTGGCTGGGCCGACGGTTGGCGTAGACCATGGTATCGATACGGTTCCGCTCGAGTCGGTAACCCCCGTTCCGATGAGAGCACCGGTAGAATCGAGTCTCAGTTCAACGGTAACTCCGCGCACTGGCTGCGCCGAGCCGTTCATCGTGTTGAGCCAACGTGCACCAGCGCAGTTTGAGTTAGAAGGGCCGGGCGTACAGAAAGGTGTGAGCGAAATCACCGCCTGGACGGTTGCTCGGTAGGTTCCTGAATCAGCCAACGTGGTCGACGGAATCACGAGCAACAGCAATGTGGCCAAAAAGACGAAGGTTGCAGTTTTCGGGCTTCGCATATCACTCCACAAAGTCGTTCGCTGGGAGAACCGCGATCGGTCGGGACCCCTGTAGCGCATGGTACTCGTCTGCGTCGATCAGGTAGCAGTCGCCTCGGGCATCGACGACGGCATTGAGTTGGAGAGTTGTCGCGAAGTTTGCGCCGCGAGTTGTCGTCGTGATGACTTCGACGCGTTGAACTCCTGCTTGCAGGACGCCTCTCAGGTCGACCGCTCGGTCGCTAAAGACCCCGCGGCGCGCTGAGCCATCGGCCAACCGATGCACCGTCGGGGGAGCTTCGTCGAACGAAGTGGGATGCCGAACGAACGCCAGCGAGAAGTCCTCGGGTTCCTCGAACAATGTCTTTGTTCGCAGTTCAAGCTTACAATCCACCAAGAGACCCGCCGCCGTGACGACCTCAGTTTCGAGCGCCCGTTCGGCATTGCATGATGCTCGCAGTTGGCTTTGGTGATCGCTCTTCGAACTCGGAGAGCCTGTATTCTCGCGTGTGCTTGCGGAGGAGGATGGCCACATAGCGGCCGCAACTATCGTCGAAATTAGTGTGAAGAACGCTGCTCGCATCGTGCCTCCAGTTGGTGCGACAGCGCTTCCGAGACTGCGTCGCTCAATGGGGATGGTGATTGTACGCCTGCCGTCGGTGCCGATTCGTCCTGCGCGACCGGCGTGGTCCCACCGTAGGGTAGACAGAACGAACTTTGGTCTGCATTTCCTCTAACACCACCACCGGGAGCGGTCGTCGTGCATCGAACAAAGCCGGGGCAATCACGGTCAGAAACGCATGATGCATTTTCACTCGGAATGCACGAGCCAGCCACGCAGACTTCGCCATGCGCGCAGTCGAGAGAGCGCAAGCAGGGCGAACAATATCCATCTCGACACCCGTGTGATGCACCGCATTCGTCGGCGGTTCTGCATCTCGGCATCGAGTGCGAAGAACGGTGCGCCGGAGACGGGGGATGCTCCCTCAGTGAGCGGAGCGAAGAATAACGTACGGTCTCGGTCCGTGATGCCAATCGATCGCTAGCGGTGGAGTTGGGCGTCTTTCGTTGATTTGCCACTGACCACGCGATCATCGAGCCGAGCACACAAGCGGCAAGGAAGCCGATAGCGGAGCCGCGCAGAGTGTTTGGTCGTCGTGGACGCAACATCCTGCTCTGCATCGTACCCAAATCTCAAGAAGATGTCCCGTGGGTTCGCCGCTTGGCGAAGCTCAGTGACCCATCAGCGACGCCGGGGAGACCGCTCACACCGACCCACGCAGCCTCGTCGCGGGGGCGAGCGTTGACCAAAGCTCTCATTGCTTTCGCCCTGAACGAGCACGTTCGCCGCTCCCCCAGCAGTTGCCGGCCGCAGTGGATCTCCGCGCGAAAGGCAAGGCCTTCAAGGTAGCGAGCCTTCGATCGAAGTCGGCGTGAGCGCTAATCGGATGGATGTTGGCCCAACCGCTCAAGCGATCTACGGCCGCCGTCAACCACCGGCCCTCCTTTGCAAGTCGAGCCGGGGATCGAATGTCGACGCATGGCAATGGGCCGCGGCCCTGACCTTCCCGGTGCGGCCTACTCCACGTCCACGTCGGGTCGCTTCGCTCGGAACGCCTCGATCGCCGCTTCTCCGAGCGCGCCGTGGCTCGTGATGCGGCGCAGGCGGGGCAGCGACGCGAGGGCATCGAGTCCCTTCGGGCTCGGGGTGCTCCAGACGTCGAGCTCTTCGAGGTCCACGCAGCCCGCGAGCGGCGCGAGATCGTCGAGCGGGCAGCCGTGCAGGTCCAGGGTCCGCAGCCGCGTGAGGCCGGCGAGCGGCGCGAGGGAGCGCACGTGGGTCTCGCCGAGCGCGAGCACGCGCAGCTCGTGCAGCTTCGCGATCGGATCGAGCGCCGCGATCGGCGAGCCGGTCACGTCGAGGTCGCGGAGGCTGGTGCAGCCCTGCAAGCCCTCGAGCGAGGTGAGCGCGTTGTGGGCGAGGTCGATCTCGATCAGATCGCCGAGCGCGCCGAGCTTCTTCACGTCGGTGATGCGGTTGTGCTGCGCGCGCACCACGCGCAGGCGCGGGAGCTCCGCGAGCGGCGCGAGATCCGAGAGCGCGTTCCGCTTGCACCCCACGAAGTCGAGGCGCTTCAAGTGCGTGAGCGGCGCGAGGGAGTCGAGCCCGGCGTCGTCGAGGAACACGCAGTCGGTCTCCGCGCGCATCTTGCCGAGCGACTCGTCGTCGTCGTCGCGGCGGCTGTCCGCGAGCGCACGTTTCCACGTGGGGCTGAGCGCGCTCCACCACACGCGATCGGCGTCGGTCGTCGCGCTCGGATCGGGCTCGTCGGCGTCGGGCTTCAGGTAGATGTCGATCTCGACGTCGGGTCGCGCGCGCCGGAACGCGCGGTGCTCGGCTTCGGGGATCTTCCACTCGATCGCGTCGATTTCTTCCAAGAAACGTAGCTCGGTCAACGCCGAGAGGCCGCGCTTGATCGGGTTGGAGAAGATCGAAATTTTCTTGAGGGACGGACAATCGGCGAGCGGTGCGAGATCGTCGATCTTGTTCTCGTACGCGTTGACCTCTTCGAGCGGGAGGCCGCGCACCGGCTCGAGCGTGGCGACCTTCGCTTTGGCGAAGTCGAGCTTCTTCAGCTCGCGCAGCGCTTCGACCCCGTCGAGCGATTGCAGCGGATTCTCGCGTACGAAGAGCGCCTCGAGCCGCGGCGCGTTCGCGATGCCGTCGAGGCGCTTCAGCTTGCCCTCGCCGGCGCGCAGGTGACGCAGCGCGGGGAGCGGCGGGAGGGTCGAGAAGTCCTCGAAGGCGTTCTCGTCGACGAAGAGTGAGTCGAGCGCGCGAAACGGCGCCAGGAACGAGAGATCCTTCAGACCGAGGCGCTTGAGCTCGAGGTGATCGAGCGCGACGAGGCGGGCGAGCTCGGCGTCCGACGGCGCGTCGCTCGCGAGCTTGCCCGCTTTCGTGAGCGCGGCGCGCGGCTCCTTCGTCAGGCCGTCCCACCAGGCACGAAGCTCGGCGCGCGCGGCGTCGCTCGGTGGCGCGGCGGGCTTCGTCAGCCACCCGAGGATGCGCCGGGCCACCGTGGTGTCGCCGCCGTGCTCGCGGAGCTGCGTCGCGGCTTCTTCGAGGCGCGTGGGGCGCGTGAAGCGGAAGGCGGACCAGATTTGGTGGTACGCGCGCTCCGCGTCGGCCTCGCGCCCGAGACGCGCCGTCGCGATCCCGAGGTAGCAACGCGCGTGGTACCACTCGTAGGCGTCGCCGATCTTCCACGAGCGCTCTGCGAGCTCGGCCGCCATCGTCGCGAGCCCCTCGAAGTCGGCGTCCTCGACCTGCACGTCGCAGAGGTTGAGCGTGCCCATGTCGGAGCCGAGCTCTGCCGCGCGCCGAAGCTCCTTCAGCGCCTCGTCGCGGCGACCGAGCTCCTTGTAGGCGAGCCCGAGCAGGTTGTGCGAGGCCGGGAGACTGTCGGCGATGTGGTCGAGTGAGCGCGGCTTGGTCGGCGGCATCTGCGCGAGCGCCGGCTCGAGCAACGCGACCACCTTCGCGTGTTGATTCTTCTCGTGGAGCGCGTTGGCCTTCTCGTAGATCTTCGAGAGATTCTCGAGCGGAGTCTTCTCGCCTTTCTTCAACAGACCGGCGAGGAAGGCGTCGAAGCTCGGCGCGAAAGGATGGAAGCCGGCCTCGTGCTCGAAGAAGAGCACCGGAAGCTCGGGCGCGCGCGGATCGACGACGAACGCGACGTCGTCCTGACCCTTCGCGATCGCGAGCGGGATCATCGACGGCGTCTCGGGGAGATCCTCGCCGTAGGTTTCGAGCACGTCGGCGGCCCCCCGCGGGGAGAAGCGGAGCGTGAGCTTCGACTCGCTGGAGAAGTACTCCATGCCGTGGGCGGCGCGGCCCTCGTAGTCCGCGAGCTCCTCCTCGAAGAAGCGCACGACGCGTTCGGGCGATCCGGGCGGCGCTTCGATCGTCTTCGACTTCTTCGGCGTGCTCGCCTTCTTCGTGGCCATCGTGTCCCTCCCTGGGGTCGGCTCCGCGAGCCGCCTGCGTGCGCTGTCTACGTACGGGCGGACGATACGCTCCCTCCGAGCGCCGACGATTCCGGAACGGTGGACCTCGATTGGTTCGACCAATCCGTGCGATCACGCATGGCCGACATTGGTTCGACCAATCATGCTGGCGCCCATGTTGGAGAGCCGGGCGGTCGACGACGTGGCGGAGGTGTTGCGGCAGGAGATCGCGCGCGGGGTGCTCGCGGTCGGCGAACGCCTCGCGCCGGAGCGTCAGCTCGCGCTGCGTTTCGAGGTGAATCGGGGCACCGTGCGCGCGGCGCTCGGGCGGCTCGAAGCGGAGGGGCTGCTCTCCGTGCGGCAGGGGAGCGGCTACTTGGTGCGCGACTTTCGTCGGACGGGCTCGCTCGAGCTCCTGCCTTCGCTGGTGGCAGGACGGAGCCCGAAGGAGCGCCTCGCGATCGCGAGTGATCTGCTCGCGGTGCGGCGCCAGCTCGCGGTGCTGGTGCTGGAGCGACTGCGCGAGGTGTCGAGCGCGGCGCTCGCGCCCGTGCGGCGTGCGGTCGAAGACTTCGTGCTCGCGGCGCAGAGCGGTGACGTCGCGCGCGTGGCGGCCGCGGATCTCGACGTGCTCGCGGCGCTGCTCGCGGTGACCGAGAGCCCCGTACTCCAGCTCTGCGCGAGCCCGGTCGCGAACGTGCTCGCGGAGCTGCCGGAGCTGCGCGACGCGATCTACGCGGAGCCGCAGACGAACGTGATGGCGTACCGCGCCGTGCTCGCGGCGCTCGAGCTTCCGCGCAGCAAACGACCGAGCGCGGATCAGCTCGCCGCGATCTTGGCGGAGCGCGACCGCGTGACGCTCGCACGGCTCGCGAAGCGCTGACCTCCGTACGGCTTCACGAACCTCCGCTGCCTCACGAACGAAGGCTCTTCCGCGCTCACCTCACGAACGAAGGCGACCCGACCGATGTCCGAGATCCCGATGCACGCGAGCTTCCTCCTCT
>Ga0209066_10006131_pt1 | contig 12389 bp, 22 predicted proteins | sample All_14_2_FD_187198 | JGI IMG/M metagenome (GOLD analysis project Ga0209066, IMG submission 187198) | Freshwater microbial communities in response to fracking from Pennsylvania, USA - Allegheny Zone_MetaG_DW_15 (SPAdes) (version 2) ...
GATCGCCAAACGGAATCACCAAATAATTGGTCACATCCGGCAGGCCAAAATAATCGTTCAGGTCCTGCAGCTGCGCGCCGCTGATGCCGTTCAGCAAATCCTTGCCGTCAAGTCGAACGCGGATATTCGTGATATGCGCTTTGGTGAAGGTGGTGCCGCCCATTTCGAGAACCAGCGCATGCACGCTGGTGTCGATCAGTTGCGACGTGACCAGCGTACTCACCGCATTGGCTGCGACGCTGGGAAATTGGTTCAGACGTTTCAAGTCCACAGTGTTTTCCTCGTACTGGCGCGCCTCACGGCGTGGCCTTCGGAATGCGGCGCTTCACAGCGCGGCGAATTGCTGGCGGTATCAGATACCGTTCAGCGCCTTGTCAGTTACAGACTTCACAGCCGGCACGCGATTGCCGATGCTTTGCAGCACGAAAATAAACGCGAGCGCGGAAAGTCCGGTCATTGCGATTTGCTTTACCTTTGTCTTGTTCATGGCTTGCCCTTTCATGGTGGCGTTAATGAGAAATTACGCAACCCGAAATATCCGCGCCTGTTGCACGCGGCAAGCCCTCCCCGTTATACGGGCATTCCCTCAAAATTCGACCCGCCCGCTAGTCAATTCGCGACTACCGGCGCGACGCTCCACCCACGTTAACGGCTCCATATGCGCGATCTGATCGGCTGGCAGACCCATCACTTTTGCCATGTACTCGCAATCTATCGGCAAAATAAATCCGTGCATGTGGATCACCGTCGCATTCCCCCATACGGTTTTATCGCACTCAGCTGGCCGCTGTGTGATCGAGTAAATATGCGCCCCGTAATACAGCCCCTTGCGGATCAGCTGCCCCCAGCCGTCCGGCGCTTTGCCCGGATTGGTTACATCGCTGATTTCTTCGGCCACGACGACGCACGGCCACAGCTGGCACCACAGATAGGCGAGGCGCGCAAAATCGTTAAAGCCTGAATCCGGCCCCGTGTATGCGAACTTGCCCGCCCCGGTGCCGACCTCGCGCAGCGCCGACGCCAGCGCCGCGACTGAATCTATCGACCTGGCCCCTGTGTCTACGTACTCCATGCGCGGATCGCGAATAATCAACCGCTGCGCCCCGGCAATGCGCTGCTTCACCCACGCGGTTTTGCCCATGCGCGACGCCCCGGCGACAGCGTACAAAATGCCGTCCTCACGCTGCTCTGTTTTCACTGCGCGCCCTCCCCGTCAACCGTTCCCGGCGAACCGCCCGTTGTGAATCCCTGCGGCGCTTTCGGTCGCGCGGCCTGCGCCTGCGCCTGCTCCGGTGGCTGCGGCTTCAGCGGCTTGAATTTGCCCGTTGACAGATCGAAACCGGCGAGCGCGATGGTTGCGCTCGCAAAGGCCAGTTTCGGCCACGGCCCCCAATTCGCCATGTTGCCCAGCCCGCCCGGTGCCAAATCTTCCAGACACGCGGCCAGCGCCACCGCCCACTCCTCGCGCGCCTCCCGCGTTATCTGCCAATTCGGCGCGATGCCATCGGCCAGCATGCCGGCTGCCAGCCGCGCGGCATCTATCCAGCCGTCCGAATCCGCCGCTGCCGGCACCAGCTGCCCGCCTGCCGGCGCCGCTGCGGCACCCTGCTCAAATTCACCAAAGGCCGCATCTACCGCCTCAGGGTCGAAATTCACGTCGTGCATTCCCATGACTCAATCCCCGAACGGCAGAAAATCGAACCCGACCACCTTGCGCGGCTTTTCCCGTTCAACGGGGGCCGGTGGCGGTGGCGGCAGGTTGTCGCCCGTACTACGGGGCGCGATGGGTTCCTGCGCTGGTGGCTGCGCCGCTGCCGCTGGCGGATTTCCCCCGTTATACGGGGCAGCGCCTGCGGCATCGCTCACGGCGCGACCCCACGGCCACTGCTCCGCGATCCAACGGGGCGCGCTGGCCGGTGGCGATTGCTCGCCCCATATCGTCGCGCGCTCCAACACCCAATCCTGACCGCCCGCCGTATTCGGCGTGATGCGGCCATGCTTTATGCAGTCGTAATAGAGCTTCCCCGACCTGTTGCGGCGCACGGCTGCGTGATCGCCGCACATCGCGCACGGCACCATGCCAATATTTGCGTTTTTTTGTTTAGCCATGCTCCACCGCCTCTGCCACCGCATCGACGGCGCGACCTATTTCCACCAGCGCCGCCGCAATGTGACATTGCAGCGTCGCCCACTCTTTCAACTTCTGGCGCAGGTGCGGCGGGACGTACATTGGCAGCCCGTCTATATCGATTGCCGCCGTTCGCACCTGATTCAGCACCGCCCTTGCCCTTTCCTCGCATTCGCTCATTTGCCCACCCCGTACAGTTATTGACACAAGTCCAAGTTACGGCGCTGCGCGCCGCTAAACCCCACCACCTACCCCGGTGGCCCTTCCATCTGCCGCCGCACCCATCGCGGTACGATTTTCCAAATCTCCGCGCGAGTGACGATGCGATGAGAAAGACACCACTCCGCGATATAGCCCGACAGCACGCGATTCAGCGCCAGCCCCAGCAACCGTTTTATTTCCTCGCCGTATCGCCCTGGCTTCGCCGCGATTTCGCGCAGCGGTCGCAAGAGCTGCTCGTTACGCTTCACAAAAGCGCCACCCATCAGCTCGACAAATTGCGCCCAGTCGCCGGCATCTGCCGCCGCTGTCAGGCGCTTTACTTCGTCTGGCTCGTCTGCCATCGCTTCAACGTTGCGCCGTAATTCCCTATAGACCGTGACTGAGCAGGCACCGACCTGTTGAAATTGTCGTATACCCCAAAGGGATCCCCACGCTCTCGCGCGTGCTGCACCTTCATGCGCAAAAACCGCCCCTTCATCGTCAACTTCGCCCGATCCGATGCCATAACCATCGATATTTTTAGAAACGTATTTGGCAACGTACCCCGCCGCTGTACCTTTTGCCGGATCAATGTCAACACGATCGCAGCGCCGATCTTCGGCACCCGGCTCGCTACCATCCTCCGCCAGTGCATAAGCTCGGAAAATCGACCACGCTCTATCGATCTGGTCAGGCGAGAAAAACAGCAAGAAGTGACAATGCGGCGTGCCATCGTGGTGCGGCTCCGTTATGCGAAATCCAAACGCGCGAATTCCTTGCCGTTGCCACTTGGCCCGGATGCGCTCCCAAACAGTGTTTAAATATTCCATCGTCGCGCGCGGTGTGGCGCCGTTGAATTTCGGATTGATCCCGCCGCGATGCAGCTGGCAGTGATACTTCGAAGGCGCCGTGAGCGTGAGCATGGTCCCGCGCAATTGCATGGCGGTGGCGATTTCTTCCCAGCCCCGCATGCGCACCATCAATTCATTGCGGCGGTTTTCTGGATTCGCCACGCTGGCATCGACGCACAGCGACAGCGGCACTAGCTCCCCGGTCGATTCGCATTCAGCGTCAAGTTGCGCAATCGTCCCCGCGTTGCGGCGCTGCTGCGCCTTCCAGCGCGTGAATGCCCAGTTGGACACATACGGCGCAGCGGCCTTGCGCACAACACCCGATTCCCTGAGCACCGCTTCCACTGCTCGCCCAAGCAGCTTGCGCAGCTGCCGCCGCCACCAGAGCGGATCGCAGGCGCGCGAAACAGCCGCCGCCAGTTTTCCCCGTATGTCCTCCGGCTTGTCTGATGGTTTTATCTCGACCGGCCATGCAACCCCCTCGCGCTCGACGATGCTTTGCACCGCTTCCACTGCTTCCTGAAAATCGACCCCGGCGCGCACCTGCTTCCCGGCTGATTTCGCTGGCGGTGCTGAACCTGCAGCCACACCGCCCACTAACAACCCTGCATAGGTGCGTTCACACAGCGCGGCCATCAATTCGGCCTTGCTGCGTATTTCGTCATCGTCTGCCGTGGCTGAAAATCTCTCTTTGCCCACGCGCAAACGTTCATCGACAACGCGCAGCCATGTATTGCCATCGCGGTTTCCGTCCAGCGGATCACGGCACGCCGACGCGCGCCGCAAAAATCCCGACGCCAGCGCATAACCCACCGGATCATGGCGGCGAAAAATTGCCGCGCGAAACTGGCGGCACTGGTGCGTGCCGAATGCTTCGGTTTTTTCGATTAAATTCACGCTGGCACCAACAAAACATTTATGCGCAAAGCCTCGCCACCTCACACAGCCAGCGCGCCAGCGGCTCCGGCGTCGCCTCTCTCTCTCGCCGCCCCATGTTTTCGACGCGCCCCGCCGCCATGCCGAGATGCATCGGCATTACTGGCAGATTCCCCGCGCTGCACCCCATTACATAAATCCACGTGCTTTTGGGTGCGCGATGGCCGAACCAGCTTTGCATAATCGGCAGGATGTATCCGCCGAATTCATCCTTTTTACCTGGCGTAGCGCACCCGCAAGCCTTGAACAATTCCGAGTACGCCGGATGCTCCAGCACCCCACCGAATTTGCGCACCTGCTCAAATGCGAACAAGCCAAGCGCCTTTTCATCGGCGCGCGGCTTCGCGAACGTCTTCAGCCGGCCCCACGCACGACACGGCGGATGAGCCACAGCCGGCACCCCTCCCTGCCATGTCCGTGCATCCCGGTCTATATCGAACACGTCGCACCCCGGCAGCTTTTTGTAAACGCTGTCAACTCTCGCAAATAGGACGGCCACCTGGCGCACCTGCGCTCTCATTGCGCTTGATCCTTCAGCAGCGGCGACAATTCGGCGTGCAGATATTTGCTCGCGTCGATGGTGCGCAAGCCCTGCGCGATGCGCGCACAGCGGCGGCGCAATTCATCGACCAATGGGCGCGCGTCGCCGCCCTGCTCGACCAGCGCGGCCAGTTCATGCGCGAAACCGCAGGCGCTCTCAGCGTCGCGGCTCATCAAGTGGAGATAGATACCAAGATCAGCGAGCGCGTTAGCGTGCTGGCTTTTTTCGGCGGTGGTGCGGTGATTTTTGGCCCGGAACGGGGCCGGTTGATTGGCTGGCATGCTGCACTTCTCCGGTCAGTGAGACGGTCAGAGGAAAAAAGGGCGGCGGCCCCCGCCGCACGCCCACCCCTGACCGGGCAGCGAATTGATACTGCAACACACTGTTGTAGTGCAACAGCCTCTTACCGATTGCGCAACAGCCGATTGCTGTCTATATTCCTACAAAGTCTAGAAATGCTCACAAATTGCACAGGCCCCCGACTGATGCTTACCACCGCCGAAATCATCGCGCGCATTAAAAAAATGCACGGCGACTGCTCCGATTACCGCGTATCGAAACTGCTTGGCATTACCTCGCAAGCTGTCTACCAATGGACTTCAGGCGCGCGCGCAATGGGCGATGAAACCGCTATAAAAGCAGCACTTTTGTTAAAACTTGATCCCGATTATGTGGTCGCCTGTATCGCTGCTGAACGCGCGAAAGGCTCTAACGCTTTTACTACGTGGCGACACATTGCCGAGCGTTTGCAGCCGGCGACCCGCGCCGCCTGACAATTTTTGACCGTGGCGAGACGCCACGTTAAGAGGTTTTTTTAACCCGGTGGAATTGCTCAAATAACTTTGTAATTTCAATACGTTACAAGTTATACATTATGCGAAGTGATGTAATTTGTGTTTTGTAAAGTCTTGACTATCTTTTTGCGCCGTGCATTTGCCCTAAGGAGCTGTTTTTTATGAAAAGAAATTCTATTGAAATGATTAGCCAAATCGAAATTTTTTTGGGCAACCTCGACCGATCCTACCGGGTTCCGCGCGTTTCCCCGACGCTGTACAGCGTGCGCGCCATTGCCGATGCCGCCGCCGTCAGCGAACAGACCGTCCGCCGCTGGCTGCGCGGCGAGCAAAAACCCACCCCGGCCAACTGGCATTTATTGCGCCATGCCGCCTACGGTCGCACGTTGCCGGCGAGCTGGACGGATTTCCGCTTTATGGGGGATTCGCTTTGGTTTGGCGATGGTGCCTACACCGTCACCGCCGAAGATGTGCGCCGCTGGCTTTGGCGACTTTAGGCAACCGCTTGCGCGCTGCCGGCTGTGATCAAGCCCACGTCGCGCCCGATTTCGGTCAGATAGTTTTTTGTTTCGCGGGGCAGCGCGGCGAACCAGTTTTCGCCCGCGTTGCTTTTGAGCCGTGCAAAGCCGGTGTCGCCCATGTTGTACGCGGCCAGCGCCTCAGCCCAGCCGCCAAACCGGCGTTGATAGCGCGCCAGCAGGTCGCCGGCATACAGAATCGCAGTGCGTGCATCCCATGCGTTCGCGCAGCCCGGATGCCAGCGCGGATTGATTTGCATGATGCCGACCGGGCAGCGCCCCGCTTCGGCCTCGCCCAGCTTGCATATAAAACTGGTGGCGTTCGGGTTGTAACCGCTCTCTTTCATCGCCTGCCGCGACAGCAGCCCCGGAGGCAACCCGTAACGATTGGTTGCCTCGACGAAATACTGTTCAAAGGGCATCCCCGCTGGCGGTGTCGTGAACTGGTAGCGTGTCGGCGCTGCCGTCGATGCGGTTCGCGTGTCGATGCCGAGATAGGGCAGCCATGAATCTGGATAGATGAAATTGATTCCCGGTTCTGGTGGCAGCCGGAATATATCGAGCGGCGAATCATCCAGCGTCGCACCCTGTTCTACCTGGCTGCGCCGCCACAGGTACACGCCGGCACCGATCAGCCCGACCACCAGCACCGCCACCGCGCCTTTTTTGCTCACCGCCGCCCACGCCGTTTGACGATGGCCCGCACGGCCACCAGCACGCCCACGGCGAGCAGGCTCGCCGCGATGCTGACCCGTACCGGATCGGTCGCCGGCTGCCCGCCGTAACTCGCCAGCACATTGCCATTGCGCCGATCCCTGACCACCACGCCCGCCTTCAACCCGATCAGCCGCCACAGCGGATTGCCGCCACCAGCCGGCGCGCCCGCGTCGCCGCTGCTGCCCGTGTAGATGGGGATGGCCGGCCCGTAATTGGTTTTGACCTCGACGACGACGCCGGAGCTTAAATACCCGGTGCCGATTTCGATCAGATCATCGAGCGATGCCATGATTTAACAACGCTTGCGCGCCGCCTTTTTGCCGCCCTTGCGCCCGCAGACCTTCGCCGCCTTGCTGCCCTTTTTGAATCGACCCGTTGCCGTTCTGCCTTTGTGTGTCATGGCTTTACCCCTTCTGATAAATGACACTTGAGATCATCAATGCGTTCGTGCGCACGCTTTACCGCCGCATCGAGCGTTTCGATTTTTTCGTTGATGTAGCGGATGTGAACGCCCAGCGCCTTCACCGTCCCCCACGTTGATATCAGCCCGGTTACTGCCGAGCAGACCGCCGCAACAATGATTTGCTCCATCATCGACGGCCCCGCAAATTGGCGTAGATACGATCGCCAAACAAAAACGCGAACGCCTGCGCGCCCATCTCCTGACCCGCCGCAATCGCGTCAGCATCGCCGGCCAGCAGTGCCGGCGCCGCGAAGGCATAACCGATTAACCCGAAGCAGGCGACATAGCGCGCCGAGGCGCGCAGATCAATCACCCACTGCGACGGCGTTCCACCTGGCTGATCCAGTGCCGCCAGCGCCTGCAGTCGCCGCGTGTCGGCGTCCGCCAGCTGAATCACTTCGCCCACGCTGGCCGGCTGCGCGCCGCCCAGCTTGCCGGCAATGACGCGGCCCGCGCCGCGTACCGCATCGAGCACAGCCGGCAACAATGCCGGCAGCAGCACCGATGCCAGCGCGCTCACAGCTCAAACCCGACCAGATTGGCCGGATCAAACTGCACCGCGCCCGCGTCGCGCTGCGCGACGATGGCGGCGGCAATTTCTTCCGGCGCTGCGTCGCGCTCGAACGCTGCCCCGCACACTTTCGCCATCTGGCGCAACGTGGCCGGATCGCAGGCGGCGAGTGTTTCCGCGTCCGCGTGTTTTATGTCGATGCGCTGCGCGATGCGCTGGCGGCGATGGTTGATGCTCATTGCATTTTTACTCCGTGTCGATTGTGTTGCTGATTCCGCCTTGATTCGGATGCGTTACATCGAATAGCCAGCCGCCGAGCGATTCACCCCACTGTTGCAAGGTGCCGCCGCTGATTTCATTCGCGCCCGCGCCGAGTGTTCCGATAAACCCATATCCGGCGTATGGCGTACCTTCTGTCAATGCGTTGTTACCACTGAGCACGCCACCGACGCCGGCCACAGCATCGCCCGCCTGCTTTTTGAAAAACGCAAACACGCCGACCACGGCCAGCGCACCGACGCCGATCAACACCGCATATTCCATTGGCTTTTTCATGCCGCATTGATCCCGTTGACGATGGTTGAATCCAAATAGGGCTGCTGCCCGTTTTCGTGGCGAATGATCGCCTTCACCAGCGCCAGCCACGATGCGCGCGTGATGATCGTATCGGGATCGACACCCATCGCTGACGCCACCGCCTGCATATAAGCCGCCGTGTTGTTTTCAGACGGCGGCGCCCATGTGTAAATAATTTCGCGCACCGTATCGATGCCGCGCGCCTGATAACTCATTAAAACTCGCGTCATGGCGCGGATTCCGTTTTCTGGCGTGTCGAAAATGACGTAGGCACCATCGCCTCCGATGCGGCCTTGCCAATTTGTGCCGTTGTCGCGGATGTTGCCCGGATTGTTGTTGCGAATGCCGCGCGGTTTCGTGGTCATGCCGATATCATCCAAAAAATTGATCACAGGTGCCGTGATGGTGGAAAAGTCCGGCGATTCGAAAAAATCCGGCACCGCTGCGCCGTCGATAATTTCGACGGTTCCCGCTGGTGCGCGATTGCGCCACCAGATCAGCCAACCAATGGCCCCAATAGTGAACGCCACAATCGCCCATTTATTTCCGCTCACGGCATCGCCTGCCAACGCCAATTTGGAGCGACAGAATACCTAACGGCAATCACATCGCCGGGATTTATAACAAACTGTCCGCCAGTGAACGGATGCTCCACCGCATTCAAAAAAATTGCCGTCACCGTGCCGCCCCATACTGTGACTATTTGAACTTGCCCCGTTGTGTTGTATTCGCCAATATCACTGGCCGGCAGTGCTGGCGTCTGTTGCCCCGGATACATCCCGCGCAATAACAACCTTTCATAATCTGTTGATGGGCTGATAGCACCCGGCACTCCCCATGATGACCCATTGTCATACACATAAGATTCCAGCCGACCGAATCGCGCGCCTTCTATGGTCACCCCGCCAATATTTGCGTCCCCTACAAAAAAAGGATATCCGCCACCCGGATAACCTACGCCGGGATTCTGTATATCAATGTATGGATTTACAAACCTTAAATACTCCGCGTACACATCATCCACATAAATCCCTATGCGAACGTTTTCTATATCCACTGTATCGAACGACACGTTATAAGTTCCCCCGTCCGATACCTGTACTCCCTTATCCGCGTTGCTATAACTGCCGCCATCAAATTTTGAAAACTGCACTTGCCGCAATTGCAATGCGGTTCCATACATCGGCCTTCCCACTACTACCGTATTCATAAAGTGGCAATCAAACAGCCAATTTAGCTGCAGTGTAATTGCCGACGCGCCGCCACCCGTATTGCCGTTCCCAAAGTAACACTGATCAATAGTGTAGTTTCCATGATTGTCAGAGAAATCAGATAACCCAATCGACGCGGCAACGCCTGTAACATCGGCCTGAAAACCTATTCGTGAAATTTTTCCTTGAAAATGATCGGGACCAACTGCCGATCCATAGATATGGTATACAGGCTCGACAACCGATGACGACACGAATTTAGAAGAGTAAGGCCCATCGCCACGCAGCTCCGGCATAATACGAGATGGATTTAGCGCGACGTTAACCAAGAACCTGCCCGTATGTCGGTAAATTCCGCGCGGCACATATCCTGCCAGCGTCCCAACTATCCACACGTCAATAAATTTTTCTATTGCCGACTGATCATCTGTGACATTGTCGCCCTTTGCCCCAAACCATTTTAGATTTATGTGATCTGCCGTTATAACTCGCTTCCATCGCATGCCGTCCAACGCAACAATTACAGTCCCCCCATTGTCTTCACTTACTGTATCGCTTTCATCTGCAACGAAATTTCCGCCGCCATCGCCGCCATCGCCGTAATAACTTTCCACTGTTACTTTTTTAAACTTATTTGAATCCACTTCGCGCAAATCGCTAATTGATTCAACCACACGCTGCAGCCTGTCCATAAACATTTTTGATATGGATTCTGCGCCTATTTTTAGCGTGTGTATTGTTGCCGTTTTAGCGATGCTCGCCCACATCTTTCAAACCTCGCGCATAGGGAGCACTTGCACGCTTTGCGCGCCTGAGCTGGTGTTATATCCATATACCGCTGCGGTTGTTGCCAGCGTGATCGACTCGCCCGGTTCGATGGCAACGCCAGACGCTGCGCCGACGCCTGCACCGCCTACACGCACCGCTGCGGTATTGCTGGCAGGGTTTGATACGATCAGCGCCATCCGCGTTACATCGCCCGCCGACAGCAGCGCGCTCGACGTGGCCAAAATATTTACATCTCCGCCTGCATCCAGCGTGTTTGCCGGCGCAACCGTTGCCGACACCGTCGCGTTAACGCTTGTGCTGGCGTCATCCTGCGGCAGACTCGCCAACACGACGCGAACCGTTTGCGCAATCGCGCTGCGGATCGTTATTTTTGAAAATCCGGTTTCCAGATTCAGCGCCTGACCTTTCACGCGCTTAACTTCGCTGGCGTCATCGGCTTTTATGAAAACGTCGCCCGTTGCATCGAGCACACGCACATAGCGCGCACGCGCAAAAATTTCGCGCTCGCCTGCACCCGCAAAGGTAATTTCGTAATCGCGTGGATTCATTTGCCCCAGACCTTTGCAACCGTCCAAAAACCGCCCATCGCCAGCAATGCCACCAGCGCCGCGCGGATGCCGTTATTCGTGAGATTTTCTGCCGTGCTGCGCCCGGCTTCGGCTACCTTCTGCACCGCGTCTGCGGTTTGGCCTGCCGATTTTGCGGCGATGCTTTCGGCAAAAGAAAACGCCTGACCCTGCGCACTGCCCGCAAAATCGAATGCGCTATTGATCGCGCCGCCATCGAGCAAGGTGTTGTTGTTGCCCTGAATATTGGCAACCGGCGCATGTACTTCGTTAAATCCAACGTTTTGCGTTGTCGTGGCGTTCGATGTTTTCGAGCTGCTTTTACTGCCGCCAAAAATGCTCATTATTTTTTTCCCCGCTTGATCAGCAGCAGCGCCGCAACCACGGCCACGGCCACAATGGCAATGGCGGCATGCTGCGACGTACCGAACGGCGAAACGGAAAAATTCAGACCGCCTACCGATGTGTTACCAATGCGGCCACCGTATGCGCTGGATGCCGCCGACAGATCAAAACTGCCCTCGGCTTTCATACCCGAAAAATCAGGCGCCGCCATATCAGAGCGCCTTTTTCACAACAAACACCGCCGACACGCCGAGCACCGCGAATAGCAAAACCGTTTGCATGTTCAGCGGTGCGCCCGGTGTGCGCGGTGCGTATGGATACGGATTGCCGGCGACGCCATACGCGCCCCCGGTGCCGTTGTAACCCAAATACTGATCCTCGAAGCCGTACATCTGCCGATCGTATTGCTCAACGTCTACATATTTGGCTTTCGCCACGTCGATAGCGCCATCGAGCAATTTCTCGCCAAAATCCGACCAGCTGAATCCACCGTCTGTGTCCGCCATTGCGGCACCCTCCCCGCGTTATTGAAGTGTCACCACTGGCCGCTTAAATCTGCGGCCACGTAATGAACATATCGGCAAAACAGGTAATGGTGTCGGCGGCGCTGGTGGTCAGCGCCACTTCCTGATTCCACGGCAACCCCTTGCCGTCGATGGTGCTTTCGGCTTCGCCCTGATTGCCATCAACGATGCGATCCAGCACATACAGGCCCGACTGAGGAACGCGCGCATATTGCTGCGCCAATGCACTATTCAGTGCGATCGACACATCTTCGTGCTTGATCAGTGAGCTTTTCTTGTAATCGACTTTCGTCAGATTGGTATGGAAAAACTCAAACGCGCGCACGCGACCACCCGGCACACCGCCGAGCGAAATGTTGTAGACGCTGCGCGTAACGGCTGCGGCAGGCTGAATGATGGTGCGGATCAGGCTGCGCAGCTGCATGGCTTCTTTTTCGTCGAAGCCAATACCCATGGCCAGCTTCGGCACCGAATACCACGCATGCGCCTGCAGTGTCGGTGCGGTGGCCGCGCCGATGGTGATTTCCAGCTCCAGCGGTTTGCGATACACCGAGCAATCGAGGTCGCCCAAATGCTGACCGCGCACCGTGCGCGCAGTCGGATCGCCAAACGGAATCACCAAATAATTGGTCACATCCGGCAGGCCAAAATAATCGTTCAGGTCCTGCAGCTGCGCGCCGCTGATGCCGTTCAGCAAATCCTTGCCGTCAAGTCGAAC
>Ga0209066_10006132_pt1 | contig 12389 bp, 9 predicted proteins | sample All_14_2_FD_187198 | JGI IMG/M metagenome (GOLD analysis project Ga0209066, IMG submission 187198) | Freshwater microbial communities in response to fracking from Pennsylvania, USA - Allegheny Zone_MetaG_DW_15 (SPAdes) (version 2) ...
GTGCAAGGCTGGAAGATCGTGCACCTGCACTGGTCGTCGAGGGCGCAGCGATGAGCGGAGGGATCGAGAGAACCCGCATCGTGTGGGGCCTTGCGGCCCTGGCGGCTTTGGCGCTCTCCACCGCCTGCGCGCGCGAACCGGAAGCCGGCAGCGCAGCCACGACGACCACGCCCGATGCGGCCGCACCGAGTGTGATCGTTGCCACGACTCCGCGCATGATCGTCCACAAGACGCCCACGTGTGGCTGCTGCGGCCTGTGGGTCGAGCACATGCAGCGCGCCGGCTTCGAGGTGGAAGTGCGTGATACCGATAACCTCCACCCGGTGAAAGCCAGGCTCGGCGTCCCGTACGGCAAGGGCTCCTGCCACACCGCCGAGGTCGATGGCTATCTGATCGAAGGGCACGTGCCGGCCGACGACATCCGCCGTCTGTTGGCCGAGCGGCCCAAGGCGCGCGGACTGGTCCTTCCGGGGATGCCGCTCGGCTCGCCGGGCATGGAGACGCCGGATGGCCGCGTGCAACCCTACACAGTCGAACTGGTGGCTCAGGACGGCAGCACGTCCGCCTTCCGCCAGCACGGTTCGCCGTGACCCGGCTCGGCCTGCTTTCCGCCAGGCCGCAACCGCAGGTGCTGGCGCGGTCATCGCGCCAGCGCAACCTTGCCTCCAAACTTGGAGCAACACCATGACACGCTCAATACTTGCGGCACTCTTGCTCAGCCTGCCCCTCCTCGGCCACGCCGCCACGCCGACGCCCGACCCGGACGAAGCGGCGGTGAAGGCGGTGCTTGCCAGCTACAAGTCGGCGCTGGAGCGCCGCGATCTGGCCGGCACTGAAACTCTGTTCGCCGACGACAACATCGTCGCCGAATCCGGCAAGCTGGAGGGCAGCTACCTCGACTATGTCGCCCACCACATCGGTCCCGAGCTGGGCCATTTCAAGCGCTTCGCGTTCTCCGACTACGCCGTCCGCGTCGAGCGCGTGGGCGATGTGGCCTGGGCCACGGAGACGTATCGCTATGTGATCGAACTGAAGGACCGCGCCGAGCCGATCGAGCGGCAAGGTCTCAGCACAACGGTGCTGCAGCGCATCGATGGCGGGTGGAAGATCCGTTCGATGCACAGCTCGTCCCGAGCGCCGAAACCGCCGACGCCGTAGGCAGTGCATGGATGCCTCGGCCAGGCCGTTTCAGCGCCCGGTGGTCATCCGAGCCCACGGTGGTGCGTGCAGTGAGCCAGAGCGGGCAGCGCAGCCGGTTCGTTCAAGCGCTTTCGCCGTGGCGATCCCACAGTGTGGGCGTGATCACACTGAGAGGCACACACCATGGCTGGATCGAACTTGAAGTTCGTACCCCGCATTCGTCGGGCGGTCGCGCGGCATCGTCCCGGCATGCGCGCGCTCATTGGGGTGCTCGCGCTGTTGGTCATCCTGGATCCTGTGTTGTTCGACCGAAGCATCGTGCATCCGCTGGTTTGGCACTCCGTGATCTTCCTGATCCTGCTGTTGGCCCTGTTGATGGTGGAAAGTGCCCAAGACGCATCCTTCGACGAAAGGGCGCAGCCCCGCGCTCCGCGCTTCGTTCCCGCGCTGGGCTTCAAGGCGCTGACACCGCTCTACGACGGCGTGGTGAAGGCGACGACCCGCGAGGGGCTGTTCAAGCAAACGCTTATCGCGCAGGCAAACATCCAGCCGGGTCAGCATGTGCTGGACCTTGCGTGCGGCACCGGCACGTTGGCGGTTCAGATGGCACAGTTTCAGCCGCTCGCCCAGATCACGGGAGTGGATGGCGATCCTGAGGTACTGGCGCGGGCTCGCAAAAAGGTCGAGCGTGCAGGTGTGCGGGTGCGGCTTGATCACGCCAACGCAACCGCCTTGCCCTACGGGGCTGGGCAGTTCGACCGCGTGATGACAAGCTTGTTTTTTCATCACCTCGACTGGCCCGACAAACAGCGCGCCGCATCCGAGATACTGCGCGTGCTTAAGCCAGGCGGGGAACTGCACATGGCAGACTGGGGCAGGCCCGCGAACAGGCTGATGCGCTGGCTGTTCTTCCCGGTGCAGGTTCTCGATGGATTTGCCAATACGCGCAGTCACGTCGCCGGACAGCTGGTCGAGTTGTTTCAGCAGGCTGGCTTCCAAGCCGTCGTCGAGCGGGGTCGGATCAGCACGATGTTCGGCACGCTCTCGCTGTACAGCGCCGCTCGACCGCACTGACGGCCGCCTCACCATGGAGCACACTGCTGGCTCGAAGACTGACCCGCTTCATGTCCTTGTCAGTGATCGGCGTTTCACCAGCGCATAGATCGCCGGGATCACGGCCAGGGTCAGGATGGTCGATGACACCATGCCGCCCACCATGGGTGCGGCAATCCGGCGCATCACCTCGGAACCAGTACCTGTGCTCCACATGATGGGTAACAGACCCGCCATGATCGCGACGACGGTCATCATCTTCGGGCGCACGCGCTCGACGGCGCCTTCGATGATCGCATCGGTGAGGTCACCGACGGTCAGCGATTCGCCGCTTTCTCGCCGCCGCCGCGCGCGCTCATCAAGCGCATGGTCAAGATAGATCAGCATGACCACACCAGTCTCGGCCGCGACGCCGGCCAGGGCAATGAAGCCCACGGCGACCGCGACGCTGAGGTTGTAGTCCAGCGCCCACATCAGCCACACGCCGCCGACCAGCGCGAACGGCACCGACAGCATCACGATCAGCGACTCGGTCACACGGCGGAAGTTGAGATAGAGCAGCAGGAAGATGATCGCCAGCGTCAGCGGGACGACGATCTTCATCTTGGCGATGGCGCGCTGCATGTACTCGTACTGGCCGCTCCACGTGGCGTAGTAGCCCGCAGGAAACGTCACCTCTCCGGCGACTGCCTCCTGTGCGCGACGCACGTAGGCGCCAAGGTCCGCGTCGCGGGTATCGACATAGATGTAGGCCGACAGCAGGGCGTTCTCGGTGCGGATCGACGGCGCGCCCTTGCGCACGCTGATGTCCGCCAGTTCGCCGAGCGGAATCTGCGCGCCGTCCATAGTCGGGACCAGCACCTGCGTCGCGATGGCCTCGGGGCTGTCACGCAGTTCGCGCGGGTAGCGCACGATCACCCCGAAGCGTTCGCGACCCTCTACCGTGGTCGTGACCATTTCGCCGCCCAGGGCCGCGGCAATGACGTCCTGCACCGCACCGACCGTCAGGTCGTACCGGGCGAGCCGGCGCAGGTCGGGCTGAATGTCGAGGTAGAAGCCGCCCGTGAGGCGTTCGGCATACGCGCTGGTGGTTCCCGGCACTTCGCGCACCACCGCTTCGATCTGCTTGGCCAAGCGCTCCATTTCGGTGAGGTCGGTGCCGAAGACCTTGATGCCGATCGGCGTGCGGATGCCGGTCGCCAGCATATCGGTGCGCGCCTTGATCGGCATGGTCCATGAGTTGGCGACCCCGGGAAACTGCAGGGCTTTGTCCATCTCGGCGATCAGCGCATCCACCGTGAGCCCCATCCTCCACTGATCTTCAGGTTTCAGATTGATTACCGTCTCGAACATTTCCAACGGCGCCGGATCGGTGGCGGTCAGCGCGCGGCCGGCCTTGCCGAACACCGACTCGACTTCGGGGAAGGACTTGATGATGCGGTCCTGCTGCTGCAGCAGTTCGGCCGCCTTGGTCGGCGACATGCCCGGCAGCGAGGCCGGCATGTAGAGCAGCGTGCCCTCGTTGAGCGTGGGCATGAACTCGCTGCCCAGTCGCGACGCCGGCCAAGCTGTCGCGAGCAGCACCGCCAACGCAGCCAGCAGGGTCGCGACCTTGTGCCGCAGCACCACGGCGATCACCGGCCGGTACAGCGCGATCAACAGGCGATTCACCGGATTCTTTGCCTCGGGCAGGATCTTGCCGCGCACGAACAGCAGCATCAGTACCGGCACCAGGGTGACCGACAGCAGTGCGCCACCGGCCATGGCGAAGGTCTTGGTGAAGGCCAGCGGATGGAACAGACGTCCCTCCTGGGCCTCCAGCGCAAACACCGGCAGGAACGACACCGTGATGATCAGCAGGCTGAAGAACAGCGCCGGGCCGACTTCGCGGCAGGCGTCGACGATCAGCTTTGACCTTGGAGTGCTGCCATCGTCCCGCTCGATGTGCTTGTGCGCGTTCTCGATCATCACGATGGCCGCGTCGACCATCGCGCCGATGGCAATCGCAATGCCGCCCAGGCTCATGATGTTGGAGTTCATGCCGAGCAGGCGCATGGCCAGAAAGGCAATCAATACGCCGATCGGCAGCATGATGATCGCCACCAGAGCGCTGCGCGCATGGAACAGGAACACCACGCAGACCAGCGCGACGATCAGGCTTTCCTCGATCAGCGTCCAGCGCAAGGTAGCGATGGCGCGGTAGATCAGGTCGGAGCGGTCGTAGACCGCGCGCAGCGAGACCCCTTCGGGCAGACCGCCGGCAATCTCGGCGATCTTGGTCTTCAGGCCCTCGATCACCGCCAGCGCGTTCTCGCCATAGCGGGCAACGGCGATGCCGCCGACAACTTCCCCCTCGCCATTCAGTTCGGCGATGCCGCGGCGCTCGTCCGGCACCAGTTCGACCCGAGCCACGTCGCTTATTAGCACCGGCGTGCCGCCCTCGGCCTTGAGCACCAGCTGCTCGATGTCGGCGATGCCGCGCAAATAGCCGCGGCCACGTACCATGTACTCGGTCTCGCTCATTTCGACGATGCGCCCGCCGACGTCGCGGTTGCTCTCGGCGATCACCTGCATGATCCGATCCAAGCCGATGCCGTACTGGCGTAGCCGGACCGGATCCACGGTGACCGAGTACTGGCGCACGAATCCGCCGACGCTGGCGACTTCGGCGACACCCGGCGCCTTGGTCAACTGGTAGCGCACGTACCAGTCCTGGGTCGCGCGAAGCTCGTCGAGCGAGCGCTGCTCGCCTTCGAGCGCGTACTGATAGACCCAGCCGACGCCGGTCGCATCCGGCCCCAGCGTCGGGGTCACGCCCTCGGGCAGCTTCTGCGAGGCGAAGTTCAGGTACTCGAGCACGCGCGAGCGCGCCCAGTACAGGTCGGTGCCATCCTCGAAGATGACGTAGACGAAGGACGCGCCAAAGAACGAGAACCCGCGCACCACCTTCGACTTCGGCACCGCCAGCATCGCCGTGGTCAGGGGATAGGTGACCTGGTCCTCGACCACCTGCGGCCCCTGGCCCGGCACTTCGGTAAACACGATGACTTGCACGTCGGACAGATCCGGCAAGGCATCCAGCGGCGTGCGCAACACCGCATAGACGCCGGCTGCGGTCACCGCCAGCGACAACACGAGGACCAGGAAGACGTTGCGGACCGACCACTCGATCAGGCGGGCAAGCATGTCAGTGCTCTCCTCGGTGACCAGCGTGCGGATCGTCGGCAGGGGGCTCGTTGGATTCAGTGGGAGTGCCGTGGCCATCGTGTGTCGAAGTCGATGCTGGAGGCGATTCGGTCGGCATCGTGTGACCGCTGTGGTCCTCAATCGGTGCGGAGTCAAGATTGCGACCGGTGGCCGGGATGGAGGGCTCGTCCACACCGTCTGCCGCGGTCGACAGGCCCTGCAGGGCCGACGTCAGGTTGCTCTCGGCATCGATAAGGAAGTTGGCCGACACCACCACCTCCTCGCCGACCGCGACGCCGTCCAGCACCGCGACTTGATCACCCGCACGTCGCCCGAGACGAACATCACGCGGTTCGAAGCGGCCCGGCGCAACCTGTACCAGCACGATCCGCCGTGTTCCGCTGTCGATCACAGCGGAGCGTGGCAAGACGATCGATTCCGCATCCGGGGTGCCGCCAAGCGTCACGTCACCGAACAGGCCGGGGCGCAGTGCACCGTCCTCGTTAGGCAGAACGATGCGCACGCCGATGGTGCGGCTGGCCATGTCGACGACCGGCTGGATGAAGTCGATAACGCCGTCGCGATACTCGCCGGGAAGGCTCGGCGTCTCGAAACGCGCGTCGTTGCCAGTCGCCAGATCAGCTGCCATCGATGTCGGCACCTGCGCCACGATCCAGACAGTGGACAGGTCCGCCAGCCGTAGCACCGTCTGCCCGGCTTCGAACCGGTCGCCCTCAACCACCATCTTGTCGATCACCACCGCATCGGACGGCGCGGTGAGCACGAGGCGTGCGGGTGCGCCAGACTTTGTAATCCGCCCTCCCGCCACCTCCCAGTTGCGTAGACGGGAATCGGCCGCGTCACGCAGCTGGCGCATGGCGTTGGCACTGGCCGGGTCGCTGGTGGCCAGGCGGCTGGCGGCCTCGTCGGCGATCCGGTATTCCTCCTGCGCGGCGAGCAAGTTCGGGCTGTAGAGGGTCATAAGCGGCTGACCGCGGCGCACCGGCATGCCGGTCTGGTTGGCGTGCAGCCGCTCGATCCAGCCCTCGAAGCGCGGCGCCACAACAAACTGCCTGGTTTCATCGACCTGCACGCTGGCGCTCACCCGCACTTCAGCGGACAGCCGATCAAGGGTAGCGATGTGTGTTCGCACGCCGAGCTTCTGGACCTTTTCCGGCGACAGCACGACGGTGCCGGACACCGATGGCGGTTCGCCGCCGGCATAGACCGGGATGTAGTCCATACCCATGCTGTCTTTCTTGGGCACTGGCGAGGTGTCCGGCAGACCCATCGGGTTGCGGTAATAGAGGATTTCAGGCTCGCCCTGCGGCGCAGCCGCAGCGTTCCCGGCTGCATGTTCCGTTGGAGGCGCCGTCGACCGACCGAGCCACCAGCCCGCGCCAAGCGCCAGGAGCACGGACGCGCCCAATCCCATCCAGTTCGACATTTTCATGGTGTGCTCCCAACCAGGGCGCGCAGTGCAGCAGCGCCAGAAAGTTCATCGCGCAACGCGTCGATTCGCGCCAGATCGGCGCCTTGCCAGGCCTCTAGTGCCTCCAGCAAGGTGGCGAAGTCGACATCGCCTACGCGATAGCTGGCCAGCGCCGAGGCGAAGTTCGCCTCGGTCTGGGGCAAAAGGGTGTCGCTGTACAGCGTGCGGCGCTGATTCGCGCTCGACCAGCGCGCCCAGGTCTCGCCAAAGCGAGCCTCGAGCGCGCTGAGCGTCTGATCGACTCGGGCACGCGCCGCGTCGCTGCGCAGCGCGGCCTCGCGCTCGCGTTCACGAAGCGCGCGGCGCTGAAATGGGATCTCGACCTCGAGCATCAGCTCGTAGCCATCCAGGCGATTGCCCATCTGCATCGCGCCCACCCCGACAGTAAGGTCGGGCAGGCGCCGACGCCGTTGCAGGTCGAGAGCCTGATCGGCAGCCGCCGCCATGGTGTTGCTCGCGCGTAGCGCCGGATGCGTCGCCCGGCGTACCGCTTGCAGACCGGCATCAAGTGTCGCGACGGGCGCTGTGATGGCTGGCTCGGCCGCGGGCGGGTGAAGCGCCGCATCCGCCGGCCGGCCGAGCCGTGTGTTGAGTTGCGATACGGCTTCCTGTCGCATCGCCGTGCGCTCGATGCGCTCGGCCTGCATCTGGGTGCGGGCCACCTGGGCGCGAATCGCATCCTGCTGCGCGGCGATGCCCAGTGCGTAGCGCTCGCGTGCGACTGCTTCGACCTGGCCAAGCAGTTCAATCAGCCGATCCACGACCTGCAATCCCGCGTCGGCATGCCAGTAGCGCACGTAGGCCTGCTCAGCTTCTGCCAGTCGGTCAAGCAGGATCGCGTCGCGCACTTCGCGCTGTGCATCGGCCTCACGACTTGCGATGTTGCGCGCCAGCCCCCGCTTGCCCCACAAAGGAAACGTCTGCCGGACGGTATAGGTAGCGGTATCAACATTGCCGGGCAACAGGTTTGGTCGCTCGGCATCGATGCCTTGTAACCGGACACCGACCATCGGATCGGGAAGAGACCCGGCAGGTATCACGCGGGCCTCGGCCGCGTCCGCATCGGCCTGCAGCGCGCGCAGTTCGGGATTGTGCTCGATCAGCCACGCTCGAATCGACGCCACGTCTCCCCCGGGGAGCGGTTCCTGTGCGACCAGTGGCAATGGAATTGCCAACAGGACCGCAAACAGCCAGGCACCGCCTTGCCGGGGAAGAGCAGGCGTACGCCCGATGTCAGGGCGCACAGCAAAAAGTTTCATGGTTGTTCCCTTGCCTGATGGTCGGACCAGAGCGATCCGCGGCCTGCAGCCACAACGTACGCTTGCGCGCTACGCAGCGATTAACCGGGCGCCGAGGCGTCCGGGCGTCGAGGCGGCATCAAATCAGGAGGACGCTTGCGGGATGCTGTGTGGGTCGATGCCAGCCGGCCTGTCGACTCGGCGAGGGGGCAATGGTGCCCTGCGCCGCGAGGCGCCGCACCGTATCTACCGAAACCGGGGCCACGGGACCCAGAAACGGCACCAAGGGGGCACGTGAGTGGTCGGAACTGGCATCGCCCTGGTTGCAGTGTGCCTTGCAGACAGCGAGGTCGGTCCCATCACCTTGGTCGGTGCAGTCCGAATGCTCGGCGACTGTATCGGCCTGGGTGCTTGCTTTCGCCGACCACTCGCAATCGGCATGCAACGCCAGCAACATTTGCGACCACAGCAATGCGGTGATCGCCAAAAGCGAAATCCGGGAAAACAGGCGTTGGTGGCGACGCATCCGGTGCATGTTGTTGACCTTAGTATCTTGCGCGATGCAGGACCTTGATCAGGATCAACTACATGTGACTTGCGCCGGGGCGGAAGGTTCCCGCTATCCATGCCGTGACTTCTTGGGGGCTACCATGAGTACGACTCTGGGGCCCGCTGCCTCGACTACTCGTGAACTGTCGCGCGTGACTACTCCGTCATGATTACTGCCGCCCAGAAAGCCATGCAGCGCGTGCTTGAACGTTGCGGCGTGCCGTGCGCGAGCCCGAGCTCGGCGAAGAACCTGAATCGTTGCTGCTTCTGTCTGGCCGTCGATCCAGCCGAGGTGCGCGCGAACCTCAATCGCCTGCTTGATGCACATGGCGGCGCTGGGCAACTAAACGAGTCACACGCCAACCTGTTCTCAGCGCTACCGGTGTTCGTGCCGGAGAGCATGATCAAGCGCATGGCCGAGGCGGTACGAGCGTTGACCGCCGTCGCGACAACCGAGCCCTATCAGCGCGTGGCGCTCGGCCGGGCCCCGGATATCGCCCGCTACGACCCCGGCTCGCCTGGAGGCGTGCTTGGCTTCGATTTCCATCTCACCGCGACCGGGCCGAAGCTGATCGAGATCAACACCAATCCCGGTGGACTGCTGCTCAACGCGATGTTGGCTCAGGCGCAGCAGCCGTGCGTGCCGGAACTCGGCGTTGCCTTCGATGGCGCGGCCGCGGAACGTCGCACCTCAGAGATACTGATCGAGGAATGGAGTGCGCAAATTGCGGTCGATGGCGACGCAATCGTCGCGATCGTCACGTGGCTGCCAGCGGATGTTCGGAGTCTTCGCCCGTTCTTCATCGTTCATCAGGATCAGGGCTTGACTCTGGACCCAGGTCCATACTGCAGACTGGCTCCCCCAATGGAGAACGGGCATGTCCAGTTTGAGCATCGGCAAGCTTGCCAAACAGGCCGGCGTCGCCATCGATACGGTGCGCTACTACGAGCGCAACGCATTGCTGACACCCGCCGGCCGCTTGGCCTCCGGCTATCGCCGCTATGGCACGACCGAACTGAAGCGACTGCGCTTCATTCGACGTGCCAAGGCATTGGGGTTTTCGCTGGACGAAGTGCGCGAGCTGCTTTCATTGAGCGATGAGCACGACATCGCCAAGGTCAGGCGCGCGGCCGAGCGCAAGCTCGGCGATATCGCCCAGCGCATCAAGGAACTCGAACGCATCCGCGATGGCCTCAACACCCTCGTCGCCGCTTGTCCAGGACATGGACGTGCCGAGGCCTGCCCGATCCTCAACTCCCTCACGCTGGAGCAAGCACCATGACTTCCGCAGCCCCGAATTCCAAGCCTGCATGCTGCGCGGCGCCGACCCAGTCTGCGCCCGCTGATCTGGCGAGCGCCAGCCATGCATCGAATCGGCACGGGTCTGGCGGTCACGCCGGGCACGCCCATCACCCCAAGCCACCGGTCGCTCCCGGTTCGATGATCGACCCCGTGTGCGGAATGACGGTGACACCAGACTCGCCGCACCAGGCGCGGCACGAAGGGCAAGACTTCCATTTCTGCTCGGCAGGCTGCCGCAGCAAGTTCATCGCAGATCCCGCGCGCTACCTCACGCCCGCCGCTTCGGCCGACATGGAAGCTGCACCCGTCGGCACGCAGTACACCTGCCCGATGCATCCTGAAATCGTGCGCGATGCACCGGGCACGTGCCCGCTTTGCGGCATGGCGCTGGAACCGATGATGCCGAGCCTGGACGACGGCGAGAATCCGGAGTTGATCGACTTCCGCCGGCGCTTCTGGTGGACCCTGCCGCTGTCGGTCGTTGTCCTGTTGCTCGCGATGTTCGGCCATCAGGTTCCTGCCCTGTCGACCACCGCGCGTACCTGGCTTGAATTGGTGCTGTCCGCGCCGGTCGTGCTCTGGGCCGGGTGGCCGTTCTTCCAGCGCTGGGCGCAGTCGATCGGCAACCGCAGCCCCAACATGTGGACGCTGATCGGCACCGGCGTAGGCGCGGCATTTGGCTACAGTCTGGTCGCGACGCTGGCACCGGATCTGTTTCCGACGTCATTTCAGGAGCACGGTCGCGTCGGGGTGTACTACGAGGCCGCGGCCATCATCGTGTCGCTGACGCTGCTTGGCCAGTTGCTGGAGCTCAAGGCGCGTTCGAGCACCTCGGCGGCAATCAAAGCCCTGCTCGGGCTGGCGCCCAAGACCGCGCGACGGCTGCGCGATGACAGCAGTGAAGAAGACATCCCGCTCACCCATGTGCACGTCGGCGACCGATTGCGCGTGCGGCCGGGCGAGAAGGTGCCGGTCGATGGCGCGGTCATCGAGGGGCGCTCGCGGTTGGACGAGTCGATGCTCACCGGTGAGCCGATGCCGGTTGAGAAAACTCCCGGCGACCGCGTGATCGGCGCCACGATCAACGGCACCGGCAGCCTGATCATTCGCGCCGACAAGGTGGGGTCCGACACCGTGCTCGCGCAAATCGTGCAGCTGGTGGCGCAAGCGCAGCGCTCGCGCGCGCCGATGCAGCGCATGGCTGATCGGGTGAGCTTCTGGTTCGTGCTGGCGGTGCTGGCGATCGCCGTGACCACGTTCCTTGTCTGGGGCTTTTTTGGGCCCGAGCCTGCTTGGACCTTCGCCATCGTCAACGCGGTGGCGGTGCTGATCATCGCCTGTCCCTGTGCGCTCGGCCTGGCGACGCCGATGTCGATCATGGTCGCGACCGGCCGAGCCGCCCAGGCCGGCGTGCTGTTCCGCGATGCCGAGGCGATCGAGCGACTGCGGCTGATCGATACGCTGATCGTCGACAAGACCGGCACCCTGACCGAAGGCAAGCCCGCATTCCGCTCGATTGTCGCGACCCCGGAATTTGACGAAGACGAGGTATTGCGGCTGGCGGCCAGCCTCGATCAGGGCAGCGAGCATCCGCTGGCCGAAGCGATCGTGGCCGAAGCCAGGCGCCGGGAGATTTCTTTGGCGTCGGTCGATGCGTTCGAGTCGGTGACCGGCATCGGCGTTCGCGGACGGGTCGACGAACACGATCTGGCCTTGGGAAACACTGCGTTGATGGACGAGTTCGGAGTCGATGTCGCGGCACTCGCCGATACCGCCGAGCAGCTGCGCGGAGAAGGCGCCAGCGTGTTGTATCTGGCGGCCGGCCGTCGTCTGGCCGGGCTGCTGGCCGTCGCCGATCCGATCAAGGGCAGCACCCCAGAAGCGATTGAAGCACTCCATGCGGCCGGGTTTCGCATCGTCATGGCAACCGGCGATGGACTTGGCACTGCCAAGGCGGTGGCAGCAAAGCTCGGTATCGATGAGGTGCATGGCGAAGTGCGGCCGCAGGACAAATCTGAGCTGGTCGCACGCCTCAAGCGCGAAGGCCGGCGCGTTGCCATGGCCGGCGACGGGATCAATGATGCACCGGCACTGGCAGCCGCCGACGTCGGCATCGCCATGGGCACCGGCACCGATGTGGCGATGTCGAGCGCCCAGGTAACCCTGGTCAAGGGCGACTTGCGCGGCATCCTGAGGGCGCGGCAGATCTCGCAGGCCACGGTACGCAACATGAAGCAGAACTTGGGCTTCGCTTTTGCCTACAACGCCCTCGGCGTGCCGATCGCAGCCGGCCTGTTGTACCCGGTGTTCGGTTGGTTGCTGAGCCCGATGATCGCCGCGCTGGCGATGAGCCTGTCGTCGGTGTCGGTGGTGGCAAATGCGCTGAGGTTGCGAACTCGGCGTTGAACGTGTCCACGCCGCCGACGAG